>OHAU01000003.1_pt1 | contig 374178 bp, 329 predicted proteins | sample 1577181 | NCBI WGS metagenome assembly OHAU01 (sample SAMEA3541472, study PRJEB24748) | human gut metagenome | biome: human gut; feature: human-associated habitat; material: faeces | place: China | collected 2012
GCGGTGCTTGAAATATGGAGCCCGCGACCGGATTTGAACCGGTGACCTCTTCGTTACCAACGAAGTGCTCTACCTACTGAGCTACACGGGCATGGTGGGGATACTTGGACTCGAACCAAGGAACCCAGAGGGAGCGGATTTACAGTCCGCCGCAGTTGCCGCTGTGCCATATCCCCATATATTTTCAAGCTGCTTTGCAGAACAAAAAACCTTGCAAGCGGAGGAAATATTACGACCGAATAGGTAGGTTGTCAATACATACCACCCAGCCGGGCGTTACCTTGTCACGTTTCCTGCACAATTGCAGATAAATCGTGCATGTTTCCAAGCGCAGTACCGAGATAAAAACGGAGCCCTTAGCACCCGTGCCAAAGGCTCCGTACATCGCCTGGAGCTGGTGATAGGGATCGAACCTACAACAACTGGTTTACAAAACCAGGGCTCTACCATTGAGCTACACCAGCAAACTGGTTGCACAAGCTGTGCGTGAGTAATAATAGCGTATCTTTAAACATCTGGCGAGAAGAACTTGGATATTTCCACGTTTGGTTCTAAAAGCAGCTCTGTGGGGTTACTTACCAGACTACTTACCATCTCACCCAAAAAGAGCCTCACTACCACGTAGCAAGGCTCTTGTTGTTCCTTAAGGCATGTATTTGCCTTAAGGATAGCTTACTTAGATGAGCAGACTTTTACTCATCTTGTTTCTTTGTCAAGCGACGCCCCATCCGCAGCGCCGCGCCAAGCGCCAAAAGTCCTATGGCTGCCACCGATGGCAGTGCCACACCTAGGCTAGTGTCTCCGGTTTTTGGCATTGCTTGTACAGGCTTGGGGGTCTGCGTAGGCTTAGGAGTATGAGAGTTGGTAATAGTAAAGCCAGACTCTGCGCTGCCTTCTACCTTTTTCTCATAGCCCTGCGGCACCTCAAGCTCGTCTACGGTATAGACAATAGCTTTTCCGTCCATATCGTAGGAAGGAAGGTCTTCAAAGCTAAATGAGCCGTCTGAGGAGGATGTAACCTTTTGGGTCTTATCGGTTGGCTTACCGTTTTCAAGCAGGGTAACGATAATGTCTTGAGGCCTAGAGGCGTCCTTGTTGTCCTGGTCTTGCCAGACCTTCTTGCCCTTGATGGTCATCTTTGGGTTTATAAGAGTGTTGGTAACAGTCCAGGTATATCCATCATCCGTGTGATCAATGGACGTATTGTAGCTGTGGCCGTCTTTTGCTTGATAGACAAGGGTGTGGGTGCCATCGGCTAGATCTTGAGACTTTGTCCCTACTTCTTCTAGCGTATAGACAATTTTTTGTCCGTCTTTGAACTGATCAAGTCCCTTGTAAACAAGCTTCCAGTCATTATCACGATTAAGCGTGAGGGGCGCACCGTGCTTTTGTCCATTGGCATACAGCTGAACCTCAACTGCTGGGGCGGCTTCTTTGTTAATGCCTTCCCAGACCTTAGCGACATTTATATCTATCTTGCCTTCTAAGGTATTGGTGATGTTATAGGCGGGAGCCTCAGTGGTACCGACGTTTTTGTTCTCTGTTTGGGTGTAGTACTCGCTCGTACCCACCTTTTCCATAGGCTGCTCACGCACGGTGTAGACAACTCTCTCACCCGTCTTGTTTGCGCGATACGCAACAAGACCTTCAAAGCTTGCAGACCAGTTGTTGTCAGCCGTAAGCTCAAGGGTGTTGTTGGTAGGTGTCCCATCAGCCAAGAGCTCAACCACAACCTTGTTAGGTCTTAGCCCAAGGGCATTGTTGTTATCTTTCCACGTCTTTGTGACAGGAACAGCAATCGTTTCAAGCTCGTGGGTGTTTGTGATGGTAAGGGTGTTTTGGTCAAGCTTGGTGGTGTAGCCATCTACAGCATCCTCTTGGACGGTATAGACAATCTTTTCACCCTTGTTGTTATAGGTAGGCAAGTCCTTAAAGGTATGGCTTTGGTTGTTGTGTTGCTTGTCGGTGCTCAGGGTTTCGTGTGCCTGCTCAACACCGTCTGCCAAAAGCCGTATCACAATAGTATCGGGGCGTTTATTGTCTTGGTTGTTGTGATCTTGCCAAACCTTGTTAACAACTATGTCCTGAGGAGGATTGTCTAGAGTGTTGGTAATGACCCAAGAGTGCGTTGAGGGGTTTTGGATATCAACCGAGTAGCTGTGTCCAGCTGCCTCAAGCTTGTTGTTAGCATCTACTCCTACTTCTTGTAGGGTATAGGCAATCTCTTTGCCTGCAGCCGTGTACTGATCAAGGCCCTCAAAGCTATGTTTCCACTCACCCTCATTGGTAAGTGCTATAGGAGCACCTTGTGCTTTCCCGTCAGCGTAGAGCTGAACTTCAACTGATGGGGCTGCTTCTTTATTGATACCAACCCAGGTCTTTGTAACGCCTACAGATACCTTGCCTACCAGGGTGTTGGTTACAGTAAGGGCGGTATTGTCTCCCGTATAGCTTGCGCTGTAGTTATCAACCTTGTCCTCTACAACCGTGTAGACAATTTCTTGGCCTTGTGAGCCTTGTTTGTACTTAAGCAGCTTATCAAAGCTGGCAGACCAGTTATTGGCCTCATCAAGGGTAAGGGTTTTATCGGTAGCAACACCGTCAGCATACAAGGTAAGCTTGATGGCCTGAGGCCTCAGCCCCTTAGCATTGTTGTTGTCTACCCACACTTTCTTAACAGGAACATTGATAGTTTCCAACTCATGGGAGTTGGTCAGGATATAGACACCTTCATCATTTATCTCAACGGTATCTTTATAGCCTGCAGGAACGTTCTCCTCCTTGATGGAGTAGCTAATCTTCTCACCCTTATTGGTATAGGTAGGAAGCTTAGAGAAGCTCGCTTGCCAGTCGTTATCCTTATCAAGGGTAAGGTTAGAGATTGCATGACCTTCAAGGTCCTTGAGGTCAGTAAGTTTGGTCTCTCCTACCTGAGCGACAAGAGATACCTCTACGGAAGCTGTTTGTTTACCGTCTTGGTTGTTGGTGTCGCTCCAGGCCTTCTTAACGGGAACGGTCACTTCTGGGTTTGTCATTGTGTTGGTCACAGACCAAGAGCTGCGGTTACCTGAGCTGTTTTCCTCTTTTACCGCTACCGTGTAGTCAATGCCTGCAAGGGTAATCTTCCCATTGCTTGCACCATCTTCTACAACCGTATAGGTAATAGCTTTTCCTGCTTCATTCTTAGCAAGATCCGAGAAGCTCGCGGACCACGCATTATCACTGGTAAGCTCCTGCGTCTTACCCGTATCTTTGCCATTGGCAAGAAGTCGTACGGTAACGGGGGATGCAGTCTCAGGAAGAATACCTACCCAGGTCTTTGTAACGTCTACAGAGACTGTGTCGGGAGTTCTTGTATTGGTAACCGTAAAGCCCTCAGTAACGCTTCCAGACGTTGTAGCCGTATACCCTGCAGAAGCGCTAATCGCATCTTCTTCTACCCCATAGCTAATGGCAGTTCCCGCAGGAATAGTCTTTCCGTCTACGGTCTCATCAGCTGTAGTGGTGGCGGGAAGGTTTGTAAACGCGCCCTTCCAGGTATTGGGATCTTGGGCATCTGCGTTTTTAGCCTTTGTAAGCGTAAGCTTGGTATCGGTTGCCTTACCGTTTCTGATAAGCGTAAAGCTAACGCTTTCTGGTCTAGTGCCATCTTGATTGTTGGTGTCAGACCAAATCTTAGTGACAGGGATGCTCGTACGCGCAAGGCTATCTTTAAACGCCAAGGTCCCATTAGGAGCATCCGTGGTAAGGGTTACGTTCTGAGCATCGGCTACGGTATACCCCGCAGGAGCAGTTACCTCGACCACCTTATAGCTACCAAGCAGCAGATTTGAGAAGCTCAGCTTACCCTTAGCATCGGTGGTTTGGTTGGCAACAACCTTGCCCGAGATATCGGTTGCGGGATTGCCATTTACATCTTGCAAGGCAAACTCAGCACCAGCAAGCGCTTTGCCCTTATTTGTGTTGTCTACCTCATCCGCAGCAGTTTTCTCAACCGTAATTGAACCTATGGTTGCGGTAACAGCAATATTTCGACGAGCGGTACGAGCAATGGGACTCAGCGCCAAAGCAGTTGTTGTCGCAGCATTGCTTGTTGCTGTTGAGAGGTCAAGGTTATTGCCTTCTTCCTCATCAGACGTTGTCGTAACAAAGTCCTCGTAGTTATTTTTGGTTGCATGGATGCGGTAGTCACCACGACCATATACCGTTGCAGAATACCAACCATCGGCATCTGTTACCAGCTCAATCTCCGACCCATCCGGATTTGTTACCTTACCCGGCACACCAGTAGACGACGTACCCGCAAGGCCTGCCTTCACCAGGGTTAGGGTGCGACCCGCTAAGGGAACATCACCCTTGGACTTGTCGTAAATACCGTCCTTATCTTTATCAAAGAAATACCGACCCTCAACCTTGTATGGCGCTACCCTTGTCGCCGTGACGTTTGCCTCGGTATAGTCGGTACCGCCATTTACCGAGAAAGCCGCGCTGTTGTGCGCCACATCCTCATCGGTCAGCGTCTTATCAAAGGGCACCTTAACCGGGATTATGATGCTCTCGTCAGACTGCGATTTAATTGACTGCCGCTCACGAAGCACGACCTTAAACGACTTTACGAGACCCCAGTCCAGGCCTCTATCGGTGATGTCGCTCGCCGTTAACCACTCACCATCGCGCACAGAAGCCAAATCGGCACCTTGTGGTGTCAGCTGATAGAAGAACTCAAACTTCTTATTGACCTTAGACGTGTTTGCATCCTCAATGCTTGATGTCAAAGGCATTGAGAAGGTCGATTCACGCCCCGAATATGTGCCCTCGGAATTTGCAACAATCGTGTGATCTCCCTTATAGGGCAACACGTCGATCAAGCTCAAGGACTGCACATCATTAAGCGAGTTATTATAAATCTTTAGTTGTAGAGCGGCTGGATATCCAATATCGCCAACCGTGGCCATGCTATAGCTCAATTTCTGAGACTGATCAGTGGCATCACCAAAAGCGGTAAAGTCCGTCATCTGCAGCTCACGCGGCGGCGTATAGTCCACTGTTGACCAACGCACCATGAAGAGTTCTGACGTATTGCCGTCACCGTCGATATCAAGAGCATCTACATAGGTATTCGGACCCTTGTTCTCAGCATTGGGATCATACTTATAAGGACGAATATAGTCGTTATCATCCCAGCTCATGTATGTAGGGATATTACTCTTACCGGGCGCAGCATATTTAGATGCCTCAAGCTTGAGATTTATCGGCATACGTTGACCTACAGGAACATCACCGTAATCAATAACCACGGCATCTTGGCCCGTATTTTGGTAATTTGACACAAAACGAACCTGTGGCTCTTTGAGACCCTCCCAAGTCTCCCATGGCTTATTTGTCTCTGGATTTTTACCGAACGTTTTGCCGACGTCTGCTTTTTCCCAGCCCTTGTAGTTAATGCCTGCCGGTAAGAGGGTGACGGTGCGCATCTTCTTGATTTCTTTAAGCGTGCCGTAAGCGCTGTAGACACGGTATGGATCGCCTGCTCCCGCATATCCATTTGCAACTGGAAGGAAGGGGCCGACCTTGAGGGTAAACTCCTTGCTCTCGTTTGAATTAGGTACAGATGTATCTTTGTTGAGGTACTCATCGACCACTGGAGTAACAGGTCCTACGTATAAATCCGATCGATATTGGTAGCCATCTCGAGTCGTGACGGACTTGTGGTCTTTGGTCCATGCGACCGCCCACGACTCATATTTGAGCGTGCTGCCCTGACTGAGTGCATCGAGACGCTGAGTTTCAGCGTCCGTCAAACCGAGATACTCGCGAAATACCGCATAGTCGTTATTGAACTCTACTGGATCAGCGAAGTGCAGGACAAGCTTGGCATATTTGCGCTCAGTGTCGTTAATCTGTACTTCTTGTCCGTATTTTACGCCTTTTTGAATCAACTCTTCATCGCCGTCGGCTGTCACGCCATACAGACTCGTATTGTCATTATTGTTGACTGCATCTATAAACTTCTGCAGATGAGGGGACCACAGGTCATTTGGCCAGAAATCTCCACAATTCCTAACTTCAAGAAACTTAAACGACTTATAAAATAGTCCGCTCGCATTATCTTCGCTGGGAATAAACTCGATTTCTTTAATGAAGCTTGCGGCGCCTCCTGAATATGGATCTGACGAACTACCTCCATTATTTGAGTTGCACACAGAGGTTTCGATCCCCATGCCTGCGTCAGTACGATCTATCGAGCCAACAAATATCCGCTTGTTGCCATAGGAATATATTTGTGCATTGGTATCAATGTTTCCTGGAAGATCCATGAAAAGGGTAAAATCGCTATTACGAGACATGCTCAGAATTCCAGGGCTCTGTTTGAAAGCAACTGGCTTGAAAAAGAACGTCTCGTTCCGACTGCCAATGTATTCTCCTCCAGAGCCATCAGCATTGGTGTTGACATAAAAGTCAGCAGTAATGGGCAGATCAGTATTTAGTGCTACATCGCTAAAATCAACAAGGATTTGGCTATCGCCTGAGATTTTTGCCAGTACAGCAGCTCGGTTGTTTGTATGCGGCAAGACATGCGATAAATTGACACTGTCAAATTGTGGGTTATCAACACGGTAAGTAACAACAGAGCTACCGTCAGAGCGCTTCTCGATAGTCACGCCTTCATTTAGACGGGGAACAACAACGCCAGCAGGCAGGGTAACAACAACCTTTGCATTCTTCGGATACGCAATACCAGCAAGCCCTGGCGTACCAGCAGGTGTATTGGGATAAAACGAGAAAAAGACATTTGTACGGCGCCCAGCCCTGCTGCTGTACTTACCCAGAGGTGGTGCTGTTGGGCTTGTAGGATCGTCAACTACCATTGTTGACTCCATGCGATGTCCGTTAGGCACAAGTCCAGCCGGATTGCCTTCTGGAATAGCTACACCATCAACAGCGTCTGTCTTTTTACTAGAGAGGCCTGAAATTCCCTCACTTGAATATACGGCAAAAGGCACTGTCTTTGCTGTGAAGGTCTTGGTTGCCTTTGTCACCTCTTTACCAGCTGAGTCAAGAAGCTGTGCCTCTACTTTGATAGTATCTCCGTTTACGGCCGTATGACCATCAAACTGAAACTTCAGCGTATAAGTCAAACGCATGCCACCGGTGAGATTAGTGAAGAAGAACTGGTAATAGTAAAAATCATCGTCTTCCCACTTCTTTGTTTCTTTAGCGACTTCTGACTTAGTGAAGGTAAGATTTTGGATTTTTTTGGTCTTTGGAACCTTAACAAGCAGCGAAGGATTGTCCAATTTATACGTTGCACCTGAAATATCAAGGTCAACAACATTTTCAATCTGCTCAAAGGTTAAATGAGTGGTATCGCCCTCGACAACTGCCTTGTCATTAAGAGAGCCAATACGAAGATCTACACGTGAGGTATCGTCATTATTTGCAGCTAGAGCTGAGCTACGCTCTTTTGCTGCTGGAGCTTCTGGGGCACTGATATCCTGCGGTTTATCCGCAGAAACGTTATCAGTCTGATGAGACTCTTCTTCAGTAGTGGAGTTATCTGGCTCCACTGCTGTTACTGAATCAGCGGAACCCCCCCCAGTCCTTCGGCGAGTGCTTGAACAGGAATGCTCGAGAACACCAGCAAAAATGCAAGCACTGTCGTTAGCAGCCTTTTGGTCAGCTTCATGTTTCCCCTATTCTTACAAACCCGAACAAAGCAGTTCGAGCAGTCCATCTGTATTCAGAAGGTATATCTTTTGCTTTTTATATTACTTTAAGTGATCATTTCAAGTCTACTTAATGGCCCATTTATTTTGTTATGTAGTTTTATTTTATGCATTGGTTACGTAATACCTTCATCCAAACACTGCACACAGTGTTCTAAACTCAGCCGTATTGGTTGATTCCGATGTCGGAAATAACCAATTTTGGTTGATTCCTATGTCGGAAACCACCAATTTTGGTTGATTCCGAAAGTTTAGGTATACTATATACAAAAGATAATCACTCATGAATGGAGCTACTCTGTGCAAAGATATGCACTTAAAAAGCTTAAAGCCTGGCATGATTCAATGCATCGTAAGCCGCTAATCATTAGAGGCGCGCGCCAGGTTGGAAAAACATGGCTCGTAGAAGAATTTGCTAAACAAGATTTTAAGCATTTTGCCTCTATCAACTTTCTTGATAACGAGGCAATCCAACAGCTTTTCTCGGGATCATTAGAACCAAAGCGCATTCTTACCGCCTTAGGTGCCTATACCAACACCAATCTATTTGATGGGAAAACCCTTCTTTTTCTCGATGAAATACAGGAATGTCCGCGTGCCATCACGTCGCTCAAAATGCTTTGTGAACAAACGCCTCACATACCTGTTATTGCAGCGGGGTCCTTATTAGGAGTAGCTCTTAACAGAGAAAACAATGCAGGTAGTGATACCCGCATTTCGTGGCCTGTGGGAAAAGTTAACTATCTTGATCTCTTCCCTATGACATTCTCGGAATTCCTGAGAGCTTTGGGCAAGGATAGATTGGCAGATTTGATCACTCAAAAAGATTATGAACTCATGCACGTCATGAGCGAGTCTTTTGAAGATGCACTCCGTAGTTATTTATATGTGGGAGGCATGCCAGCCGCAGTGCAAGCCTATATCTCTACGGGATTGTTGAGCGAAGCGCGCCAAATCCAAGATGCACTTCTTATTGACTATGAGCATGACTTTTCAAAACATGTGTCTTCACCGCTTGAAGCAGAGCACATAAGAGAGACTTGGCGTTCAGTTCCTCTACAAATTGCTCGAGAAAATGGCAGTAAAAAGTTTATATACTCTCAAGTGCGTCCTGGTGGCCGTGGGCGTGATTATAAAGATGCTATTAGTTGGCTTGCGGATGCCGGTCTTGTAACAAAGGTTAACAAAATTACCAGGCCAGGAATTCCTTTATCTGCCTACGAGGACCCCAGCAATTTTAAGCTCTATCTTCTTGATATTGGTCTTTTAGGCGCAGCATTACACCTTAACGAAAAAACGCTTTTTGATGGAGATGCCCTTTTTACTCACGCAAAGGGCGTATACAGTGAACAATTTATCTGTCAACAACTCATAGCCTCAAAAAAGCAACCCACATATTGGTCGGCAGACGGAAAACAGAACAAAGCTGAAGTTGACTTTATCTGTGAGTGTGACGGAGAAGTTATTCCTCTTGAAGTAAAGTCTGCAGCTAATGTTACAAGTAAAAGCCTTGCATACTTTGCAAAGAGCTACGCTCTTTCTCACTGCATACGCTTTTCTCTTGCTCATTACAAAGACCAGGGCTGGATGAAAAACCTTCCTTTATATGCTATTGAGTCTTTATAGAAAGTTTCGAAGAACTGCTTGCGTAGCTCTATTTACCTAACAGCTTGTTAAGCTTCTCGATAGTTGCTGCATCAAGACGATCCGCAACAGTAAGATGTTTGCGTCCTTGGTCGGCCATGGTTTGCTGCGATTCTGCCTCATCTATCTGCACATCGCTGATAAGAGCAGTGCTGGAGACACGCGTAACAGGAATACCACCAACCGTAGCCCTGATGGTGTTGTCTGAAGTTACCACCGTTACGTCGCGCTCCTCAAGGCGGCACTGCACCACCAAGCGCTCAATAACGCTGTCCGCGCTCTCTCCCGTTTTGGAGAAGATAAGCTGTACACCTGCACGGGTAAGATTGGGGCGATCCGGGCTCACGTTACCAGAACCGTCAAACACAATAACGGGTTCAAAACGGCGCTGAGCATATGCAGCAACATCAGAAATAAGCAGCTCACGCGCCCGATCAAAGGGATCTGCCGAAAGAGCCTTTGCGGGAGGCGTATCCATAAGGCCCGTATAGCGCGGCGTCTTAAAGATAACGTTATAGCCGTCTACCACCAAAAGTTCGAGGGGCTTTTTACTCATGCGCTACACCCTGGGCCTGGGATGTCTGGGCCTGGGCTGCCGCCGCCTCAGTTTGAGCTAAAGTGCTTTGACGCAGCCATTCGTAACACATAACCGTTGCAGCCTGGGCCACGTTGAGAGATTCTACCGAGCCACGCTGGGGCAACTTGCAGCAAAAGTCACAGTGCTTGAGCACCAGTTGAGAAATGCCTTTGCCTTCAGATCCCATAACAAGGGCCAGACGACCACTCATAGGAGATTCCCACACGCCTTGGCTTGCGTGCTCCGTAGAGCCTACCACCCAAAATCCAGCAGCCTTGAGCTCATCAAGGGCGGAAGCCAGGTTAGAAACTTGGGCGATAGGCAGATGCAGCACGGCACCTGCAGACGTTTTATAGGCAGCAGTCCCCACACGAGCAGCACGTGCTTTTGCAATGATCACACCCGCTGCACCAACCACCTCTGCGCTGCGCACAATGGCACCAAAATTGCCTTCGTCCGTTACGTGATCAAGCACTACAATGAGCTCATTTTTGCTGCTTGCACGCTCAAGAATAGTGCTAAGCTCCTCATACTGGAACGGACGTGTGCGCAAAATAATCCCCTGATGAGCGCCGTGAGACGACAGGCTATCCAAAATAGCGCGGGGTACCTCTTCTAGGGGAATACCAGCACAAGACAGACGATCTACCAGCTCTTTAAGAGACACATCCTGTGCCGCATTGCTCCCGGTAGCTCCCGACAAAACCAACGCTTTTGCAATGGGCAAACCGGTGTCCAGTGCTTCTACACAGGCACGCCTGCCCTCGATAAGGTCATACAGCAAGGATGTGTCGCGAGCCGCCGCATGAGTGGCACGCTGGGCATATCCCTTGCCATCAGGGCGCTTCGTATGGCGAGAAGCCCCTGAGCGCTGGGCGCGCTCTTGCCGTTTGCCTTGCTCATTGCGCTGGGCACGATCGTGGCGCTGGGTATGCTCTTGCGAAAACTTCCCGGAACGACCCTTACCCCGCGCAGCATTGCCGGAGCGTGAGCTGGAGCGAGCGCTCCCGCCAGCGCGCAAAGCGCTGGGGCGCTTGGACGAATTGGGCTTAGCCACGAGCAGTACTCCCCTTTACGGTAAGGCGCGGACCTGCGGCGGTGTCTTCTATGGTGAGTCCAAGCGCGGCAATGGCGTCGCGGATGGAGTCTGCAAGCGCCCAGTTCTTCTCGGCACGTGCCTGCTGACGGGCATCAAGCAGAGCCTTGGCGGCTTCCTCTACAGACGTGCCCGCATAGTTAGCAAGCTGAGCGGCAAGGCCAAGCAGCTCTGACGGCAGCTCGTCGTGAGCGGAAGTAGAGAGCTTGATGCCCAATACGCCAAGCAGCTCTACCAGGGTATTTGCAGCATTTGTGGCCACAGCAGCCACCACTGTGCCCGCATTGTGATCCAGATAGGTGTTTGCGGCGGTGGTGAGCGTAAAGATAGCAGCCAAACCGCCTGCGGTGTTGAAGTCATCGTCCATCTGGGCGATAAAGTCTGTCCGAGCTTGCGCCACAGCGGCATTTAAGGCGTTGTCCGCATCCGCAAGCTCATGCTCGGGATGCGCAGAGGCTTGAGCTGCCCAGATAAGATTGCGAACGCAACCCTTAAGGCGCTCTAGCGTGCCCAACGTTCCCTCAAGGCGGCTAAATGAGAAGTCCAACGGAGCCCGATAATGCGTTTGGAGCATGAGCAGACGCACAGCATCTGCAGGATACTTGTCCAGTACCTCTTTAAGCGTGTAAAAATTGCCCAGAGATTTGGACATCTTCTCACCATCCACGCGCAGCATACCCGTGTGCATCCAGGTATTTGCCAGCGGCGCATCCCAAGCACACATAGCTTGCGCGGTCTCATTTTCATGGTGAGGGAATACCAAATCCTGTCCACCCCCATGGATGTCAATGGGTGTACCCAGATAGCGATGAATCATGGCACAGCACTCTGTGTGCCAGCCAGGACGACCTTCTCCCCAGGGGCTTGGCCAGCTGGGCTCGCCAGGTTTGGCGGCTTTCCACAGGGCAAAGTCAAAGGGATCGTGCTTGTCCTCGTTTACCTCCACACGCTCCCCCGCACGTAGCTGGTCCAAATTACGGCCAGAAAGTATGCCGTAGTTCTTTTCGGAACGTACAGAAAAATAAACGTCCCCGTTAGCGGCCACATACGCGTGGCCCTTCTTAATAAGCGTCAGGATCATATCCTGCATGGCTTGTATCTCTTGCGTAGCACGGGGCCGAATGGTAGGGTCTTCCACTCCAAAGGCATGCATGATGTCGATAAACGCACAGGAGTACTCCTCGGCCACCTGAGCAGCGCTGCGACCTTCTTCATTGGCACGATTGATGATCTTGTCGTCCACGTCTGTTAGATTTTGGGCCATGACCACGTCAAAGCCCTTGTACTGTAGGTAGCGGCGGATGACGTCAAACGACAAAAAAGTACGAGCATTGCCAATGTGAATCTGGTCATATACCGTTGGTCCGCACACATACATGCGAACCTTACCAGGCTCAAGGGGCACAAACTCCTCTTTTTTATGCTGCTGGCTGTTATATATAAGCATGACGTCTCCTTGCTTATGTTTACGTGCTTACTTACAGTGCTTACTCCGTGCAGTGCTTACTCCGTGCGGTACTTACTGTTTTTGCAAAAGGGCAACAGCCCACGCCGCAATGCCCTGTTCCTGCCCAACAAAACCGAGTTTCTCGGTAGTAGTGGCCTTGATACCCACACACTCTACCGGAACATCCATAGCACGCGCCAAATTACAGCGCATTTTCTCCCGATGCGGCGCCAATTTTGGAGCTTGGGCAGCAATGGTGCAGTCACAATCTACCAGCTCAAACCCGCGTGTACGCATGAGCAGAACCACGTTGCGCAAAAGCTCCAACGAATTTGCATCCTTGTAGGCGGGATCGGTATCGGGGAACAGCTTGCCCAGATCGCCCTCGCGCAGCGCACCCAAAATGGCATCTGCCAATGCATGGGTGAGCACATCTGCATCTGAGTGGCCGAGAAGCCCGTGGGAGTGCGGAATGGTTACGCCGCCCAAAATAAGCTTGCGGTCCTGCACGAGCTGATGCACATCATAGCCGTGTCCAATGCGAAGCACTACAGCTCACCCCCGGTTGCCGCCTTGGCAAAACGATCCAGCAACACGGCCTCCGCAAGAATAAGATCTTCGGGGACCGTCACCTTTATATTAGCAGCCGGGGTGGCCACCACCTCTACCACCGCACCAAAGTGTTCCATGAGCGAGGCATCATCTGTAGCCACAAGGGCGTGCACGCGCGCCTGCCTATGGGCATCAAGAATTGCTTCACGACCAAAAGTCTGCGGAGTTTGTGCATACCAATAGCAGGAGCGATCAGGGGTTTGCACCACGGTGCCCTGCTCGACAATTTTAAGCGTGTCCGTTGCAGGATGCGCAAGCAGTGCTCCATCTGCACCAGCGCGCACGCGAGCAATGGTGTCCTCTATGCCTTCGGGCGTTACCAAAGGACGTGCCGCATCATGAATGGCCACATACTGCGCTGATTGCGGAGAGCGTAACAAACCTGAATAGCAGGATTCTTGGCGCGTTGCACCCGCGGAAGCAAAATAGACAGGCTTATGCAGCGTGAGAATATCAACCGTCTGAGCACGTACCTCATCCATGCGTTGTGGCGCGCAGACGATCACAATGCAAGAAATAGAGGGTGCTTCATCAAACGCAAGGATCGACCAGCTAATAAGGGGTAACCCACATAGATCCACAAACTGCTTTGAGCGCGGGCCCCCAAAGCGAAGACCGCGACCACCAGCAACAATAATGGCACAGGTATCTGGGTTGGTTTGAAAGCCATCCAAAGGCTGAGGCTGTGCTTGTACCTGTGGCACAGAACCACCCAGCGGCTGTACAGCCTGTTGTTCTACGGCGCACCTCACGCTTAGCGCTTTCCGTGCATCTTAAGCAGGCTGTCTGCCAAAATGACCGAGTTACGAACACCAATCTCATCCAGATGCTCAGGATTTTGTTGAATGTCATCCAGCAACTCTTGCAGTGAGCCGTACTCATCCACGATTTTATCGGCCATGCCTTCCCGCACCACGGAAATGCGCGAAAGGGTACGCAGACCCAAGGGGATCATGACGCTGTCTTCTGTGCGGTCCGTGTATCCCAACACCGCAGCAACATTTTTAGCGTCCAGGTCATTTTTGGCAGCCAATGCCTGGAACTGCTTGCGAATATTGTGCGCTTCCTCCACGGTAGAACAGCTGGAGTAGTCACGGATCATAAGGTTATACTCATTGTCCATATTGCCTACCAGCTGCAAGCGCTGCATCTCTACCGTACGCCCCTCGGCGCCAAGCTGTGCAATGATGTCTTGCAAACTTTGGTCGGTAACGCTCAGCAGCTCAAACTGGTTGTAGATGCTCACAATATCGCCCAGCGTTACGTAATTATCCAGCTCTAACGAGGTCAAACGCAACAAACTACGGTCCAGGGTTTGGCGCGTTGTTTGCAGCGTTGCCAAAAGCTGGCTTACACGCGTCATAAGCTCAGCAACACCAAGCAGCTGATATGAACGTCCCTTTACGTAGATGTTCACTACTTGGCGGCGTTCGGATACCGAGACAACCATGGCGTCGGTAAGCAAACTCATACGAGCAGCTGTACGATGCCGCATGCCCGTTTCTGTTGTAGGCAAAGACGGATCTGGATTGAGATGAAAATTGGCACGCAGAATTTGCGTCAGGTCGTGATCGATAACGATCGCACCATCCATCTTTGACAGCTCAAACAGGCGGTTTGCCGTAAAAGAAATGTTGAGCGGAAAGCCATCATTGCCCGCAGCTAGCACGCGGTCCGAATCTCCTACGCAGATAAGAGCACCCAGATTAGCCGCAATGATCATATCCAATGCGTGGCGCAAGGCGGTTCCGGGAGCAGTAAGGCGGATGGCCTCATCAAGGGAACCTTCAACCGCGGCATCCAAAGGCTTCTCCATGTGTGCTCCTTTACCTTGTTGTTAGTACGCTTCACTCACTGCTGTCAATAGACAGATACATTTAGTATAGCGCCTGAAGCGCAGGGGCTTTCCCCCGTGCAGCATCTCTCTGTAAAACCTTTGTTGCACATAAGCCGGCACCAGGGACCTACTAGCACAGGCCCAGAAGCTAGCACAGGGACCTGGTGCAGGCGCAGGGACCTGGTGCAAACCGCCAAATCCCTACGCAGACATCGACAGCCTTACTCGCTTGCCGCAGACAAGTCCGAATCACTGATACCCGTACCCGATGGATGCGAGCTTGCAGGAGCTCCTGCAGTCCAACTGTTGCGTGCGCTAGGAAGCTCCATATGCACCCGCTTGGACAGCTGCGGGATGGTACCTTGTCTGCGCGTAAAGCTTAGCTTGTCGCCATCACAATCAACCAGCACAATATCTCCTGCTTGCCACTTACCCTGGAGCATTTCTTCTGCCAGCTGGTCTTCAATCATGGTCTGAATGGCACGGCGCAAGGGACGGGCACCATAGATGGGATCCGTACCCTCTTTGGCGATAAGGTCACGCGCTGCATCGGTAAGCTCGATGGACATGCCGTTTTTGATCATACGATCGCGCAGGTCCGTGACCATAAGATCAACAATGCCGCGCAACTGCTTAGTGGTCAGAGACTTAAAGACCACGATCTCATCGACACGATTAAGGAATTCCGGGCGGAAGAGTTTTTTGAGCTCGCCCATAACGCGGGAATTAATTTCCTTATCGGACAGACCATTGGAACCGGAGGCACTAAAGCCCATGGTAGTGGTGGTGGCAATCTCACGAGCACCAATGTTGGAGGTCATGATAACCACCGTGTTGGAAAAGTCTACCTTGCGACCCTGACCATCAGTCAGACGACCTTCGTCCAAGATCTGCAAAAGGACATTAAAGACATCCGGATGGGCCTTCTCGATCTCATCAAACAGAATGACGGAATAAGGACGACGACGCACCGCCTTGGTAAGCTCACCAGCTTCGTCATAGCCAACGTATCCCGGAGGGGCACCAACCAGCTTGGACACGCTGTGCTTTTCCATAAACTCAGACATATCAAAGCTGATAAGAGCGTCCTGGCTGCCAAACAAAAACTCGGCAAGTGACTTTGCAAGCTCGGTCTTACCCACGCCCGAAGGTCCCAAAAAGATGAACGAACCACCAGGTCTGCGCGGATCTTTGAGCGGCGAGCGACTGCGACGGATTGCCTTAGACACCGCGGTAACCGCCTCGTTTTGACCCACAACGCGCTGATGCAACACCTCTTCGGAGCGCAAAAGCCTGGAGGCCTCAGTCTCCGTAAGGGTGGAAACAGGAACGTGAGAAATGCTGCTTACCACGTCTGCGATGTCGCCCTCGGTAATGTCCACGATCTTGGCGTCAAGCTCTTCTCGCCAGGCTTTTTCTAGCTCCTCAAGATGGGCCGTAAGCTCACGCTCCTGATCCCTTAAGCGTGCTGCTTCCTCAAACTCCTGCGCAGATGCCGCCTCGGACTTTTTGGACGTCACCTCTTTGAGCTGATTTTGCACTTCCACAATGGAATCCGGCGTCTTGATGGTATGAATGCGCGTGCGAGCACCCGCCTCATCAATCACATCAATGGCCTTATCGGGCAAGAAACGATCTTGAATGTAGCGATCTGCAAGCGTAACCGCAGCCTCAATGGCACCTTGCGAGAAGCGCACGTGATGATGCTGCTCATAGCGGTCCTGCAGACCGCGGATGATTTCAATGGCATCCTCAATGGAAGGCTCGCCTATCATAACGGGCTGGAAGCGGCGCTCAAGGGCGGAGTCCTTCTCTATATGCTTGCGGTACTCCTCTGCTGTGGTTGCACCAATAACCTGGATCTCGCCGCGTGACAGAGGCGGCTTGAGGATAGAAGCCGCATCAATGGAACCCTCGGCAGAACCCGCACCAATAATGGTGTGCATCTCGTCAATGAACAAGATGTCATTACCGGATTCGCTCACTTCCTGAACCACCTTTTTGAGGCGTTCCTCAAACTCACCGCGGTACTTAGAGCCGGCGACCAGCGCGGCCACATCCAGCGTCCAAACTTGTTTACCCCGCAGGATGTCGGGCACCTCATCAGCAGCAATAAGCTGCGCCAAGCCTTCTGCAATGGCAGTTTTGCCAACACCGGGATCACCCAAGATGAGCGGGTTGTTTTTCTGGCGGCGCGCCAAAATTTGCATAACGCGCTCTATCTCACGGTCACGACCAATCACCGGGTCGAGCTTGCCTTCACTAGCATACTGAGTAAGGTTGCGACCATACTCTTCCAGCATGGAGCCTTCGGTAGATTGAGAGCCCATCATCATAGGATCGCCACCCATGCGCACTTGTGCCGTGGGACGGGTGGACTCCGGGCTCTTATCGATAAGGTCGTTGACGGCGTTGCGCACCGCATCTGCCGAGACACCCAGGCGTGCAAGCGCGGTCATAGCGCTGCCGTTACCCTCGCGCACAATGCCCAGCAGCAAGTGCTCGGTAGAGATGTAGGTTTGGCCGTGCAGCATGGTCTCACGATAGGCGTTTTCCAGTACGCGCTTGGTACGTGGCGTAAAAGGAATGTGACCGCCCGGAACCTCTTTTTCCTCTGACTTGGACAGCTCCTTGATGGTTGCCAGTGCTTCCTCATAGCTAATCTCAAGCTTTTCCAGCGCCTGAGCAGCGATTCCGCCGCCCTCCTTGATAAGGGCTAGGAGCAGATGCTCGGTACCTACATACATTTGCCCAAGGCCGCGCGCCTCATCTTGTGCCAGCGACATGACCTTCTTAGCTTTATCCGTAAATTTTTCGAACATATGGGATAGCCCCTTCCTGTCATTGCATGCAATGACCTGATTTGCTGCTTTGATGTGTACCCCGTATGCTGCTTTGCAATACCTACAAGCATCCCACAAGCGTCTGCCTAAGGACTTCTACACAAAAGCAGCCCCGACTTTTGTCAGAGCTGCTTGGTTAGATGAATTTTAGTGAGCAACAGCAACCATGCTCTATGAACAATGCTGTGACCGGCTACTCAAAGCACTCCGTTGTGCCGGCCAGCTCCTTTTCTGCAGCAATGACTGCCGAGAAAAGCTCGTCCAGTTCCATACCCATAAGCTCAGCACCCTTTTTAATGACCTCACGATCACAGCCGGCAGCAAAGCTCTTGTTCTTGAACTTCTTCTTAAGGCTCTTGAGCTCAAAGTCCATCACGGAGTGGCTGGGCCGCATACGCACACAGGCGTTGATAAGCCCGGACAGCTCGTCCACAGCAAACAGGACACATTCCATCTTGTGGCTCGGCTCGGGAAGCTCTGGATTTATATCGTAATTATGCGTCTGAATGCAATGAGCCAAAGCGGGATTGGCGCCAGCCTCTGCCAGCAATTCTGCAGCCTTTACGGTATGCTGCGCATCATCCCCACAGACTTCCCAATCCAGATCATGCAACAAGCCCACAATGCCCCAAAACGCTTCATTGGCAGGATCATACTGCTTAGCAAAGTAGCACATCAGAGCCTCTACCTGCTGGCCATGCAGGAGGTGATAGTCATCCTTGTTGTACTGTTTGAGCAGCTCAAAGGCCTTCTCGCGAGAAATGCCTGCATCCAGCACCTGCTCTGCTTGCTGCTGCTTTTTGCTGCCAGCACCCAGGGCTTCGGGACGCATGTGAGGAAACAAAAGCACATCACGAATGGAAGGCTCATCGCAAAACAGCATGACCATGCGGTCAATGCCGTAGCCAACACCACCGGTAGGAGGCATGCCGTACTCAAGCGCACGAACGTAATCGTAGTCATACTCCATGGCCTCATCGTCACCGGCAGCCTTTGCGTCCACCTGAGCTTGGAAGCGAGCTTCCTGGTCTACCGGATCATTGAGCTCGGTAAAGGCGTTGGCATACTCATGACCAGCCACAACCAGCTCAAAGCGCTCAGTCAGACGGGGGTCTTCGGGCTTGCGCTTGGCCAGAGGGGAAACCTCAACGGGGTAATCACACACAAAGGTGGGGTTAACCAGCGTTTGCTCTACCAGCTCATCGTAGAGCGTAAAGATAAGCCTGCCAACACCCCATTCCTTCTCGTAGGGCAACTTGTGAGCATCAAGAAGTGCGCGAAGCCGCTCAAGGGGCGTCTCCATAGAAACTTGCTCACCCACAACCTCACTGACCAGCTCACTCATGGAAGCGGAACGGAATGGAACAGCAAGGCTAATCTGCTGGCCCTGGTAGTTCAGGACCTCGCCCTTGCCCACCGCAGCAGCAACCGCCTGGAACAGGCCTTCCGTTAAGCGCTTCATGCCCTCAAGGTCAGAGTAGGCGCAGTAGGCCTCCATAGAGGTAAACTCGGGGTTGTGTGTTTGGTCCATACCCTCATTACGGAACTGACGACCAATCTCAAACACGCGCTCCATGCCGCCCACAATGCAGCGCTTGAGGTGGAGCTCGGTAGCAATGCGCAGGTAGCACTCTTGGTCAAGCGCATTAAAGTGCGTCTCAAAGGGGCGCGCGTTAGCGCCGCCTAAGGTCTCCTGCAAAATGGGAGTCTCGACCTCAATATAGGATTGGCTTTCCTCCATATAACGGCGGATAGCAGAAATGATGCGCGAGCGCATGCGGAAGGTAGCCATAACGTCAGGATTGACGATAAGGTCTGCGTAGCGCTGACGATAGCGGGTTTCTTTGTCCGTAAGACCGCTCCACTTGTTGGGTAGCGGACGGCAAGACTTGGCCAACATCTGGATGTTTTGCGCCGCAATGGAAAGTTCGCCGCGCTTGGTGCGCACAACGGGGCCGGTAACCCCAATGATGTCGCCTACGTCAAACTGCTTTAGCAGCTCCCACGCAGCCTCGCCCAACACGTCACAGCGGCAGAACAGCTGAATAGAATCGCTTACATCCTGCAGCACAATAAACGCCAACTTGCCCTGACGGCGAAAAGCGCGAATGCGACCCGTTAAGGATTGAACGTCCTCCGTATTCTCGCCATCTGCTAAGTCTGCGTACTTTGTAATAAGCTCTGCGGCATGAGCAGTTACCACAGAACGAGCAGGATAGGGATCAATGCCGGCATCGATAAGAGCTTGGCGCTTGGAACGACGAATAGCACGCTCATCGTTGATATTTACCGGCGTCTCTTGATCTGTTGCCATGGGATTCCTTTTACCTCGATATTTTCTCAACCTTAAAGGCGCGCGTCTTACCAGATGGAGTTACATACTCTACGGTCTCACCAATCTTGGCACCGATAAGAGCAGCACCAACGGGGGACTCATTAGAAATGCGGTTGGACAGCGAGTCCGTCTCTGTGGTACCTACGATGGTGTAAGAGGACTTCTTGCCCTTCTCGTTAGAAACCTCAACGGTGGAGCCAATGGATACTATCTTTGCGCGACCCGTGCTTGCCCCTGCAAGTTTGGCGGTGGACAAGATCTTGCGGATCTCGCCAATGCGAGCTGCGTTTTGAGCTTCCTCTTCTTTAGCAGCGTCGTACTCGGCGTTTTCCGAAAGGTCGCCCTGCTCACGTGCTTCCTTAATGGCGGCGATAATCTCTGTGTGCTTCTCGCCCTCACGCCATTCGAGCTCGTCTACAAGCTTCTGTCGGCCTTCGGGAGTAAGGATGATCTCTTTATCCATGCTCTGCTCTCTAAATCGAAATAACTAGTGGATACCCTGCAGACGTGCAAAAGGCACGGCGCAGCTTGTGCATAGGCGCAAAATTTGCAAGCAATAAGAAAGTGAGCTTACTCGTTGTCCTTATCGACAACCTCAGCCTCTGTTACCTCATCCTTAGCGGACTTGGTGTCCTCTTCCATGCCCTCGCGGATGTTCTTAACGGTCTTGCCAACGGTACTACCAAGCTTAGGAAGATTCTTAGGTCCAAAGATAACCAGAACAATTGCCAAGATAATGATAAGCTCGGTGGGACCCATTCCAAGAATCATAGCTACCTCCGTATAAATGGACTCTTTGGCCCGTTGTACACAATTTTGTACTCTTCAGTATAAAAGGTATATGCGCAAAACACACAAACTTTATTTACGCATTCAGTTATCCTACCACGTAGAACTATAAATGGTACTCACTATTCACATCAGAGCGGAAACTTATGAGTCTAGACACATCTACCATACTTTTTTGGGGCGGTAACCTCCTTCTTTGGGCGGTCATGGCAGTGGTGTTTAAGCACCTGCTTGCCTGGGGCCTTAAGAAGCGTGGCATTACCTTTATCCCCAAAACCATGTTTGGCCGTGCGCTCATCTTTGACTCTGAGGACCAAGACGGCACGCCCATTCGCTTGCTCAACGTGCACAACACCTTTCAATCCATCACCTACACCGACCCTGAGCTGCGCAATGAGCTGGTATGCGAGTACCACCGCAGCTTTGCGCGCGTTCTTATCCTTACCGAGAACACCACGCCTCAAGATTGCTGTGCCGTTATTGGCGGCGGCGGATATTCTCTCCCCAAATATCTGATTACCCACTATCCCCACATGCAGGTAAGCGCAGTGGAGATTGATCCTGCCATCACTGCCCTTGCCCGTGAACACTTCTTTTTGGATGAGCTTATTCACACCTATGCTACCGAGAAAAGCGGCAGGCTGGAGCTGGTGTGTGACGATGGCTGGATCTGGCTACAAAACAGTGACCACAGCTTTAACATAGTGATAAACGATGCTTTTTCTGGCGCAAAACCACTGGGACCCATGGGGACTGCCGAGGGCGCTCGTATTATTCATGAGCACCTAACACAAAAGGGGCTGTATCTAGCCAACGTGATTGCGCCGCTTGAGGGAAAAAAATCCCAGCACCTGTACCAAACCCTCGAGACGTTTAAGCAAGAATTTGCACACGTATACCTACTGCCCGAAGCCGCAGATGAACCTGGTCGGCGCGCCAATAACGTGATGATTGCCTGTGACATGGCCTTGGATGTGAGCAGGTTTGACAACGGACGTGAGGTGTAGGGGCTACACAGCCACACTGCACGCGCAGCCGCCTTGGTACGCAGCCACCTTGATACGCAACCGTCCTGACCAACCGAAAACTTGCCAGCCTACGCCAGCTTTTTAGCCTATGCCAGCTTTCTTAACTCAATCTGTGGCAAAATCTCATCTCGGTGAGCAGGATCATAGTGTCCTGTGCGCGTAGATAGCGCTGCAGCACTCGCAACTGCCACGGCATACACCAAGGCATCAGGTGCGCTCATGCCTCGCTCAAAACCAACCGCAAACGCAGCCACCATCGAATCCCCGCAACCAACCGTATTGACAACGGTAAGGGCGGGCGGAATTGCCTGAAACGTCCCCTGCTCACATACCAGCAAAGCACCCTGACCACCCAAAGAAATAACTACCTGCGCAATACCGCCCTCATACAGGCGCTGTGCACAGGTAAGCACATCGGCGCGTGACTGGGCCGAGACGCCAAACAGTGCCTCAAGCTCATCTTGATTGGGTTTTATCATCGTAGGATGTGCTGAGATACCTTGCAGCAACGCCTCACCAGACGTATCTAAAATGATGGGTTTATCGGCCTGCTTGCACATCTCAACCAGCAGCTTATACGTATGTATGGGCACACCCACAGGCAGGCTCCCGGAAATCGTTACCACAGCAGACTGAGCAATGATGCGGGGAAACTCCTCCAGGTATTCCTCTAACTCCTGTGCGCTCACTTCACAACCGGGTTCCAAAAACTCCGTAGACGAGAAGCGCTCGTCCAAAATATTGATGCAGCTCCGCGTTTCTCCAGCAATGTGACCAAATGCGCTTACAATACCGTCTTGCTCGGTGAGCTGTTCCAAATAACGGCCATTAAACCCACCGACAAGCCCCGTTGCCTGCACCCGTGAGCCGCAAATCTTTGCCGCGCGGGCAACATTAAGCCCCTTGCCGCCCGCGCTGTTTTTTACGGCATGCACGCGCATGACAGTTCCACCTACCACCTGCTGATCCATGTGGTAGGCCTTATCGATAGATGCATTGAGCGTAACTGTGGTAATCATTACGCCTCGAACTCGTGGATGGTAACGCCCTTAACCACACGGTTGACCGTACCGGTGGGCGAAGGCGTATCCGGGGTATTACCCACCTTCAGTGAGGTAAACAAAGAGATGGTCTGCGCCACCATAATAAAGGGCAGCGCAAGGTAGGCATCGGGCAACAGAGTTGCGTGCTTGGCAAACGTTATAGCATCCCCTTCAAAGAGGGTCTGTGCGCTTTGCTGGATTGCAACCGTATGCAACGCAATGTTGTCGGCCGCAATTTCGTGCAAAATATCTAAATCATAGTGACGGGTGTAGCTGTCATTACTTACAAACACAAATACCAGCGTCCGATGGTTTACAAAGGATTTTGGCCCGTGACGATAGCCCATAGACGTGTCAAAGGAAGTGGCAATCTTACCTGCAGTAAGCTCCAAAATCTTAAGCTGAGCTTCTCGCGTCATGGCACCCAAAGCACCTGAACCAAGGTAGGTAATGCGTTCAAAATCATCCGTGAGCCATGAGGTAACCTCGTCCTCATGGGCTATAACATGCTTGCCCATGTCTGCTGCCTGGGCAACCCATGAGGCCTTCTGATCATCCTTAGCTCCATCAAAAATCAAAGCGCTGAGTAACTCCATGCAGCTATAGCTGCCGGTCATAGCAAAACCTTGGTCATTTGCACCCGGGATAAGGAGGGTCAGCGTGTCCGAAGCACCTTCAGACAGAACAGCAAGCTTGCCATCGGGAGCGCAGGTAATGTTAAGAAACATGATGTTGTGCACAACGCTGCGAGCGATCTCAACGGCTGCCAAGCTTTCTGGGCTATTGCCGCTGCGTGCGAAGGACACCAATACGCAGGGACGCTCGGGGCACAAAAAGTTATACGGAGCAGAAACAATGTCGGTTGTAGGGATTGCTTTGAAGTCAAAAGCGCTAGTATCTCCCACGCGACGTAAATATGGCACCAGCGTATCGCCCACATAGGCAGAAGTGCCAGCACCCGTAAAGATAATATCGGTTATGCCTTCTTTACCCAGGGTCTTGGCGCGGTTGAGAAACGCGTGGATCTTCTCCTTGTTAGCAAAATAAATATCAAGGGTATCCAACCAAAGATCTGGTTGTTGTGCAATTTCATGCGTAGTGATGTCTGCGCCAAGAGCCTTGAGCTCAACACGAGCTTTGTCAAACATGTACGCACTCCTCTCTTATGCCACAGGACTATCCCCTGCGGTGTACTATTTTGTATTTAAACTGGTCAGCCCTGGCAACGCTGTGCGTATATTCAATGGCCACGTTCTTATCGTTAAAGGTAATGCGAGAAAGCCTAAGCACAGCAGAACCTTCGGGAATGCCCAAAAGCTCTCCCTCTTCACGCCGGGCAGTGCTGGCCCTAAACTCTTCATTGGCAAGGCGGATCTTTTGGTGGTAGTCCTTCTCGACAATGTCATACAAAGGCTTGGTAGCTACCTCTTGTTCCGAGAGTGAGACAAACTCACTTGCGGGAAGATAGCTTTGCTCAATCATCATGGGAACGCCGTCGGCAAGACGCAGGCGCCTCAGCTTAAACACCTTGGTACCCAGGTGCAAACACAGCATACTACTGGCATGTTTTGCTGCGGGCATGAGCTTAAACTCGAGTACCTTGGTTTGCGGAGTACGTCCAAGGCGGCGCATTTCCTCGGTAAAGCTGTACGCTCTGGAAAGATCGGTGGCGCGATTGGTCATATCGGCTACAAAGGTGCCACGACCATGCTGGCGCGTTACCAGTCCTAAGGATTCCAGCTCTTGTAGAGCAAGGCGTACGGTGGTTCGAGAAAGACCATACTGCTCAGAGAGCTCACGCTCAGATGGCAGCAGATCATTGGCAACCATGTCAGTTTCAATCTTCTCTCGCAGTACATCCACAAGCTGGTCGTACAACGGTTGCTTTCTTGATGACATAGCCATAAGCCACATGCCTTCCTCGTGTCAAAACAAAGGCGCATGAACGCTGTGCCCATACGCCTTCAAACCTCGCCCATAGATCTAAAGGTTAGAGCTTAACCCCAGATACTGGGCCACAGACCAAAGGGTCCTGCACCCAAGATACCAATTAGCAGGATAAGGCAAATAGCCTTGATAGGCGTGAAGTTTTTCTTAACAAAGAGGAAGTACAGAAGCATAACGATTGCCAAAGGCACCAGCTTGGGGCAGATGCTATCCAAGATGTTTGCAATGTCAATGTTTACCGGAGACTCAACCATCTCCATGTACGTGACCTCACTCATGCCGTTGCCCAGGTCCTTTGAACCAGCGGTAACTGCGTTGCCGTCAGCATCGGTACCAGCAAGAGGCTCGCCATTTGCATCCACCATACCGGAAAGCGTGACGTCCTTATCGCCCTTGGTAATGACCTTAAAGCTGTCTACGTCCTTGGTGGGAACAGTGGCAACATGGGCAACATAGGCCTGCGTGGTACCGTTGGGAATCACTGCCTTAATTTGGGTGCCGCCCATGGTTACGGTCAAGCAGCCTACGATAAATACACCCAGGATGGAAGCAGCACGCGTAAAGGCTTGCATGTGCTCCATAAGGGAGTCCAAAGCGGTCATACCAAACTTGTAGGACCAGTTCATCAGGCCAAAGCGTAGTGCAAATTGCACCGCATTAAAGATGATCAAGAACAGGATGGGGCCAAAGATATTGCCGCTAATGGCCATGTTGGAACAAATGCCCGCGGTAATAGGCACGAGTGTCATCCAAAACAGGGCATCGCCAATACCACCAAGTGGACCCATCAAAGAGACGCGCACGGCACGAATGGTAGGAATATCCACCTTTTTCTGCTCCATGGACAGGATAAGGCCCATGGCAAAGGTTACCAAGAAGGGGTGGATGTTAAAGAACTCCATGTTATGCGTCATGGATGTGGCGAGATCGTCCTTATCGGTATGGATCTTCTCAAGGCCAGGAAGAATAGAGTACAGCCAGCCAGAAGCCTGCATACGCTCGTAGTTAAACGATGCCTGCAAGAAGCAGGAACGCCATGCCATCTTGTTAAGAGTCTTTTGGTCAAGGTCGGCCGCAGGCTCTAGATTGTTGTAATGTGTGAGTTCCTCCTTAGATGCCATCCTCTTCACCTCCATCAAAATCAGAGCCAGCAACAGCACCCTTGAGCTGCGTATTTTGCTGGTAATCCCAGTAGGCAATGCCAAAGCCGATAAGCGCGAGGATGAGCAGAGCGGGGGTGGCTAAGCTTGCAATGCCGGAGACGACAAGGGCAAGACCGAAGCCCATAAAGTAGAAGCCCCACATATCTTTGTTCATCATGAACTTAAGAAGCACGGCAAAGCCAACGAAGCGCATCATGCCGCCAGCAGCGGAAAGACCGTCTGTGAGCCATTGGGGAAGCGAGTCCACAACGGCCTGACCCATGGTGGAACCACCAATAAAGAACAGGGTTACTACGATGCCAAAAATAGCACCAAGCAAGCACATGGACAGGTAGTTGATGTGCTCAATGCCCTTGGAATTGGCATCGGCCGCGTACTGATCTGCCTTGCTCATAAGAGGAGACATAAGCGTAAAGATCAGTGTTACACCGTACTGACCGAGCAAAGAGAACGGAATAGCAAGAGCAACAGCAGCGTTAGGCTCAAGCTTGAGCGAAATTGCCAAAACGGTTGCCATAATGCCACCAACAACGGCATTAGGTGGCTGAGCTCCACCGATAGGCATGTTGCCAATCGTCATAAGCTGATACGTGCCACCAACGATAAGGCCCGTGGGTAGGTCGCCAAGGATGAGGCCAATCACCATACCAGTGACGAGTGGCTGATACAAGGACTCGAGGAAGCTAAACTGGTCGATTGCAGCAACAAATGTTACCAGGAACACCAGGATAACTTGGAGAGCTGAATAATCCATCCTTGAACCTCCTTTCATATATACGTGCTTTTGACCATGTGAAGTACTTTGTCGTGCGTGCGTTGCCTTCACTACGACACACGCTCACAACCCAGGGGGTGGGCGCCGGCATGCGACGCCCAAAAGAAAGGGAGTAGATACACCAATCAGAGGTGCATATACGTACCTACAGCTACATAACGCCTACCTAAAGAGCTTCTCGGTAGACTCAACCGGCGTCGTGGGAACACGTTGGATAAAGAGCTCAACGCCCAGCTCTTGGAGCTTCTTGAAGGTGGCAACATCCTCATCATCAACGGCAACAGAGGTTGCTACCTGGCGTTTATCGCCAGACATGTGCATGTTGCCAATGTTGATCTTTTTGATGGGCACACCACCCTCAACGAGCTTGAGCGCATCTTGCGGGGTTTCAATAACGATAAAAATATGCTGACGAGGGGCGGCTTTGTGAATGACATCAATGGTCTTCTGAAGCGAGAAATACCTGGTAGCCATGCCCTGTGGGGCCGCCATGTTGCACAGGTTTTGGCGCATTTTGTTGCCCGCAATGTCATCATTAGCCACCAGAATAAGATTGCAGTCAATACTTTTTGCCCACTGAGTAGCAACTTGACCATGCAGCAAACGGTTATCAATCCTCACAAGAACGATATTTGGCTCCGCCATAGGTTGCTCCTTTCCTCTTATGACCAGCTCGTCGTGCGATTACGTAGGTATTTGCTTTGATCTACTTTGATGCTGTCCGGACACTACTTAAGTGCTGCTTAGGTGCTGCCTGGGCAGTGTCGACAGCTGTTATGCGTTATGCGTCCTCATCCAGCTCTTGAATGGCATAGCGAGACACTTCCATAACTTCGCCCGATTTAATCTTTACGTCACAGGTCTGCTTGCCCACGCGCACCAGCGTGCCGTAGATACCGCCAGCAAAAAGCACACGCTGGCCAACCGCCATGTTTTTATGCACGTGTGCGTAGGCATTCTTCTTTTTGCGGGTACGCACAAACGTAACGATAAACAGCACTATGCCGATAAGTGCAAACAGGATAAGCAGCGCCACTGAAGCACCTAAGATCGACTGTGTAAAGGATTCTGTTGTCATTAGATGCCTTCTTCTTCATCAAAATCGACATCATAACAAGCGGCATCCGAAGCTTCGTCCTGCGTAACGGCATCAATTGACATGTGGGCGATACCAAGCACGTCAGATGACACGGCGTTGACGCATAACTCGCGCACTCCAATACCCATCTCGCGTCCCATGATGCACTCAAGCAGCATGGGCAGGTTGACGCCTGCCACTACCTCTACGCTGTCAAAGGCTTGAGCAGCCAACATGGCCTGGTTAAAGGGAGTGCCACCGATAAGGTCACACAATATGACAATGCCATCGGTTGTGGCGCGCAGGTTTGTTATTGCATCCGTAAGCTTGTTGCCAAAGCTTGCTGCTTCATCCTCGTGGAAGGTAACTGCAACCACTCCGTCTTGCTCGCCAGCGATCATCGCAAGCGCACTGTATAGCCCCGTTGCAAAATCACCATGCCCGGTAATGATAAAGCCAACCATACAAGCCTCCCCAGATAAGTGGTTACTACCACATACCATTTACACCATATCTTAGCGTTTCTGCTATCTGTGGATACCATTTTTGTGTTGGTTTTTATCAAGCTAACGCTTACCGAAGAAAACATGCCGTTCACTCAAATAACCTGCAGTTACTGGTATTTTACAAGAAATACCAGTTTTAGATGTGGCGCTCTCTTGTGTGCTTTTTAAACCAAAGCGGGTGTTTTCTGTAGGGCGTTTGGTGGTCCATCTATCTTGTTTTTCAGTTTATTTATAGTTACTGGTATTAGATTTAAGAAAAAGGGAGCGAGAAGCACTGTGCCGTAGCAACGTGACGTGATTGCTAAGAGGTCCTACGTCGTAGAGTAAGACAGTCACACAGAGAAACACTACGTACGCAGCCGCATGGCTACGCAGAGTATCTGTGCCCTACTCCCAAATCCACGCTTGAATTTCTCGGATGCTCTCTTCCACCTTGGCTGTGGTATTAAATTGTGAAAGGGTAATCTTGGCAAAGGGGATTGCCACAAAAAAGGTAATAAGGTCAGCAACGGGCTGCGCAAGCTGTACGCCCAACAGGCCAAAGAAGTATGCCATTACCACTATGACAGGCCCCAATACCAAGCCCAAACGGCAGGCACCAAGGATGGACGCGCTCCACACATGGCCTGAAGTCTGCAGCATAAAGTTGGTCATCATGGCAACGCCGGTAAGCGCAGCAGAAAAGCTTGCCAGACGCAGCGTAAGGGTACCAATAGCCACCACCTGCGGATCTTGCCTAAAAATCCAAATGAGCTGGGGCGCAAATATACAGGTAAAAACACCAATAGCGAGCACCGCAATGGTTGAAGCGCGCAAAGCAAAACTATAGCCTGCAAGTACGCGTTCATGATGCCGAGCCCCAATGTTGTATCCCAATACCGGCTGGTAGCCCTGACCAATACCAATCTGAATATAGTTGGCAAAACCAGTAATGCGCTGCACAATGGCCATAGCGGCAACAGCAGCGTCTCCAAACGGCGCTGCCGCATTATTAAGCAGGGTGGTTGCAATGCCAAGCATCAACTGACGTACAAACGAAGGCGTACCACCGTTATTTATTTCTCGGAAAAGCTCTTTGCTGGGGCGAACCCAGGTAAGAGACAGTGGCGCCAGTCCAATCTTTTGTGTTTCAATCAACAATAAAACAAAGCCGATAAACTCGCACACAATGGTAGAGATAGCACTTCCGGCAATGCCCAGATGGAAGCCATAAATCAGCAGAGGTGTAAGCAGGGCATTGAGAATGGCACCTGTCGTAATTGCCAGCATGGAAAAGAGCGATTCGCCCTCAAAACGAAGCTGCATATTAAGCAAAATAGAACTTGCCATCCAGGGAGCCCCGCACAAGATAATGCCGATAAATGTTTTGGCATACGGCAAAATGGTGGGCGTTGCACCAGCAAGGATGCACAGCGGCTCAATAAAGAGGTTGCCCAATATGGCAATGAGCAAGCCAACGGTCAGCGTGCATACTATGCCTGTGGATGCCATAATATTGGCTTTTTCCTGTTGCTTGGCCCCCAAATAACGCGAAATAGCGTTACCGGTGCCTTGCCCAAAGTAAAATCCTGTCGCCTGTATGGCGGTCATAGCAACAAATGAGATGCCGATAGCACCAGAGGCAGCCGTACTGATATGTCCCACAAAATACATGTCCACCAAGTTGTATATGGCGGTAACCAGGTTGGCAAAAATGGACGGGATTGCCAAAGAGGTGATGAGAGGTCCAATGGGTCGCTCGATCATCTCATGAAACTTTTCTTCAGTTGTTTGATGTGCCTTTTTGGCAAACACTGCTTTAATTGATTTCATGTCTCTAACGATACAATCCTTATCCGAAAAACAGCCCCGAAGCACCTATATCGTCGCATAATCGTTACATTTCCGGCTTCACTTTGCTAAGAGCCCATTTTGTTGCTCAGCTCGTCTGCGGGAAACACAATCCCAGCGCTGGTCCGTGCCTCTGTAAGCACCTGCGCTATGGTTAAACTCTGCTCAAGGCGCTGCTCATAAGCGGCACGGTCATTCTGAGCTATGATCCGAGCAAACTCACAAAACTCCGCTTCCATGCGGTTTGGTAGCGCTGCATCATAGTGCTCTTGAGTGCCATCGTTCAAATGCAGGGTGACAGCGCCGCCCATGCTCGGAGCCAGCTCTTGCGTAAGATAGCCCTTGGTGCCTTGGATAACATTGGAGCTTGGCGCAGCGCAATCTTTAGCGGCAATAGCAACCGCCTTAAAATGACCGTAGTCCAGCGTAGTGATACCCGAGGTATCAATGGAGCGCTCAATGTTTGCCTGGTAGCGCACGGATACAGGCTTGCCAAACAGGCCTACCAGCCAAGAAATACAATACGTTCCCAAATCCATGAGCGCACCCCCGGACTTTAGCGGGTCAAACACGGGCAAAATACTGCCCGCACAAAACGCATCGTACCGGCTGCTGTACTGACTGTAGTTTACCGAGGCAATATGCACCTGGCCAATGCGCGGCAACCATTCCTGCAGCTTACGATAGTTAGGCTGATACAGCGTAGTAATGGCTTCCAACACAAACACACCGACGGCGCGCGATGCCTGAGCAAGTTTTTGCGCTTGGGCGGCATTGCTTGCAAAGGGCTTCTCGAGAATAACGTTAAGCCCTGCCTGTATAGCCTGCATAGCAAGCTGGTAGTGAAGGTGATTAGGCACTGCAAGATACACGGTATCGCAGGTAAGGCTGGGGGCAGCTGAGGCGGTTGATTCCGCGGTGTTGGCAGTGGAGGTGGTGGTGGGGGCGGTTAGCTTCGCAGTGCTGGCGGTGGTGGGCTTCACAAGAGCGAGAAAATCGTCGTAGCTCTCAAACGCCTGTGCATAATAGGCCGCTGCTAACTCACGGGTTTTCTGTGCGGACCGAGCGGTACCCACAAGGGCGACCACATCCCAGCCCCAGCTTGCCAGATGCGGCAGCGCATAGCTGGCAATAAGTCCGGTCCCAACAACAGCGATTTTCATACTGCCTCCAGAGATATAGGGCGCTGAGCATGTGTATTTGGCTCTCTTCTATTGTGCCATTATGCAAGCGGCATTTCCTTTATTTCCAGAGGCATTTCTTTTAGTTTGTAAACCCGTTGGAGCGTTATTAATATTAATAACGCTCCGACATCGTGCGACATATGCCACGACACGTTGCAGTGTGGCACGGCACAGCGCACGCCCATTCAAGCCGTCTGCCCAGCGCCTGACCCTGCCAACCCTGCCAACCAGGCAACAAAAAAAGCCACCGCAGACGCGATGGCTTGAATATACAATGGTCGGGTTGATGCGATTTGAACGCACGACCTCTCGGTCCCGAACCGAGCGCTCTACCAAGCTGAGCCACAACCCGATGAATAGCACAATGATGCTAGCAGAAGTATCCTAACAAATAATTATATCCTTTGCGGACCATGATTGATAATCCGCGTAGCAAGCCCATCCATTCCCAACGCTTGCGCATCGCGCGCAATGCGCCGCGCCACCTCAGAGGACTCACACAGCGCAAAGGAGCTACTCCCCGAACCCGTTACCAGTGAGGCACGTACACCTTGTTGCTCTTTAAGCCACTGCGCACTGCTTGCTACCTCAGAAGACAGATGACACGCAATGGGACCAAGGTTGTTATCCATGCCTGCATAGAGCTCATCGCAGTTGCCAGAGCGCAATGCCTCAAGCACTGCCTGCAAATTCCCCGTAGGCACACAAGACGCATCAAAGGCTGCATAGGCCTCGGGCGTCGAGACACCCACAGAGCCAGAAGGACGCACCAGCACAACGGGCATGCCTTGCAGGGTGTTAAATTCTTCGCGCAGGGTATCACCCGAACCGTCCAGATAGCAGGGAATGCCCCGTAAAAAGAACGGTACGTCTGCACCAATGCTCCGTGCTACCTCCACGACCTTCTCGGCAGTGGGATCAAGGTGGTTAAACTCGCACAGCGCCAAAATGGTGGCCACTGCATCGGAAGACGAGCCACCCAGACCAGCCTGTGGAGGAATGTGTTTGTGCACGCAAATGGCGTACGACGGCTCAAAATCAAAGGACTTGCCCATGGCAACGGCAGCGCGCCAGCAGGTGTTGGATGAATCCACACAGCCCACGTCGGGCAGGCAGCTCACGGAAAGCTTGGGCGCGGGAGCAACCGTTACTGTATCGCAAAAGTCTATGGCTGCCATCACGGAGTCTACGCCGTGGTAGCCGCGCGCGTCGCGTCCCTCATGGACGCCCAGGTAGAGATTGATTTTTGCCGGCGCCACATAACGCAACTGCGATGGAGAGGTATCGTCTGTCATACGAGATATGCTTAATAGGAAGGTTGCCTGATAGGATTGTTGGGTCTTCAGATTGGATCTGTGCTCTATGCTCTAGGATCTATGCTCTCTGTTGAAGCTACTTTGGATGCGTCAGATGCGCAACGCTACTCTTCGATGACAAAATCAAAGATCTTCTCGCCATCATCACTGTTGTAGAGCTCCACCGTACCCGTAAGAACGTCCACATACTGGTACGATTGACGCGCCGTGCGACCACGACGCTCCTCTACCTCCACGATAAACAAAGACGGATGAGCGCCCACAAGCACACCTGTGCGCTCAACAATACGGCTGCGACCCATATTTGCACGCACACGCAAACGCTGGCCCTGCAGCTCTTCGAGCTTCTCGCGAATCAGGTCTACCCTATTTGCAGGGGGCATCTCGTTTTCCATAGAAACCTCCAGTCCGCCAACTGCGGATTTGTGAGAATAATCATAGTTAGCTAAAGATGAATAATACTAGGCTCAATTGCAGACCTCAACCCAACCACCAATTAAACAAACCTTTAAGTACGATGCTTTTTGGATAAACGGGTAAGATTGCCCTAGACAATACCGTGAAAGGACAGCTATGAACGATGTTCGCATAACGCGCGTAATGACCAATCTGAAAGCGCGCGGTCTTATGCAAATTTTTATTTGCGATCCCATGTCCATCAAGTGGCTTACCGGGTATTACACCCTGCCTTTTGAACGCTTCTTCGGCTTGCTGTTGGCAGCGGATAAAGAGCCCGTTATGTTTTGTAATCGCCTCTTTCTCGATGCGTCTGGTGCTTGCACCAACGTTATCCTGTTTGATGACACGGACGATCCCATTCCCCTGCTTGCAGATCAGTGCCTACATGACCAGGCGTTGGGCATAGACAAAGAGTTGGCTGCCAAGTGGTTGCTGCCCCTTATGCACTCCGGTGCTGCACAGGACTACCTGCTTGCCTCTGATGCGGTAGATGGCGCTCGCTCCATCAAGGACACCGCAGAGCAGCAGGCTATGCGCGCGGCTTCTGCCACTAACGATAAGGCCATGGCATGGCTACGCTCGCAGGTTAAGGCCGGTGTTACGGAGTTTAGCATTGCGGAGCGCCTTTTAGCCGAGTACCGTCGTCTGGGAGCACAGGACCACTCGTTTGAGCCTATCGTAAGCTTTGGTGCCAACGCTGCAGACCCTCATCACGAACCCGACAATACCGTTTTGCAGGACGGACAGATCGTGCTGTTTGACGTGGGATGCAAGCAAGATGACTACTGCTCTGATATGACCCGCACCTTCTGGTTTGCTGGCGAGAAAAACATCGAGCCTGACGATCTGTCCTACCGCGTGTACGAAACCGTTCGCCAGGCAAATGAGGCAGCCGAGGCCATCGTGCGCCCCGGCGTTAGCTTTGCAGAGATTGACAAAGCGGCCCGCGACGTTATTGCTGCTCAGGGTTGGGGTGAGTACTTTACCCATCGTCTGGGCCATCAGATTGGTCTAGTGGATCACGAGCCTGGTGACGTCTCTTCTACTCACGATGAACCCGTGCAGGTTGGTCAGGTTTTCTCGATAGAACCCGGCGTGTACATCCCTGGTAAGGTAGGCGTGCGCATTGAGGACTTGCTGATTGTCACAGAAGATGGCTGCGAGATTTTGAACTCATATCCCAAAGAGTTCACCATTTTGCACTAAGTTTTGCACTAAGCACAGCTGTACGGAGTCAGACACGCTCATTCAAGTGCACTGATCCCAGTCACTAAGGCCAATATAAAGATGAGCGGCATGTGGTTAAGAAAGGCCATGTGTCGCCCATAATGATTAGCGCCAGATGTCACCCACATCTACGGCGTGGAACAAAAATGCGTTGAGCAAAACCAGCGTAACTGCAGCTATAAGGCCCCACACAACTACTAAAAGCACCCAAAAGTTTTTGCGAGCCAGCCATTCATACAGCCTGTCTATCACACGCAGTTGCAATAATCCCATGACGCCAAAGGTAAGCGAGGCACGCAAACAAATAAGACCGTCAGGTGTGGTCAAAAAATCCCAGCCCGGTATCCGGTAATCCCAAGCTTGCACCTGCAATACATGCAGCATGATAAGCCCCGAGCTGTACTCCAAAGTTGTTGCTAACAGCGTTGATCCCAACAGCTGTATAACAGCGGGCAACGGTTTGCGGTTCAACCCAAAAACAAGTTCAATACTCACCGAACCAATGGCGTAAATCATCAAAAAGGGTATGCCTAAGCCACCATGGCCAAGATCTATGGGCTCACCGTTGAGCGGTGCACCGATAAATACTTCGTACAGCCACCCAGCAAGCCCGCCAATAAGAAAAACAAAGGCAATGTGCGTAAGATAACTCTCCACTGATGCATGATCAATGGAGAGTTCTTCTTGTGTATATACCGATGTATTATATGCAGACGTTTTATCAATCACGATGGTTCCCTCTGCTGCCTTGCCTAACCCCTAGCAAAAAACTTTTAGCAAGCGCAACGAGCCAAGGCTTCGCTATCTGCCACAACAACGCAATTGGTGTGAAGCTGCAAGATAGAAGCAGGAACTTGAGGTGTAACAGGACCAAAGCACATGTCATACACGGCATCCGCTTTAGCAGAACCACTCGCTACTACCAAAATGGAACGAGCCATCATAATGGTTTGAACACCCATGGTGTAGGCCTGGCGAGGAACATCGTCAGGCGTATCAAACAAGCGAGCATTGGCCTGAATAGTTGACTCGGTAAGATCTACACAATGCGTACCCTTAGAAAAGGCGGTATCCGGCTCATTAAAGCCAATATGTCCATTGTTGCCAATGCCCAGTAGTTGCAAATCGCAAAAACCTGCCTCTTCGATCATGTCATCGTAGGTAGTACAGGCCTCTTCAATATTGGGGTTAGCACCATCCGGCACATGAACATTGTTGGGATCAATATTAATGTGGTTAAAGAACTTATCATTCATAAAGAAGTGATAGCTCTGAGGATCATCGTGCTCAAGACCACGGTACTCATCCAAGTTGTAGGTACGCATTTGGGAAAAATCCACATCACCTTTTTTGTACCATTCAATAAGCTGGCTATACGCACCAATTGGCGTTGTACCCGTAGCAAGGCCAATAACTGATTCAGGTTTAAGAATAACCTGGGCAGAAATAATGTTTGCTGCCTTACGACTCATGTCCTGATAGTCTTTGGCAGGGATGATCTTCATTGTGCCCTCCTCTATAAAAACTACATGCACACATAATGACACACTACATGCAAGTACAACAGCTTAAAGTTGAGAAGCCAAGTCCTTAAGCGCATAAAAACGGTGAGAAATACTGTTTTTTTGTTCAGGAGTAAGCTGCGCCATGGTCAAACCCTGCATGGCGTCCGGCAAAAACAGCGAATCATAGCCAAAGCCATTCTCGCCTTTGGGAGCATAGCCAATCGTACCGGGACAGTTACCCTCGCCCACCAAAACCGTACCGTCCTTTTTTACCAATACCACGCTGGAGTGGAAATGTGCACTGCGTTGCTCGTCATCCACAAATGTTAGCTCACCAAGCAGCTTGTTATTGTTTGCCTCATCATTACCATGTTCACCCGCATACCGAGCGCTATAAATGCCAGGTGCGCCATCCAATGCATCTACCACCAAGCCGGAGTCGTCTGCAATAGCCGAGAAACCCGTCTGCTCCAAAGCAGCGCGTGCCTTAATGAGCGCGTTGGCCGTAAAGCTGTCTCCGTCTTCTACCGGCTCGGGAAACTCACCTAACTCACTCAGCGCAACAAAACGCACATCAGGTAATACTTCGCTCAAAATGGCCTCTATTTCTACTACTTTATGTGCATTGCCCGTTGCCACTACCACGGTGTTGTTGGGATCAAGCGCAGACGCTTCTACAGCCATGTTAATTCCTTACTCCCTAAAATTGGTTACTTTGTTTTGCAGTTCCAACAGCTGAGCAATGCCTTGTTGCCCCATGCTCATAAACTCAGCGAGCTCAACGCAGGTAAACGGTGTTTGCTCCCCGGTACCCTGAATCTCAATGATGCCACCATCACTGGTGCCAATAAGGTTCATGTCTACTTGCGCGTGTCTATCCTCTGCGTAGTCAAGATCCAGCAAAAGCTGGCCCCCAACCTTACCCATAGAAATAGCAGCTACCTGATCTTTTAATGGCAGTCGAGCAAGCTTACCTTTTTCTACCCATGCCAACAGCGCATCATGCAAAGCAACCCAAGCGCCTGTTACAGATGCTGTTCTTGTGCCACCATCTGCTTGAATAACGTCACAATCCACCGTAACAGTAATCTCTCCCAGGGCATGTAAGTCCACAACGGTACGCAAACTGCGACCAATAAGCCGCTCGATCTCCATAGAACGACCCTTGCGCCCCCTGTACTCACGAGCGGTGCGTCTATTAGTAGAAGCAGGCAGCATGGCATACTCCGCCGTTACCCATCCCGCCCGAGAAGACAGGTGCCACTTGGGAACCGACTCTTCAATAGTGGCGCTACACAGCACGCGTGTATCACCAAATTCTGCCATACAGGAGCCTTGAGCGTTCTTCATAACGTCACGCGTAAGCGTAACAGGACGCATTTGGTTTTGTGCTCGTCCAAAAGAGCGCTCGGACAGCTCCGGCCCAGCCAATCCGAGTGATTCGGATGACCCAGTTAGCTCAGGAGACTCGACAGTAGTATCGGTAGCTCTCAACATCTCTGCCACGCTATCCTCCTATAGATTTTCCAGCTCAGAAAGCTCAATATGCTCGACAGAATCCAGGTCGTGGCCAAAAACAAAAGTACCAGCCACCGCAAAAGAGGTGATGTTGTCCGACGTAGTAGCAAAGCGATATGCAGGCTCTGCATGCACGCCACGAATCACATCCGAAGGACTTGCCAACATACCCAGCTGCTCAAGCGTTTGCTTTACCTCTCGCGCGGTCTGGTCGGCAGGATTTACGAGATGTACGTCCTCACCCAGCACCGCTTGAATCTGAGCAGACAGTAAAGGAAAATGCGTACACCCCAACACCACGGTATCAATGTCCTTATCAAGAAGGGGTGAGATATCCTCACGCACCATGGCATGAACCTCAGGTGTGTCAAAAATCTCTGGATTAAGCTTCCAGCCCTGATAAAGATGGTTGGTACGTGCAAGCTCGCTTTCTACCGTTTGTACAAAGCGCGGCGTAGCACACTGCGTAACCTTTATAGTCGCATCCAAATCATGAAGCGCCTGCGCATAAGAATTGGAAGTAACAGTTCCCTGCGTAGCCAGCACACCAATGTTACGCGAGCGAGAAACCCTACACGCTGCAGACGCCCCAGGTTCAATCACACCTATAACGGGAAGGGGCAGCTGCTCTTGTAAGGCATGGAAGGCTGCTGCTGTAGCCGTGTTGCAGGCAATGACCATAAGCTTGACGTCATGCTTAGCAAGCCACTTGCCTATCTGCAGAGCAAAGTTTTTTACTTCTGCCTGATTACGCACACCATAGGGGCAACGCTTGGTATCTCCCACATACCAAATAGATTCATACGGCATATACTCCGACAGAGCACGAGCAACCGTCAGACCGCCAAGTCCAGAATCAAACACACCAATAGGAAAACTAGGTTGCACCATAACAGCACCCCCAAATAGCAAACGAGCCCAATAGCATAGCTACCGGGCTCGAAACATATACATGGTGGGCGATGAGGGATTTGAACCCCCGACCTTGTGCGTGTAAGGCACCTGCGCTAGCCGCTGCGCCAATCGCCCGAATGCGGAAAGAATTTTATCATAAACCATAACCCGTATGCAAAATGATTTTACCTTCCTCCACAATTTTGTTGAAGTCCCGTTAAACTCTTTATACCTCCATGCAGCCCCAACAAACAATTCGTATACTTACAGCTATGAATACAACAACATTTACAGAGCTTGCCGCCTTACTTGACCAGCATCAGCTGCTTGTACAAGCCACGCCAAGCGCCCCCACCACGCCGTTGTCCATCTTTGGTGCTGCATGCGATTCTCGTACTGTTCAAAACGGCAACCTTTTTATTTGCAAAGGCGCTGCCTTTAAACCACAGTTCTTGCAGGCTGCCCTTGCGGCAGGCGCTGTTGCATACGCCTGTGCAGATACCGACTATGCAAAGCTGGCAGCACTGGCCCCCCACACACCCGTGTTGGTAGTTAATGATATACGCCGCGCCATGGCATATCTATCTGCTGCCGCATGGGACTATCCCGATCAAAGCATCCAAATTGCAGGCATCACCGGCACCAAAGGTAAGTCCACGGTAGCATACATGCTGCGCAGCATTTGCGATAAAGGCACGGCCTATGCACACGCCTCTATTATGGGCTCCATTGAAACCTACGACGGCATTGAGCGTGAAGAAAGCCACAACACCACCCCTGAAGCCGCTGATCTCTGGCGTCACCTTGCCCACGCCAAGGCTTCTGACCACAGCCCCATGATTATGGAAGTTTCTAGCCAGGCACTTAAATATGATCGCGTGTTGGGGCTACATGTAGGCGTAGCCGGATGGCTCAACATTGGCCAAGACCATATCTCGCCTAACGAGCACTCAGACTTTGAGGACTACTTTTCCAGCAAGCTTAAGCTCTTCTCACTTACCAACACAGCCGTGATTAACCTAGAAACAGATCAGTTGGATCGCGTGCTTACCGCCGCAGCTAGCTTGGAGAAACAAATCACCTATAGTGCCACTGGTTGTTCTGCACACAGGTATCAATCTGCGGAGGGCACTGTGCACACGGTTTTGCCCGACCTTTGGGCAAAAAACATAGAGCCGGGCTTTGGGTCGCTGAGCTTTGTGTGTCACACCCCACACTGGACCGACACCGTCTTTTTGAGCATGGCCGGTCTGTTTAACGTAGATAACGCCCTATGTGCCATTGGTATGGCACAGCAAATGGGCTATAGCAAGCAAGAGATTTGTGAAGGGCTGGCTCATTGTCAGGTGCCAGGTCGTATGGAAATTTCTCCCGCCTCTACCAGCCATGTTGTGGGACTGATTGACTACGCCCACAATCGCCTCTCATTTAAGAAGTTTTTCTCGTCCGTTAAACAGGAGTTTACTGGTCGCAAAATTGTTGCTGTTTTTGGCTGTGCTGGCGGCAAAGCTTATGAGCGTCGCCAGGAACTACCAGAAGAGGCCGCTAAGTGGTGTGATCTTATGATCTACACCTCTGAGGACCCCTGGAATGAGCCTGCCGAGAAGATCTGTGCTCAAATGGCAACTCACACACCTGTCGATGCTACTTACGAGATTATTGTTGATCGCACAGCTGCTATCGAGCGCGCTGTTGCAGTAGCACAGTCTTATGAGCAAGACAGCATCGTATGTCTGCTTGCCAAGGGAGATGAAACACGGATGCATAGAGGAGATGCGTTTGTCCCCATGCCCTGTGATGGCGATGTTTTTGCACAGGCTATGGCCGCCTCTCGCACCAAGCAGCTAGAGGCATAACATGAACACGCCTACACGGCATACAACTTTGCATTTTGCTGCTCAAAGCCCCGACAGCACCCTTGCAACACCAACGTTTCCCACCGCCCCTATAAGCGCACAGGACAAGGCACGCTTGGCAAAAATACACTACGTTATGACGGACTTGGACGGCACCATGCTTACAGGCGCCTCGGCCGTGCAAAACAGCTCTCACCTCCCCAGCGCACGACTTATCCAAACCCTGATAGACCTGCGCAGAGCTGGCATTATCGTGGTGCCCGTTTCCGGTCGTAATCGTGCCATGACCTTTGAGGACTCACGCATTTTGGGCTTTGACGCTTGGATTGCAGAGATGGGCGGCCTTATTTGTACCAAAAGCGGCAGCCAGCCCGAGTGGGTCTACTTTACCGGAGACATGCCCTACAACCATGCATCCCTCAAGACCCCGCACGATCGTATCTGCGAGACGGGCATTGTAGACGAACTTATTGCCCGCTATCCCGGCAAGTTGGAAACCTATCATGACAACTACGTGGGATTTGAATACCGCGAGGTAAGCGTTGCTTTGCGTGGCAGCGTAGAGGCTTTTGAGGTCCAGGCACTACTCGATAGCTGCCCTCTTCCTCTATATCTTGCTGATAATGGCCTGGTCAAGCGCATGAACGGCAGTACAACGCTGCAGGATGTAGATATGGCGCATCCCCAAGATATTCATACCTACCACATCATGCCCCATGGCCTTACCAAAGGCTCGGGCATTGGTAAATTTGCCCAGCTCTTGCATATCGAAAAGGACCAAATGCTCGCCGCGGGTGATTCACCAGCAGATTGTGAAATGGCAGACTTTGTTGGCACGTTTCTCTTTATGAGTAATGGTTTTGAACATACTGATGCTGCAGCCAAACTTACCAAGCATCCCAACACCTACGTATCCACACGCCCATCCACTGATGGCTGGTGTGATGCTATGCAAGCTTTGCTTGCAGCTCACAACTAAGAGCGCTGAGGCTCTTACTTAGACTCCCAACCCTATTAATCAAACTCCGTCCAAGGACACAAATTGTTCAATAGGATTATGGCAGTGCAGCACATTGGTATGATCAGCCAAAAATCCAAGCGTAAATAAGTAAAAATGAGCCGCTAGAGTACACCCCAACGGCTCATGAGAATCTAGCATTTCTGCGCACGAGCTACCAAGCGCATAGGTAATTACGTTTCCTACGACTGCTTCCTCTTTTTACGAAGCACCCACGCAAAAGCAGCAGACGCTGCAGATACAAACAACACGGGAACAATGCTGCTATTTGCATCACCTGTCTTTGGAAGAATACCTATCACAGGTTTTGTCTTAGCGGGTATGGTGGCGTTTTTCACCTCAAACTTAAGGAGTACTTTGTCTTTTTCTATCTTGATAGACAAAGGCTTTTGATCAAGTTCATAGCCTTGTGGGGCTTTAGTTTCTACCAGTGTGTAGTCGCCGTATACAACATCCTTGAAGGTAGCAATGCCATCGTCACCGGTAGTTTGGGTGTCAACAACCTTGTCTCCCTGACGTAGCTCAAACGTAGCGCCAGCAAGTGTCTTAGTCGCATCTTGTGCATCGGTCTTGGTGACAGTTACCGTGCCTTTGATCTTGGCATTGGTTGCATCTACATTGACCGTCTTACCGTTCTCGGAGATAGCTACAGGCTTAGCGGTTTGCTCAAGGACATAACCTTCTGGGGCTTTGGTTTCTACTACGGTGTAGTCACCATAGATGACATCCTTGAAGGTTGCTACACCGTTATCACCAGTAGTCTTAGTATCAACAACCTTATCGCCTTGGCGTAGCTCAAAGGTGGCGCCTTTAAGCTTGATATGCTGATCAGCACTGTCAGTCTTGGTAACAGTAACAGTGCCTTTTATTTGCTCGTCTCCAAAGGTCACCTTTGCAACCTGATCTTGGGTTTCAATCTTTACAGACTGTGGTGTTGAATCAAGTAGGTAGCCTTTAGGAGCAGCGGTCTCCACTATGGTGTAGTCGCCATACGGAATATCGGTAAATGTGAGCACACCCTTATTGTTAGTTGTACCCTCGCGTACCTTAACGCCATCTTTTCTGAGTTCAAAGGTGGCATTTGGTAAAAGTTTCTTGGCATCCGTCTTATCAGTCTTAGAAATCTCAATGCTACCGTGGATTCGCGTATTGGTAACAGTTGCCACGGTGTAACTCAACGCCTCGCCAGTCCGTGCGTCTTTAGATTCCTTAGTCTCATATGTATACGAATCAGCATAGCCCTCAGGAACAGATGTTTCCTTAACCGTGTACTTGGCAAGAGTATTAGTAGCAGGATTGTTTACAAGGAGATCTGTAAAAGAGGCTTCCCAAGGACTAGCATTTGCGCCAGCAAGAGAAGCTACCGATATTTCCTGATTATTAAAATTCTTAGCAGCTTTGCCGTCCATAAGAAGCGAAACCTCTACCGGATCATGTGTAATACCGGTGCCATCTGTGCCATCGGCATTTTTGCCCTCAACCCAAACCTTCTTTACATAAAGTTTGGTTGCCCGCGAAAGACCAATATTAAGGCTCGTGGCATTTTTCTTGTCTATAGAAACGCCCTCTACCGTAGCTGTAGTTTGATCATCAGAGGCAGTCATTACCATATCGCCCTTTGTTGGCGAGAAGCGCACAAAACTCCCAGCGTCTGCAGACTTAGGATCAGTGGGGTTATATGCCTTGATAGTGTAAGGCTCAAGCTCACCAGAAGCAGTCGAAGGCCAAGTCTTAAGACCCTTAAACTCATAGGCTCCTGTTTCATCCGTTACGGCTGTGTCCATCAGTTTGCCGGATGAATTATAGAGCTCAAGCTTAACACCAGAGACAACGTGAGCTTTCTCACTTTCATCCATCGTGCCATCAAAGTCTGCATCCACCCAAGCAATGCCCCTTAGCACACCAGAAGTGGGGGTCATGGCTACGGGCTGACCATAGCGATAGCCCTTTCCAGAACCGAGGTCCCGCAAATAAGCTGGTGTGAATACATCAACAAGCTTCTTTTCAAAATCCTCGGGAGCAACGTCACGCAACGTTAGATTGAATTTAAATTCTTGACTTGTGCCAGCATTAAAAGCGCGATCCTTGGGGGAAGAAATACGAACAAAGTTAACGGCGTCCCAGTCTTCTTGTGTCCAAGAAGCAGTATTGCTCTCATCGGTCCACTCAAAACTATCCCAATCGAGCGCCTGTGAAGTTGGCTTTATATTTTTTGCATACGAGATGGTATAGCCTTCGGGAAGCTGACTCTTAAGCCCTCCATTAAGGAATAAGTCGAACTGAAAGGCACCGTTGGGCTGGAGCGCCTTGCCCCAGTTCTGATCTTTTTTCGGCACAGGCCAGTACATCGTCAGGCCGTTGGCGTCCGACTGCGTGGGATTGTTCGCGACCAAACGATAGTCGACGGTGCTGTTGGCGCCTATCAGGGTCTTGGACATACCGTCGTAGGTGACATACGACGTATCGAGCTGCGTCGCCATCTTGGCGGCAGACCGTACGACCAGATCGGTCGGAGCGCTGACGATCCATCTTCCCATGGGACGGCCGATCATGTCTTCGGTACTGCCGTTGCCGTTCAGATCCCACTTGTCTTTGACCATACCCGAACCATAGACGAGATCTTCGTCGGTATCGGTATCGTATTCGAGCCACATCAGCTGGGTATACTCGCCCGGCACGTCCTTCGCAGGATCGGAGGCGAAGCTTACATGAAGCGTGAAATCAGCAGTATACGCCCAGTACCCCGCGTTGATGGCATAGGGGATCGCCTCGGCAGACTCTTTCCAGTACACCGACGGACCGTAGGCGCGCGTATCGTATATGTCTTGGGCGGACGTGAGTTTGGAGAAGTCGAGCTTATAGACCTTCGCCTTGGGATAGACCTCCTTCAAGGCGTCGGATGCCGGTACCTCCGACACGTCGGGCTGCTTGAGGCTCATGTTGTTCGGATCGGCACCCTTTTGCAACCAAGCGTCCTTGGAGCCAGTGGAACGGTAGGTCATATTGAAGCTCAGATCATCGCCCAAGGGGCTGATGTAGTACATAGCCTTATGCGTCTGGATGCCCCTCGCACAGCCGTCCCAAGTCGGCGTGAAATAACTGAAGTACTGGTCACGAATCGTATCGCCCACCACAAACTCGAGCGGATATGACGTTCCATTATGCCAACCGGTTACCGGGCCATGACCTTGGATGAAGCTCTTGCCGGTAAAGGCAGTAAAAGTGTGACCGATGGTCACATGATCCGCCGAGCGGCCGGGATATTGGAACACGACTTCACCCTTGCCGTCGCCGAAGTCCCACTTGTATTGATTGCGATACGTCCAATCCGGCTCTTCCGCACCCGTGTTCTCAATACGGATGACGGTCTTGAACAGAGATGGATCGTCTCCCCAGCGGCCCTTTTCACGCACCTCATTGGTAAGGACGTTGCCGAAGAAAAACAAAGATCCGTCTTCCTCTGTGGTTTCTTTGCCGGTACCGCTCCTTCCCCACGCAGTCAGCGGAGTCCGAGCAGGGATGGTATCGATCTTGTATTCGATATGCTTAATATACATGCCCTCAACGTGCTTGCCCAATACGTCTTCCACGCGGAAACGCTGCTTGAGCTTTGATGCCTCGATCGTATAGTCCGTAGTCTCGTCGGTTTTGCTGTTCCAAAGGGTGACCTTGAAATCGCTCACCTGGGTGGGCGGGGTGCCGTCCTTCTTCTTGCGAGAGATTAGCGGGAGCGCCTGCGCCGTCACACCAGCGATCTTGGTGTCGTTGACATCGTAATCGATGATGATGGTTTTGTGCCGGCTATTTCCCGTGCCGCGGTTTCCCACCGTAAAGTAGCCGAGGGTGCGCTCCTGCGTATGCTCGAAGCCAGGACCTCCCAGGTATACCTCGTTATCGGCGATATAGCCTTCCCACCGCTCTAGATTGGTATCCTTAGCGACGAACGTACTGTTTGCATACACGTCTTCTTGGGGTTCGACGATCTCGTACCTCATCGTCTTAAGACGGCTTGCATCGTAAGGCAGGTAGGCGCTTTGGCCCGTCGGGTCGTAGTACTTCACCCCTACATCAAACTGGCTAATCTCTGCGATGCTCCCTACGGGGAAGTCCTTTTTGGGGAAGCGCCACATGGGGTTGAATTGATATTGATCGGCGATGACCGGGGTGGTGATGTTGTCTTTGCGCTCCCACACGTAGAGTTTCTTGCCGGCAGGAACGGTATATTCAACGCCGGTGCTCATGGTGAACTTCTCGCCCGGGCTCAGAACCTTGAGGTCTGCCTCTTTTACGCCATAGTCCTCATCGGGGCTGTAGCGACCAAGATATTCCGCTTTCTCCGGGACGAGCATCGCATAGAAGTAGTCTTCGAGCACACGCTTTACGCCCCAGCCGTCATCCAGATTGGCCATCCAGGAAACATTGTGGCCGGTACCGCGAGAATCATCCAAACCAACCTCGATATTGCCGTTTCTGTTCAAGAGCTGGGAGTAATCCCCCCCGAAGCCGATTTTTGAAAGCGCAGCCCGCTTGGTGACCTCGATATCGGCGCTGAGTCGAAATGCGGTCGGAGCCTCACCTTCCTTGGTGTAGTTCTGGGTGACGGTGATGGCATCGGAGATGGATGCAAGGCCCGTATCGTAGGTCTGAAGGCCCATGGGCACGTCGAAGGTGACTTCCTGGGTGGTGTCCTGGAACTTCAGCGTAAGCGTGCCCGCGGATTTCCAGTTGTACACCGAAACGGGCTTCTTGGAATCCTCGGTCTGCTTATTCGGGGTGATGATGCCGTCTTTCTGAAGCTCTCCGTACCAGCCCGCTGTCGTGTCGAATTTGAAGCTCGAATTATTCCAATCCATGCCGTAGGTCAAGGCCACGTCGATGGACTTATCAGATGCGGAGGGGAACACCGCATGGAGACGCAGCTTGAATTGCTGACCCTTCGGAAGAGAGAGTACGGTCTTGGGGTCACTAAGTGATCCGTAGTTGGTTTTGCCGTCTGTAGATACCAAACGCGCTTCTATGACGGGTTGGTTTGTTGCAGCAATAGAACGGTCTTCTGCTGCGGTTGTTGCAGAAGTGGGTGCAGACGCAGCAGGCTGAGGCTGCGTTGGAGCCACTGATGGCTCATCCGTTGCAGACGCTGGTGCAGAAACAGAAGTATCACTACTGGTTGCTAGCTGCTCTAAAGCTGTTGACAGTCTGGGAATACCCCCCTCCCGCTCTGTTGCCATGGCAGCACTCACAGGAAATGCCAACTGCATAATAAGCAGTGCAGTAAGTAAAGATGAAATAAACCGTTTAGTACTACCCATAGATATTCCCTACTTATAACGTATTTAAAAGTTATATATATTAATCCTAGTATTATAAGCAACTTAAAACAAGGCTATATATTGCTGTACGATGCTTATAATGCGCCATGTGCCCATAAATGTCTGCGAACGGTTCTTTTGAGCAAAACGCATACACTGCTGCCTGTGCTGCCATCTGTACTCGTGCATGCAGTGCTCAAAAGAGGCCAAGAAGAATCTTCTTGGCCTCTTGCATATACGCTCTTATGGCTGGTAATAAAGCTTACTCGGCTGCGTCTTCCTCAGTTGCTTGCTCTGCAGATGCATCCTCTTCAGGCTGAGAAGTAGCCTGCTCTGCAGCCTTTTTCTCAAACTCAGCAGCACGCTTGGCCTTCTCGGCAGCCTTAGCCTCTGCAGCAGCCTTCTTAGCAGCAGCCTGCTCTGCAGCTTTAGCAGCCTTAGCGGCCTTGGCCTCTTCGGCCTTCTTAAGCTGCTGTGCAGCTGCACCGCCAAACTTATCAGCAAAGCGCTGTACACGACCACCGGTATCTACCAGCTTCTGCTGGCCGGTATAGAAGGGGTGGCACTTATCGCACAGATCAACCGTTATCTCACTTTTAGTAGCACGGGTTTTCCAAGTGTTACCGCAGGTGCAGCGAACTGTGCACTCTACATACTCTGGATGAATACCAGTTTTCATATAAAACTCCTTCTAACGGCTCTGGTTTCCGACCAGAGCGAATGCATTCCAGCTGTATCTGGAACATACAGGGTTGGAATAGTATCACATATACCCGTCTTGTGCAGCGAGTTCATGGATATTGCACGTGTTGTGCACAGACTCTTATGATACTTATACAATTACGGCGGTACATATGACAAGGAGTAGCACATGTTATTAGCTGTAGATTGTGGCAATACCCAAACCACGCTTGGTGTATTTGATAATGAGGGCACACTTGTGCATCAGTGGCGTATGGCAACTAACACCGCAGACACAAAAGACCAGCTCCATAGCCTTCTACACAGCTATTTTGCCATGGTGGGCATGAGCCTGTCTGACGTAACTCACGCAGCTATTGCCAGCGTAGTACCCGTGCTTTCTCAAGAGTGGCAGGCTTTGCTATGCCGAATATTGGATACCAAGCCCCTTATAATAGACGCCCATCTAGACTGTGGACTTAGCGTTGCTCTGGACAATCCCTATGAGCTGGGTGCAGACCGTATTGCCAATGCAGTGGCCGCTAGAACAAGGTATGGTGCGCCCGTTATTGTGGTAGATTTTGGCACTGCAACCAACATTGATGTGGTAGATAGCACTGGTGCCTTTGTGGGCGGCTCCATCATGCCAGGGCTTATGCTGTCTGCACAAGCGCTTTTCTCGCGAGCTGCCAAGCTGTCTAGCGTGCCGCTCATTGCACCCAAACACGCTTTGGGCTCCAATACAGAAACCGCGGTACAATCCGGTTTGATACTTGGATCTGCCGCTATGGTAGAAGGACTGGTTGGGCGCATTCAAACAGAATTGGCCGAGCGCCACCCTCACGCACAGCGCGCACAAGTCGTAGCTACCGGCGGACTTGCTGCAACCGTATCCAAAGCCACCGCCGTATTTGACGTGGTAGATGCAGACCTTACTATTTATGGCATCTATCAAATATGTAAGCAGCAGCAAGTCTAGGATGCGGGTCGCACCGATGCCTGCTCTGGTGCAATCTCATGTTCACGTCCCTGAGCATCCAGCACCGTTACTCGTCCCCAAATATCCATGCCCGCAAGCATACCCGTTACAGCCACGCGCCCATCGGGTAGCACCACCTCTACGTTCTGAGCAAGAAGATCCATCTGGTCGTAATACTCATTAAGTACCGAGACAATAGGACCCGCAGCAGATCTGCCAGAAACAATCATTTGTTCCCAAGCATCTACGCGATCAAGCACCGCCGTACCAATAGTGGTGGCAAGCTGCTCGTACTCAAGGTTAGCGAGAACATCCGACAAAAAAGCTGGAGCAGCAGGACGAGGAGAGCCATCAAAAGAACTGGAGATACGCTGTGCCAGCTGCGGGTTTTGATTGACATTAAGATAGATTCCGCAAACAGCAAAAACGCCTTCGCCCCAACCAGCTTCTACAAAAACACTACCCAGCTTATGTCCGTTATACATGAGGTCATTTGGCCACTTGGGACGTACATCCGTAGCGCCAAGACTGCGCAGAGCATCAAGAACCCCCAAGGAACACACCGTTGTTAACCCACTTAGATATGCCATCCCAACCTGTGGGCGCACAATAAGCGCTATGTGTAAACAGCCCTCTACCGAATGCCAGATTCGTCCCATGCGCGCCCGACCTTCTTTTTGCAACCCGCTATAGAGCAGGGTTGCGTGAGGAGCGCCTTCTCGGGCGCGATCTTTGGCGGTCTCTATACTATTTTTGCAGGTAGACAAATAGGTAGCCGACAAATGCTGCATGTATATTCCTCTTTTTATTATGCGAAAGCCTTACGTAAGCCCCGCCATGTACGCTAGTCCCACTCAAGAACGCCTAGATCTTCTCGAACTAAACCAACACGCTGTTCCTCTGGCAAGATTGATACGCCAGCATGCGCTAGGAAGCGATCAGGATCACGCATAATATCCTCCATAGGAACCAACACATAATCCCGCTCACCCAAACCAGGATGTGGCAAACTCAGTCGTTTGCCTGCGTGAGTTTCCCCTTCCATCCATACTAGATCACAGTCAATGGTGCGCGGGCCATGTCCTTTTTGGTCTGCCGGACGCTGACGATGCAGCTGGTTTTCTATCCCTAAAAGCTGTTCGAGCAAAACCATGGGGGCAAGCTGAGTCTTTATTTCTGCAACAGCATTTGCGACGGGCGTTGCAATGCCATAGGCAGGTTCCGTCTCATAAGCATGACTTACCGTTACGACACAGGTAAGGGGAATGGCGTTGATAAGAGCGCACGCCTTAGCAAGGTAGCCAATGCGATCTCCTACATTAGAGCCAAGCGCCACAAAGGCACGGCGCTCATCGGGGTGGGCAATCGTCCAATAGCTGGTAAGCGCCTCGTACGCTGCTGCTACATCATGCACGCGCACAATACGAGCACCTGCTTCTACCGCTGCAATAATCACGCCAACCGTGGCGTTGTCACGTGCAGATGCCTGCGTTACCCCAGACACAGCACCCACAAAGCGCTTACGAGAAACAGCGCACAGCACGGGATAGCCCATAGAGACCATCTTGGTAGTAGCGCGCTGGATAACTACATCCTCATCTGCTAATTTGCCAAAGCCAGGACCTGGATCAATCACAATACGACTACGATCCACTCCAGCACGAGCAAGGGTACGAGCCTGGTCACCCAAAAAGCCCATAACATTGCGCATGATGGGAGCGGAGTCGGGCGTGGCAAACCTACGACTACCAGACAGACGTACAGTTGGAGCACTTGTAACACCACCGGCAGCAGACTGCTGCATGAGCGCATCGAGCGAGGAGTTTTTATCTGCACTGCTGTCCGCTGCATCTGTGTTGGCTGCGGCAGCCTCCACGGGTGTATCGGCAGAAGAATTGGTAGTGGTGGAGCCACAGACAGAAGAGCTGGGAGCACCCGCGGAAGAAGAACTTGCAGCAGCCACAGAAGGTTTTGATCCGGGCGCGCTATCAAGGACCACCGTTTGGCGCGGTGCGTGCTCGGCCACTTCTCCAGCGTGCATAACCACTACGCCCGCGTTACTATCTGCAGCTACCTGCACCATGGCGGGATCAGTAAAGCCCGTTACATCATTGATAATGGAGGCGCCCAAGCGCACGCACATACGCGCTACCTCGGCATGGCGGGTATCTACCGAGACAATCGCGCCAGCTGCCACCAATGCGCGGACCACGGGCACAATGCGCTGAGCCTCCTCTTCGGGACTGACGGCCGTAAAGCCAGGGCGCGTGGACTCTCCGCCCACATCAATGATATCCGCGCCTTCATCCAACATCTGCATGCCGCGTGCAATAGCGGCATCGGTATCCGCATATGCTCCTCCATCGGAAAAAGAATCGGGCGTTACATTGAGTACGCCCATAATGCGCGGGCGCGATAAGGAAAGTTCATGTGAGCCGCAGCGCCATAGTGCCGTATTGTCTCGTAACATAGATGCTCCTTTTTAGTTCTTGTGTATCGATTGTACCCGCCTTAGTTTTTGGGGTACAACTCCTAACGTGAGAAAACACAGCATGTAATCAAGAATGCTTGGAAGGATTTGTATTGTGAGCACTCAAGCCGCTATTGCCAACGCAAATACCGCAGCAAAGAGCCGTGACCATCGCTTTATCTCTTGGAATGTCAACGGCTTGCGCGCTGTTATGAAAAAAGATCCCGCTTTTGACGCCATCTTCGCCTCCTTGGATGCGGACATTTTTGCTATCCAAGAAACCAAATTGCAAGAGGGCCAGATTGATCTAGACTTGCCCGGCTACACACAAACCTGGAACTATGCACAGCGTAAAGGTTACTCCGGTACCGCCGTTTTTTCTAAAGAAACTCCTTTACAGGTAATCCGCACCATTGGCGCCCAGGAAGCCGACAACGAGGGCCGTGTGTGTGCGTTGGAATTTAATGCGTTTTGGTTTGTTGATGTATACACCCCTAATGCACAAAATGAACTCAAGCGCCTAGACGTACGTCTTGCCTGGGATGAGGCGTACCGCAACTTTCTTTCTGAGCTGGCTCGCGATAAACCCGTAGTAACTTGTGGCGATTACAATGTTGCCCATCAGGAAATTGACCTAAAAAATCCTGCCGCCAACCACATGAATCCTGGCTTTTCTGACGAGGAGCGCGAGAGCTTTACTAAGCTGCTAGAGGCAGGTTTTGTCGATAGTTTTAGGCATTGCCACCCTGACACCCTTGATGCGTACAGCTGGTGGAGCTACCGCATGCGCGCACGTGAACGCAATGTTGGCTGGCGCATTGACTACTTCTTAGTTTCTGAGTCACTTGCTCCAAAGATTACCAGCGCTTCTATCCTGTCAGATGTGTTTGGTAGCGACCACTGCCCTGTGGAGCTTACGCTAGCCTTGTAGCACTCTTAAAACAGCTGTGTTGCCTGCGGCATAACGCCACTGCGCTCAAGAGAGCTCAAAAACGCTTGAGCGCTGCGAGTTGCTACAAGCTCTTCTGGAAAATGAATCTTGTTGAGCATCTGGTAGACATTCTCAAACTTACCAATTTCACCACAGAAGTGTGCATCGCTGGAGATCACAATCTGCGTGCCCAGTTCTGCCGCACGCTCTGCAATATGCTGGCAAGGTTCACTAAATTGCTGTTGGGAAGCCAAAGTATGCTCGTTAATTTCTATCAGCTTGCCCAGCTCTTTTGCGCAGATAAGGACCTCGTCTACGTCAAATAAAACATTGGCGCGTCCTGGGTGTCCCAGTATGTGTACCTTGGGATCCTGCAGGGCGTTCAGGTACATCTGCGTGGTTTGTGCTACAGATGCTCCCTGCGCAAAATCGCGATTATGCACGCTTGCTACCACATAGTCCAGCTGGCTAAAGACCAGCTCTTTGAGTGTGGGAACAACATGATAGGCAGAACCAGTAATATTGGTAGCAACGCTTATATTGTGGCCAAAGAGATTACCCTCTAAGTCCACAATGTCCGCCTCAGCACCCCCAAGCAGTATTACACCATCTCGTTTGCGGGGCCACGCATGGTAATTCAAAAAATACTGGAAGTCTCGTATGTCGTAGGGTTCACCATACAGCATGGAACTAAAGTGATCCGCACTACCCAGCAGCTCCAAGCCATTTTTAGCAGCCTCATGTATATTCTCGGCAATCGTAGAATAGGCATGCCTTGAGTACAGGGTATGTGTGTGCACATCACAGCGACTATAGTTCATGCTGGTACTCCTGCATCACCGCGGCCCAGCCGACCATGGAATCAAGTACAGTCTGGTGTGAAACACAATAACCCAAGCGTACCCAGCCCGTACAGCCAAAGCTATTAGAGGGTACGGGTAGTAATTCATGCGCACGGCAGCGCTCAAAAAATGCCTGTGCATCTGGTTCCAGCGCTTTCAGCCACAAATAAAATGCACCTTGTGGTTCTACAAAGGTATAACCTAATCGTCGCAAACCATCTGTTAGGGCCTGACGATTGCGGTCATACGCCTCTACATTGGAGGGCTCATCTACACAGTCTGCAATAACACGTTGGAACAGTGCTGGTGCACAGACAAAGCCCAGAGCTCGACCAGACCCTGCTACCGCAAACACTAGCTGCTCGTTATATGGATTGGTGGGAGGAACCAACACCCAGCCCACGCGCTCGCCCGGCAAGGACAGAGACTTAGAATACGAGTAACACACCACCGTGTTGGCATAGATGGCAGGGATCCAAGGCACCTCAGCACCATAGCTAATCTCACGATACGGCTCATCTGCCAGCAACAAAATATCTGTACCAAAGCGCTCAGAGCGTTCCCGCAAAACAGCAGCCGTCTGCATAAGATTTTCCTGCGAATAAATAGTTCCTACGGGATTGTTGGGAGAATTGATTATAACTACCTTGGTGTGTGGGGTAAGAGCGGCACGCAAAGACTCAGGATCAATTTGGAAATCACCCTCATGAGCTGGTGCTTCTACACAACGAGCGCCCGCATGCTCAATCCACACACGATATTCGGGAAAATAGGGTGCAATAACCACCACTTCATCGCCCGGATTGATAACGGCGTGCAGCGTGATGGAAAGTGACGCTGCAGCGCCGCAGGTCAAATACAAGTCTTGCGCACGGGCAGTCTGCGCACCAAAACGGCGACACAACGAGGCAGCAAGCGCCTCTTTTACTGCTGGCAAGCCTGCCGCGGGAGTATAGCCATGCACCTGTGTTGGTGGCAGCGCGATGATTTTCTCGATAGACGCACACACTGCATTGGGGGCAGGAACGCAAGGATTGCCAATCGAGAAGTCAAAGACCTTTTGGGCGCCAATTTCTTTGCGTCGCTTTGCTGCGTATGCTGCAATTTCACGAATGGACGACTTTGCCGCACCTAGGTCATAGGACTTCTGATTAATCCTCATCGTTTGGACTGCTCTCCTTCTCCTGTACCTTCTCGGATGTGCCCTTTTGCTCTTGAGAGCTGCTGTCTTGCTCGGTGGAGTCATGCTCTTTTTGGCACTCATCCCAGGTATTGTTGAGAAGCGCCATCATAGCGTCTCCCTCTACGGTTTCACGCTCAAGCAAGACACGAGCCATAGTATCCATCTGATCACGGCAGCCGTTCAAAATCTGGGTTGCGCGCTCATGAGCCTCACGCATAATGCGCTCTACCTCATCATCAATGCGTTTAGCAGTCTCAGACGAGTAATCCTGCTTGTCTGCATAGTCACGGCCCAAGAACACCTGGTGTTGGGGCTCACCAAACACACGCGTTCCCAGCGCTTCGCTCATACCGTATCGAGTAACCATGTTACGAGCAAGCTTGGTAGCACGCTCAAGATCATTGCTTGCGCCAGTGGTAATGTCACCACAAAAGAGCTCTTCTGCCGTACGCCCACCAAGCAGCACCACAATATCATCCAGCATCTCACTGCGAGACTGCAAGAAGCGATCCTCATCCGGCAGCTGCAGCGTATAGCCCAGGGCCTGACCGCGACTCACAATTGAAATCTTGTGTACGGGGTCAGAGTTGTCCAGCAAATGACCAATGAGCGCATGTCCACTTTCGTGATATGCAATGGTCTTGCGCTCCTTTTGCGTAATTACACGACTCTTACGCTCGGGACCAGCAATGATACGCTCCATTGCCTCTTCTACCTCTGACTGACCAATAGCTTTCTTATTACGACGCGCCGCCAATAAAGCAGACTCATTCATAAGGTTGGACAAATCCGCTCCAGTAAACCCAGGTGTAAGTTTTGCCATATTGGCAAAATCAATACTGCCCTCCAGAGGCTTACCCGCAGAGTGCACCTTTAAGATTTGCTCACGGCCACGCACATCAGGACGATCAACCGTTACCTGACGATCAAAGCGACCAGGGCGCAACAAAGCAGGGTCAAGAATGTCGGGACGGTTGGTAGCAGCAATCAAGATAACGGCTTCGGTTTTCTCAAAGCCATCCATCTCTACCAGCAGCTGGTTAAGCGTCTGTTCGCGCTCATCGTGTCCGCCGCCCAGACCGGCACCACGCTGACGGCCCACTGCGTCAATCTCATCAATAAAGATAATGCAGGGTGCAGCCTCTTTTGCTTCCTTAAACAGGTCACGTACACGACTGGCACCAACACCCACATACATTTCTACAAAGTCAGAACCGGAGATAGAGAAGAACGGAACGCCTGCCTCACCAGCAACGGCCTTTGCCAACAGCGTTTTGCCCGTTCCCGGAGGGCCAACCAATAGCACGCCGCGTGGAATACGCGCACCCATATCCGAGAAACGCTTAGGCTCGGCGAGAAAATCGCGAACCTCTTTGAGCTCCTCAACAGCTTCATCAATACCAGCAACGTCCTTGAACTTAACCTTGGGACGGGTTTGCTCACTTACACGAGCCTTTGCTTTACCAAACTGCATGGCCTGACTGTTTTGTGCCATCATCTGATTGAGGAAGTACAGCACAGCACCAATCATAAGGATGGTTGGAACAATTTGCAGTAACATATCGCCAAGCGCATTGGGCTTAGACGTATCCACTACGTACTTTACTTTGGGATGCTTAGCCATCTGCTCTGCAAGAGAATCAGCACCAACATACGTGCTGGTAAAATCAGATAAAGTATCATTGTTGCCCTTATCGGAAGCAGCCTTCCAATACTTACCTTTAACGTAGCCGTCTGCATCACGATAGGTAACCTCAGACACGCGGTCATCACGAATAGCAGTGATAAGCTCGCTGGTAGCTAGCTTATCTGCCTGTTTTTGGAAGGGAAAGCCGTTTTGCAAGGCAAATACTAAATATGCAATAAACGTAATACCAATAAGTATATACGCAAGGGGAATGCGAATCTGATTTTCCCCCGTAAAGGGATCACGTGGATCACGAGGATTGCGCGGACTACGTGGATTGCGCGGTGCACCCTTCTTGTCTTTCAAACTCACGAATAAAACTCCTCTATGTTTTACCGGTATACCTTAGCTGTATACCTCGGGTTTAAGTACGCCAATATAGGGCAGGTTACGATAGCACTCTGCAAAGTCCAGGCCGTACCCAACCACAAATGCATCGGGCACATGTGCACCCACATACCGTGGTGTAACGGCAGGCCTTTTTCCCTTGATGTCCTTCTCGAGAAATGCAGCGATCTCTATGGACTTAGGATGGCGAGCGCTCAGAGCCTTGATCAAATAAGAAAGTGTAAGGCCGGAATCTAAGATGTCCTCTGCAATGATGACGTCACGGCCCTCAATCTTGGTATCCAAATCCTTGATAATGCGGACCACGCCGGAGCTTTTTGCGCCATCTCCATAGCTGGAAACCGCCATAAAGTCCACTCCGCAATCCGTTTGAATAGCGCGCATAAGATCTGCGGTAAACATAAATGCCCCGCGTAGTACGGCAACAATCAGGGGGTTCTTACCTTCATAATCAGCGGTAATTTGATTGCCCATGCACAAAACGATCTCTTTGATATCGTCTTCATTCAAAAGGACATCCGTAATATCAGGATGAATTTGCTCCATGGCCTTCCCCTTCTTAGCATTCCGCCGCATATACCGTGCTGTTCAGCTGCAACTAAGGTACAGCCAAGCCGCACATATTTACATGATATGAGTTTTTAATTCTAGCAGCACTTTTGTTTGGTCTGTACAACGGAAACGCTCATCTGCACGAACGCCCGCAACCCACACAATTGGGCCCGCTGGTTTGGTGCGAACCACTACAAGCGCGCTGCGCTCACACACAGGAATTTTTGCTTCGCCGATAAGGTCGGAGAGCTTTTTTGATTGCCCATGCATGCCCAACGGACACATCACATCCCCCGGCTGAGGGCTATCAATCCACAGCTTAGCTCCTTGTCCAACAGTGCCCACAAGCTGCGCATCTAACAAGACAGAGGTATTTTCCCACTCCTTGCCGTGTGCTCGTGCAATTTGCTGGGGGTCTGTACCTGGCTGCACCGTAATAAGCCGTGCTGTGACGCGGGTTTTATCGTCAAGCACCGCCGTATTGGGGACCGTAAGCCACTGGGGCGTACGCTGGTACGCACCTGTGTGAGCGGCGGCATGTCCATTGACGTGCACGCTGGCGTGCGTCCTGCCCTGCGCGCGCACAAACAGTATGCCAAACTCCACACGACAGTCTATGTCCATAGGCAGCGTTGCCGAACCCGCACCTTGCGCCACAATGCTCAGCACCCTATGGATGTGCTGCGCTTCTATACGACACTCGGGCTCCACCGTCTGTATCGCTCGACGCAGCACGCGGCGCGCAATTGCTACGTCCATTGCCGCAAGCTTTGCCGCGTTTAAAGCAAGAAGCCCATCTTGGCTGCGCGTTTGTATGGTACGCAGGGCCTGAGCTGCTACTTGGGACAAATACACATCCTCATCTGAAAGGATCTCGCAGGTGGTTCCTATGCTTTGGATTACCTGAGCGTTCCTCTGTTTGAGCTGTGGCAACACTTCATGACGTATAAAGGCACGCTGATAGTGCGTGTCTGCATTGGTAGTATCTTCTCGCCAGCCAATGCCGCGTACTACCAGGATTTCACAGAGCCCCTCGTGCGTGTAGTCCAACAAGGGGCGCACAATGCGATTACGTCGGCGCGGAATAGAAGACAGCCCGGCAGCGCCTGTGCCGGTAAGGGCATTGGCAAAAAATGTTTCTGCTCGGTCATTTGCGGTATGGGCGGTCAGGATTCGCGCAGCCTGACGAGGAGTGCCTAGTTGGCTAGAAAGCGTATTAGCAAGCTGATACGCTGCAGCGTAGCGAACTTCTCGGCCAGCGTTTTCTACATTGCCGCCATAGTGAGCGGCGAGGTCTGCCACCTTAACATGCACGGTCTTGCACGGGATACCAAACTGCGCACACAGCTGTTGTACAAACGCCTCATCCTGATTGGCGTCCTCTCCGCGCAGGCCATGGTTTACATGCAAGACATGCAGGCGCTCCTTTGCAATGCGCGCCGCACCTCTCCCATCCGCAATATCGAGCGTAGACGTTGCCGCCAACACCAGCAGTGCCGTTGAATCCGCTCCTCCTGACACCATAAGAACCACGGGCGCATGATCATCCCAGGCAGCGCGCCCGGAAGGACGCTCAAACGCCGTGGTATTTTGGGCATATCGGCGAGCAACGCTTGTCATGGGTCTCCTTATACAACGACCGTACTTCTTAGATAGTCACGCTTCTTAACGAGTCGCGCTTCTTAAATCGTGATTGTACCGCCGTTTTTTGTGCTTTATACCTGCTGTGTCCGAGGCTCCTGGTAAGCTACAACTACGTTGTTGAGAAAGGCTTGTATGACAAACACTCTTTTTGATGCTCAGAAACCGCAGCTTACGCTCTATATTCTAGCAAGCGGATCTAAGGGAAACGCCTGCGTAGTGGCATCTGACAGGACTAAAATTTTAATCGATTGTGGTATTTCTTATCGCGAGCTCACACACCGTGCCGCCGCGCTCAACCTTGACCTGTCTGATATTGCGGCAACGCTTTTAACCCATGAGCATTCTGACCACACCGCCGGCTTGAGTGTGTGGTGTAAGCACACCGAAGGGCCTTTGCTTACAACCAAAGGTACCGCCACTGCGCGCAAGCACTTAGCGGCGTTGCCCTTTGACATCATCGCGCGTGATGCAGATTTTGAAATTGGAGACATTCGCGTGGGCTGTTTTCCCACTTCCCATGATGTGGCCGACCCCATTGGCTTTAGGTTTGAAGCTCACGGAGATTGCGTGGGCTACTGCACGGATTCGGGCGTGCTTACGCAGGCTGCCCAGGAGCTTTTGAACGACACGCGCATTCTTGCCTTGGAGACCAACCATGACCCAAAACTGCTTGCACACAGCTCCTACCCCCTCTTTTTACGAGAGCGTATTGGTGGCGAGCGGGGCCATTTATCAAACGCTCAGGCCTGCGACGCCCTGAGTACACTGGTTACGAGAAGGACCGAGCACGTAATAGGTATGCATATATCGCAAGAAAATAACCGTCCGAGCTTGGCGGTTACAGCCCTGTCGCACGCCGTTGGTGCAGTTCCACAAAATGAGACCGGCACCCGCGCGGCCACAACCGACGGTTCCTTGCAGCTTATGTGCGCAGCTCAGGATGCCCCCGTAGCCATAGCGTAACTGGCGGCAAGCCTGTACGAGTTTATCGAGCGGCAAGCCTGTACGAGCTTATCGACAAGCCCTCCCGTCAATCACCACACGCAAACTGGGAAAACAGGTATGATATGAGTAGGTCTTATCTCTTATAGCTCATGACACCTATGGCTCATAGCATCTTTGTACGGGAGAGCGCAATGTCACAGGACAATTCTGATATGCACACCGACCAAGAGTTTCCTCTTGCAGAAAATCCTTTTGTTGACCCGCAACAAAATTCTGCCTCGCCGGCTTCTTACAACAGTGCAAAAGATGCCGCCACAAAGGATGCGAACATCCGTCACCGTAGCTATGTAAGGCCAAGCAACCCCCATCGCACCGTTGACCCTGTGGACGATCTTGCCGTGGATGATGCTTACGCACATGCTGGCCATGATTCAAACTATACCGCGCACACGAACAGCCCACTTTCTGGTCGCGCGTATCGCAAGTCCCGCAATGAGATGCCCCAGCTGCGTCATGATCTTCCCTATGGACAGTACTTGTCCATACCCAAAGGGCGCCGCACGATTTTCTCGGCACATGAACGACGCTCAAGGATTGGCTCTGCCGTTATTACCGTACTTGTCGTGACGGGCCTTGCGGTGCTTGTGGCAATTCTCTGGCATTTTATCGGCCATACGGCTGCATAGAGTATTTTTAATAGATGGCTATTGAGAGACATCTGTCTCATGCTCAAGCCATGAGCACTTAAAAAGTAAAAGGGAGCACTACCAAGGAGAGGGTACCCCCATGAAGAAATTTTTGAAGGAATTCGGCGAGTTTATAAATCGCGGCAATATGATGGATATGGCTGTTGGTGTAATTATTGGTGGCGGTTTTACAGCCATTGTAACGGCGCTTATTACCTACATCATCAACCCCCTTATTACCGCCGCAACACGTGGCACGGGCAATGTTTCTGGTCTTTCCATCCCCATTCCCGGCAGTGAGCAGGCCATTGATTTTGGTGCTTTTATCGGTGCCATTATTAACTTTTTAATTACTGCCCTTGTGGTATTTATGCTGCTGCGCGTCGTGAAATCCGCCCAAGAGGCCGCAAAGATTTTCAAAAAACAGGAGGACGATACCAAGCAGGCTGCTGCTCGTACCTGCCCTTACTGCAAGACAGAGATTGCACAAAATGCAACAAGGTGCCCCCACTGCACCTCTGTGCTGCCCAACGCTTCTTCTGATGACGTCGCTCATATGTCTGGTGCAGATGCGTAAATTGGCGTGAATGTCCCATTGGCGCAGGCGTTTAACCGACGTAAGTGCTTAACTCATGCACGTATCTATCTGGCGTAAGCCTAGTTCCACGGATCAGCTTGAAACAAGGGTTCGCGTTTGGCTGGCCTATCTGACCAGGGATCATAACCGTCATCATCTTCATTTATTGGTCGAGCAAAGCTGCGGTCTTCCGCAGCTTTCTTATTTTTTGGGTGGGTTGGCGGCTTGGATGGTTGCTTGGCTGGTGGCTTGGACTGTGGCTTAACTGGTTGCTTATCGGAACGCTTGGAATTATCGGAAGACATACGCTACTCCGCACGATACACAGTAAGGGTAACGGGTTGAGAAGCCGTTAGCGCCGTACCTTGGTCTGGAGAGACAGCAAACACAATATCAGAGTCCTTCACTGCATCAACACCCACAACAACCACGGTGGTATAGCCACGCGCATCCAGCTCCGCACTGGCTTCTCGATAGGTCTTACCAACAACATTTGGTATAACGCGAGGCTCGCTCACCTGCACCGTAATAAGTTGGCCGTGCGACTGCCTTTCACCCGGCTCTGGAGTCATGGATACCACCAGACCCGACGCACCATCTACGTAGGCCGTATCCAGGTTAACGGTAAAGCCAGCATCGGTAAGAACAGCCGTTGCATCTGCTGCATTGCGACCTCGGACATCCGGAACAACCACACCACCGATAAGCCCTGAGTTCCACGCCCCATACAAGCCGCTTAACACGGTCAAAATTATAAGAGCAAGTATGATCCCCATAATGATCTGGCGACGAAACATATGCACTTCTTTAACCTGGGAAATGGGCTGCACAGGGGCTGCCTTAGCAGAAAGATCGTTATCGTGCACATGCAGGTGGGGGTCACCGTGCTGTTCAATGCCACGCGCTAGAGCAATGCGCATGGTACGCAACCGAGCACGCATAGCACGCTTTTCTTCACGCGTTTTAGGGCGAGAATCCGAAGAGGCTAAAATGGGCTCGCTCTCCTCTACCGGGCGAACTACCACGCTATGCTCGTCATAGTGCGGAAGCACCTCCGAGGAAATTTTTTGATCTTGAGCAGACTCAGAAACACTTACTGTCTTTGCTGTGTCGGAGGTATCTGAGATATCTAAGGCGCCTGACACAGCTGACGCCTTTGGTATGTCTGTAGTAGGTGACGTACCTAACGCGTCTGATACACCTGGTGTATCCTGCACACCTTTTGGTGCTCCTGATACATCTTTTGGTGCGACCGGTATACTTTGTGCCTCAAGTGAAGCCAGTGCAGAGGCCTCTTCAGATAGGTGTTTTATCACCTTTTGGCTACACGATGGACAGTACGCCATCCCCTCGGGGATTTCTGTACCGCAGTTAGGACAAATCATAACAACCCCCGTTGGTATTTTATCAAGAAATAACCTTACCCGAAAATGCTTTAAAGTCAAAGTCACTCCATGGGAGTGGTCTACTCTAAAAACATTCAACAGGTCAAAGCCATACAAAAACAGCTACCTACAAACGTAGATAGCTGTTAGTTACCTAAGAAAACTCGCTTAAGCACGCTGAGCAATCAACTTGCCATCGTCTCCCACATCCATAAAGACCGTATCGCCTTCTGTAAGCGTTCCCTCAATAATGAGGTTGGCAACATTGTCCACTACCTGGCGCTGAATCAAGCGCTTGAGCGGACGAGCGCCATACACGGGGTCAAGTCCATCAAGTGCCAAGGATTGCAGCGCGGAAGGCGAAAGTTCAAGCTCAATACGCTCGCGAGAAAGGCGCTTACGAACATCCTTAAGCTGAATGTCCACGATTTTCTCGATATCCGAAAGACCAAGTGGCGTAAAGGTAACCACATCATCAATACGGTTGAGAAATTCCGGGCGGAAGGCTTGACGCATGGCTTCATCAATCTTTTTGGTGAGCTCTTTGGGGTCATCCGAAGCTTGAGCACCCGCAATAAATTGAGAGCCAATATTACTGGTCATGATAATGATGGTGTTCTTGAAGTTGACCACACGGCCCTGACCATCCGTAAGATGTCCGTCATCCAGCACCTGGAGCAGCACGTTAAAGACGTCGGGGTGAGCTTTTTCCATCTCATCCAACAAGATTACTGCATAGGGACGACGACGCACCGCCTCGGTAAGCTGGCCACCTTCGTCATAGCCCACATATCCTGGAGGAGCACCGATAAGGCGCTGGACGCTAAACTTCTCCATGTACTCAGACATATCGATACGCACCAAGGCACGCTCATCATCAAACAGGCACTCTGCCAGCGCCTTTGCAAGCTCAGTCTTGCCCACACCCGTGGGTCCTAGGAAGAAGAAGCTACCAATGGGACGATTGGGATCAGACAGGCCAGCGCGGCTACGGCGCACTGCAGCAGCCACCGCAGATACTGCTTCATCCTGACCGATTACGCGTTTATGCAGCTGTGCCTCAAGGTTCTTGAGCTTTTCAATCTCTCCCTGCATCATCTTAGATACCGGTACGCCTGTCCAAGCAGATACCACCGCAGCGATTTCCTCGCTCGTAACCTCCTCTTTAAGCAGTGCACCGCTTTCTTGCTTAGAGGCCAAGATCTGCTCTGCTTCATCATACTCACGTTGAAGCGTTGGAATGGTAGAATAGCGCAGCTCAGACGCACGAGCTAAATCTCCAGAACGGGTGGTGCGCTCCTCCTCACCCCGAGCATCATCCAACTGCTGCTTGAGCTGCTGCACGCGGTCGATGGCGCTTTTCTCGTTTTGCCAATCTGCCTTCATGGTGTCGAGCTTCTCGCGCACATCAGCCATCTCTGCACGCAGGGCATCGAGGCGCTCCTTACTGGCAACATCCTCTTCCTTGAGCAGTGCCTGCTCTTCTATCTGCATCTGGGTAAGCTGACGATCTACCGCATCAATCTCTGAGGGCATGGAATCCAGCTCCATACGCAGGCGACTGGCAGCCTCATCTACCAGGTCAATAGCTTTATCCGGCAAGAAGCGGTCTGCAATGTAGCGGTTGGAAAGATCCGCCGCGCTTACCAAGGCCGCATCGGTAATGCGCACGCCATGATGCAGCTCATACTTCTCTTTAAGGCCACGTAAAATAGAAATGGTGTCCTCAACAGAGGGTTCAGAAACCAAAACGGTTTGGAAACGACGTGCCAGCGCCGCGTCCTTCTCGATATATTTGCGGTACTCATCCAGGGTTGTAGCACCAATAGCATGCAGCTCACCACGGGCAAGTGCAGGCTTAAGGATGTTGCCTGCGTCCATGGTGCCTTCGGTCGCACCGGCGCCCACAATGGTGTGCAGCTCATCTATAAACAGCACCACGCGGCCGTTTGCCTGTTTGACCTCCTTGAGCACACTCTTAAGGCGGTCCTCAAACTCACCACGATACTTGGCGCCCGCCACCAGCGCGCTCATATCCAGCTCAATAACGTCATGATCCTTAAGCGTAGACGGCACATCACCAGACGCAATGCGCTGCGCCAGGCCCTCTACAATAGCGGTTTTACCAACGCCTGGTTCGCCGATAAGCACTGGGTTATTCTTGGTACGACGGCTAAGCACCTGGATGGTATGGCGGATTTCCTCCACACGACCAATAACCGGATCAAGCTTGCCTTGACGCGCCAGATTTGTCACATTGCGACCATATTGCTCAAGCGCATCAAACTGCTGCTTGTTGTCTTGAGAGGTAACGCGCTCGTCCCCGCGCAGGCTTGCATACGCTTCACGCACGCGCTTATCGGTAACGCCTGCCGCCGATAAAATATTGGAGGCATCACTTTTTACCTGGCACAAAGCACATAGCAGATGTTCCGAGGTCACGTATGCGTCATCCATGCTGGTAGCAAATTTTTCTGCAGCATCTGCTACGCGCCCAAACTCGTTGGACAGCCCCATCTGAGCAATGCCACCGGACACCTTGGGCATCCCGGCAATCTTGGCATCTACCTGTCCCTCAATCAGATGAGGATCCGCGCCAATGCGCTCCACAATGGCCTTAAGATTGTGCTCGCCACCACTCATAAGCGCCTTGAGCAAATGGATTGGTTCCACCGCGCCCGCCTGTGCCTCACTGGCAATACCAACCGACGCTTGTAATGCTTCTTGGGCAGTTACCGCCCATTTATCAATTCTCATACTCATACTCCTCTCACAATGCGGAGTCTCCGCGTGTTTTATCACTACGAAGTATTCCCCGTGAGAGGAGGTTTATTCAAAAATCTAAGTCTATCTATATAAGATTATCTAAGCACTCTCTTTTGATGAGCAAGCATAAAGGAACTGAGTTTTAAGACAGGATGAGGCTCCCAGAGCTCTCCTCACAAAGAGGCACCGTATAAAGACATTCTCTATACGGTGCTCACTCTATTTCATAGTTTGTTTTGAAGAATCTTTTGGTAGCCGTCCATAGCGCTTGAGTGCATCCCGCAGTATCCACTCAATCTGGCTATTTGAACTGCGCATTTCATCATTTGCCCAACGTTGAACAGCATCCCAGATGTCTGGGTCAATTCTTAGAGGGTATTGTTTACGTGTTGCCACAATATTTCAGCTTAGTACAAGGAGCCTGTATTAAGAACAGGTTGTGCTTCGGCTTCGCCACACAGGACAACCATAAGGTTGGAAGCCATGGTAGCCTTGCGCTCTTCGTCCATTTCTACAACGCCGTCACGAGAAAGTTGTTTAAGCGCCATATCTACCATGGACACTGCACCCTCTACGATCTTCTTTCGAGCAGCGATAACTGCCTCTGCTTGCTGACGACGCAGCATTGCTTGGGCAATCTCAGATGAATACGCAAGGTGGGTCAAGCGAGCATCACTTACAGCAACTCCTGCGGGAGCAAGCCTGTTTTCCAGCTCTTTTTGCAGCGTATCGGATACTTCTTCAATATTGGTGCGCAAAGTAATGGAGGTAGCAGCAGTATCGTCATCCTCCATGTGATCATAGGCATACACGCTCGCAACATGGCGCAAAGCCGTTTCTGTTTGCATGCTTACATAAGACTCGTAATCGTCCACGTCAAACAGCGCCTTGGCGGTGTCTGCCACATGCCATACAACCACAGTTGCAATCTCAATAGGGTTGCCCATACGGTCATTTACCTTTATGCGATCTCCATTATGGGTGCGCTCACGGACAGAAATAATAGACTTATGAAGGCTTTCTGCTGCTTCTATTTGATTAGTAAATACGTTGTTTTTGGTGCCAACCACATGTGCACCACCTAGGCTTCTTGCATAAAAAGGATTAGCCCAACGGAAACCTGTATCACGAACAGTACCCACATAATCACCAAACAGGACACATACACGGGCTTGACCAGGCTGCAAACTAAAAAACCCATTAGAAAGATTTATGGCAACAATAAAACACACAATAGAGATGACAAGTGGAATAAAATCTGTAAACCCTGGCATCATACCAAGTTCATCGATCTGAATCATCTGGGCAACAAACTGGATAAAAAAGAGAATAGCCGCAAGGAATAAAACGAGGGTCACTGCCAACATAAGCCAACCGCTTTGGGCATGTAGCTCCTTCTCGACGCTTGCGTTTGTATTTTTCTGGGACATGATGCCTCTTTCTACACGATGAGTTGCGAGCTTCTCCTATAGAAGCGCTGGACTCTATATATCGTTATGATATCACATTGGTTTCTTTATACAAGAAAAATCGGCGAGGAACGTATCTCCACCGATTTTCACTTACATGTACCCAAAACAGATTATGTACGTGCTTATGGAGCGTGCCCTATGCAGCCGCTAGTGATACTCACCAAGAAGGCCCCGCATGACTACTTCTGGACTCGAACCCTCATAGCGCGCCAAAGCGGTAATACGCTCGCGCATCTTAAGCTCGCGCACCTCATCCTCAAGCTCACGAATACGAGCACGCAAGGTGATTATCTCTTCTTCTTGCTCATGATAGCGCTCCCGCATATCCAAAATACGAATAACGCCCGCTAGATTAATGCCCTCATCGGTAAGCTTATTAATAAGGTTAATGCGCTCAATATCGCGCACGGAATATAGGCGTGTATTGCCGCGAGACCTACCAGGATTAACCAGGCCTTTTTGCTCATAAATACGCAGCGTTTGAGGATGCATACCCGTAAGTTCTGCAGCAACGCTAATCATATAAAGCGGCTTATCCTTGCCTGTAGGAAAACTATCTTCGCCCAGAGCCATACTATTTCACATCCTTTCGATACGTACGCGTATCGTCTTTGAGCAATGCCTCAAGCTCAGTGCGCTCCTTCTCGCTTAGATGCGTTGGAATCTTTACGCGGATCTCTACGTACAGCGCACCACGGCTCCCCTTGCGCTTAACATTGGGTGCGCCCAAATCGCGCAAGCGCATCTTCTTGCCATCCTGTGTACCTGCGGGAATCTTAATAGAAACCGTAGAATGCTGAGGTGTGGGCACCTCACAAACACAGCCTAAGGCAGCCTCGTACATGCTAATAGGAAGCTCTATGTGTACATCGGCACCATCGCGTTTAAACAGGGGGTGCTCGGCAATATTGGTAGTAACCACCAAGTCACCGCGTGTTCCGCCATTACGGCCGTACTCTCCGCGACCCTTAAAGCGCAGTTTACCGCCCTGCACGGCACCAGCAGGAACCTTTACCGTAAGGGTTTGCTGCTCACCCGTAGAGGGGATACGATAAGTAACCTTGCGCGTTGTGCCCTCAAAGGCTTCATCAAAACTTACCTCTACCGCAAGGGATAGATCACTGCCCTTTTGGGGACGATTGGCTGCACCGCCAAAAATGCTAGAGAAATCAAATCCGCCCATACCACCACCGGCAGAGTTAATCACATCTGCCCAGTTAAAACCTGAGCCTGTGCCATTGGTGTAGGTCTGATACCTGCCGTTGCCTGGTCCGCCAAACATAAGCATTTGGTCATACTCACGACGCTTATTCTCGTCAGAAAGTACGTCATAGGCCTCGCTGATTTCCTTGAATTTCTTCTCGTCACCACCGGCATCAGGATGATAAGTACGGGCAAGCGAGCGAAACGCTTTTTTAATCTCGTCTTGGGTGGCGTTTTTCTTCACGCCAAGAACGTCGTAATAGGTCTTTTGCTTTGCCATGGAGAAGTTCGCCTCCCTTCAAACAGCTACGCCCGAGAAGGACCCGGGCGTGAGCTCTGTGTTATGTTACTCGGGCTTGTCTGCTGCTTCATCCGCAGCAGAAGCCTCATCTGCCGGCTCTTCCACAGCTGGCTCTGGACGCGTTGGCCCATTAAACGTCACGCTTACCATAGCGGGACGAATGACTTTGGTTCCCATACGGTACCCCAACTGATATACGTCGCGCACCGTATCTGCAAAGTCATTGGTATCATCCACGCGCCCTACGGCCTGATGAGCCAGGGGGTCAAACGGCTCGCCTGCGGGGTCAATGACCTCAACCCCCTCGCGACCAAGCACGTCCACAAACTTGGTGCGCACAGCATCTACGCCGCTAGCAAACGAAGCCAAATCCTCATTGCCTTCGGAAACCGTATTGGCATGAGCTAAAGCACGCTCAAGATCATCGATAACGGGAAGCAAATTAAGCACGAGCTTCTCGGTAGCTAAAGCGCGCTCCGCAAGACGCTCACCAGCGGTGCGCTTGCGATAATTTTCCCAGTCCGCCTGTATGCGAGCAGCTCGCTGCTGTGCTGTTTCTTTAGCTTCCAGGGCTTCTTCAAGCTTGGTTGCCAGCTCATCGCGCTCAGAACGGATGGTGTCTGCCTGCGCCTTCATGTCAGCCTCTGCCGCTGCTTCTCCACGACGAATTGCCTCTGCAACCAGGGCTTCTTCATCCATCTGAGCAGACGCGCCGGGGGTGGCGCTGGCCGAGTCGTCAGCGCCTGTTACCCCGTCTTGCGCTTGTGTTTGTTGCTCAAGCTCTTCGGGTTTCTCGGCATCCTTGGGCTTTTGTGTGTCCTCAGACATGTCCGATCCCCTTACTCTTCTTTGTTGTCGTCTACTACCTCGTAGTCTGCATCAACCACATCATCGGAAGCATCAGAAGACGTTGCAGAAGCGTCTGCTGTAGCTTGCTCATTTGCTGCAGAGTACACAACCTCTGCAAGCTTGTGGCCAACCTCCTGGAGTTTCTCGGAAGCAGACTTGATTGCCTCAATGTCAGTGCCCTCAAGAGCCTTCTTGGCCTCATCAACGGCGGCCTGAACCTCATTCTTGAGGCCCTCTTCTACCTTATCGCCCAGCTCCTTAAGGGTTTGCTCGGTGCTGTAAGCCAAAGAGTCAGTCTGATTGCGGATCTCAATCTCATCCTTCTGACGCTTATCCTCTTCTGCGTGAGCCTCGGCGTCCTTAACCATACGATCCACTTCATCATCGGAAAGCGCGGTGGAACCAGAAATAGTGATCTGCTGAGACTTGCCCGTGGCCTTATCCTTTGCGGTTACCTTAACAATGCCGTTTGCGTCAATATCAAAGGTGACCTCAATCTGAGGTGTACCACGGCGTGCGGCAGGAATGCCCTCAAGCTGGAAGCGACCCAGGCTCTTGTTGTCACGCGCAAGCTCGCGCTCACCCTGCAAAACGTTGATCTCTACCGAGGTCTGGTTGTCTGCAGCAGTGGAGTACACCTCGGTCTTGGAGGTAGGAATGGTGGTGTTACGATCAATCATCTTGGTCATAACGCCGCCCATGGTCTCTACGCCAAGGGACAGGGGCGTTACATCCAGCAGCAAGATACCCTCCACGTCACCGGTTAGAACGCCGGCCTGAACAGCTGCACCGTCTGCAACTACCTCGTCCGGGTTAACAGACATATTGGGTTGCTTGCCCGTCATCTGCTTGACCAGATTTTGAACAGCTGGCATACGGCTGGAACCACCAACAAGAATAACCTCGTCTACCTCAGAGATAGCAACATTTGCATCATGCAAGGCCTTGGTTACCGGCTCCTTGCAGCGATCGAGCAGATCGCGAGAAATGCGCTCAAACTCTGCGCGGGACAGGTCATACATCAGGTTCTTAGGACCGTTTGCATCCATGGCAATAAAGGGCAGGTTAATGGTGGTTTGAGAAGAAGCAGACAGCTCCTTCTTGGCGTTTTCTGCTGCCTCCTTAAGACGCTGAAGCGTCATAGGATCATTGCGCAAATCAATGCCATTCTCGGCCTTAAACTTGTCTGCCATCCAGTCAATAATGCGCTGGTCCCAGTCATCACCACCCAGGTGATTGTCTCCGTTGGTGGCCAAAACCTCTACAACACCGTCCGCAAGGTCAAGCAAGGAGACATCAAAGGTGCCGCCGCCCAGGTCAAAAACGAGTACCTTTTGCTCGGTCTGCTTCTTATCAAGGCCGTAGGCCAAAGCAGCAGCCGTAGGCTCGTTAACAATACGCTGAACATTCAGACCTGCAATTTTACCGGCATCCTTAGTTGCCTGACGCTGTGCGTCATTAAAGTATGCAGGAACGGTAATAACTGCATCCGTTACGGTCTCTCCCAAGTACTTCTCTGCATCTGCCTTCATCTTAGAGAGAATCATTGCGGATACTTGCTCTGGAGTGAAGTCCTCGCCGTCAATTTCTACAACGGAACGGCCGCCCTGACCAGACTTTACGGTGTAAGGAACGGTCTTGAGCTCAGAGCTTACCTCGTCAAAGCGACGACCCATGAAGCGCTTGATCGAGAAGACCGTGTTTGTGGGGTTTGCAACAGCACTGTTTTTTGCTGCCTTGCCCACCACGCGGTCATCAGAGCGGAAACTTACCACAGAGGGAGTAGTGCGGTCTCCTTCTGCGTTAACAATAATAGTAGGCTCGCCGCCCTCCAAAACTGCCATTGCTGAGTTAGTAGTACCGAGGTCGATACCAAGAATTTTGTTACCCATAATCTATCCTTCCAAATATGCTAGCGTGTGCGCTAGTACTGTTGTACATTTTGGTTGATACCCATGCTTTGGACCACTATACAAAATCTAAGTGACTTATTGATATATTTTTTAATTGCACACATTTAAACTTTGAGCTCTCAACTAATTCCTACTAGTTTACCTGCAGAAACTTCTCGTAGAAATTTCCAACATCTTTAAAAAGAATCCACTTTTGTGCTTGATTTACGCCCCGCTGATGCTATTCTCAACCCGAGGAATCACTCGCATAGCTACATTCGGGGAGGGATGTACGCGAGTTGAGAAATAAGAAGGAATGGAGAATATCATGTCTCACCCAGTTATTGTTGCCGATGAGTGCGTATCTTGCGGCGCCTGTGTAGACGCATGCCCTTGCGATGTTCTTGAGCTGGGCGATGAGTGCGCTCAGGTAATGGATGCGGATTCCTGCATTGCCTGCGGCGCTTGCTTGGATGCCTGCCCCACCGGTGCTATCACCGAGATTGTGGAAGACTAGTTGTAGGCATCCTCTTACAACCTCGTCTTTCTCAGTAAGAGACAGCTAAGGGACCGTTCCTCGCGGTCCCTTTTCTTTTGTAGAGCACTTTGTTTTAAGGCAGCGCTTTGCTTTGAGATGGTGCCTTACTTTATGGTGGCACTTTGTTTTGCGAGACCCCATTCAAGCTATACTAGCTACAGACAAGACAGCTGGAGGTAGTATGAAATTACTTATCGCCTCGGATATCCACGGCTCTGCATACTGGTGTCAAAAACTCGTTGAAGCCGTATCCGCTCAAAAACCCGACCGTTTGGTGCTGTTAGGAGACCTGCTCTACCACGGCCCCAGAAACGACCTTCCGCGCGAGTATGATCCTAAAAGGGTTATTGAACTACTTAATCCGCTCGCGCCTTCAATCATTGCCTGCCGCGGGAATTGCGAGGCAGAAGTGGATCAGATGGTGCTGGATTTTGCTTGTATGGCGGATTCCAATACCCTCTTTGACCCTCAGACCAATAAGACTATCTTTTTAAGCCACGGCCATATATGGGGACCGGGCTTGCACAACAGTGTTGACAGATGGCCTACCCTCAATCCAGGCGACATCTTTTTGTATGGCCACACACACAAAAAGGTTCATCAGCAGGTGGACGGTCATGATGGCATTACGCTGTTCAATCCTGGATCAATAAGCATCCCTAAAGATGGCAGCCACAGCTACGGCCTGTACGAGGACGGTAAGCTGTACCACATTCTTCTCTAACGCTAGCAGCAGCTACTTATTGTTGTTAGGATCACTTGTTTGGCTTGTTTTTTGACGAGAAGCCCTTCGAACCCGAAAGAAGTCGCGCAGCAACTGGGCGGCCTCATCCGCTCGTACACCTGCTGTTACGGCAAACTCATGATTGAGCCGCGCGTCATGACTCATGTCATAGAGGGTTCCTAGTGCGCCTGCTTTTGGATCAGCCGCACCATACACGCACCTGTCTATACGCGCATTAACCATAAGTCCTGCACACATACTGCAGGGTTCCAACGTGACGTATACGGTGCAACGGCTCAAGCGCCACCTCTTGAGCGCTTGACTGGCAGCAACCATGGCCAAAAACTCCGCATGCGCCGAGGGATCCAAATCCTGCTCACGCCTGTTGTGTGCCCGCGCCACAACCTCACCAGCACACACTACCACCGCGCCAATGGGTACCTCGCCTTCTGCGGCTGCCAGCATAGCTTCTTCTAGTGCAAGCTGCATGAACTTCTCGTCCTGTTGAGCCTGGGCATTCTGAGCATCTGCCTGGGAATCACCAGGGGCTTGTCGCTCAAGGCTTGGCTGTGTTGTGCGCGAAATAGACATAGACCACCTTAAATTAAAGTTGACGACTCTATAGTAGCGTGAGATGCGCTAGAATAGCTACACCACGGAGGGATGGCAGAGTGGTTGAATGCGGCGGTCTTGAAAACCGTTGAGCGTTTGTGCGTTCCGAGAGTTCGAATCTCTCTCCCTCCGCCATTTGCCTGATATGAGCCTTGCAGCGTAAACACTTCTGATGTATGTTGCAAGGCTTTTTATATACCTTTGTAATAAGGATGGGTATACTAATGATACGTCGTTGCGCTTGTAGTCAGCGACACTGAGAAAGGACTCCTATGCCCGTACTTATTGCCATCGTAATCATTGCTGTACTCGTCTTTATGTTTATAGGCCTGTACAACAACATTGTTGGTCTGCGTAATCGCTGTGACAACGCTTGGCAAACTATCGATACACAGTTGCAGCGTCGTAGTGACCTCATCCCTAATTTGGTAGAGACGGTAAAGGGCTATGCCTCTCACGAATCCCAAACGCTTGAGGCAGTTATTCAGGCTCGCAGCAATTACGTCAACGCCTCCACGCCCGAGCAGGCTATGGATGCAAACAACCAGATTACCGGAGCATTGCGCCAGCTGTTTGCGTTGTCTGAGTCCTACCCTGAGCTCAAGGCAAACACAAACTTCCAGCAGCTCCAAACAGACCTTGCAGACACCGAGGACAAGATCTCCTATGCTCGCATGAGCTTTAACGATTGTGTGCTTAATTACAACAACGCCATCCAAACATTCCCCGGTGTTTTGATTGCTGGGTTTGGCGGCTTTACCGCACGTAAGGGCTTTGAGGTCGCCAGTGAAGCTGATCGTCAGGCTCCCAAGGTTTCCTTCTAAGCGCTGCTAAATACAGCTCACACGTAATGTTCACGCGTAAAGTTCACGTGTAACGCAGACCCCTACGGCCACAAGTACCATGCCGTAGGGGTTTTATGTGCACAAATGCAGCAAGGGCTTCTCGTTTGCGCGCCCGCACAACCCCGCCCAGAAATAAAAATAGATTAAACAAGAAATTGGCATTTTTGCCGCTCTTTTTTAAAATGCTGTGTACAATAAGAATGCGCTAAACCTTGTATGTACAGCGCTTTTTTGCAGTCTCGTAGAAGGGGCAACATGAAACCTCGACCTCACAGTCGATAGCCCCCGTGGTGTGCTCTGCCGAGTCTACCACGAGGGGTATGACCGGCACCGCGTAAGCGGCGCTACGCTTGTGTACACGTTTTTTGTACACAGCTGGAAGGAGCATGCATGATTTATCTCTCCCAGCTTTTGGGAAACCCAGTACTTGATGCTGATGGCAATAAAATTGGTGTCGTCAATGACCTTGGCATTGCAACAGGCGAGGTCTTTCCTCGCATTACCTCTCTTGCCTTCCAAGGCCCCGGCAAGACCCCTTTCATGATTTCGTGGCGCAAGTATGTAGCGTCCTTTGATGAAGAAGAAGTCCACCTTACCGTTCCCTCTACGGATATCAGGTTCTCATATCTTCAGCCGGAAGAAGTGCTTATCGCCCGCGATCTGCTTAACAAGCAGATTGTAGACACGCGCGGTATGAAGGTAGTTCGCGTAAACGATCTCAAGCTATCGGACACCAGCTCCAGCCAGCTGCGCTTGCTGGGTGCGGAGGTTGGTGTGCGCGGCCTGCTCCGCTCGCTTTCTCCCACTATCGAGAAGCTCGTGGTGCGCGTAATGCGCAACTTTGGCAAAGATCTCCCCGAGCGTGTTATTGCCTGGAACTACATGGACCTGTTGGATCGTGACCTCTCCAACGTAAAGCTCTCCGTTACCCATAAAACCCTCGATGAGCTGCACCCGGCAGACATCGCAGATATTATCGAGCAGCTCGACCCCCGTTTGCGCGGGCAGGTTTTTGCCCAGCTTGATGATACGCAGGCGGCAGAGGCCATGGCGGAGCTTAATGATGACCAAGCAGCAGAAATCATGGGTGACATGGCAGAGCTTGACGCCTCGCGCATGTTATCCGAGATGGACCCCGATGATGCAGCAGAGCTGGTTTCCGAACTCGATTACGCAAAGGCCGAGAAGCTCTTGCGCTTGATGGGTGTTAAAGAGCAAAAGGCCGTTAGGCAGCTGTTGGGCTATAAGGAAGATACCGCTGGTCGTATCATGACCTCCGAAGCCGTGCTGGTGGCGCAAGATGCCACGGTCAACGATGCCATAGAAGCCCTGCGCAGTTTGGATGAGGACTTTGAGACTGTCCACTACATCTATCTCAAAGACGCGGAAGGACGTCTTAGCGGTTTGGTTACCTTGCGCGCGCTTGTTATTGCTGGATCTAACACCAAGCTATCGGACATTGCCATTGAAGACGAACTGATTGTTGCAAGCCCCGAGGACGACCAGGAAGATGTTGCAGAGACCATTGCTAAGTACAACCTGCTTGCCCTGCCCGTTGTAGACGATAATCGCCATCTTCTGGGCATTGTAACCGTAGACGATGCGCTAGACGTCTTGGAGGAAGAGCACGCAGAAGACCTACAGATTGCCGGTGCTTCCAGCGGTGATTCCGAGGGCCACCGGTCCATGGAGGGCATCTTGTGGCTCATGCGCAATGAGATGTGGTTCTTTATATGGATGCTCAGCCTTATTGGTTTGGCTGCTCTGTTTGCTTCCCAAGGCTGGCTCAATATTTTCCTCTTGGGCGCTATGCTTCCCGTTGCTATTATCGCCGGTAACGATGCAGCAAACCTGGTAACCAATTCCTTTATCGAATATGACCCAGATGATGAGGACGCTCCTACCATGCTTGGCTTTGCCCTGTCCTCCCTTGGTCTTGGCATAGTATTTTCCCTGCTTGTAGGCTTGATTTCTGGCAGCCTAGTAAGCGTGGTTTCTCAAAACAGCGTGCAAAACACCATTTTAATGGAGGGCATTAGCTCTTGCGTTGTGGGCATTCTGGTTTCCTTTGCACTCACTCCGCTGTATCTAACCATCCTGCGTAAGCGTGACGAGAAAAATCTGGAAAACTCGGGTACCTCTCTTGCTGCTGTAGCCATGGTCATCTCGGCATTGGTCTTTATAGCTACTGCTGCTGTTTTGGTGTACGGAATTGGTGTATAGCATGGCAGCACAAACGCACAAGTCCACACCAACACAAAGTACATCCCAGCACTCTACCAAAGACGCCGCTTCAGACGCTTTAGCAAGCTCTTCTCACACAGCAGCAGGCAAGGCTGGTAAAGCGGGCATTGCTGCCATCCTAACCGCTATGGGTCCTGGCATTCTTACCTCATTTGCGGGTATGGATGCCGGCGGCATTGCTACCTTCTCTACCTCCGGGGCTTCCTTTGGTTTTACCATGCTGTGGACCATTCCCATCATGACGCTGCTACTGGTAGTGGTCCAAGAAACCTCCGCTCGCATGGGCTGTGCCACCGGTAAAGGCTTTGCCTCTCTTATTAGAGAGCGCTTTGGCGTGCGTATTTCCGCTTTGGCCATGCTGGCGCTTATCATCGCAAACTTTGCGGTAACCATTTCCGAATTTGCCGGCATTGCCTCCAGTATGCTGCTGTTTGGTGTGCCCATTTATGCCAGCGTTCCCGTGGCTGCTATTGGTACCTGGATTCTTACTATGAGCGGGTCGTACCGACGTATCGAAAAAATCCTGCTGGTTATTAGCTCGGTCTTTATCACCTATATTGTCTCGGGCATTATTGGCAAGCCGGACTGGAACATGGCACTGTACAAAACCATTGTCCCGCAGCTCAACAGCAGCACCGCCTACATTTCTTTGCTGGTAGCAAGTGTTGGTACCACAATCTCGCCCTACATGATCTTTATGGTTTCCAGCAATGTTGTCGAGAAAAACCTCGATGAGTCAGATATTCCTGCTCAGCGTGCCGATAATGTCTCTGGTGCCGTAGCTCAGAGCATTATTGCTTGGTTTATTATTCTCACCACCGGCGCTGTGCTCTTCCCCGCAGGCATTGCGGTGACCAGTGCCTCAGATGCAGCACGTGCTCTTGTTCCTTTGGCAGGACAGTATGCTTCTGCCCTCTTTGCTATTGGTTTGGTTGGAGCTTCCTTTTTGGCAGCGTGTGTACTACCAGGCATTACTGCAAGTGCCGTATGCGAGGCCTTTGGTTGGGAACGTGGCGCAGACCGCAACTGGCATGAGGCGCCCATCTATCGTGGCATTATTACAACCATTACCATCCTCAGTGCCTTGATTGTTTTGATCCCCCATATAGATCTATTTGGCATTTTGATGGTTGCGCAGATCATTAACGGCATTACCTTGCCTGTTTTGCTTGTCTGCATGGTTTTACTTGCCAGCGACACTCATCTTATGGGCAAGTATCGCAATGGCAAAATCTGGAATGGTCTTACCTGGTTTGTTATTGTTGCTATTACCATCTTGACCGTCATAATGTTTGCCCTACAGGCTATGGGCATCTAACAGAACCGCAACTCTATAACAAATAGCATGAGGGCTGTCCTAATTTTAGGACAGCCCTCATTGTTCAACTGCTAGCCTATCTCGGTAGGCCAAACGGCATCTTCGGGCATCTTTGCCTTACCTGTTACGATGTCCTCAGGCACATTGCCGTCTGCCTTCATAAGATCTGTAATGGTTACAAAGGTATAGCCCTGGTCATGAAGCTTATCAATAATCTGCGGCAGAGCCTCAAGGTCCTGCTCACGTGGGCCGCCGCCGTCATGCATCAAGATAATATAGCCCGGCTGGATGCCATTAATTGCGTTAGCAACAATCTTATCCACACCAGGACGAGACCAATCCAGTGAATCTTGGTTCCACAAAATGGAAGCGCTCATTTTACCCTGCGTAACCAACCAGGTCTTCTCGGTAAAGGCGCCGTACGGCGGACGAATCATGGTGGTCTCTACGCCCGTGGCCTTCTTGATGGACTCAAAGCTGCTGTCTAGCTCAGACTGAACGCGCTCGGCGGAGTCTTTGGTAAGTACATCATGATGGTAGGTGTGGCTCATGATCTCATGACCATCATCAATAACCTTTTTGGAGAGCTCGGGCATAGAATCCACGTTCTCACCCAGATTAAAGAAGGTGGCAACCACACCGCGATCCTTCAAGATCTTGAGGTAGCGCTCCGTGTAAACGCTTGGGCCATCGTCAAAGGTAATGGAGATGAGCTTTTTGCCGTCCTTGGGCTGCAGATTACGGGTCTTGAGCACGCAGTCCTGACCCTCTTGCTTTACCTCGCCGTCAGCGGTTTCACCAGAGGTTTTGCCGGTACGGAGCTCTTTTTTCTCAACTTTTCCCCATTGAGAAACGTAGGTGACGCCGCCCCAAGCACCATCCATCGTAAGCTTGGGCTGAGTTTCTACCATCTCGGTGGTGTACTCCTCCATAATGTCGCCGCCATTACCAATGGTAATGGTTTCACCGCCGTGGATTTTGTACTTGTTGCCGTCATCAAACGACAGGTCCTTATCGTCCACCTTGACCGAATACGCGTAACCCTTGCCCTCCGTAAGAACCTTGCCGGAAACACTCGTGAGGTTACCTGCGGTTACGCTAATCTTTTCTTTAGCAATGATGTCGCTCAGCGCGGTATTTACGGTATAGGTGCGGCGAGCACCATTGATGACCACCTCAACAGGGCGGAAGATATTCCAGCCAATGGGCAGGGCCGCGGCTATAGCAGCCAGACCGCCCAGCATCACAAAGTCGCGACGTGTTATGCCTCGTTTGGGTCGCTTATTCCCCGTTATAGGGCGCTTGGTAGCAACAAAGCCCTTGTCGGCTGTTACAAAACCAACATGTTCACGCTGGGCAGTGCTATTGGAACGCTGCGCCTGCAAATAGGGGTTCTTAGAAGCAGGGCTATTTTGCGTTGCCCCCGCATACCCACCCGCTTTGCCCGTAGGGGTAAAGCGCGGCGTACTTTGGCGAGAAGTGCCAGAAGCAGTATTCATATGTGCGCCTGTGCGCGCAGGACCCTGAGACGGTGCGCCGTTGGTAGAAGCCTTACGTGTGGAAGCCTTATTGGTGGAAGTATCCTTACGGGAATGCGGTGTGTAATGATCACCAGATCGTGCCATGTGCCCTCCGAGCGTGTTTAAACTTTGTTTGAAAGCCTTTGTTCATTCAAGAGTATATAACGGTTTACTTGCTGTTCTTATCAAATTCTTCCTTAAACGCAGCAAACATCCCACGCGTTTTTGAAAGGTTTCTACCAAACGCGCGCGCAGCCTTTGCCGTAGCGTCATCGGAAGAGGATTTTTTCTTTGCGGCTGCCGATGCAGAACCTACCGCACTCCTATCTTGAGCTGCAGATTTTTGGGGATCGCTCTTGTCTGCTGTGCGGGACTCAGATGCGGCTGATTTGGTTGGATCAGACGCAGAAATTTTGACTCCCTGTGCTTCAAGCTCTGGCACGTCCGGATCAAGCTGTGTAGCTTCAATGACAGCATGTTTTGCCTTGCCCAAGGCGCGTCCTAAAGAATATGAGCCTTTTTCCAAGGCCTTATCGGCGGTTTGCGCTATCTTTTTGCCAGCTTGCGCGCCAGCTACCTGAGCAGCACCAACGGCTTGGCCAGCCTTAGCAGCAAAGCCTCCCGAGAAGGTCTGCACAGGAACGTCATCTGAGACAATCATGGTTTGGTTGTGGTAGCCCTGCATGCAATCGGCTGGAATGTGTATCGTGCCAATGAGCGCATTAGCCGCGCCGCTGTTGGAGACCTTAAAGGTTTGCACCACGCCGGTAGCAGTATTGAAGTCACAATCAACAATGTAGCCAAGGTTCTTGCCACTTGCTGTGGACACGTCCATGCCGGCCCAGATAAGGCACTTTTCCCAGTCAAGACCAAGGCGCTTGATGGCTGGCTGACCCATGCCGGTCTTCTCGTTAGTGCAATACAGACCCTCATCGCAAACGGCAAACGAGTCAAACGCCAAAAACACATCGTCGCGCTTGATCATGCCAACTACGTCGGGGCGTTTGACCATAAAGCCAACAACTTGCTTACCGTCAGGTGCAAATACAAGCTGGTGGACCTTGCCCAAACGCTTAAGGGCAAGCTCATCTGTCTGTTTGGTAGGCTTGGTTGTAAAAACTTTGCTGTTTTGGATTTGAGAAAGCGACAGCATGGGCACCTCGCAGCTTTGTTGTGCTTTATCGAAAGTAATAAAAGAAAAAGGCGCTACCACAAGATAGCGCCTTAGCAGTTTTTACCTTGCAGTACTGAGTATAGCGGGCTACTTAGGCTTCTGCCTGCTCTGTATTGTTTGCAGCCTCCGTGTGATCTGCGCTCTGTGCGCTGTTAGATGGAGCGTCATCAGCTTTTTCTACCTCTACCTGGACCTCTACCTCTATGGGGTCGTTAGCAGTAACCTCATTAACAACGCTGTTTACCTGGCTGGTAATGTTAGAAATAACATCCTGAGCCTGAACAGAAGCAACAGCAACGGTATCAGACAAAGAGCTGCGAACCTGATCCATGCGCTCACGTGCAGCATCTACCTTTGCGCGCAGCTCATCGGTGGTGGCATCCACCATAGGACGAATGTGAGCGACCTTCTCGGCAGTGGACTGGCTGGTTGCCTCATAGGCATCCTTTGCACTATCCCACGCGTCGTTCATGACATCAGCAGCCATACCACGACTCTCTGCACCGGAGCGAGGGGCAAGCATTAAGCCGGCTACCGTACCTATAGTTGCGCCAAAAACAGTACCCAGCACAAATCCAAATCCACTCTTTTTGCTCATCTTGCGTCCTTCCATACAGCCAGCAAAGCCTGGCGATACGTACTCGGTTATGCGCTTAAGTATACCAGTGTGGTGTACGTAAAACGCCCATTCTTAGTTGATAGATATCGTAGATATGACCAACGCGCTACTCTACACCAGGCTCTGCTGCGTCAGACTCTGCGCGCAGCTCTGCGCGCAGCTCTGCCTCAGGAGCAAGTTTCTGCTCGTCATCAGATGTTTCGTCCATGGCGGCTGCCTGATCAGGGACAGATGTGCCTTCCTGCGCGGGGGCGGGTGCGTCATTGTGCTCATCAGCAGATACATCATCTAAAGAGGCAACCATGCCGACAAGACCCTCTACAATGGCATCGATGCCTGGCTCGGGATTGCCGCCACCGGTGTAGGCCCACTGTAAAATCCAAGCAGCACTAGAAAGTGCGCCGGCGACCAACGCATCATCGGGGCAGTCCAAGCTAACATCAAAGGTGCGGGTGTCCACGCTGGTAATAGGTATGGTACGACCCGCAGAAACAGCTCCGCCCAAACCAGTGCGCGCAATAAGTTCTACCGAAACATGCTCAAACAGATGGGCAATCTCGGTAGCAGGCAAAGCGTCCTTAAAGGTTTTTCCTGTATCGCCAAAGCAGGCATGCTCACATATTTGGGGCATGAGATTGTAAACACGCGTGGTGCCCTCAAGATCCTCGTTTGTAAACAGGGGAGCTTCTTCATCAATATGAATGCGTGCGGTTAGGTAGCGGGGTCCAACGGTTAGTTTTTGAATTTCGATTATTTGGCCCATCAAACAAAAGCCTCCCTGTGCTTGTTATGCTTAGAGAAAACGGTAGCTCACCGTTCTAACACCCCAGCCCTCAGTGGAGTTGGCACCCAATGCGCGCCACACGCCACCAGCTAGATCAAGATCACGCCCATAGGGAGCAAATCCACCAGTATCAGTAACGGTTGCTGTAACGGTAGTCCCATTGTAGTAAATTTCTACCTTTTTGCCGATAAGATGGCGTGATGAGATGGGGACGGCCACCGTCATGCTGGTCTCGGTCAGAGGTATACCAGAAGCAGTTGCAGTACCACCGGTATTGTCGGCAATGGTATAGGCCGAAGCACGACCACTTTTCCAGCCTTGATCTTGGTTAATAACCACAACACCGTCCTGGATTACCGCACCGGGCTTAATGTTGGTCTCGGTAGGGCCAAGTTTGTGAACCTGATAGGTCAGGTGTTGGTGGGTGTCCAAAAGCGCTTGTACCGAAGATTCATTACCGGAGCCATTGGCTTTAGCCGTATGGAAACCATTGCTTGAAGTAACCTCAGAGGTGGTGTCACCCACACCAATTGCTTGAACATCCTCAGCAAGGGCTGGCAGGCTATCAAGCTGCATAAAAGCAAGCGTGACACCCACACCAAGTAACCACATTCGTACCTTGTTGGAACTACTAAACAAACTACATCCTTTATCCGTCGCAACAGCAATACCAAGCACGCGCTGCCGCGATATTTGAGGCGTTGTTTAATTAGAGTTGATTTGTGCCTCGCCGACAAGAGCTTGGGAAACCTACTTTTGTGTTTACCCCTGCTCTGCCGAACCGTATTTGTATGTGCGTAAAAATTTTACCCGCTCATACTACCAATATGATGTGGAAACTGTTTGAAGGAACGTATACCTGCACAAATACCGTTCACCATCTAGCGAACGGTATGAGATTTTCCGTCAAGAGCATCTGTGGTGGCTAAGGCGGCAGCATCGTCGGTGGAGGTAGGTTTGGGAGCACTCACACGCACCTTTGCAATGCGCCGGCCACGCACGGAAACCACCTTAAACGTCCATCCATCTACCACGAACTTCTCGCCAGCATTGGGAAGAGAGTCCGCCTGGTCCAGCACAAAGCCCGCTATGGTTTCGTACTCGCCTGAGTCCGCCAAAGGCCAGCCAAGCTCTATGGCATCATCTATGGAATAGCGGCCATCTACCAGCCATTCTGTATCCGAAAGCTGGGTGAGGTACCGGTTGTCTGGGTCAAACTCATCCTCAATCTCGCCCACAACTTCCTCCACGATGTCCTCTATCGTAACCACGCCGGCAGTTCCGCCATACTCGTCCACCACGATGACCATCTGCGCATGATCGGCACGCATCTGAGAAAGCAGCGGAATGATGTCCTTGGTGTCGGGTACAAAATCCGCCTTGCGGACGTACTGAGAGACGGAGCGCTCGATTTTCTCGCCAGCCAAAACCGACTCGATCAGATCCTTGATGTGAGCAATGCCAATAATGTGGTCAACTTCCTCATGGTACACGGGAATGCGCGAGAAGCCCGTGGTGCGCATGATGTCCAACACGGCCTCGCAAGACAGACAGTCCTCCACAGCAGTCATGTCCACACGCGGAACCATGACCTCACGAGCAATAGTATCTCCCAAGCCAATGACCTCGTGGATCATAGACTTTTCTTCTTCGGACAACTCATCTGTGTCCGTTACCAGATATCTGATCTCATCCTCGGAGACCATTTGGCGGTCAGACGTTGCCTTAAGATGCAGCACGCGCGCCACGCCATCTGCACTGGCAGAGGTAAGCCATACCAAAGGACGAGCAATGGTTGAAAAAGCCATAAGCGGACCGGCCACAGCCTCTGCAATGCGCTCCGCGTCACTGAGGGCTATGCGTTTGGGCGTGAGCTCGCCTATTACGATGGAAAAATACGAGATAAGCAGGGTAATGATGACCGGTGCTGCCACCTGAGCTGCGGACGCCGCAAGGCCCAAAGAGATCATCCAAGCTGCAAAGGGTGCCGATAGGCTGGTTGCCGCAAAGGCAGATGACGCAAAGCCTACCAAGGTAATGGCCACTTGAATTGCCGCTAAAAATGAATCCGGATTTTCAACCGCTTGGGCTGCAACAGCCGCACGGGCATCCCCTTCCGATGCTTCATGCTCAAGCAGCGTACGCTTTGCTGTAGACAAAGCCATTTCTGCCATAGAAAAGTATCCGTTTACTAAGGTGAGAAGTACGGTAACAACAATTGATATAACTATGTCCATGCGAGAAATCGCATCCTCCAAAAACGTTGGCGCTCCTACGCCAGCAAACAACATACGAGTAGTTTACCAGCTTTACCTGCATCGTTGTATGCACGCACTTGTCACACAAAAATGGCTGTAAAAAAGGCTGCACTCGCCTCCACAAGTGCAGCCCTATATACCCAGTTCAAAAGGCATTCTTACCAGTCATGTTTATGAGCCGTGAACTGATGTCTTTTGCTGGTACGCCTACTTTGTACCCGCTGCGCGCTTGGCAGCATACTCATCTGCCAGACGCTGCTGAACGTCATGAGGCACTTGCTCGTAGCCAGATATCTCAAGGCTAAACTCGCCGGTGCCACGAGAAAGCGAACGAAGTCTTGTTGCATAATCTGCAACTTCTGCCAGGGGAACTGTAGCGCTAATGCAGGTCAAGCCCTTATCGGTAACTTCCATGCCCTCAACGCGGCCACGGCTTGCAGAGATATCTCCCATGATGGATCCGGCGTAGCTCTCTGGAATGGAGACCTCCATGTGAGCCATAGGTTCAAGCAATACCGGCTCTGCTTGTTCAACCGCCTTGTTAAAGGCAAGGCGCGCCGCCGTCTTAAAGGCCATTTCATTAGAGTCTACCGGGTGATACGAGCCTTCATATACCGCAACCTTGACGTCAATCATGGGATAGCCGGCTAAAACGCCTTCCTTCATGGTCTCTTGAACGCCCTTATCGATAGCGGGAATGAAGCCGCGGGGAATGTGGCCACCCACGACCTCATCCACAAACTCATAGCCAACCATGGGGTTGGGCTCTACACGCAGCCAACAATCACCATATTGTCCTGCTCCACCCGTTTGCTTTTTGTGACGGCCTTGGGCAGAGGCGGTGCGACGGATGGTCTCGCGATACGGAATGCGCAGAGCGGTGGTGTGAGCGGTAATGCCTGTACGCTCCTCTAAGCGCTCCAGCAAAACGGAAACCTGCGCCTCACCAATGGCGGAGATGATGGTTTGACCGGTTTCTTCGTCATGAAAAACACTCATGGTTGGATCTGCATCGCAGCTCTTCTCCAAGAACGTGAACAGTTTGTCTTCTGTGCCACGCTTATCGGGCTCGATGGCAATTCGGTACAGCGAGTTGGGGAAGCGGAAGGCAGCAGCCTCTACCTTGCCTGTTACGGAAAGGGTGTCTCCCGTCATGGCGTCCAACTTGGGGACAACCACAATATCACCCGCAGCCGCAACGTCAACATCTGCGGTTGCATGACCGCACATCATATAGAGGTGAGTAAGGCGCTCAGTCTTGCGGGTGCGCGCATTGATAAGCTCTGTGCCAGCCTTAACCGTGCCCGCCAGCACCTTAATAAAGGACAGACGGCCAGACTGCGTGTCATTCAAAGATTTGAACACAAAAACAGCAGGACGATCATCACCAGGATCAATGTTGAGTGCCGTACCATTAACAAGCGGCACGGGGCCGTAGTCTTGTGGCGTGGGGAAGTATTCCACCACATTGTTCATGAAGGAAATAATGCCTTCTTCGTGCACACAAGAACCTGCAAACACGGGCACAAAAATGCGCTTAACGATGGCCTGATGGAGCAAACTTTCCAGCTCATCTTGACTGAGTTGACCGCCATCTAAATATTTAAGCATGAGCTCGTCATCTGCCTCTACAACCAGATCACAGAGTGAATCATGGGCAGCTTGAGCCATGCCTGCATATGCTTCTGGAATGGGCTGCTCAACCGGTTTGCCATCAACCAGCTTACGAGCAACCATATGGATAACGTCAATAACACCCTCAAAGGTATCGCCAGAGCCCCAGGGCAGCGTTACGGCGCCCAAGCGATTACCAAAGTGCTCTTGCAGATCGAGCAGAACATCATAGAAGTCCTTCTCGGTCTTATCAAAACGGTTGACAAAAATTGCACGCGACAAAGACAGATCTTCTGCTGCATACCACAGACGCGTGGTAGTGGTTTGTGCGCCCTCAGTGGCGTCTACCATAAAGAGAGCAGTTTCACAGGCGCTCATTGCGGCGTAGGCATCACCGATAAAATCGGGATAGCAGGGGGCGTCCAACACGTTGATACGGGTGTTTTGCCAGATAATGGGCGCAATAGATGTGGAGATAGAGAAGGAACGACGCTCTTCTTGCTCATCATAATCTAGCGTGGGCTTAGTTCCCGCATGGCCACCCAGCCTTGATGTTTTGCCTGAGAGATGCAACATGGCTTCGGCCAGCATGGTTTTGCCCACGCCGCCTTGTCCTACCAAAACCACATTCCTAACTTTGTCTAGCTGTGACATGATAGCCTCCTCGCACGAGTATGCTCGAGCCTTACGGTCGCAGCACAGCCAGGAGGTGGACCCGCATGACTGTGTGGCGAGCCTCTTTGCTTAACTTTACACGCAAATGTGCGGCTGGAAAGTAAGTATCGGGAGACGGACTTTTTAAGACTGTGACAGGTAGATCCCAACAAAGCGGGGTATTATCAACGTAGCTGTTGCTTACTGTATTTGATCGCTGATCTGGATTACTGCGCTGGAGGATGCATGGGATACCGCACTTACACCTGTCCTATTGCTCGCCAATGTGGCGGCTGTGAGTGGCTTAGTGTGCCCTACCCCATTCAGCTGCGACGCAAACAAGAGGCAATGGTTAGCCTGTTTGAAGACCTTGCCAAGGCAGATGGCTGCGAGGTTTTGCCCATTGTTGGTATGGACGAGCCTCGTTTTTATCGCTATAAAGCTGCAACGCCCTTTGCTCCTGGTACGCGAGGGTGTATTCGCAGCGGCTTTTTTGCGCAGGGATCACACCGCATTGTACCCTGTGCAGAATGCCTGGTAGAAGAGGCAAGTCTGCGCCCCATTCTTAATAGCGTTGCTCGCGTGGCAGAACGCGTAGGCGTGAGCGCCTACCAAGAGGACAAGGGCAAGGGACTTTTGCGCCACGCCATTGTGAGAAAAGCCATGGTGGGTGGGGAGATTTTGCTCACCATTGTTACTAACGGCAACCATATTCCTCAACGGCTGCGCTTTGTGGATGAACTCCTCTCCGCGCACCCCGAGATTACCAGCATTGTTCAAAACGTAAACACCCGACGCACCAATGCTATGCTGGGCAATCACAATGATGTCTTATATGGCACAGGCGTCATTCACGATAGTTTGCTCGGCTGTAGGTTTGAGCTTGGAGCTACCTCGTTTTATCAGACCAATCCCCAACAAACCGAGAAGCTCTACTCTCTTGCGCTGGAAGCTGCACAGCTAAAGCCTGGCACGCACTTGCTGGATGCCTACTGCGGTACAGGCACCATTGGCTTATGCGCAGCTCATAGCTGCAAAAATATAAAACTGGTTGGTGTGGAGCGCGGTCAGGAAGCTGTGGTGAACGCCAAGCGCAACGCTCGCGCCAATGGCCTAGAGAATACCGCACGCTTTATCAGAGCCGATGCAACAGAATATCTTTCTAGTAAACAGAGCGATAAAACCTACGATGTTATTATGCTTGATCCACCGCGCGCCGGATCCACTCCTGAGTTTTTATCGGCCGCCAGCGACTGCCATCCTGAAAGAATTGTCTATATTTCTTGCAATCCACAAACACAAGTTCGTGACCTGTGGTTTTTGCATCAAAAGGGCTGGAAGCTAGCGTCTGTTACCCCCGTGGATATGTTTCCACATACCAAGCATGTGGAAACGGTGGCGCTCTTAACCCGGGAAAAGAGCGCGTAACCGTTTTTGAAACATTATTTAATTATTGTAAGGCCTGAGGCATAGTCCTATACGCACTCTGCCTGCAAGGTTAATCCGCTCCTTAGGCACTACTCCCCTACTTGCGTGCGCCGCCTACTAAGGCAAGAGACCCACAGAGCTCCACCCAACGCTGCTCCGGAAATCAACAGCAAGCCGCCAATGTTTGCTCCAGAATCCGACGTGTCAGGCAGAACACGTTTACGCTTGCTCTGTCCATGGCGAGAAGTACCTGCAGCTGTGGTGCCGGTCTGTCCATCAGATTGATCTTGCTGGCCAGAATTGTTAGAACCTCCTGGCTGGTTCGGATCTGAGGGGTTTGGATTTGCGGGGTCGTCGGTATTGTCGTTATTGTGTACTTCAGGATCCTTAATTGTCCTAGACGATGGTACGCCATAGTCGATATCGTTGGGATTAGGTGCTATCGCAGTAGTATCGGCGACCTCTGCTAGGGCAAGGGTACCCAAACGCGAAAGAGTATGTACGGCAGCTTGGTTCTCATTCAAATTGAGAGGAAGCACCGTCCAGGTCTGAGCAGCATAAGGCTTATACACAAGCAGCTTATTGTTCCAGCTTCCAGCTGCAGAAGCGCTTACTGCCAGTTCAAATGAACCTTCGGGATCAACCGGCTGACCACCTACGTCGGTCAGTTTCAAGTTGTAAGCTTGCAGCACGTTAGGCGCTCCCGGAAGGGCGGCAATTTGCGCAAGGTCATCATCTGCTAGATTGGTCTTTTCCACTTGGAATGTAGTTGCTGTACCAAGATTGATGGCCGAACCCGTCAGCTTAAAGGTATTGTCAGAAGAGCTCAGGGTTTTCTTTTGACTGTCAGCATCGCTTAGCTTGACAAATTTAGTTGGAGGATTGTTAGGGTCAGCCGGATCAGGCGTCAGATTACTACGCATTTCATCGCTAATCTGGCTCTCGTCGTAGTAACTCAACGTGGTTGCCGATGGGAAGGCATTGGGGCTAAGCCCACGGAACTTACCATTTGAACCTACCTCCGGCATGATGGTCTTATTCAAACGCACTGTTTCGATGGGATTATCGCTAAAGGCCCCAAAACGTACCGTCTCAACCTTATCGGGCAAAATGACCGTCTTGATCTTGTTGCTTTCAAAAGCAGATCTGCCAATGTATTTGAGATTTGCAGGCAACTTGAGCTCCTCAATTTCGTTGGAGCTTTTGTAGTTACCGGCAAAAGCGTCGTTTCCGATCTCTTCGAGAGAGTCGGGAAGGTAGACCTCTTTGATTTTGTTGGCGTTAAATGCGCTTTCACCAATGGTTGTAAGGCCCTCAGGCAGGACAAGGCTTTCAAGCCCTGCCTTTTCAAAGGCATAAAGCCCAATGCCCTTTATATGCTTGGGAATGTCGATACTCTTAAGATTCTTGTTGTTTTGGAAGAGCTGACTGCTAATAAAGCTGTACTTGGGATTATTGGGAAGCTTAACGTGCTCAAGTTTCATGGCTGAACCGTAATTATCACCCTTAAACGCTCCGGTCTCTATGGTCTCTACACTGTCAGGAATATCAATGCTTGTCAGCTCTGAGCAGCTCTCAAAAGCACTCTGCCCGATATGCTTAAGCGAACCGGGAAGATTAAGTGAACTAAACCGTGCTTTTTTGAAAGCGCCACTATAGATGTACTCCAGTGTGGAGGGAAGCATAACTTCTTTGGCGCCAGACTTCTCAAAGGCATTCTCATGAATGCACGTAATACCCTCAGGTATCTCGATCCGCTCAATTTCTCCGCCTTGCCAGGACGGAGCCTTGTAGACACCAGGACCGATCTGTGTAATTTTTACGCCACCGATAGTATCGGGAACGCTAATAACGCGCTCCTCCTTTGGCTGCTTTTCATAAACTTCCTGTACCTTGTGATAGGCAACAATCATGCCGCGAGAAGGGCTGATATCGTAGTCACCAATAGTCACGATATCTTTAGCCGCTTGGCCTTCCTCGATAAGAGGATCAGCGGTAGGCGTAGTTGAGATTGCCGTGTCAAAGGTGGGGTTTATAGGGTCTTGATCGTGAACGTCTTGTCCAGTTGCAAAGTACGCTCTAATCATTGGCGCACCCGGATAACCGGCAGATGCCATACTGTTAAAGTCACCGTTATAGATAAAGCACCGAGCATAAGCGGACGTATTTCTACTCACGCTCTTGTCCAGAGCCACAGCTGGGCTTGCTCCTGACGGCGAAACTTGCTTTACCACAACATATACGTCACCCTGCATGGCAAGTTTAAGATCTCTAAAGTCAAAGCGATTCCAGGTACCGCTCTTGGCCTGCACAAGCTGTGGCTTCATGAGATCAATGAGTCGACCAAGTTTATTTACCTGTTTTACACTAATCTCAAACTGCCCGTCTTTTAAAATTGGGTTGTTGCCGGCAGCGTATACCATGACATGGTCAAGAACGCCGTCCTTGGGCGCGGTTACCTGAATAGCAGAACCTCTTCCTACAGTTTTATGCAGGATTGCTCCACCCAAAGGGTTGTTATTGTCGTAAGCAAAACCAACAGTACCAGCACCAGGCTCTGCGGTCGGACGATCTGCATTGGGATTTGGCTCATTGGATGGGTCATCTTTTTCCAGGTTGACTTCAAGCTCATTTGACTTTTTATCTAAAGAAACCGAAATTTCTTTGGACTTGTATCCCGGAGCTCCAACCAAAACGGTATAGGTACCTTGCTTGATCTTGCTAAAAACATAAGCACCATCGGGGCCGGTCTGTCCTTTCAGTCCAGCTGCTGCAATTTCAATATCGGCAACAAGAGGACCTTGATACGTATCCCCCGTGTCTGGAGCGGTACTGGTAAAGTCTCCAAAAGCTTCCTGACGAGAAAGACCCTGCTGCTGCGGGGCTTGTCCATCCAGCTCCAGATGAACATCGTCGATGTAAAAACCATTACCGGCAGTGTTTTGATTGCTCATACTAAAGACAAAGGGATTAACAACCTTACCCTTATAGGACGTCAAATCGATCCTGCGTTCAACCCACGTACCACGCTCGGAAGACAGCTTAGTGGGATAGTTGAGCAGTGAGGCGGCTTGTCCTTCTTTGGGGTTAAGCTCTAACTGTACACCTGCCACTGCCTGATCCCAATCAAGATACTCATGCCAGACAAGCTCTATCTTGCTAGCCTGAACGGCTATGTCACCCTTCAGATCAAGCTGGGGGAGTTGGGCTGTCGAGGATGGTTCAATTCCCAAAGAATAGGAACCAAGTTTGAGTCCCATAAGGGCATTTCCACTGGTGGGTTTGGGATCGGTTTGAAGGTCTGCCGTACCAGCAGAAAAATCTCCCGTAAAAGCAAAGCCGTTTGCCCCGGATTCAAAATCAAAAGCGTATTCGTCAGGCGTCAGAGATTCCCTCACTCTATATTCAATAGGAGTGGATACATGCTCCGTACCTGTCGTATCTACCACTATCAGCTGGGCAATGTACTCTCCCACCTCAAGTGTGGATTCAGGAATTGTTACGTCATAGACACTCTTGTCATTAAAGCGAGAAGTGCCCTCAAACTCTTGAGCTTTTGTGCTGTCCTCAAGAGAACTTACACGAAGGAGCACCTTTGCCACCTTTGTGGCATCTTTAATGCTCGTACTCAGCTGATAAGGACGATCTTTCAGAATTTCTTTTGCCATAGAGGCCTGTATATCAGTGTCCGCGTTGAGCTGCAGTGGTTCACTCGATCCGTTTACCTTAACTTTCAGCGACGCCAAATCTGCACCGGTAGCGCTCGTGTCATCTTGATTCATCTTGCCTAATGCCATGGAAACAGCATTGTATGCATCAATCTGTCCATATCCATATGCCATATTGGGGCTACTAGGATAGGAACTATCAGTTTTTATTTGAGCGCTCTCGCGCAAGATGGCCTCTACCTCATCAAGGCTGAGATCAGGATTTGCAGACCAAACCAGCGCTGCAACACCAGCGACATGAGGAGCTGCCATAGAAGTTCCATCCCAGCTGGCGTAGCCACCACCATAAACCGAACTGCGAACCCCAACACCAGGGGCAACCACATCCGGTTTGATAAGAGACGCGTTGTTTGCAACAGGGCCACGTCGAGAGAAACTGGCAACACTACCAGAAAGATCACAAGCTCCAACGGTAAAAATATCGGACAATCCTGAAGGGTTATCCAAGGAGCCGCTCGGCGCAAGTTCCGATCCGTTGTTCCCAGAAGACATAACGTTCAGGATGCCTACCGCACGCATCTGCCGAGCCATATCATCAAACCAAGGATCGATTTTATTTGATCCGTCAGACCAACTGTGATTGACGATTTTTGGCGCCTTTGCTGGGTCTCCGCCCGGAGCCATCATCCACTGACAGGCCTTAATAATATTCTCATTGCTCGCTCCCACACCATCTCTAAAGGCGCTGGCAACAATAAAGTTGGCACCCGGAGCCACACCGATACGGTTGTAGTCAAAGCTTGAGCCAGCAGGTCCACGCGTTTCGGAACCAAGAATAATTCCGGTTACATGCGTACCATGGTCGGAAGGGTAAGGGCTGCTGACAAGATCCAGGTAGTTGCCCTCGGTGACAGCCGTTCCCGTGGCGGAGTCGTAGCCCCTGAACTTGGTCTTAAGAGCGGGGTGGTCAATGTCAACTTTTTGATCAACAACACCTACTGTTACACCGCTACCATCAATATTGAGTTCGCTCCACACCTTATCTGCCCTGATGAGCTTGAGGTTTTCTTCTACCTCTCTGGGATCTGCAGGTGCGGACCTAAAAGATCCAAAAAGCAGGGGCTTCTCGACAGGATCCTGTATGATTGTCCCGTCCTTGGATAGACTCTTATATTCCGGTAGCTGCTTTATTTTCTCTAGAAGATCTTGGGGAGCACTGATCACAAGGATATTGCCCGCCCAGTATGCGTGATACTCGATTGAAGTGTTATGTTCAGCCTTATACGAGGCGATAAGGTCAAGCGTTGATTTTTGGCTAAGATACGCCTGCGCCTGTATAAGGGCGAGCGTTTTTACGGCTTGCGTGGGTGTTTGTGCAGGCTTTTTAATAGCTTCAAGTCCATTGGTGTAGAGCTTTTCAATAAAATCTTGGTCACCCGCTAAACCGTTAGCGATAATCTGCTCCGTTAAGGCATCAACATCTGAACCTTGTGCCGGATTATAGCTAATGATTGCTTTTTCAACCTGTCCCTCCTCTCCTGGTGTCGCAAAGGCTTTGATTGGCGCTAAGCCGATGCATAATACCAGCGCCAGAAGAAGGCGCGACAGAAGCTTGCGCATATGCACTCCATTCCGGTCAGGGGCGATAAACCCTTGACTCAAAAATAGTTATATGAGGTTAACTTATAAAGTGTATAGGCTGAATTTATGCAAGTCAAGCACACATAAACCCCCGGTGTGAAACCCAATTTCGTAAGCCTTTTATGTCTGTCAAAACATACGCTATGCAGCGTATACAGCAAAATGGGGCTATAACTACAAACCCTGTCTGGGCAAAAACAAACCTCCCATTTCTTGAGCTTTACTTTCAGTCCAAGAAATGGGAGGTGAATCGAATCATTTAAAATGTTTTACACAGTATAGTGCTGTGTTACAAAGGTCTACCAGATTACAACCTTTGATCCAGCGGGAACATAGTCATAAATCCACTTGGCATTCTCGATGGCAAGGCGCACGCAGCCATGAGAAAGATGCTGTCCAAGACGTCCATCCAGAACGTTAAACGTCCCTTGCCTATAAAGAACAGAGTGGAAAAGATAATCATTGTAGAACTGTGTGTAGTAATAGCAGCTATAGCCATGCCCAAAAACATAACCCTTAGACTGAACACTAAATTCACCCGTAACAGTAGGTGTTGATGGCTTTCCGGGAGAGCAGACAAACTCTTTTATGGGAGTCCAATTATTGTATTGCCCATAGTACACACCAACTCTGCAACCAGATGTATCAACGCAGATAAGGTAATTTGTTGCACTTGAATAGCTTTGTGCTGCGCTAAACATGTCATAGTACTGCGCATTTACCGAAATCCAATGGCCGTCACTCGCTAGGAAATAATACTTCTTACCATCCCAAATCCATCCAGTTTGCATTCTTCCGCTGTTTGGATCGAGGTAGTACCATTTACCGCCAAGCTGTTGCCAGCCTGTAAGCATTTTTCCATCAGAATCCAGATAGTACCAGGAGCCGCTTTTGACCTGTACCCAGCCCTTTGCCATTGCACCTGAATTATCAAACCAATACCAGTGATTGTTGTAGAAAAGCCAACCTGTGTGCATGCTGCCATTGGAGGGGTCGAGATAGTAACGCTTTCCGTCAAGCTGCTGCCAGCCTGTAAGCGCTATTCCATTGTTATCAAAGTAATACCACGTACCGGTCTTATCTCTTTCCCAGCCAGTGCTTATCTGTCCCAGCTCTGAGTAGTGGCGTGTTACCCCATCGTCTGAGGTATGCCATCCCGAAACAGCTCTGCCGGTTTGCTCGTCAAAAAGGTGAGTTTTTCCATAAATGACCTGAGTGCCGTGCTGGACGGTGCCGTTAAGAATATAGAACCAGCTATCGCCAAGTCTTGTGAGTCCGTCTTGGGGAATCGCACCATTGGCAAGACGTATATGGTCACCCTCTTGTATAACGGCTACACGACCAGAATCATCCAACCAACATGCCTGAGCATGTTGCTGCTTCCAACAAGAGGAAGCCATCGCACCGGAGTTTTCCAAATAGTAGCTTGCGCCAGCATAATCAAGCCATCCGGTACGCATTTTATAGCTCGTGGGATCGAGATAGTACCATTTTCCATTGAGCTTTTGCCAACCAGAAAGTAGGTGCCCGTCTGAGGCAGAAGGCTGTGCATAGTACCAGCAACGATCAGTTTCATCAAAGACCCAACCCAGAGCCATTGCACCGGAAGTCTTAAAGTAGTAGGACTTATTTCCTACACGAAGATAACCTGTACACATACGATATGTCCCAGGATCCAAGCAATACCATGTGCCATTAAGGTACTGCCAGCCCCTTTTGAGAGCACCCGAATCAGAAGCAAGGCACCAAGAGCCATCTGCTACGCACCAACCATTTTGTCCCATTGCTCCAGAAGAACTAAATGCATGCCATGCACCATTGATTTGACGAATCTGGTTTTGCACGCAAACGCCTTGGGTATCCATCCAATACCATGCACCACGTACATACTTCCAGCCTAAAGAGCGTGTGCCACTCTCGAGCCAATACCATTTTCCATCCCTGTAGTCCCAACCAGAGGCATATCCGATCCAAGCTCCAGAAGCAGAAAAATCAGACCACTTGCCATTAGTAAGGGTGCGAGAGTCTGCCATGGTACCGCTTTGAGGAGAAAGCCAGTACCAAACGTTGTTAATAAGACGCCAGCCTGTTGCTATCTGTCCTGTAGAAGTATCTGCCCAATACCAGTGACCTTCTGTATGAAGCCAACCCGTGTGAAGGGTGCCGTCTTCGTTATAAAAGAAGCGCTTTCCATCCTGTTCATGCCAACCAACAAGGGGTTGTTCTTGAGGTTGCTCTTGGGACGCTTCTTGAGGATCTTCTTGTTGAGCCGGCAGTGCATAGGCTAACGCTCCTGTAAAAGCCAAGCTCCACGTAATACCAATGCTCAGGCCAAGAGTCACCAAACCGAACTTGGCAAATGAAAATCTCTTCATGCACACACCTCTTATCATATAGACGGCAGCTACGGTGATACTAACCAAGATTGGAATAACTTGCCCAGCCCCACTTGGGACTATGCGTTGTAGTGTAATAATCGAGCCATTCAATGAGCGGCATTGTTCTTACATAACCCACATTATCGATCACGGTGTCGTTGCCAACATAAATGCATACATGACCGTATATCCCGCCAAGATAGGTATGCATATGAGAGGGAACGGCAATGATCATGCCAACTTTCAAATCATAGAGGTTTGAAGAGCTGCAATAATTCCAAAACATATCGCAGGCGTTTCCATCTGGATAGCCTAAACCGGCCCTGCTATACACTTGAGAAACCCACATAGCACAAAGCCCACCACCTGGGCTTGGAGTTGCATAGGCCGCCTGTACAATACTACGCTGAGCCTGTGTTTCTGCTTCCTGTTGTGGATCATGGAGCGCACCCGTATTTTGATCAAAGTAGAAGTACATAGACCCGATGGTCTTCCATCCTTTTGCCATCGCGCCTGAATTATCAAGCCAATACCAGTGGTTGGTATGGTGCAGCCAGCCCGTATGCATACTGCCATTTGAGGGATCAAGGTAATACCACACACCAGCCAGCTGCTGCCAGCCCTTAAGTAGCACTCCCTGAGAGTTAAGGTAATACCAGGTACCCTTGACCTTTACCCAGCCAGTACAAAGCTGACCTTGTTCCGAGTAGTAATACGTCTGCCCTTTGCTTGGAGTATACCAACCCGAAAGTGCCCTACCTGTTTTTGCGTCAAATACATGGGTCTTACCATTGATAACCTGAGTGCCATATTGAACGGTATTGTTAAGAAGATAAAACCAACTATCGCCAAGTTTTGTGAGCCCATCTTGTGGAACGGTGCCATTAGCAAAACGTATATGGTTATCTTCTTGTATCACAGAAACACGGCCAGAGGCATCCAACCAGCAAGTTTGAGCTTCTCTTTGCTTCCAGCAAGAAGAAGCCATTGCGCCTGATCCCTCTAGATAGTAGCTTGTATCGGCAACAGTAAGCCAGCCAGTGCTCATCTTGTGGGTGGCAGGATCGAGATAGTACCATTTTCCATTGAGCTTTTGCCAACCAGAAAGTAGATGGCCATCTGAGGAAGAAGGCTGCGCGTAATACCAGCTGCGCTGGGCTGTGTCGTATGCCCAACCTAGTGCCATCTCACCGGAAGGCTTAAAGTAGTAGGACTTGTTTCCTACACGAAGATAGCCTGTGCACATACGATATGTGCCGGGATCTATACAGTACCAGATCCCATTAAGATACTGCCAGCCCCTTTTGAGAACGCCCAAATCAGAAGCAAGGCACCAAGAGCCATCTGCTACGCACCAGCCACCTTTCCCCATCGCTCCAGATGAGTTAAAGGCATACCATGCACCATTGATTTGACGAATCTGATTTTGCACACAGGCACCCTGAGCCTGAGCATCCATCCAATACCAAGTGTTACGGATATATCTCCAGCCTGAGGCCCTTACTCCGCTTTCAAGCCAGTACCATTTTCCATCCCTGTAGTCCCAACCAGAGGCGTATCCATTCCAGGCTCCAGAAGAAGAAAAGTCAGACCACTTGCCATTGGTAAGAGTCCGAGATGCTGCCATGGTACCGTTTTGAGGAGAAAACCAATACCAAGCATTGTTAATAAGACGCCAACCCTTGGCCATTTCTGCGGTAGAAGTATCTGCCCAATACCAATGGCCATCTACATAAAGCCAACCAGTATGGACGCTACCGTCCTCATGGTAGAAGAAGCGCTTTCCGCCCTGCTCATGCCAACCAGAAAGAGGCTTATTTTGCGCATCGTCCTGCTTGGTTTGCTCGCTATCTTGCGCGCCAGCTGGCCTGTCATCCTGTGCTGCAGCCAAGGATACTGTGCTAGATTCTTGTGCCAATGCAGCTGTTGACAGCCCAGTGGAAGTAAATCCAAACACTACGACAAAGCTGACGATAAGAGCTGCCAAACAGTACGTTTTGACCGGCACTCGCTTCATGGCGCACATCCATTTCTTATAAACGGAAGCTAAATTTTGGCTTAGACAGCCGATGGTAAAATCTTTACCTTCCCATCATTTTGCACCAGTACACGGCCTTCTGCAATAAGCTGCAAAGTTTCTGAATATACTTTATGCTCAACCTGATGAATACGAGCCTCAAGCTCCTCGACCGTGTCGTCCTCATAAATAGACACGGGACACTGAGTAATAATAGGCCCACAATCGTAGCGGTTATCTGCAAAATGTACGGTTACGCCCGTCACTTTTACGCCGCTGTCAAAGGCATCTTGGATGGCATGCGCTCCACGAAAACTGGGCAGCAGGGCGGGGTGTAAATTAACCACACGGTTGGGGAACAAATCCAAAATGGGCGCGTGGACCATGCGCATGTAACCAGCCATTACCACGTAATCCACGTTGTACTTTTTAAGCTCTGCTGCAATCAGGGCATCCGCTACTAAAGGATCATCATAGACTTCTTTGGATAGTGTCATAGTTTGCAGGCCTGCTTGTTGGGCGCGCACCAAACCAAACGCACTGGGTCGAGAAGAAATAACAATCTCTATGCTTGCATCAAGCGCGCCCTTCTCGATGGCATCAATAATCGCCTGGAGATTGGTTCCGCTACCGGAGAGCAATACCCCTATTTTGATGCTCATTTATAAACCACCTTGCCCGTGCCCTCTACGCACTCGCCCATCCTAAAGGGCTCAAATCCTTGCTCGGACAGAAGCTCGCACACCGTGTTTGCATCTTGAGCAGCACAAATAATGCTCATGCCAACACCCATATTGAAGGTCTTATATGCCTCATCCAGCGTAAGTCCAGCACGGCGCACCATATACGGAATAACGGGAGGCATATCCCAAGCAGGACCCTCCTCACCGCCACGATACACCACGGCGTCTATATGAGAAGGCAGGGCGCGGTTAAGATTTTCTGTAATGCCACCGCCTGTAATATGGGCCATAGCATGAATGGGAGCCCCAGCCTTAAGAGCAGCCATAAGGCCACCCGCATAAATGGTAGTAGGACGCATAACGGCATCTGCCAGGGATTCTCCTCCAAGCTCATCCAGAGGTTGGTTAAGCTCTTCCACCGTTTTGCCTTCAATGGCAACCTTACGCACCAGGGAATAACCATTTGAATGAATGCCAGAGCTGGGCAAGCCGATAATAACATCGCCCTCCTGAACCCTGTGAGGACCAAGCATGTTTGGACGATCAACCACGCCAACCACAAAACCAGCCAAATCGTAGTCATTGGGGTTCATTACGCCGGGGTGCTCGGCCATCTCGCCGCCAACCAAAGCGCAGCCAGACTTGCGACAACCCTGGGCAATACCACCAACAATTTCTGACACCTGCTCAGCTTTAAGCTTGCCAATAGCCACATAATCCAAGAAGAATAAAGGTTCTGCACCAATGGGAACAACGTCGTCCACACACATGGCCACCAAATCTTCTCCCACCGTGGTGTGACGATCAAGCAACTGGGCAATGGCCAACTTGGTGCCTACTCCATCGGTGCCGGACACCAAAATAGGATCGGTCATCCCTTTGCACGCCTGCAGAGAAAAGCAGGAACCAAAGCCTCCCAAGCCTCCAACAACTTCCGGCCGAGAAGTGCTGGCAACAGCAGCTTTAATAGCATCTACTGCACGCGCGCCCTCATCTACGTCTACTCCTGCATCGGCGTATGTTATGTGCTTAACCTGCTCGGACATATGCATGACCTTCCTGTTGGAAACGTATGGCAACTGGCATAGCTGCTGCGTAGAGCGGCTATCAACAATCAAGGTAGAGCGGAGTCTTGGACTCCAAAAACTTATTAGCTGCAAAACTATCGGGGATACGAACCGGGTATTCTCCCGTAAAACACGCCGTACAATACGAGCCTTCCGGAACGCATTTGAGCATGCCTTCTACCGACAAAAACGCCAAGGAGTCCGCCCCAATAAACTCGCAGATTTCCTGGGTATTTGCTCGTGCCGAGATAAGCTGCTCTTGCACGGCAGTATCAATACCATAAAAACAGGGCCAGACAACCTCGGGAGAGTTAATGCGTACATGGACTTCTTTAGCGCCAGCATCTTTAAGCATGCGAACAATCTGCATGGATGTAGTGCCACGCACAATGGAGTCATCCACCATAACCACACGTTTACCTGCAATGTTATCAGGCAGTGCATTAAGCTTGAGACGAACTCCCAGCTTGCGCAAATCCTGCGTTGGTTGGATAAAGGTACGCTGTACATAACGGTTTTTAATAAGCCCCTCACCAAACGGAATACCCAACTGACGAGCAAATCCTTCCGCAGGAGGCATGCCGGAGTCTGGAACTCCAATAACAATATCCGCATCCACAGGAGACTCACGCGCAATTTGGCGACCCATGTTGTAGCGCATAGAGTAAATAGACCTACCCTGAACGCGTGTATCGGGACGAGAAAAATAGATGTGTTCAAACACACACTGTGCACTGCGGCGAGCAGGAATGCCCTGCTCACATATCATGCCATCGTCTGAGAAGCGCACGATCTCACCAGGGTTAACGTCACGAACATAGGTGGCACCCACAATGTCAAGCGCGCACGTTTCAGAGGCAACTACCCAGCCCTCGGGCTTATCGTCAACGGCATCTAAGTGGCCAATAACAAGCGGACGAATACCATTGGGATCGCGGAAAGCATACAGGGCATTTTCTCGAACCAAAGCCATGGCATAGCCGCCTTCTACCAGCTCCATGGTTTGTGCAATGCCTTGCCGCAAGTGGCCGGTTTGCTGGGTGTAGTACCCAACCAGTTTGGCGGCAACCTCGGAGTCTGTGTTGGAACGAAAGGGAATACCCAGCTTGATAAGCTCTTGACGCAAGGAATCCGTATTGACCAGTGTACCGTTATGAGCAAGCGCAATGATGGTGGTGTTGATAACAGCCAGGTGCGGCTGAGCGGCTTCCCAACTTTTTGCACCAGAAGTGCCATAGCGCACATGACCAATGGCAACCTTGCCAGGCATGGCAGCTAAATCTGTATCAGAGAAGACTTGGTTAACAAGACCTAAGTCCTTGCGAACCAAGACGGTTTGTCCATCACCAACAGCAATGCCGGCAGAATCTTGCCCACGATGTTGCAGTGCAAAGGTACCAAAATATGTCAAACGAGCAACGTCGCGTCCTGGAGCCCATACTCCAAAAACGCCACACTCGTCATGCAGGCTATCCTGCTCGTCCAGGTCAAATACCTCACCCGAGAGCTGGGAGTGATGCATGAATAAACTCCTTTACGCTTAGGATTGCGATGAGGTGCTAACCTCACTCTTTACTGCGCATACCAAAATGGTGCGACCATAGCCTTCGATATAGTCACAGGTACCTAGAGTAAGCACATGTTTAACATTGGGAATCAGCTGAGCCGCATCAGAGCGTTTGGTAACCGCCTTTTGAAGCTTCTGATTGAGCTGATCGTGAAACGCGTCTTCTGTATCAAAGTTAAACTGTCTGACCGAGGTGTCTTCCCCCGTGGTGTAGTACAAAAATAGTGGCTGCAGCTCATAGGTTGCCGTCTCTGTTACATACCAGATGGTGTCGATCGAATCAAAGAACTGCTGCTGATCCATATCGGAAATCTGCTTGAACATAGCACCATTTTTAAGGTGGTGACCATAGATAATGGTCTGCTGATCAAGCATGCCAGGCTTGGTGTTTTGGTAGTCCATAAAAATCTGACCACCCACACCATACACGCCCTCCGCATTGGTATTAAGGTAGTGATCATTATCTTTTCCCTGGTAAACAGGGTGGTTAATGACCGTGTTGGGGATCTGAATCCATCCAACCACGTCTTTATTGATGGCCTTAAGGCCCTCCCAGTCCACCGTAGGAGCGCCGCCCTTTTGAGGGACCTGTGCATACGCAGCGAGCTTCTCGTTAATCTTGTCTTGCTCGTGATAATCCCACTGAGCCTTACCCCACATAAATCCGGCCACACCCAAAAGCACTATGCCAATAACCAACAAAATGTTGGAAAGGATGCGCGAGACAGAATGCTTCTTCTTGGGTGGCTCTGGAGTAGTTTTGGGTGACTCTGAAACAGGCTTAAACCGAGAGGTCACTTCCCCCTGATTATGAGCTGACGAGAAATGCTGGGCCATGGATACATCCTTTACTTATGCAAGCTTGCTGCCAATATATGCAGCAGCAGCGGGCTTATCAAAATTGCCATTGGTCTGCTTGGTCAGTGTACCCATAACCTTACCCATATCACGCTTGGTAGTAGCACCTAATGAAGCAATGACCTCATCGGCTAGCGCTTCGAGCTCCTTACCAGCAAGTTGTTTAGGCAATAATGAAGATAAGATGTCCGCTTGAGCGGCCAAGGACTCAATACGTTGAGTGTGAGAATCGGTAGCAGCACCGCGCAGGGCCTCAAGCTCCTCGTTAGTAACCTTCTGCAGCTTCTTGATGCAGGCAACAATATCTGTTTCCGTTACCTCGCGGCGCTCATCCACCTCAATCTGCTTGATGGCTTGATTGATTTGGCGAAGAATAGACAGACGGGTTTTATCCTGTGCTTTCATAGCTTGCTTGATAAGCTCCAACAACTCCGTCTTTTGCATGCCGTCTCCTTAGTTCTTGATAAAAACGCTACCGTTCAAAAATATACACTACGCCTCGGCCATACCCTGCTTAAAGTCCACAACAATCTTGCGATATTCAGGCAGTGTAGCACCCAAGATCTGAGTAGCGTAGATAGCTGCGTTTTTGGCACCGCCAATAGCAACACAGGCTACAGGAACACCAGAAGGCATCTGTACCATAGACAACAAAGAATCCATACCGCCTAGGTCAGAGGTCTTCATGGGAACACCAATGATGGGAAGAGGCGTAAAGGCCGCCACTACTCCACCCAAATGTGCTGCCTTTCCAGCAGCAGCGATAATAACCTTTAAGCCGCGATCCGCTGCAGAAGATGCCCATTCGTGAACCTTGGCAGGGTTGCGGTGAGCAGAAGCAATGATCAGCTCATAGGGAACGCCAAATGCTTCAAGCTGCTTAGTGCATGCTTCCATTGCTGGCAGGTCTGATTTTGATCCCATGATGATTCCTACCACAGGCGTCTGTGTCATATGAGTCCTCCTTATGTGAGTATTCGTATACTATTTAGTATACGTGTAAAAACATTTATGCCTCTCTACAGCTATGCCATACACTGTTATTGCACGGTAAAATTGCATAGTAAAAAATATTCATACTCTACTTGGTCGGAGGACCCATGAGCAGCGCATCTGATATTGTTCTATACACTCGTCACGATGAGTACATTCCCCGTATTGCTGCCATTCACGATCTGTGTGGTTACGGTAAATGCTCTCTTGGAGTTGCAATCCCTGTTCTGAGCGCAGGCGGCTGTGACGTGTGCTCGGTACCTACGTCGCTTTTCTCGGCACATACGGGCTATAAGGTTTTTTATATGCACGATACCACGCCCATGCTTGAGGCCTATCTTGATGCGTGGCAGCAAGAAGATGTGGATTTAGACGCTGTGTATTCTGGCTTTTTGGGCTCAGCCGAGCAGGTAGCAACCATCAAGCGCTTGTACGCAGAGTATCCTCATGCGTTGCACCTGGTAGATCCGGTGATGGGCGATGGCGGGAAGATGTACCCCACCTATACGCCCGAGCTCTGCGATGCCATGCGTGAGCTGGTAGATGGCGCGGATCTTTTGACGCCCAATGTGACCGAAGCCTGTATTTTGGCGGGCATTGAATATCCTCAAACCGCTCCCACTGACGATACCATCAAAAAGATTTGCGAGGCGCTGCTTAAGATGGGCGCAAAAAACGTGGTGGTAAAAGGCATCATTCGTGGCGATGGCTATATTCGCGATTATCTGGCCGGTCAAGATTTTGAGATGGAAGAGATTTGCTCCCCGCTGTTGCCCTTTATGCTGCACGGGACCGGTGATCTCTATGCTTCTTGCTGTATTGCCGCACTGATGAGTGGCCGCAGCTTCCGCGCCGCTGCAGAATTTGCTGGCAACACCGTGCGTAAAGCCATGCAGGTAACCACCAAGCAACCACACTATCTGGATCGTGGCGTCAGCTTTGAGCTGGTGCTGAGCGAGCTTACTGCTTTGGTAGACAAGCGCTAGCATGCCGGACGTGCAGTCACTCGTGTAGCGGGACGCGCAATCGCTCACGCGGTGCGCGTCCGAGTACTCACGTGACGAGCACCCAAGCGCTACTTTGAGCCAGCGGTCTCGGTGGTTGTGTTAGCTGTAGTGGCGGCCTTATTCTTTTGGTCCTCAGTGCCTTGTGTTGTGGGCAAGATTTTACTCAGAACCAGATTTGCCTGGAGCTTATCGCGAATACCGGCGGTGGTTTCTTCATCCAGTCCGGTAATCTGGCAGGTAAAGTTAACGCCCTGATCAGAGGTGTTTTTGGTCCAGATAAAGGTCATGAAGTTACGCACAGTACCTACCGGACGCAAAAACCCAAACATGGTATTGTGCAAAAAATTACCGTGATCATCCACGCGCACGTTAACGTGATAAATGACGGCATGAACCTTAGGATTGAGCAGTGCATTAATGGAGAGTGCAGACGCCTGAACCTGAGCGGAAGAAAATGCTTCTGCCGCATTGTTTGATGTGGTGTCAATCACCGTTACCTCAACAACGCCCGAGCTTTCGTCCGCCTGTTCTACAGAAAATTCCTCTGGAAATGAAGTAAAGCCGTTGCCCCAGCCAATACCATTTCTCATAGAGCGAGACACCGTAGTGATGTTTACTTCTTTGGAGAGATGGCCTGTGGTAACGCGACGAATAACGCCACAACTTGTTTGTGCCAGCGTCACAACAATCAGCGTAATCACAACAAAACCAACAGCCGTACGCCTGATGGTGCGATCAATGGTGGATCCCGAAGGGTCAGTATTGGACAGCGGGTCTACATCCTGCGCATTGCCTTTCTCGGCACGACGCTTGCGCTGAATTTCGGCAACCTCTTTATTGGAGTGGCCTGTCTCGTCCACCGTTTCAAAGAGCTTTTCAGCCTCATCAGAGGATAAAAACTTTTTATGCTTTGCCTTGTGAAACCCCATTAACACCCTCTTTTACCAGCCTTTGCGAACTAAGTATACGCAAAAGTTGGCAGCATTACTGCACCTCATCATCTGTCTGTGGAGAAAGTCTATGGGCCACCGCGTCACAAATGAGCGCGCCAACCACTGTTTTTGCATCCTCAATCTGGCCGTCTAATACCGCGTCTACCAGCTCATTTAAAGTAACAAGGTCCACGTTGATAAACTCATCTGCATCCGGGTTGGAAGCGGTAAAGCTTAGTCCCGTAGCCATGTAAATGTGGATAAGTTCATCCGAAAAACCAGCAGAACTTGCAATAGTGGTGAGATACGCAATGCTTGCAGGCACCATGCCTGTCTCTTCCAGCAGCTCACGACGCGCACAATCCAGAGGATCTTCTCCTGGTTTCAGTTTTCCAGCAGGAATCTCTACGGTTACACGGTTAAGCGCTGTGCGATATTGACGCACCAGGCAAATGCGTCCATCATCCGTAAGTGCCACGATAGCTACAGCACCACTATGACGCACCACATCACGAGTTGCTTCTCGGCCGTCTGTAAGCTTTACCTTAAGGCGATCTACCGAGAAAATCTTGCCGTCCCACACACGATTTTCTGAGCTAATGTGCTCATACAAATCCTGATCAGAGGGGTCATTATCTCCCAAAACAAGACTGCGACGCTGAGGCTGTCCAGAATGATGCTCCAGAGACTCATCATCTAAGTGAGCATCAAGCGAAACTTTTGGCTGGGCATCTGGGCGAGTGTTTGGATAGGCATCTGACTGATCGTCTGGCTGAGCAAAATTTTGAACAAGATTGACCAGATCAGACATCCTAGACCTCCCACGTATCGCGACCGCGCAAGGCACGCAAGCCAATGTCTCTGCGAAGGGCTTTTCCTTCAAAAGCAATCAAATCACAGGCAGCATACGCCTGTTCACGAGCAGCTTCAAAACTTTGAGCGAGGGCGGTTACGTTGATAACACGGCCACCCGCCGTAACCAGCTGGCCTTTCTCGTTACGTGCGGTGCCTGCCTGATACACGGTAACGCCCTCGAGCGCCTGTGCCTCTTCGATACCAGTAATAACCTTTCCGGTCTTGTAAGCACCCGGATATCCTGCAGAGGTAAGCACCACCGAGACCGCCCAGCTCTCTGACCAGTCAATTGTTGTTTGATCCAAGGTGCCTGCATCAATATGCATAAAGACATCGAGAAGATCTGCGTGCATACGAGGAATAACCACCTGCGTTTCTGGATCGCCAAAGCCAGCGTTAAACTCTAACACCTTGGGACCATCCTTGGTAAGCATAAACCCGCCGTAGAGGCAGCCCTTATAGGTAATGCCCTCAGACGCCAGCTGATCTACCACTTTTTGTTCAATCTCCACCATGGCTGCAAGCTCTTGATCTGTCACAAAAGGAACGGGAGAGTATACGCCCATGCCGCCCGTATTGGGACCACAGTCCCCTTCCAGAGCACGCTTATGATCTTGTGAGGTAGCTAGAGGAATAAGGGTCTTGCCATCCGTAAGCGCCAACAAGGAGCATTCGGGGCCTTTGAGCATCTCTTCTACCACAACCACCTTGCCTGCATCGCCAAAAGCGCTAAAGCACTCATGCACGCCGGCAAGCGCCTCCTGCGTTGTTTGAGCAACAATTACGCCTTTACCTGCAGCAAGACCATCCGCCTTAACAACAACAGGGCCATTGACTTCTTGTACGTATGCAGCGCAAGCTTGCTCATCGGTAAAAGCCTTATACGCTGCTGTTGGAACACCAGCACGCTGCATAATCTCTTTTGCAAACTGCTTGGAGCCCTCCATACGAGCAGCGCTGGCAGTAGGTCCAAACACTGCAATACCTGCAGCGGACACCGCGTCTGCCACGCCCGTTACTAAGGGAGCCTCAGGACCAATAACCACAAGATCTATAGCATGCGCACGAGCAAACTCCGCAACCTCTTGGGGACTATTAGGATTAAGCTCTACCTTTTGGGCAAGCTGCCACATACCACCATTACCGGGACATACATAGAGGTTTCCCGCACGCTTAGATTCAGAAATCTTCTGCAACAGCGCGTGCTCACGACCGCCAGAACCCAACAACAACACATTTAGCTTGGAATCAATAATGCTCATTGGACAGTCTCTTCCTCGTAGTAACTTTGCGATAGCTTTATGGCATGCTTGTTGCACGCGGCTACCTTTATTTATGCACTTGTATCTAGGACAGCGATAAGCCCATCGGGTATAAAGGCAACGCCCACCGCGCCTACCCCCACATGAACTGCCGTAGTAGCACACATGTTAGAAATGCGGATACGACGCTTTTCAAACTCGTTGGTATTCATAGGCTTTTCTATCATGGCTAAATCCCGCGGCATGCCAGAACCAATCTCTGCATACGCAACGGGACCATGCTCATGCGAATACACGCTCATTTTACGAACGATGGTACCAGCCAAGCGCACTAAAAGCGTGCTGGATGCGATGCGAACAAACCCGTCCTTCTCGTCCAGCACAAACAACTCGCGCGTACCCGACATGCGCGTGAGCAGCTGATGAAGCTTTCCTCGTGGACCCGATACGCGCCGACCGTTGCGGCCTATGCTATAGCCGGACGCGGGAATCAGATAGAGCTGGGCGTATGCACACAGCATATTTGCATGAGCAAGCGCTTCTTCAAAGGACACGCCAGCGCTGCAGCTTGCGACTAAATCCTCAACGATAAACCCTTGGGCCACGGAGATGGTTTTGGAATCTATCACAGCAATGTTTGCTTCTTTGCCCATGGCTTGAGCAGCAGCACAAGCGTTGCTGTACGAGTTGCTCAACACGCTGGATGCATGAACCGAAATAATGTGCTCATAGCCCTTATCGAGAAGCTCCTGGTAGTGACCCTTGTAGTCTTCCACAGACGGAGCGGAGGTGGTGAGCTCTCCCTCCGCCTGTGCAAGCGTGATATAAAAATCAGGAACGCATACATCTACGTAATCTCGCACGACCTTACCGCGACGCATGTGTATAGACATTGGTACTGCACAGACGTTTTTCTCGGCTAGCCATTCGCCGGGCAAATCGCACATGGTGTCAGTAACAATTGCATACGAAGCAGTGTTGTCAGCGAGCTCAGACACGTTTTACTTCCAATAACGATTGATCGTTTGCTCACGATCAGGACCGACAGTAATGATAGATACGCGTACGCCAGCAAACTGCTCCAGAAAATCAATGTAGTCCTTTGCTTCACGCGGCAGCTGATAAAAATTGCGCACTTGAGAAATGTCACACTTCCAACCAGGGAGGGTTTCGTACACAGGCTTTGCATGGTAGAACACGCTCTGATGCTCCGGAACGGTGGTATAGCGCTTGCCATCGCACTCATAGGCGACGCATACCTTGATTTCATCAAAGCAACCGAGAACATCGAGTTTGGTGATTGCCAAATCCGTTAAGCCATTGACGCGCGTTGCATAATTTACGACCACTGCATCGTACCAGCCACAACGACGTTTACGACCCGTGGTTACGCCATACTCATGGCCCACCTTACCCAACAGATCTCCTGTTTCGTCAAAAAGCTCGGTGGGGAAAGGACCGGAACCCACGCGGGTAAGGTAGGCTTTTGCAATACCCAACACGCGCTTAATCTGGGTGGGACCAACGCCAGAACCCGTAACAGCACCACCAGCCGTACAGTTAGAAGAGGTAACAAAGGGATAGGTACCATGATCAATATCGAGCATGGTTGCTTGAGCACCCTCAAAGAGAATATTTTTGCCCGCCTCGATCTGCTCGTTAAGGAACAGGGAGCTCTCTACGATATAAGGACGAATGCGATTTGCAAAAGGAAGATAGGTCTCACAAATCTGGTCTACGGTGTAAGTAGGCAAGCCATATACCTTCTCCAAAATGGGGTTGGTGTATGCCAGAGCGGCGTCCAGTTTCTTGCGGAAGATTTTCTCGTCAAGCATGTCCTGGATACGCAGACCTGTACGATTCATTTTGTCCATATAGGTTGGCCCTACGCCGCGCTTGGTAGTACCAATCAAATTCTTGCCCAGTTTTTTCTCATGCGCACCATCTAAATCTTTGTGATACGGCATGACAATATGGGCGTTGCCGGAAATTTTGAGGTCATCACAAGAGATGCCCTGCTCTTCCAGCATGTCAATCTCAAAGAGAAGCACTTCAGGATCTATAATGCAGCCATTACCAATAACCGGATAGGTACCTTTGTACATAACGCCGGATGGCACCTGATGTAAAGCAAGCTTGTGGCCGTTTGCAATAACGGTGTGGCCTGCGTTTGCACCACCGGCATAACGGCATACAACATCAAAATCAGCAGAAATAAGGTCTGTGACCTTGCCTTTGCCTTCGTCGCCCCACTGGGTTCCCACCAATACGGATGCAGACATAAACTTCCCTCTCAAAAATGCATTGGAGCGCACACTTTGCACGCTATTACCGGTTTCCTAGTATAAGGGATTGATGTTTTAAAATCCGTGTATATCCCGTGTCTATTCCGTATCTATCATATGCGTATTTCAGGCGTGTACCCTGCATATTCCAAGCGCGTGAGCTACGCCTTACGCGTATTCGCGAGACAGCTCCACAAACTTGGTAGACCCCGGCATAAAGACCAGATGAACAATATCTAAAGGACCAGAACGGTTCTTTGCAATGATGAAATCTGTTACATTAGCGTCCGGTCGGTCTTCGCGCGCCGCCTCTTCTTCGGTCATGGAGCGGTCAAGCAAAATGACGATGTCCGCATCCTGCTCGATGGATCCCGATTCGCGCAGGTCAGACAGTTGTGGACGCTGGCCTTTACGATCTGCAACCTGACGATTAAGCTGCGACAGAGCAACAACGGGAACCTCAAGATCCTTAGCCATAATTTTAATGCCACGGCTCATCTCGGAAACCTCGGTGGCACGAGAATCAGAACGACGACCATTTGATGGAGGAGAAACAAGCTGCAGGTAGTCAATGATAACAATGCCGTTTTCTTTGCCATGCAGCATACGACGAGCCTTGGCACGAATTTCTGTAATAGTGGTACCGGGGGTGTCGTCAATCATAATGTCCAGGCTTGAAATCTCAGAGGTTGCCTGCACAATTTGTGCCCACTGATGATCCTGAATGTTTGCAGAGCGAATATCCTGTAGGTTTATTTTTGCCTGTGCCGATAACAGACGCTGAGCAATCTCTTTTTTGCTCATCTCTAACGAGAAAAGCGCAACGGAGACACCACTTGCAGCAGCATTTACTGCAAGGTTAAGACAAAAGGATGTCTTACCCACGCCAGGACGTGCACCAATAACCACCATCTGACCAGCACGCATACCAAGCAGCGCCCTATCAATACCCGGAAATCCTGTTTTTACCCCAAGCACATCTGTCTGATTTTTTGATTGCTCATCCAGCTCCTCAAAGAGCTCTTCCATCACCTCTGAAATGCCCGAATAGGTAGAGCGGATAGCGCGATTGGTTACGCCGAGCAGCATTTTTTCTGCATCATTAACCACTTCTTTGGTGTCCTCAGGCGCACTAAAAGCAAGCGCAGTAATCTGAGACGAGGTTTTAATAATCTCGCGCAAGGTTGAGTTACGACGCAAAATCTCACTGTAATACTGCCAACTAGCCAACGCAGGCGTATTACCTGATAAATCAACCAGATAGGCACGACCTCCCACACGCTCTATTTCTCCCTTACTAGTAAGCGTGTCTGCCAAAGAGATGGCATCAACAGGACGTCCCGTATCGTGCAAATCACGCATAGACGCAAAGATGAGCTGATGAGAAGGGATATAAAAGTCATCCTCTTGCAAAAAGGAAAGGCCCTCTTCCAAAACATCCGCCGAGATAAGCATTGCAGCAAGCACAGCAGCCTCCGCATGAGAGTCTTGCGGCATGGCTGCGCCAGCCTCCACAGTAGGCGTGGAAGCCGCGGCAGTATAGCGGTTATCATTTTCTTGGAAACGAGGGCTCACTATAGGTCCTTCCAACATTCTTTCTGTTCCAGAATAGTAAATCAAAATCAAGGGGTTATTTGTTAAGAAACAGTGCGTTTAGCACTTTAAAAACCGCATTGTTGATAGCTACTTCACCGTATCTCGAAGAATGTGAGTTTTGAACGTTTTCGACAAATTTTTCTCAATTATGCGAACGGTTTTCGACAAATTTGTATTGTGCAAAACCATCTTCTTACAAAACCCCAGTTGAGTAGAAAAGCAACCTATTTTAGCTGCAGTTATGCTATTTCCGCAGGTAAAGTTGGTATTTCTATTAGTCCAAAGAGAAGCCCTGTCCCCACCTAAGCGTGTGAACAGGGCTTTTGTAAATAAGTGCACTGTGTAAAAACTAAAACCAGGAGCTTGACTAACTATATTTTTGTTGAAATAGCTGCGCCAGCTTTAAACCCTGCTGATTTACTCAACAGGCTTCTCGGTTGCTTCTTCCACAGTCTCCTCGGCAGCCTCTTCAGCTTCCTCGGTGGTCTCCTGATCGGAAGCCTCCCTGGTTAGCGTAGAAGCGTCGCCTACGAGAAGATCGAGCTTAGCGTTAATCTCACGGTAGAGGTTAACGACTACAACATGAGCGCCAGCAACCTTGATAGTGCTGTGCTCAATGCGCTTACGATCAATCTCGATGCCAAGCTGAGCCTTAACAGCATCAGCAATCATGGTGTTGGTAACAGAACCAAACAGCTGGCCCTCTTCACCAACCTTAACGTCGATGGTTACGGTCTTGCCCTCAAGAGCTGCCTTTGTTGCCTGAGCATCTGCAACGCGCTTCTCTTCACGCTTTGCGATGTTATGACGGCGCTCCTCGAGCTGCTTGATGTTGCCAGGGGTCGCAGCGAGAGCCATACGGTTAGGGAACAGGAAGTTCTCCGCATAGCCCTGTGCAACGTCTACGACGTCGCCTTCGCCACCCTTGCCCCTGAGCTCACCCAAGAGGATGACTTTCATGGACACTCCTTAAACAATCGAATGCCTTTTGCATCCGATTTTGGTTACGAACTGTGGGCTAGTTACGCTCGCGACGGCCACCACGGCTGGACACTACAGGAACAGTGTACGGCAGAAGTGCCATCTCTCGTGCGCGCTTGATTGCAAGCGCAATGTCATGCTGGTGCTGCGTGCAGGCGCCAGTGACGCGACGGGGCTTAATCTTGCCACGATCGGTCATGTACTTGCGAAGAAGCTGAACATCTTTGTAATCAATGAAGTCCGTATCTTCTTTGCAGAACTGGCAATACTTGCGACGCGGCTGACGCTGATAATCAGTAGCCATGTCTTGTTACCTTTCGTCTAGCGACAATAGTCGCAGAGCATTCTTAAAACGGGATATCCTCATCGGCATAATCGGCAGCGGTAGGCGGAGCCTGAACAGGGTGCACTGCTGCAGGTGCCGAAGGGGCGGAAGCTGCAAAGGTGCCTACGTTGCCGCCGGCATTTTGCTGATTCCGAGAGAGGAATTCGATCTCGTCAACAATAACCTCAAGCTTGCTACGACGCTGACCATCACGCTCCCAAGAGCTGTAACGAAGCTTGCCCTCAATAGCAACCTTGGAACCTTTGCTAATGAAGCGTGCAACTGCATCTGCACGAGCTCCAAACATGACGCAATCAACGAAGTTGGGATAGTCTTCCCACTCACCAGATTGAGGGTTGCGACGGCGATCATTAACGGCAACACCAAAAGAAAGGACTTGAGTGCCGCCAGCAGTTGCCTTAAGTTCGGGTTCGCGAGTAAGGTTTCCACTGATAATCACGCGATTAATGCTCATTGTGATCACTGCCTCTCATTTGTGGGCACAAAGCCCACCTTCCAGTACTAATCCTTGTCAGGACGACGTACAACCATGTGACGCTTTACTGCATCATTGATGCGCAGAACACGATCAAGCTCTGCAATCTGAGTTGGATCTGCATGGAAGTTGATAAGGGTATAGTCACCCTCGGTAAGCTTGTCGATCTCATAAGCAAGCTTGCGCTTGCCCCAATCCTCGACATTATCGACCTGACCGCCATTATCGGAAATAGCAACGTCAATGCGCTTCATTACACCAGCGCGTACTTCCTCATTGGAAGATGGATCGACAAAAAACAGCAATTCATAAGCCTTCATATTGTCACCTCCTCTGGGCTCAAGGCTTCGGGATGTGAAGGTTGCACCCGAAGCAGGAAAGGTTCGGCCTGCAATGGTATCACAATATTCTTGTACCACCACGTGAAGGCTTATTTTTTTGTATACCTCCCGTGCGTCTCCATAAATGAAGTTTACTATCTATCTCTAACCATGCCCAAACAACCACAAACACTTTCCAAACAACAGTGGTATCTAAACAGCAGCCAAATGCGCTTGTCTTACCAGCTGATTATAAAAAGCCTCCCACAGCACCATGCTGCAGGAGGCTGAACAGGTATCACTATGATACAGAAGCTATACGACAGGAGATACCTTATTCTCTAAGCTTTGTACCACACTGAGGACAAAAGGTGCCGTTCTCGGGAACCTTACTGCCACACTCGGGACAGAAAGAGAGGCTATCGTCTGATGCTTCTTCTGTTTCTGCCGCGGCTTCATGATCTGCCGCGGCTTCATGAGAAACTTCTGAGGTCTCTACTGGAGCTTCAGACGCCTCAGCTGCATCCTCTACTGGTGAAGTTTCAGCCTCTGTAGATTCCTGTGCCGGCGACAAAACCTCGGGCTCTTCAGAAACCTCAACTGGTATGACAGGCGTTGCTTGTGTTGCAGGTTCATCTGATACGGCAGGAGCTTCTGGAGCTACCAACATCTCTGGTGCCTTTGGTGCTGCAGACACATCTGATGATTGTGGTGTTACGGGTGCAACAGGGCTTCCAGCAGGAGCAGCTGCATCTGAGGTTTGACCAGGATCAGCTGGGGTCATGGGCGTAGGAAGGGGATCGTCTGGGTTACCCCACTCAAAAACTTTGAATTGGAGCATCCAGAGGCCAATCATGTTGGCTGTAAGCAAGTTAATAACAGTCGTAATAGCACTACCAATAACCCAAAATACGATGAAAGCAGGCGCAAGACTAACAAGGGCATCGCTTAAGACAGAAAATGCAATTAAGACAGCTTGACCTGATGGTATGGCAGTCTCATTGAGCATCTCAAGCTGATTCAGCGCTGTATAAGAGATCGACCCAAACCAAATCATGCCCGCAATAAAGACTACAGGAATGGACACTATGAAAATTATGAGACCGATCTTGAATTGCTCACCCGTAATTTTAAGTAAGCCCTTCCAATCATGGCGCACCATCTTCCATAGATTGGAGAAGCTAAATGCAGCACCAAATCGATCATAAATAGTTGCATAAAGTGCACAAACTCCTGCAAGAACTTCTGCAAAGACAATGAAAAGCCAAGAGATACCACCTATGGCAGGAACAATACTTTCCAACACAGACATAAGAATGCCGATAACAACCTGCCAAATAAGCAGGATAACAAAAGCAACAAAGCCCGTCTTGAGACACTTACCAAACTTGATACCTTTTTGTTTGGGAGAAGATTTTACGCCCCATGCAGTCAGACGCGCCCATTCATATGAGGCGCCCAAGGTAACCATTCCACCAATAATAGGAATGAGAGAATACAGGGTAAGCAACAAAACCGTTTTAAACCAACCCTCTTCACGCGTGAGCATACGCCATGAACGTGTGAGATACTGCTTGTTTGAAAACTTAAGCTGAGCCATATAGATTCCCATCAACGCTTTATCTATGGATCGTTATAATTGGTCAAATTATAGACAAGATTGGTCTTTATCGTCACGTAATCCCAAATAAAAGGTGATGACCCTAAAAATATATCAACTCTATTTATTTAAATACACAAGCATTGGTAACACTGGCGGAGAGGGAGGGATTTGAACCATTTCATACAAGTTCTAATATATGTAAACTTGCGCAGATTAACAGGTAAAACGCTGTGTGCAGTGCATAACTCACGACCCCATCGTGACCCATTCACTACCTTTTTTATCCAACGAATCGGTCAAAATCACCCACCATATCTTCTGCTTTATATCGTACATAACGTGCAGCCGTAGTATTAATGGATGCATGTCCTAGATAGCGAGATACCTTGCTTATCTCCATACCAGCCATTAGACACGCTGTAGCAAAGCTATGCCGCATGTTTAAGATTGTCACATATGGAAGTCCATGCTCGTCCAAATACTTCGTCCACCTGTAAGCTGCTACAGACGGATTTGCGCGGATTCCTTTATAGTTGACGCATATTGCGCCGTCAGGTTTTCCACGCTGCTCCCACAAGTTGTAAAGCCATTCTGCAGCCGTTTTACGCAATGGTATATATCTGTCGCTTTTCTTTGTCTTTGGCGGCATGAGCTTATGCCCGTCCTTCTCTCTAACATAAGTGCGCTGTACGTGGACGAGCCGCCGTTCAAAATCTATATCGCTCCAGTCCAGGCCGAAAATCTCACCTTTACGTAAGCCCAAGGACAACCCAAGCACAGCCACAGTCTTAAATAACTCATTGTCAATTTGCGCGATAAACTTGTCGTGCTGCTCAAAGCTTGTCAGCCAGTCACCGTTATGGTCTTCTGGATACACTTCACGCTTTGGCATGGTGTAGCGCTGCGTGGCAGGATTTACGTTGATGTATCCAAGTGCCAATGCTTCATTGAGTACTTGACGCAACGTATCACGCGTATTGGTGGCCACTTTATAACTGCTACATCCGCTTAATACAGCCTGGATACGCTCATGCGTAATATCTTCCATCTTCATGCTTCCAAACGCAGGAAGCAGCCTAAGCTTTAAATCGCGCATATACATCTTGTATGTGTTATAGCGCACGCGCGTCTGTGCTTGTGGTAGATACACCTCGCTTACAAATTGCCCAAACAGCATGGATTCACGCACAATAACGTTTTTTCGCGCGAGCTCGTTCCATAAGTGCTCTGCTGCTCTTGCTTCTCTCTTTGTCCTGAATGTGCCGGTTTTGCGTTTGCGCTGTCCGCTTGAATCACGTCCAATTTCGACGCGCACACGCCATTTGCCACTAGGGGTTTTATCGATGGCCATGCCGACCACCTGGTATATAATTAGTCATGGTTGCACTCCATGTAGCCGTGCCCTCGTTTTGTCTTGGCGGATGCGACGAGGGCAATTTTTATAGATACGAAAAGACGATAAATCTAGCTAAGCCATTTCTGTTACCTTTCCTCTATCCTCCTATCAAATAGAGATAGGAGAACGCCTTATGGACAAATACGAGGTACACTTTGCATTTATCATTGTCGAGCTATCTGCTATCTTTTTTCTTTTGCTAGTCAAGCTTTAAAAAAGAGGCGAGGAGTTGGAATAAAAAAGTTAAGGCTGCACCTAGAACCACCAAGCATATATCGCGCATGGCGCTTCTTCTCTGTGCTCTCCTCTCTTCTAGCTCCTTTTCTTTTGCTCGCTTTTCTTCTGCTTCTTTCTCCTTGAAGTAATGAAGAGCTTTGGTTGACAGTTTTATATATGCGCCACCGGAAGCATACGGCCTTACATCCGCGAGCATATCGCATTCTTTTAGCTCAGAAAATGCAACGCTTCTCACATCCTTACAGTACGCTGCACCATCTTTTGAGCAAGTAATTAATTCTCTTAATAACTTCTCTGCTTCTAGATACATGGCCACACCTATATCTCGAAATCAAATGGTACGGTGTACCAAACAACGCGTCCGATGATCGTAATTGACTCAGTTCCAGCTACAGTATGGTCGTACACCATTGGATGAAATGTCGGGTCGGTTGAATCAGGTACCAGCTCAACGCCGTTCTCTAGCTGCCTTACACGCTTTACAGTAGCGTCGTAGCCGTTTACACAAACGGCATATGCCACACCATCGATTACTTGCTTTTCGTCTGGGTTAATGAGCGCATAACAGCCATTTGGCAAGACACGATTCATGCTCTCACCGTCAATGGTCAAGAAAAACGCGTGAGGATACTTGCGTGTAAGCTCTTTAGGCGTCAGTACATGGTTGTCTACTTTATCCATATAAAGCGGCTCACCAGCAGCAATGCGCCCAAATAATGGCACGTAGACAAAATGGTCATCAATATTTTCTGAAATATATCCCGGCAAAACAGCGTCATAGCCAAGCAGGGATTCCATGCTTGTATGCAGAATGTCGGCAATCTTTTTAATCGTTTCTATATCCTGTGGAGCGTTTAAGCATTGTTCCCAGTTTCTGTATGTGCTAAGAGGGACATCAATGGCGTTCGCCATTCCTGCCTGAGTATATCCACTTGATTTTCGGATATTTTTTAACTCATAAAGCATGTTATACCTGCTCTTTTTTGCATAAATACTTACATATTAGATATTATCCCAAAAAATATTATTGACAAGCACTTAATACTTAAGTATGTTTGTACCACTTAGATATTAAGTAGTTACCAAGAGGAGGTGACCAAATGAACGGAAAGAAACTGCGCGAGCTGCGCAAGGCAAGTGGCAAGACCCTGCGAGAGATCTCATACGAAGCTGATGTGACGGAGTACGCCATCACTCTTATCGAGACTGGCAAGACTCCCAATCCTGGTATTGGGACATTGATTGCCCTTGCTCGTGCTATCGGCTGCAAGATAACCGATTTCCTCGATTAGCGCCGTCTGCACCACGCTGTACCACCTGCACTACGCCGTACCTTGAAAGTTGAATAGCAGCAACCAAGCGTCTCTAGCTCATGAGCGCTTGCATGTTGGCAGCCCTCATTAGAAGAACTGCTAGGAAATATCGAGAGCTATTTATTGGAGACACTATGCAACTTACAAACAAGCGTGTGTATCTAAGTGGACCTGTGACATCTGCAGAAAGCCTTGCACAAGCACATAAGGCTTTCGAGCTGGCAGAACAGCGTATAGCCACGCACGACCCCAAGTTTATCTACAACCCCATGAGAAACGTATCGCCCTACGCTACCCACGAACAAGCAATGCTCATTTGCCTAAATGAGCTGACCTACCACGTGGGGGTAAGCGAAAATCACGGCCCTGTCGTAAGTGAATCTTGGCGACGCCCCGCTTTTGACGTATTGGTATCGCTTCCTGGCTGGTGCCATTCGGAAGGCGCCACCATTGAGCGCATCGTCGCAGAAGCCTGCGGCATTGAGTGTGTGAACTTATCAGATATTAAGTTTGTAAAGGAGCTGTAATGAATGAAAAGGCTCCTACGCAAAAAAGGAAGCTCGTCGCCCCAGACGGACCGCTTCTTATCACCACTCGCCAAGCTGCGCGCTATCTCGGCATCGGAGAAGAAAAAGTCCGTGAGCTCACAGAGCAAAAGTACAATCCGCTGCCCTGTGTACGGCTTCCGAATGCAAAATACCCCTACTACACGAAAGAGACACTGTATGCATACATACAAAAGCTTGCACTTGCAAGCACCAACGCCAAATAGCAGGCATGCTACGTACTTGCGCTTAGTCGAGCCGCAAAAAAGAATGAGCGCCCACACCGTCCAAAGTAAAAGGCGCTCAAACAGGCACACCAGCCTGCTAACTATTCTATCTGACCTGCTACCCATTGTGCAAAACTATGCGCTCAAGCTTGCCATTGGCACAGCTTTGGCGCTGCTTTTCATTGCGCTTACGTGGGTGGCATATCTGTTTTAGTTACTTATTTTCCAAAAGGAGACATAATGGTTGATACAAAGACTGACCCAGTAAAGATTGCCAGCCTTGAGCTTGAAAACGTCAAGCGTATTAAGGCTGTCTCTATCACACCAACCACTGATGGCCTGACCGTCATCGGTGGACGTAATGCGCAGGGAAAAACTAGCGTCCTGGACGCTATCGCATGGGCGCTGGGCGGCAATTCATTCAAGCCGCAAAATCTGACTCGCGAAGGCTCTGCCACACCTGCCAAGCTCAAGATAGAGCTGTCAAACGGCCTTATCGTCACACGACAAGGTTCCAGCGGAACCCTTAAGGTGGTAGACCCCACAGGAAAGAAAAGCGGTCAGACACTTCTCAATTCATTTATTGAGCAGCTCGCGCTTAACCTACCAAAATTCATGAACTCGACCGATAAGGAGAAAGCGGAGGTACTACTAGACCTTATTGGTGTCAAGGACCAGATAAAGGCACTCGACAACCAAATTGAGACGCTTTCGGACCAGCGCAGGCCACTTAAGACAGACTATCTCGGCAAGCGCAAAGTAGCAGCTGATATGCCCTATTACGCAGACGCGCCAGAAGAGCCTATAAGTGCGACAGAGCTTATCGAGAAGCAACAAGCCATCTTGGCTAAGAACAGCCAAAACCAGGCTATCCGCCAAAAAGTGGTAGACCTCGAAGCGCAGATGAAGCTCAAAGAGCAGCAAGAAAACGATGCACGTGAGCGCGTAAAACAAATTGAGCGTGATTTAGTTGCTGCAAACAACCAAGTGAGCGCAATCGTGGACGAAAAATTCCAGCTTTTCAACAGTTTAAAAACCACTAAGGCTACTGCCGAAAAGCTTGTTGATGAATCTACCGCAGACATTGAGGAAAAGCTGCGCGACATTGACGCCATCAACGAAAAGGTGCGCGCAAACCAGCGCCGAGCAGACCTAGAAGCCGAAGCAGAGACTACTGAGGAGACCTACAAGGCAATCTCTGACCAAATCGAGACCGTTCGTAAGCAGCGTATAGCGCTTTTGGACAGCGCAAATATGCCGCTTGATGATTTGGACGTAAAGGACGGTTACCTCGTCTACAGGGGCATCACGTGGTCTGACATGAGTAGCGCCGAGCAGCTTCAAGTAGCTACCGCCATTGTGCGAGCACTCAAACCTGATTGCGGCTTTGTACTCGTGGACAAGCTCGAACAAATGGACACGCAAACACTTGCCGAATTTGGAGCCTGGGCACAAAGCGTAGGTCTGCAAGTCATCGGTACGCGCGTGTCCACAGGCGATGAATGCAGCGTTGTTATCGAGGACGGCTACGCAAAGCAAGACGACGCTGTGTCTCCTACAGATGCGCCTGTCGCTCAAAATGCAGCAGCACAAACACTTAAACCTGTCACACAACCTGTAGAAGCACTACAAACACCATCCCCATTTATGCCAGGCGTATTTTAGAAAGGACTAATTCATGGCATTTGAAATCACTCGTGGCACTATCGTAAAGCCACAAAAAGTTGTCCTGTACGGAGTTGAAGGCATCGGCAAATCAACGCTTGCCGCGCAATTTCCCTCCCCTCTTTTTATTGACGTGGAAGGCGGTACAAGCCACATTGACGTACCTCGTCTGCCACAGCCTACTAGCTGGGCGATGTTAATTGACGAGATTCGCTGGATTCGAGATTTTCCTTACGAGTGTGGCGGAACTCTTGTTATTGACACCCTGGACTGGGCACAGCAGCTTTGCGCCGCTCATATCTGCGGAGCCGAAGACAAGACTTCGATTGAAGATTTTGGCTATGGCAGCGGATACACCAAGGTGTACGAGGAGTTTGGCAAGTTTCTAAACCTTCTTACTGATGTATGCGAGCGTGGCCTTAATGTCTTGTGTCTTGCTCATGCATCCATTGAGCGCATTGAGCAGCCAGGAGAGATTGGCACCTACGATCATTGGGGACTAAAGCTTCAGGCTGGCAGGAAGACGTCTATCGCAAATATGGTCAAGGAATGGGCAGACGCAGTGCTGTTTTGCAACTACAAGACCAATATCAACGTGACAGACGCTAAAAGCGGTAAAGCAGTCGCACAGGGTGGGCGCATCCGCCAGATACACACAAACCATTCTGCGGCGTATGACGCTAAGAACCGCTGGGGCATGGCTGACAGCGTACCTATGGAGTGGAACCAGATAGCGCCCTATATCCCTGTGCCAAACATCCCAAATCCCACACAGGCGATACCGCCTACGCAAAATGTGGCGACACAAGCTACAGCAAACGCTGCTGTGGCTGCACAGAACATCACACAGGCGGAGTTTGACGCTATTCCCGTACCATTTGACACAAACGAGCCTAACGCGGCTCAAAACGGCTTAGAATCGCTTCCCGATAATCTGGCCAAGCTTAAAGCCCAAATTGAGGGCGTAGGACTTACCACAGACGATGTTATGCGCGCCATTGTATCCAAGGGATACGCAACACCTGACATGCCATTTGAAGCTCTGGCACCACGTGAAGACATCGTGGCGTGGATTCCCACAGTTTTGGATTCCATCAAGGCATCAATTACCACCAAGTAACAATCGGCAAGTAGATTTTATTCACTCATTTTTAGAAAGGTTTTATCATGGCAGAAGAATTAGGCAGGGCACTTAGCTGGGACGAGCCTATCGACAACACCCCTGATGACGAGTTTGTCCTATTCGATGCAGGAGACTACCCCTTTGAGGTGACAAAGATTGAGCGCGCCACATTCAATGGCAGTGCCAAGATGGCAGCGTCTCCCATGGCAAAGCTTACGCTTAAGCTTACTAACCCCGCAGATGGGAGCACTTCTTATGCGTTTTACAACATCATCCTCAATGCGAAGATGATGCGACGCATCAAGGAGTTTTTTATCAGCGTTGGTCTTGCGCCAGAAAAAAGCGCCGACGGAGATAGGTTCGCTCCTCGTTGGGATGCTGTAGTAGGCGCTACGGGATGGCTGCACATGGAGCACCGCGAATACAACGGTGATACTTACGCCGACGTAAAGAAATGTCTAAAGCCATCAGAAGTGGCCAAGAAAGGCCTTAGCGCAGCTCCACAGCAAACTGCTTATGCAGCCCCAGCTGTTGCAACGCCTACATATCAGGTGGCCGCAGCTCCACAGCAAGCACAGCAGCAAGTCCCTATGGCTGCCGTGCCAGCACAACAGCCTATGGTCGCTCCTGCTGGTATGCCAGTCCAGCAGATGCCCCAGCAAGTGCCACCAGTACAAGCGGCTCCTGCGGCTCCTGCGCCTGGAGTATTTTAAGTGGCCGGCTTTGAGTTAAGGCCATACCAAACACAGTCAATTCAAGCAATCGAAGATGAGTGGGAAAAGGGGCGTCGAAAGACGCTCCTTGTCTTGCCTACGGGATGCCATGCTAGGGGGCAAAAAGTCCTTCTAGCAAGTGGATTGACAAAAGCCGTCGAAGAGATTGGCCTTAGCGATACTCTTTTAGGAGCAGACGGCAAGCCGCGTAAAGTGCTACACCTCCACCACGGTAAGGATGATTTATACAAAATCACTCCAATTAAGGGGCAGCCATTTATCGTAAATTCGCAGCACATGCTATCACTTGTGCAAACAGGACTAAAGGGGCATCCTCAATACCCCTCACAAATTGGTGGAAAAATTACCGATGTTACAGTCAGCGAATATCTTACGTGGTCAAAAAACAAAAAACACACCCACAAGCTATATCGTAGTTCGGCTATTGAGAAGTTTCATGAAAACGATGGTAGTCATATTTCTATAGACCCATATTTCCTTGGCGTTCTTCTTGGTGATGGAAATATAAAAAACTCAATCTCAATCACTACCATGGATAAAGAAATCGAACAAGAGATTGAGCGCCAATGCGAAGTCTACAATATGACTGTGCGCACAGAAAAAGCTGGAAGAGCGAATACTTTTCTTTTGCGCTGTGGATACGTTGGGGCAAAGGGTGGGCTACTTCACCAGCAGCTTAAAGAACTCCACTTACGTGGAGTTGGCTCAGCAGGTAAGTTCATTCCCCTTGTGTATAAAGCTGCACCACTAGAAAAACGATTAGAAATATTAGCTGGCGTTATCGACACGGACGGCAGCAAAGCTCAATGCTGTGGATATGATTTCATCTCAAAATCACGGCAGCTATCAGAAGATGTGGCTTTTATTGCTCGTTCAGCTGGCCTTGCTGCATATGTCTCAAAATCCATAAAGACCTGCCAGGGCGGTTTTGTTGGGACATACTGGCGTGTATCAATTAGCGGAGATTGCTCAATAATCCCCTGTCGCGTAAAAGCCAAACAATGCGCAAAGCGCAAACAAAAGAAAAGCGTTTTGCGCACTGGTTTTAGCGTTGAGCATATTGGCTTTGGAGAATATTTTGGTTTTACCGTTGATGGCGACAACCGTTACCTATTGGATGACTTCACCGTTACTCATAACTGCGGTAAAACCATCGTCTTTTCTGAGATAGCCAAAAGACGCGTTGACGCAGGAGAGCGTGTCTTAATCTTGGCTCACAGAGGAGAGTTGCTTGAACAGGCTGCGGACAAGCTCGCACGCTCCACTGGCCTTGCGTGCGCAGTCGAAAAAGCCGAAAACACATCAGTCGGACGGTTCGAGTCTGTGGTAGTCGGAAGTGTGCAGACGCTTATGCGCCAGTCCAGGCTTGATGCGCTAGGACAGAGCCGTTTTAGCACTATCATCGTGGATGAGGCCCACCATGCCTTATCGGATTCGTACAGAGCGGTCCTGGACTACTTCAGCGACGCTAAGGTGCTGGGCGTTACAGCCACGCCCGACAGAGGAGACCGCAAAAACCTAGGAGAGCTGTTCGACAGCCTGGCCTACGAGTACTCACTTCCACAAGCTATTAAGGATGGCTATTTATGTCCCATAGAAGCGCAGACCATACCGCTTTCGCTTGATTTAAGTCATGTGGGCGTGCAGGCAGGCGATTTTAAGTCAGCTGATTTGGGGGACGCCCTCGAGCCGTATTTAGAGCAAATCGCGCAGGAGATGTATGAAGCGCAGTGCATGGACAGAAAGACCGTTGTATTTTTGCCCCTTATCGCCACCTCGCAAAAATTCCGTGACATCCTAAACAGGCATGGCTTTAGGGCAGCCGAGGTAAACGGGCAATCGTCCAACAGAGCCGAGGTCTTAAAAGACTTCGAGCGCGGCAAATACAATGTGCTGTGCAACTCAATGCTTTTGACAGAGGGCTGGGATTGCCCAAGCGTGGATTGTATTGTTGTGTTGCGCCCCACCAAGGTGAGAAGTCTTTATTGTCAGATGGTCGGACGCGGGACTCGTCTATCGCCGGAGACTAACAAAGACAAGCTCTTGTTACTCGATTTTCTGTGGCATACTGAGCGGCACGAGCTGTGCCGCCCGACGCACCTAATCGCTAAGAGCGCCGAGGTTGCAAATGCCATGACCAAGGTCATTGAGCAGCAGCAAGGAGCGCCTATCGACCTTGAAGAGGTCGAGAAAAGCGCCGAAAACGATGTTGCGCAGGCTCGTGAAGAGTCCTTGGCTAAACAGCTGGCAGAAATGCGCACCAAAAAGCGCAAGCTTGTAGACCCTTTGCAATACGAGATGTCCATCATGGACGCCGACCTGCAGAATTACGTACCCAGTTTTGGTTGGGAAATGGCTCCACCATCAGATAAACAGCTTAAAGCGCTTGAAAGCCACGGCATTTTTGCCGATGGCATTGAATGTGCCGGTAAAGCGTCGCTTCTGCTTAATCGCCTAGACAAGCGCAAGGCCGAGGGCATGAGTTCCGCCAAACAAATTCGTCTGCTTGAGCGCTACGGTTTTAAACATGTGGGCGAATGGTCGCTAGACCAGGCATCAAGGCTAATTAGCCGACTTTCCGCTAACGGATGGCGCGTCCCATACGCCATAGATCCAGCAAGTTATGTCCCGCCGCAGATAAAAGACGAAATGCCAGCAGTGCCATTTTTGAGCTGGTAAAACGCAAAGCATAGGAGAAAAAATGAAAAAGCTCTTTGTCAGTATTATCGGCGCAATATATGTAATAGCCAGTATTGCCGGCACAATACTTGTAATAGTAGCAGTAATAGCAGCAGTTCTAAGTCTTAGTGGCTGCACGGAGTCAGAAAGAGTCTCACATAACGTCAGCAAGGAAGCCGACAATTTCAATGTAGTTAGGCGCTTAACGGTCATCAATTGCCGCTCTGACAAAGTCACCTTGCAGCTCACAGGTACGTTTTCTATCAGCAAAAACAAGGATACCAACGAGCTTGAAGTTACGTGTGAGCTGCCAGACGGAAAATACACCAAGCATTTTGTCTATCTCAATGAATGGACGTGCTACACGGTTGAGGACCTGAGCGGCTCTAACGTCGATAAATACAGCTATGAAATTAATTTCTTACCTGAGCAAATTCCTGGAGTAAAGATTACGAGTAAGGACTAGATATGACTAATTCATTATCTGAGCAGCGCCAAGAGGTAGCGGAAAGGTTACGGCGAGAAGCTTCTGGGAATGAAATACTATTTTTGCGCTTCTTTTCCACAGCCTTAGTAGATGCGATAGAGCTAAATTATAAAAAACTTAGCTCATTTAATGACACTCTTATCAGTCTCGCAGACCTCATAGATCCTACGTGTCATGATTTTGGCGGCATGGAAGGTACCAATGGCGAAGATTACGAATTTGCCTGTTCTGCATGCGGTTATCGCTCATCTATTAATGATCCTTATTACTGCCCACATTGTGGAGCAAGGGTGGTGAGCGACGATGAATAGGCAAGAGGTAGCGAAAAGGCTACGGGATGGCGCTCGTAGCAGGACTTTACCACTTCTTCTAAATGTTGCGTTTGCTGCATTCGCAGATGACAAATGCCAATCAACAACCGTAACAGCGTCAGAAGCAGCCTACCGTCTCGCCGACCTCATCGACCCCACATGTACGGCAATCGTTGACGAAGCTCATGGCATTGATGATGAGCTTGTCTGCTCATCGTGCGGGTGTTGTCTTGGTTTTATCGTAGATGACCATATGCCAACACTGACGAACTATTGCCCTAGCTGCGGTGCACGTATTGTAGAGGAGGCGGAATAGTAATGAGCGAAACGCTAAAGGACATTGCCTTTGATTTAGCAAACAGACTGGCCTACGCCAACGCAAAGCTAGACTATGTCGGCCTTAGTGGCTGGGACTGCATAAAGCAATACGACCAAGACGTAGAAAATACTCGCAAAATCTACTTTTACCAGCTCGAACAGCGCATTAAGGCGGCAGAAGACAAGCCATCATGTAATGATGAGCCACAGCAGGCAGAAACAACAACAGGTGGCATTGCTGGTTTTTTGCGCAAAACACATCCTAAAAGCTTTTTTATCGGATGCGAAATTGACAGCCCATATGCAAGTAATCGTTTGTTTAAAGAGAGCAGCAAGTATGTTGTCCTTCAGCTGACCCACATCAGCGACAAATGGCTGATTTTCGAGCTGGTCAGAAAAGACGATTACGAAGCTTAAAAGCAAACCACAACTGAATACATACGCATTGGGGAGTACACACGTGCTCCCCTTTTGTAAACAAAAGGACCTTTTTGTAAACAAAAGGAGGTAATTTATGGCCACACAAGCACACGCAGACCTGCCAGACATCGTAGACAGAATAGATCCTGCTGAATGCGATTACACCGAGTGGACACAAATTGGCATGGCACTTAAAGCCTGCGGGTTTGGCGTTGAGATTTGGGACAGCTGGAGTGCAAAAGACCCCAAGCGCTACCATCAAGGCGAATGCGCTAAGAAGTGGGCGTCATTTGACGGTGAGGGCGTAGGCTCTGGAACTATCATCCACATCGCCGAGGACCACAATGTCGATATTTTCCCCGAAGAGTATAAAGGACGCGCTCTAGGATGGGACGACCCTATCTACAGTATCTCAGACGATGAGTACGAAGATTACGATTTTTACAAGCACAAACCAGCCGAAAAAGACGAGACGGTGTTTATCGACAAAACCTGGGTGGAAGGCAAGCCACTTCCCATACCGTCAGACGATGAATGGGACCCCATACAAGAGATTGCCACCTACATTTCAACGCTTTTTGAAGCAGATGAGTATGTGGGGTACGTCATGGATTCCTGGGAAAAAGACGGTCGATACTTGCCATCAAAAGGCTCCTACGCACGCACCAGCTCCGAGATTTTGCGTGACCTAAATCATTACCACGATATCGGTATGGCCATGGCAGACTACAACCCACAAGCAGGCGCCTGGATACGCTTTAACGCCCTTGATGGCCAAGGCGTGCGCAATTCCAATGTGGCAGAATTTCGCTACGCGCTTGTAGAGTCAGATTCCATGAGCAAAGAAATGCAATACGCGCTTATGGAGCAGCTAGAACTGCCAATCGCTGCGTTAGTAGATTCAGGCAACAAAAGCCTGCACGCCATCGTACGCGTAGACGCCACAGATTATGCCGAGTACAAAAAGCGCGTAGATTCCCTCTACGAAGTCTGCAAGAAAAACGGCCTTAATCTGGACACGCAAAACAAAAATCCTAGCCGTCTGTCGCGTCTGCCAGGCGTTATGCGCGGTGAAAACAAACAGTATCTTGTGGCGACCAATATCGGCAAGGAGTCCTGGGCTGAATGGTGGGATTGGATTCAGGCGGTAAATGATGATCTGCCAGACCCAGAAGGACTATCGGAGATTTGGGACGATATGCCCCAGCTCGCACCGCCTTTAATTGATGGAGTGCTACGCCAGGGCCACAAGATGTTAATTGCTGGTCCTTCAAAAGCTGGTAAGTCCTACGCACTCATTGAGTTGTGTGCAGCCATCGCAGAAGGCAAACCATGGTTTGGCTGGCAATGTGCCCAGGGACGTGTACTGTACGTCAATTTGGAGCTAGACCGCCCAAGCGCTCTGCATCGTTTTCGCGATGTGTACACAGCTCTTGGATGGGCGCCTACCAATATTGGCAATATCGATGTTTGGAATTTGCGCGGCAAATCAGTACCCATGGACAAGCTCGCGCCGAAGCTCATTAGACGCTCTGCAAAGAAGGATTACATCGCTGTTGTTATCGACCCTATCTATAAGGTAATTACTGGTGACGAGAACTCCGCAGACCAGATGGCCGCGTTTTGTAATTCATTTGATTTGGTGGCGTCTCAGCTTGGATGTGCGGTGATTTATTGCCACCACCACTCAAAGGGCGCTCAAGGCTCTAAGCGCTCCATGGACCGCGCTAGTGGCTCTGGCGTATTTGCGCGTGACCCGGATGCACTTATCGACATGAGCCAGATAAATCTCACAGATGATGTGCTACGCGCACGCCAAAGCGAGATTGATTGGCTGCAAATCCAAGCCTGGATGAATATGTATGTCCCTGGATGGAAGCAGACGCTTACTCCTGACGAGCAAGCAGGCCCTGTAGCGGTGTGTGCCTGGGCACAACAGCATTTAACGCCGCAGTACTACCAAAGCCTTCTATCTATTGGAGAAGCCACCAAACAGACCGCTAAGACCTGGACCGCGTGGAGATTAGACGGTACATTGCGCGAGTTTCCGAAATTCGACGAGAAAAATTTGTGGTTCCAGTATCCGCTACATCTACCAGATTATTCGGGTGCGCTTAATGATCTATTGGTCGAGGGCGAATACGTCGACATATTCGACGGAAGTAAGAAATCACAAAGAGTACTGAAGAACGGCAGAGACAAAGGAGTAAAGAGTGCTGAAGCTCGTGCCAAAAAACTCCAAAAAGAGAAAAATGACGCCATGAAAGAAGCGTTCAAGATTTGCAAATCAGAGGGACTCGAGACAAGCAGAGACAATATCCTTACTGCACTTAATGATAATGAACTCTTTAGCAAGGTAGTCACCAAGGACATGCTGCGGGGATGGACCCGAGAGCGCACTGAATGGTCAGAGGTAAAAATCAACAAGGAGACAAAGCTTTTGGAACTTGTCACAAATGACGTCCCACTCGACTGGGACGGAAGCGAACAGACGTTCCAATAAAACCCTAGGGTGGGTGGTCAGTCCTGTATTTATATATTAACAGGATTAACCACCCTGTTAGACCAGGCACATACGTGACCCTAGGGAGGTGTGCTGTGGCCTTACACACAGCACACGCACCCCACCCTAGGTCAAACGTATTTCAGGACCGCCCAATAAGATAAGAAGTAAATAGGAGAAATATTATGAGTAAAGAAACGAATTTTAGCCAAATGATTGATATTGAAGACAGCATCCTCAACGGGCTTTCAGTGCTTTCTAAAGATCTCGAAAATTGCTTAGAAGCCTTCAATGGGCTAATGGGCGATTATGAGTTGCTTATTAATAAAGCAGCTACTGAAGATGACAATTCAAATATTGTCAGCACTGGAATAACTATGACAATAAGCTCTTTTGAGAAAGCTACAGAAGCTCTTGCACAGATGTCATATGCAAAAACTCGTATTGACCAGGCAAACCACATTCTTGGCAATGTCGATTGGCTAGGCCTCGACGGAGGTAAAAACTAATGATTCCAATTCAATCATCTCTACGATACTCATTCAGACAAAGATATCCCCCTCGATTGGGACGGCTCAGAGCTTAAGTCTTAAGGGGGCAACAGGGGGGTAAGAATGTACTAAAGGTATATATATTTACCTCCCTTTTAGTTAGATTCCACTTCTAAGGGGGTTAGTGTGGTAAGTGTGGCGGAAAGCTGCGCCACACACACTTACCCACGTACCCCTTATAGAAGTTCTAAACAAGTCTTACCCACTAATCATATTTATTCAGAATATTTTAAGAAAGGCGGTTATTGATATGACTGCAAAAAACCTTATTGTCAACGACCCTGCCAAGTGCCGTGTGGTAGTGGCAGATGTCGCAGAAGATATTCGAGATATGCAGCAAGACCTCTGCGAGTGTTTGGACACTTACGCCCACGTCATCAAAATGAGGCTGGCAAGAATTGTTTGTGACTTCCACAATCCGCGCGCCTCGAACAAAACCAGCATTGATATTGAGTGTATTGACCGTACAGCGCGAATGGTAAATGACGCATTTATTGACCTTGTTGTAACAGCAGAAAAGCTTAACCAAATATACGTAGAGCTAGACGCATTGGTCGAGGAGGTTTAAATGAATATCTGGTACATGTGGTGGTTTGGATTTTTCAAAGGAATGTTTTAACCGTGAAAAACACCATTGAATTCTTCGAACCTATGCGCCTGCCGAAAACTACGCCACAGGCAAAGAAGTTCAATACGGCTACAAGGCGCCTGTATGACGATTCTAGGCTCGTTGAAGCAAGGCAACGTGTAATTAGCCATATTGCGAAATATAGACCCGCAAAACGGCTCTCAGGCGCTCTGGGGTTAGAACTTGTATTGGTGTATGAGCCAACCGGCAAGCACAAGCCAGGACAGCCATATACGCAAAAGCCAGACTGGGACAATGCAACCAAGCTTATCCAGGACGCCATGGCAGCGTGTGAGTTCATGGAAGATGACAAGCAAATCGTATGCGCAAAGGTGACACAAGCCTACGGGCAGCCGTGGGGGTTGTACGTAAAACTCTATGAAATTTGATTTTGGTTATCGTCTGTAGCGATAACGAAGAGCCGTCCGAAATGGGCGGCTTTTTTGTTAGTGCGATATACTTTTGGTATTGAAAAATGGATATACTCACGCAGCATAACGAGTTAGGTTTGGTCGCCACTCGTTAGCGCGCACATAGACTTCTTGTAACGATAGCAACAGGAGGTCAGTACGTGAGTATGGAGCTTGGAACAAGTGTTCCACACATAAAACATCCACAACGACATACGTGTACAAAATGGTCTGATGAAGAATTGCAGACTCTGCGTACGCATCCCGAGATGACCTCACGCGAGTTGTCAGAAATATTGCCCGGACGCTCGGCTTTGGCTATCCGTCACATGAGAGCACGCTATGGCCGTTGGCAGGCTGCTATTCCAATTTGTTCAGTATGCGGTCAGCGCATTGTGTGGACAGAATCAGCACGCGCCAAATCGATGGGTCTGTGTAAGGGATGTTACTTACACGAGATGGAACATCGTAATAAAGAAAGCGCGCGTGCTAACGCGTTGCGTCAAAGCCTGTTTAAGGAAAAAAGGCGGCGCCAATGCTAGGGCAAGACCCACTGAAAAACGATAGATACGAAAAGTACTGCCTTTTGCGCGCTGCTGGAAAGACACGCCAGCAGGCCACTCTTGAGGTGTATCCATCTCGTAGAAATTGGAAACAGGCGTCAATTGACAACGAAGCATACCGTCTAGAGCACCGCCCCGAAGTCGCCCCGAGAATCCTATATCTGAAAAAACAAATAGCAAAAGAAGCCATTATCAGCAAAAGCGACGTGCTGGCTGGTATGAGCGAGACATTCCAGGAGTCGCGCAAAACAATCAAATACGAAGGCATAAGCCGCGATGCAATCCAGGGCGTGGCGGCTTTAGGCAAGACATTGTTGGACGCTTTACCTGATGAAGTGCCAGACGAGCAAATCGCTTATGTACGTGATTTTGGCGTGCTAATTGCTGAGCCATTTTTTGCGGCGCATCGAGTGATTGCAAAAGATCAAAGCGGTGAGTTTTGGTTTTACGGAGGCCGCGCATCTACCAAGAGCTCGTGTATCTCCCTTGAGATTGTGGATGGTCTCATGAAGCATCCCGAGAGAAGCGCATTTATTACCGTTAAGCGCAAGGCAGACATCCGCGAAGGTGTCTACGAGCAGATGTTGTGGGCGCTGCGCAAGCATGGCGTAGAAGATGTGTGGGACTGTACAGTGTCTCCCTTGCGTATGCGCAATAAAGCCACAGGACAAGTCATCATCTTTCGTGGTGGTGACAATACCGAAAAAACGAAGTCTGTTAAGGCACCTGATGGGACGTATTTTGCCTATACGTGGGTAGAAGAAGCTGACCAATTTGCCGGCATGAACGAGATACGCACTATCTACCAGTCAGTTACACGTGATGCTGGACCAGATGCCGTGTACTTCCGTTTTCACTCATTCAATCCCCCACGTACGCGCTCCAGCTGGGCAAACAAAAAGATTGAAGAGCTTATCGCAGGTGGCACGCCTGTTTACAAGGCCAATTACAACGATGTCCCGCCCGAGTGGGTACCAGCACAAATCTACGAGGATGCAGAAGCGCTTAAAGCAGTTGATGAAGAATCGTATCTGCATGAATACATGGGCGAGCCTGTAGGTTTTGGCGCTGAAGTATTCAGCAGATGCGAGGTACGCCCAATTACGTTCGACGAGCGCCGTGAGCTTGAGCATCACTATTACGGCGTTGACTGGGGATTTAGCCAAGACCCGTGGGTGTGGCTCAAGGTTGGCTATGACGCGAAGAAGCGCACGCTTTACATCCTGGACGAGATGAGCGGCAAGGGGCTTTCGAATGAGCAGACCGCGGGCATGGTCACAGAGCGTATGGGAGCAGAGCTTTTAGACGATGACGGTAAGACCGTAGAAGACGCAGAGCCGTTTGCATATGTGATGTGCGACGGCGCAGAACCTAAGAGCATTGCATCGTGGCGCGAGGAAGGTATCGAAGCTTTGGCAGCGCCTAAGCAGGGCGCGCACAATGTCAGAAACTCCATTCGCTGGTTGCAGGAGCGAACAAAGATTGTCATTGACCCAGTCTGCATATTAGCTGCTGCAGAGATACCCGCATATCAATACGAAATGACCAAAGACGGCGAGATAACAGGTCTTTTGCCGGACAAAGATAACCACGCAATCGATGCTTTGCGTTATGCGTGCTCGACTCTCATCGATGATAGGCAAATGATTTAGGAGGATACATTGGCAGCTCTTAAGCAAATTAACGGCGTTCCTGGATGGGCAACTGAGTTCTTGCGTCACAACGGTTATGTATGCAACAACACAATGGATGAGTTCATCACCAATTGGTGGGGCTGGTATCAGGCTGAAAACAGCTTTTATGACCCCATGGCAGGGCAGACGTTTGTTAGGCGTGACGCGCCAAACAAGCATCTAAGTTTGCGTCCTGCACGCGCTGTTGCCGAAGAATGGGCAACGCTTGTCATGGATGAGAAGACCCAGATTAGCGCCGAGGACGCAGCACTTAACACGTGGCTAGAAGAGCGATTCGGCGATTTTGTCGGCGAGCAAGCAGACAACCTTGCTCTTGCATTTGCACTGGGCACTGGTGCGTGGAGCTGCAATTACGAGGGCACAGAAGGATCTACGAAAGCGTCAATTGCTTTTCATGACGCGGGAAACATCATTCCGCTTTTGTCTGATGGCGCAGACTCTGTCTCATGTGCATTTACCGACTGTGTGTTGGTAGATGGACGTATGCTTGACCGTCTGCAGGTACACGAGCCTGTGGAAGGCACCTACCATGTGCGTACATGGTTGTTCGACCCGAAGAACCACAACGTGCCCGTGGAATGCGAATCGGTGACGCCTGACCTTGATACGCGCTCTGCGTTGCCTACGTACGCCTTGGTGCGCCCAGCTATTGCCAATACGTATGTTGATGCATCTCCCCTTGGCGTCAGCGTTTTTAACGACGGCATTGACGCCATAAAGTGCGTTGACGAAGCATTTGACAGAAGCTATTGGATGTTGCGTTTGTGCCAGCCACGTGTGATGGTGGACGAAACCGCGGTTAAGCGTAATGTACAAACCGGAGAAGTTGAACTGTCTTCCACACTTGACCAGCGCATGTTTAGACCAGTAAAGACCACAGGTGTGAGTGGCCAGACCCCACTTACGGTGTATGCGCCTGACCTGCAAGCAGACGCTACTGATGCGTCCATTAACTCCGCACTTTCACTCATGAGCTTTAAGTGCGGCTTTGGCCCAAACTATTTTAGCTATTCACGCCAGCAGGGCCTACGCACCGCTACCGAGGTTTCCAGCGATAACTCCCAATTATTCCGCAATGTACGTAAGCATGAGCAGCAAGTAGGCAAAGCGCTAAAACGCCTGTTCGCCGGTGCCTATGCGTCTGAATGTGCCCTGTGCGGCGTTGTTCCCGCATCTGTTGACGTAGATATTACATGGGACGATTCGATTGTGGAAGATACCGCCACCGAGCGCGCCCAGATGAAAGATGACATTGCACGTAATCTCGCACCCGCTTGGCTGTATCCCATGCGTTTTTACGGCATGAGTGAGGACGAAGCACGCGCACTTGTTGGCGCTACTCCAGGGTTGCCTGAGGAAGCCTAATGGTTGATAAGAACCTCGATGCGCTTATTGAAGAGGTTGTACATGGCGCTCTTGAGGATTACGTCGAGAAGATGGGTTCGCGTCTGACGCAGTACTTGTTAGATGGTGTGGATAACCCCGATATGCTATCCACTCTTGCTGCGCGCGCCAAGAGTGACGCTATGGCCATCTTTGTTAAATACAAGGGGCGGATTAGCAAAGAGACGCGTGAGGCGTTTCTAAGTGCTGTAGAAGGCTATGAGACAGAAGTTGAGCAGACGCTAGAGAAGCTCCATACAAAGCACCAACTCACCAAGCAAGGCGCACTAGAGTTTGCGCAGGCTGCACGTGGTATTGGTGAGATTGTCAATCGTCAAAATATCGCTTTGGCCAACACCATGGCCACCACGTGGTATACAATCGCTGCAAACGCCGTTGTGCGCAAAGAGCTGGGCGATTCGCGCCGTGCAATTATGGAGGATGCCGTACGCGCTTTGTCCGATGCGGGCATTGAAACCATCGACTATAAAAGCGGCGTGAAGACAACTATTGACGCTGCTGTGCGCCGTCACATTGTCTCTCAAGTGTCCCAGGCAAAAGCGCAGATTCTAAGTGACAAGTGCGACGAATACGACCAAGACTTGGTATTCGTTTCCGCGCATTTTGGAGCACGTCCTTCGCATGCCATATGGCAGGGCAAGGTGTATTCACGCAGTGGAACGAGCTCTAAATACCCCAGTCTAGATGAAGGCACGGGATATTCTGGCACAGGTCCGTTTGGGTCTCTTGGAGACCGTCTGTGTGGTGTTAACTGCCAACATGAGATGGTGCCATATATGCCGGGGCTGTCCCAGCTGCCCGACTTAAGCTTTGAGAAAGAACAGAAGCGTTATGGCATGACCAGCGATGAGTACTACAGGGCCACCCAGAAACAGCGCGCATTAGAGCGCAAGGTACGCAAATACAAGCGCCGCATAGCTCTTGGCCAAGAACAAGGCTTAGATATGGTGGATGACCGCTATAAGCTAGGGCGTACTCAAGCGCTGCTACGTGAGCATTGCCGTGCGAACGGTCTTACACGCCTGTATGAGCGTGAGCGCGCTTATGGCGTAAAGAGACAGCCTAAAGGACTTGGGCGGATTGATTTTAAGAATACAGAGGCAGTATCAGCTAACTCCATTACAGAAGTGGCAAAAGCGCGTGCGGAAAAATTATTTATAAAAGCTCAATTAGCGGAACCAGCAGTTACAAAAACTCTTAAATCTTTGCAGACAAAAACGCGAAAACTTGCTGGATTTGGGCAGAGACTCAAGAGCCAAACTAGCTTAACTCGTAAAATTATATCAAACGCCAAAGAAGAAGATGTAAAACTTAATACGAAGACAAGTATAAATGATGTTTTAAGGTATACATTCGAATCTGACATCAATCATTTTGTTGCCGATTTTAAAGAGGTTCGCAATGCTCTTGAAAAGAAGGGGTATATATTTACCAAAGTTAAGAATACCTTGAAAGATGAATCTGCAGTCTATCGAGGTGTAAACACACAGGTAAAGACTCCTGATGGATATACATTTGAAATCCAATTCCACACTCCACAAAGTCTAGAAATAAAAGAAAAGAATCATGTATTATATGAACAGGCACGCATTCTTGACTTATCAACTCTAGATGGCAAGAACCAGAGTGACGAATTAGAGCGCCAAATGATAGTAAACTCACAAACCATTTCTGCACCTCCTAAAATAGATGAGGTTAAAAAATGAAATACTATATAAGTGAGAATAAACTTATTCTTGCAAAGAAAATTGATAGTCTCATTTACCGTTATGACTGGGTAAACAAGACATGGGTCCCTGCCCAAGACCTGTATAAAGACATTGTCTTATGTCATGACTGGTATGACGAGGCTACCGAAGAGGAAATTAAAGATGCAATCGCAAATCGAACTGAGCCTATCTATAGCTACTAAGGCTCACGCAGGACAATTCGATAAAGCTGGCAAGCCATATATTGAGCATCCTAAACGTGTGGCTGCTAACTGCGTAACTGACACCCAAAGGGCAGCAGCACTACTTCATGATGTTATTGAAGATACCTCGATTACTGCAGATGCCTTACTTTCCCAAGGTGTCAGCAAACGTATAGTTGATATTGTCTGTCTACTCACTCATAAGTGCGGCGTTTCCTATATGGATTACGTTAAGAAAATCGCTTGTGATGTAGATGCAAGAACTGTAAAAATGGCTGACTTGCGCGATAACATGGATCTAAGCAGGCTTCCAAAGATTACGCAAGCAGATTTAAAGCGCGCAAAAAAGTACAAAAAAGCCTACGCTTTCCTATCTGCTACTTAGTGTCTCTTACCCTCCCTACATGGGAGGGTATTTTTATGCCGTTACCCCACATTGAAACTTCTTTGTGACAAGGCAACCTGCCAAAAATCACGAAGAAGGGAAAATAAACATGCCTAATGCTAATGGCGAGGGAGTAGCAACTCCCCAAGACCCCAAGGCTGGCGAGGGCACACAGCCCCAAGACCCACAGGCGCAAACTGCATCCGCACAGACCCCCACAGGCGAGGGCACACAGCCCCAAGACCCCAAGGGTGCGTCCAATGGCGAGCAGACGGTTAATTACCACAAGTACGAGCGCGATATTGCCAACCGCGACAAGACTATTGCAGAGCTTAAGGCACAGCTTGAGCAGAGCGGCAAGTCTGCATCTGATGTAGACAAGCTGCAAAGCGAGCTTGCAGAGCTTAAGGACAGTCTCGCAACTGAGAAAGCCAATGCAGCTCTTAGCGCTGCTGGCTGCGTAGACACAGAGCTTGGTCGTGTAGCGCTTAAAGCATTCGATGGCGATATTGAAAAGCTTAAGGCAGAAAAGCCTTATCTGTTCAACCAGCCTAAAAGCGTAAGTACTGGTGGCTCTTCTGCAGGTACGCCCAGTTCTGCAGCGAAGCTTGAGAAGGCTGCATACGAAGCTGCAGGACTTACCCCACCAAAACACTAAGTAAGGAGCATTTATGCCTAACACAATTAGCAAGTTTCCCGAGGTATTTACTAAGGCTCTTGACGAGGTGCTAGTCACATCGTCCTATGCTGCTCGCTATAGCGACCCTGGCGCAGAGTTCGTAAATGCCAAGACCGTAAACGTGCCTGACATTACGTTTGCGTCTGACACTGTAAATGACTACGACGGTTTCAAGACAAAAAACGACGTCACCCTATCCTACACGCCTTATACGCTTGAGCACGACAAGCAGGCATCCTTTGACATTGACGCCGTGCAAGACATTGATACCGCAGCAATTCTTTCTACCAAGGCCGCGTCTGAGTATCAGCGCACCATTTTCTTGCCCGCTGTAGATAAGGACTTCTTCAAGACCGCTGCTGCTAAGGCTAAGACCACAGGCTCCGAAGCTATCACCAAGGACAACATCAAGGCAGAGATTCGCAAGGCACGCACGCAGTTTACCGAAGTCGGTCTTTCTGGTGGCGACCTGTACATGTCTTCTACTGCCTTAGCTGCTCTTGAGGATGCTGTAGACCGCCAATTCAGCAATGAGACGAACATCATTGACACTGTCGGCTCTTATGATGGCTTTACCATCTTTGAGGTTCCTCAGGCGCTTTTGGGCGAAAACGTGGACTTCATTGTCATTTCTGGCGGTAAGAACACTATCCGCTATATCGTCAAGCGCGCCGTGGCTTATTTGTTCGCCCCTGGCACTCATGTTAATGGTGACTGCTGGCTGTCTCAATTCCGCTGGGTATTCGGCTCCATTGTCAAGAAGAACAAGAAGGCCGGTATCTACGTAAACAAGCACGCCTAAGGAGTATCTAGGTGACCCCTACTCTGACATACGAGATTTATCGTCAGACGCACAATAAGCTGCAGGAGGACGAGTTTAAAGCCGCCCTTCCTGCAGCGCGTGCGCGCCTTGTTGCTATTACTGGCAGAGACATTCCCAGCATCTGGGAGCTAGATTGGTTGGCCGCCTTATCCGAGCTATGCGAGCGTGTGGCAGGTGCTGGATACGCAGAAGAAGGCATCAAGCAGGAGACCATCGGTGGTACCACCAAGGTCTACACAGAAGCCAAGGCAAACCAGGGCGATGTAGACGCTGTAACGCCTTGGCTGTATGGCACAGGTCTTTTGTACTGCGGATTGGCGTAATGCTCATGGCTATCGCATCTGACACAATCACCGTTTGGCACAATACGGGCACGCCTAAGCAGGCGCAGTGGACTCGTGGCATCGTTTCTGGATGCCGCATTGATTGGGCGGTCGGCTATATCCCGGCAGGCGTTGGCCCCGTAGCGCAAACCTCCATGAAGGCGTATCTGTTTAAACGGCTCGATATCGTAGCAGGCGACCGTATAGCAGTTCGCGTGGACGACTCGGAAATTCCCCCGCACGACTCTATGCGCGTGGCCACGGTTGCTGTTTGGTGTGACGGCGGGCATTTTCACCACATGGAGGTGAGCGCATGAGGGTAATTCATCAATTTGGTGGTGTGAGCATCAAAGAGCTTGAGCGCAGGGGCGACAATGCCTTACAAGCAGCATGCTTTGTGACGGCAGAAAACGCCTTAAGCGACTGTAAGCCTAACATTCCTTATTTGAACGGTGACCTTATCGGCAGCGGCAAAACCAAGCCAGGGCAAACCGACTGCGAAATCATGTGGGGCACTGACGATGATACCGCCAAATACGCACGCTATCAGTACTACACCAAGGGGCTTACGCACCCCAAACAAGGCTCTGACCACTGGTTCGAAAAAACGCGCGCCGTGAGAAAGGACGCTTGGGGAAAGATTTTTGCCCAAAAAGCTAAGGAGATGATGGGATAGTGACTGACTTAACTCCATGCGTGCTTGAATGGGCAGAACAGCTGCTAGACCCAATCAGTGTTTCTCTGGGAGAGTTTTCGACAATCTTGGGCGTATCAGCGCAACTCCAGCCAGCGCCTACGCAGGCGGTATTGCGCAAGTATTTAAGTGGTGGAGGAATCTACCAGTATGGCTATGAGCTATACATCAAATGCCGCCCAGAAGATGAACGCGGGCGTATTGACGCGCTGGCAAAGCTAAACAAGGTGGCAGATGCCATTGACCATGGAGTCTGTCCTGTGCATCCACAAGGCGTTGCGTGGTATGGCCACGAAGTAACGGCGCGCCCTAACAAACTCTCGTCTTATGAAGACGGCAGCGAAGTTTATCAACTAATCGCAATTCTCACTTATATCGAAAGGACTTGACATGGCTAAAGAACGCGAGCTCATGGGCATTTATGAGCTGCAACATTACCTCGGTTTTTACACCGCAGATACGCTTGGCGACATGCTGCGTGTAACCGAAACTACCAAGGCGGAGATGAAGACCGACAACAACGAGTACTCCCCTAAGTATCTCGACCGCAAGAACCAGCCCAAGTACATCACTGGTCGAACCACTACCATTGAGTTTGAGCTTGACGCGGTTCTTCCTGGTGATGTTCAGGCGGCAATCGCAAAGCATGAGGACGATATTAACGTTCCCTGCATGTATATGCGCACGCTTGACCGCGATATTGCAACTGGTGTGAAGTGCGCCGCAGACAAGCTTATTGCCAAGCGCGCAACTGCCACTATGACGCCCTCCCCTATCTCTGGAGAAGCAGGAGATCCTGCAAAGCTTTCTTGCACGGTGTCGCTCAACGGCGACTGGGAGTATGGTACCTATGACCCCAAGACCAAGAAGTTTACGGCTACCGTAGCTCCTGGCATTGGTGGATAAGACATACAAGCAACTATCTTTTGACTAGCGTTTCCTCTCCTTGCGGCCGTCCTTGTGATGGCCGCTTTGCGTTACCTGCGCCCGAAGATATGCGCAAGTAAAATCCACCGCAGGAGGAAACATGCCTAAAAAAGCAGGAACAAATGCCCCTAAAAAGGCGACTACCAAGAAAAAGCAAGCAGACGTAATCCAGTTCAAGGCGCCAACCAATCCTACCTTAGCTATTGATGTAGACGGCGCAATTTATCACTTAGAGCTGGGCAATATGACCTATGCCCTTGAGATTCGCGCTCTTATCCAAGAGATTAGCAAGCTTGAGGGAGCAGACACTAAAGATGGCCTTGATGCCATGCAAGAGATCTCTGACCGTGGTATGGCCATTATCGAGTCTGCATTCATTGAGCCTGACGTGGCGCAAAAGCTTATGGGTGGTCGCAACCGCTCTAATATCACGCGCCTTTTGGCAGTCCTGAACTTCATCCTGGATAACACTACGTCGCAAAAAAGCATTGATGCCATGTCTGCCAGCATCGAACAATTTGCCACCACATCAGACGAAGACTAGCAATGGATTGGCTCACTCGTCCCTTGCCAGATACAGTCGAGATTGCAGGACAGCATGTCAAAATCCGTACAGGATGGAGACGTGCTGTCCGCTCCTATATTTTGCAATCGTCCAATGAAGATGGGCTTAGCCTGACGGACGCTACAGCACTTCTCACATCATGGTTTGCCCGTGATGGACAAATGCCCCAAATTGTCAGAGACAATCCGTATATGGCGCTTAGCGCGGCTTACGATTGGCGCGACAGTGCCTTTGGCCAAGCCATGCCATACGGTGATGGAAGTAGCGACAATACCAGCAAAAAGACGTTTGACTGGGAAGCCGACAGCGGCATTGTGCGCATTGACTTCAAGCATATCTACGGAATAGATACTTCAGTCTACCAGGCACACTGGTATGAGTTCGCACTGCTATTTAGCGGCATATGTGCCATGGACACACTCACTTCAAATGCCATGCAAGCAAGGCGACCCCTGCCAAGTGACGCTGCAGACTATGAGCGCAAACAGCACAGGGCGCTTGAGAGAGCCTGGTCGTTACCTCTCACGGAATATGAGCGTGTAAAGATGCACAACGCCCGTATTCTGGAGGAGTGGTAGCACGTGGCAGACGGTACAGTCGTCTTTAAAATCCTTGGCGATAATACAAGCTTTAAATCTGCCCTAGCAGAGCTTGAGGGTAAGGCAAAATCTGCAGCAGAGCGCATAGAGAAAAACTTGCCAGATGTGGGCAAAAAGATGCTCTCGTCGATTAAACAAATGACGCCGCAGGCCACTGCTGCGGTCAAAAAAGTTGTGTCTGCGGTATCTTCTATGGCAACAGCAACGTCTAATATTTTCTCTGGATTTGCAGGACTGTTTTCAGTAGCACTTAGCCCAGTTGCGCGCATTGTCTCCCAGAAACTACAGCCAGTCACTAAAGTTTTTCAGAGCGTCGCGACAAATGCAAAAACTGTCTTCTCAAATATCTCTGGCCATGTAGGCAATTTCGCAAAAAACGCAGCAGGATCTATTCAGACAACTTTTGCGCCGGCATTTAACAAGATTGGTGGATACGTCCAAAAAGCGGGAAGCACTATATCCTCTTTTGGCTCGTCCATCACACGAAAACTTGCCCCTGTCGGCACTGCCCTGTCTGGCCCTTTGTCTAAAATCGGCGCGGGTATTTCAAGCGCCGCAAGCGGCTTTGCAAGCTTCAATTTAGCTGCCATCAAGGCGTTTACTTCCGCAGGGGCGGCTGCAGTTAAAGGTGCGGCTACCATCGTGGGCAAGCTTGGCGAGATTGCCAGTAAGGCGCAAGGCGTGGCAGGAGCGCTTACCGCAGCTCTTGGCGGAGCAATTCTTAAAGGCGGATTTGACCGTGCCATCAATATTGATAACGCAAAGGCGAAGCTTACCGGTCTTGGCCATAGCGCAGACTCAGTGTCCGCAATTATGGACAATGCCCTAACCTCTGTTCGCGGAACCGCATTTGGCCTGGGCGAAGCGGCGTCAAGTGCGGCTACCTTAAGCGCGTCTGGCGTAAAAGAAGGCGAAGAGATGGTGACGTCTCTTAAAGGTGTGGCAGGAGCTGCCGCGGTCTCTCAGCGCTCTCTTACTGATATGGGTGTTATTTGGGGCTCTGTAGCTGCCCTAGGCAAATTGCAAGGCCAAGACATGCACCAGCTCATGATGGCGGGCATTCCTGTTCTCGACATCTTGGGCAAGCATCTTGGTAAGACACAAAAAGAAGTCCAAGAGATGGTGTCTTCCGGAAAAATTGACTTTAAGACATTCTCCGAAGCCATGAATGAATCTTTGGGCAATACCGCCCAGACCGCGGGCAAGACCTTTGTCGGCTCTTTTGCAAATGTAAAAGCGGCTCTTTCGCGCCTGGGTGAGCCTATCGCAGGTCCAATATTGCAAGGACTTACTGGAATCTTCCAGGCTCTTATCCCTGTTATTGACAAGGCTACAGAAGCCATAAAACCGTTTATAGAACAGCTGTCCGGGTCTTTGGCACCTGTAGTAGAAGGCGCAAAAGGCTTTATCGAAAAGTTGGGCGAAGCTATTGAAGGTGTTGTAAATGGTCCTCTTAGTGGTCTTGCGCCTGTCATAGGCTTGGTGGCTGGTGCATTCCTAGCATGGTCTGCAGGAGGTCTTGCAGGAGTGCTTGGTGCCATTCCTGGCGTAAGTGCCCTTCTGGGACCACTCACAAGCCTTCTAGGCGGCATTGGAGGACCTATAGGCATATGCGTTGCAGCGTTCTTAGGACTTACTGCAGCAAGCCCAGAGCTGCAGGGAGCACTAGGTAATCTGCTTGGCGTGTTCGGTGAAATTGGCGGCATTATTGCATCTAGTTTTGGCCCTGCCATTGGCGATATTGCATCTCAAGTCCCTGGCATAGTGCAAGCCATCTCTGGTGGTTTGGCAGATGTCATCAATAGTCTTGCTGACATTCTCAAAAATGCCGAGCCTTACATCCAGACGTTTTGCGACGTCCTAAAGCAGGTCGCAGGCTTTATCGGAGACCTTGCAAGCCAAGCACTCGATATTATGGCCCCCGCGTTTGAGCAGATGGTAGGTGGTCTACAGAGCGGATTTAGCCTTATTGTACAGGGATTCCAGACTGCATGGGGCATTATTGAGCCGCTGCTTCCCACCATTATTGGTGTATTTACTACGATTGCTACGCTGGTCGTAGGTGAGTTAAGCACAATTGCATCTGTCGTAATGACCGTACTTGGTGGTGCTTTTCAAATTGCAGGAGCTATTATTGGTGGCGCCATGCAAGCTATCTCTGGCGTAATTCAAACCGTATGCGGTGTAATACAAGCCATTATCGGCGTTTTCGTCGGAGTATTTACGGGCAACTGGCAAATGGCAGCTGACGGTGTGCAAAACATCGTTGGCGGTATGGGTAACTTCATTTGGGGCGTGCTCAACGCACTGGTGGGTACACTCACGGGCATCCTGAATACTATTAAAGACATCTTCCAAAATATATTTAACGGTATTCTTGGTACCGTTAAGAGCATCTTTACCAATATTGGTAATGCCATTGGCGACAAGATGGGCGCTGCACGGGATAAAGTAAAAGGCATTATTGATGCCATCAAAGGCTTCTTTAGCTTTAAGATTTCGTGGCCACACATCCCAGTACCGCATTTTGGCATCAGCCCCAAAGGCTGGCAAATTGGAGATTTGCTTAAGGGCTCAATCCCTAGCCTTGACATTTCTTGGCATGCAGAAGGTGCGCGCTTTGATGGCCCCACCGTCTTTGGCTCTGGCCATGGCTTTGGCGAAGCTGGTACCGAGTATGCTCTGCCACTAAATAAAACAAGTTTGCTTCCATTGGCTCAGAACTTAGCAGAGCTTATGGGCGAGCTCAACCGCGGAACCAACCGCAATAGCGACATTGCATATCTTGCACGACGCCTTGACGTAATGGGAGCGCGCCTTTCCCAGGCACTCGCCAAACCTGTTGCAGTCGACTTAAACAACCGTGAAGTAGCACGAGTAATAAGAGGGGCGGTCCCTACCCTATGAGAACTGACATCACCTATGTGAGCAATAACGGCAAGGATGTGCAATTTGGTGGCTCTGACGAAGACCTCCATTACCTCCAGCATGACTTGCGCGCAAACTCATGGACATATGAAACAGGCGTGGCAAAGACGCGCATCTCCAGTTTTAAGCACGGCTTGGAGGAAAAGAAGCTACCTGTCGGCATTATGGCCAAGACCGCAAAAGAAGGTATCGCAAAATCTAATTACATTGCACAAATTGGCGAGTATGACATCATGGCCAAGCGCCCAGGGCGTCTCTATGTGGGAGATTGGTACCTCCCATGCTGGGTTGTCGGTGTGTCATTCTCCAATTATTGGCTAAGCGACTGTATCGCAGAAATTGAGCTGTCTTTGGTTTGCGAAAAATGCGAATGGATACATGAGACTACCACGCAATATGCGCCAATTACCATGCAAGATAGCGATGCTATTTTAGGCGCAGATTTTGAATACGATTTCGAGCACGACTTAGCCGGTTCTGCAAGCTCACACACACTAGATGTTCCAGGAGTGTTTGACGCGCAGTTCTTATGGCGTGTGTATGGCCCCGCTACCAACCCTTATATCAGGATTGGTGACAACACTTACAAAATCAATACCAGTGTGCGTGAGGGACAGACTTTAGAAGTAGATACGGCGCAAAAAACTATCGTACTGATTGACGAGCAAGGACGCAGAACAAGTATCCTTTCCGAGCGTGCCCGCGGCGCGAAAGGCTCCGGCTCCTACATTTTCGAGCCAATCCATCCTGGAACGCAGACAGTGACATACGATAATACATATCTTTTTGACATCACGCTTTACGAAATGCGCAGCCTTCCCCCATTTGAGCTGGGAGGTAGATAGTCTTGGATATTATCTATACGGACGAAGCGGGCAATGACGTAGGTATCTTGCAACGCGCCTATTTTGACTGCGCATTTGGAAGCGGTGAGAACAATTTTGAGCTTACGCTTGATGCAGAAAGCAATATTCGCATCTCAAAAGGCGCTCGAGTGTATATAGAGGGTACAGAGTATGGTGGGGTTGTCGATTCGTATGCATACGATAGCGCAGCTGGCACCTACAAGCACTCTGGACGCTCTGTGCATGGCCTTTTGACATCAAAAATTATTCGCCCCCCTGCAGGGACGGATTATCTCGTCGTAAATAATGAAGTGCATGCAGCCCTACGCGGCATCATTAGGCAGTGTGGCCTAGATAGCCTTATTAAAGTGGCTGATACCGTATCTTCATTTACTGCAAAGTATCAATTTGACCGCTTCGTGGACGCTTATACGGGCATTGTAAAAATGCTTAAGGCGCAAAATGCACGCCCCAAGTTTATATGGGTGGATGGCAAGACCATAAGTCTTGAAGCGGTGCAAATCACGTCATATCCAGCCCTAGATACTGATGTGGTGGACCATAATTTTAAGCACACCCACCATCCTGTTAGTCACCTTGTGTGCCTGGGCAAGGGCGAACTTAAAGACCGAACTGTTATTGACTTATATGCAGACGCTAAAGGCAATGTGAGCAAGACACAATCCATTTTTGGCGTGGATGAGGTTGTCGAAAAATACGACTACAACGGTGCAGAAGCAGAAGAACTTGAGAAAGAGGGAGTAAAGAAGCTTAAGGAGCTACAAAACGCATCCTCGGTCGATATAAATCTAAAATCAGATGCGAGCTACGCTGTTGGCGACATCATCACGTCTTACGATATAAATACAGCAATGGAGGTGTCTGCACAGGTTACTAAGAAGATCGTAACTTGTGCTGGTGATGATGTATCCATTGAATACACTGTCGGCGGCACTGCTCAAAGTACGTCTTTAAGTAGCTCTGTGAGCGCAAGTAGCGGCGGTGGGATTACGTACACTGCTGGAGAAGGCATAAAGATTAGCAATGCCACCATCACAGCTGACGTCACGCAAACAAAACTTGATGCTGTAAAAAATGACGTGGACACCGCGAATACCTCTCTGTCGAATATAACCGCGGAGCTTCCGCAAATAAAGATAGATATTGCTAAGGCGCAATCTACAGCAGACGTGGCTAATATTACTGCCACAGAAGCCTTAGAAGCAGCGAAAAAGGCAGGAAGCGTAGACGTAGCGGCTCTTGTTGCCACGCAAGAATACGATAGCAGAAATGGCATTCGTGCCAGGCGCGTCGGAAAGTTTGTAGCAGGAACCATCAATGGTTTTAAGGCAAGTCTCACAAGTTCATGGGCATCACAAGTAATCGGAACGCTCCCAGAGGGTATGCGCCCAACATTCAATATCGAGACGAGCTGCACAACTGCAAACACCAATGCCAATGTGGCTGTGGAAATTCGCACCGATGGCGTAATGACTGCCTGGAACGTTGGTGGTGTATCGCTTGGCAGCCAGAACATTTATGCCAATTTCGCATATACGACAGAATAGTTCCTTTTCGTTACCAGCAGAAGAAGATATGTACGAGGAAAACACGCTGGTCAGATAAAACGAAAGGAGACTGTGCATGCCAAAGGAAACTGGTCTTACCGACTATATATGTGACCGTAATCCAGAGCATCACAAGTGCGCCAAGGAAGGCACTGCAGATGCCAATTACTTCCACGAATTTGGGCGTACTCGCTCTGATGGAACTATGCAGAACTTCATCTTGTGCGACGCGTGCTATCTCAAGTGCAGGGAACTCATGGACCGCCACGACCGGGAGTTCAACACTTTTATGAAGGGCAAGGAGTAAGCTATGGCGACAAACATCCTTGTCACGGGCAAGCAGGGCAAGAACCACATTACCTCGACCCAAATGGGCGCTATCCAGGCTGCAATTTTTGGCCCAGGAACGTACATCTGTTCTGGCTTTGAGCCGTCCATGGCAAGTGCGAATGCACTTAGCATCACAAAAGGCGTGGCTGTTGTAAATGGTCGCCCTTGTGTTTTAGAAGCCAATACGCAGGTAAACATTGCAAGCGGCATTACAGGACGTAACCGCAATGATTTAGTAGTTTTGGCATATTCAAAAACGCCTTCTTCTGGCGTTGAAGAAGTCACTGTTAAGACCATATCTGGCGAAGCCACTACATCAGATGCGGCAGACCCCACATACAAGACCGGAGACATCCTTAGTGGCGCTACGTCAGTTGAAACGCCTCTATTTCGCGTTGAAGTGCGCGGACTTGAGCTACCCAGGGTAATTACACTCGCTAAGAAGCTTCCATCCATTGCGGATTTAGACGCAGCAAACACCAAGGAAAGCGAAACACAGGTATTCGATTATAAGAGCGGTGAAAACAGCCTATACGCTGTACGTGTCGGAAAAATCGTCTATAGCACTTTTACGCTTCTGCCAAATCTTGACAGTGCCTGGGCAAGCCAAACAATGCTAACGATGCCAGAAGGCATGCGCCCAGCTCATAAATGGGAGGTAAGCTGCACCTCTGAAAATAAGGTGGCGAACGTCGTTTTATATATCGACACCAATGGACGCGCCGAAGCGTCAAACCGTGGTGGCCAATCACTCGGGAACAACTATATCCATGGCAGTTTTGCCTATCCAGTTATTTAATTTACGAAAGGAACAATCATGACTATTCCCTACTTCATCGACGTATATCTAGCACAGGTGCGCGACTCCCAACAAGTAAAAGTAGCTCTTACAGCCGTACTTATCCTTATGCTCATTGACGTGCTTATGGGGTCTATTTGCGCTGCGTCAAACCACCAATATGCATCGTCTAGAGCACGCGAAGGCATCATACACAAAGGCAGTGAGCTGTGTCTGATTTTGTTGGGTGTTGTGGTAGACGGCGCGCTCACAGGCGGCCTTAACTTGGGCACGCAAACGCCTGTATTGCTGGGTATTTGCGTAGCACTCATTTGTGCTGAGGTGGCATCCATCTTAGAGATTGTAGGAACCGCTAACCCAGATATGGCTAATTCTGCCGTATTTAGGCTGCTCAAAACCGTACAAGACGGTGCAAAGGATAAGGAGTAGTCTATGGCATGGTATCCTTGGCGCGCCATTTGGGCAAGTCCTAAAACCTACTCTAACGGCCGTGGCGGTAAAAAGCCTGAATGGATCGTAGTCCATTACACAGCGTCCCAAGCAAGTGCCCATAATAATTGTCTGTATTTCAGTGGTGGTAATCGAGGTGCTTCTGCTCACTTTTTCCTTGATGGCTCGGGTGTGATTTACCAATCCGTCGCCGAGGGAGATACTGCATGGGCAGTAGGCAATTTTGACTTTAACCAGCGCTCAATTTCCATCGAGACAGTCAGTGATGGTCGCGATTTTACGAGCGCTGAAATTGCCGAGATGAGCTATCTCGTGCAACACTTCATGAGCAAGTACGGTATCCCGGCAAGCCATGTAATCCGCCACTACGATGTCATTGACCACGTGCGTACCGGGCGTACCGTTGAGCCACACAAGCACTGCCCCGCGCCCTACGTTAATAACGGCAAGTGGGCTAAACTGCACAGCATTATTACTTCTGAAGCTGGCTGGAAGCGCGGGCAAGGTACCATGGTCCACTGCTGGTGGTATCAGCATGCTGACGGTAGTTATACTACCAACGGCTGGGAACTTATCGATGACAAGTGGTACTACTTTGACGCAAACGGCTGGATGTGCACCGGCTGGGTTAAGGCCAAAGGTTACTGGTATTACCTCAACAGCTCTGGTGCTATGGTCACCGGCTGGCAGCTCATTGATGGTAAGTGGTATTACTTTAATCACAATGGGGATATGGCTACAGGCTGGATTAAGGACAATGGGCACTGGTATTGGTTACACGACACCCACGAAAATAACCTGTATGGCTCTATGGACACCGGCTGGATCGAGGTTAAAGGCAAAAAGTACTATGCCAATCCCAATGCTGGTGGTCCTCTTGGATCGTTGCTATCTGGCAAACAAACCATTGACGGCAAAGAATATGAGTTTGACAGTAACTGCACCCTAATTGAGGACAAACCAAATGGATAGCTGGAAGCTTACGGTGTGGTATCACCAGCCGCAAGGTATGGGATTTATGTATCGCAAGGACCGCACGAAGCAATTCGCCACCAAAGACGAAGCGCGAGCGTATTGTAAGCAACACTTTTTAGCGGCTAAAATCACGTGGTTTGAAAACGAACAAAAAGTAAGCGTAATCGCTTAGTAAATGGCCTTCTCATTGCTGTGAGAGGGCCATTTTTTATTGTCTCAAAGACTATAAACGAGACCCATTTGTGACCCATGAAATGACCCGAAAGAACAAAACGCCTGGTAGAGATATACGACACTTAGGGTAAATTTTCGCTTTTTGTAATAATACTAAATAAGTAAAAGAGCAGGTAAACGCACTAATTTAGATACAAAATAACTGGCGGAGAGGGAGGGATTTGAACCCTCGTACCTCTATAAGAGGTAAACGGTTTTCGAGACCGCCGCATTCAGCCGCTCTGCCACCTCTCCAGATGCACAAACGGCGCCTTGCGGCGCCGTGAAATAACCTGGCGGAGAGTCGGGGATTTGAACCCCGGAGACGCTTTCGGCGCCTACACGATTTCCAATCGTGCTCCTTCAGCCGCTCGGACAACTCTCCTTAATTGAAAACGCACCGGATAGTATAACGTATTTCTCGCCGAAAAGAAAAGAACTTTTCTGCGAAGTCCTTGCAAGACCTAGTAAGATACTTGCGTATCCGTTTTTACCCTGCAGGAGATCATGTGCTTCAGATACCTATTTGGCTAGACCTTTCTGCCGTTATTGTTGGTGCTTTAGCGGGAGTTTGGGCAGCTCAAGAGCGTAAATTAGACTTGGTTGGCTATATTGGCCTAAGCTTTTTGTGTGGCTTGGGCGGCGGCTTGGTCCGTGATATGGCTATGCAAGTTGGCAGTGTCTATATGTTGCAATCTCCATATGCCATTCCTTTTGTCATAACAACAGGCATCGTTGGCTACTTTTTTCCACAATTTATCAAGCGCTACCCCAACCTCTTAGACTGGTTGGACATTCTATCTGTTGGCTTATTTGTAGTGGCGGGTACCGATAAGGCCATTAACTACAACCTATACCCTATAGCCTGCATGCTCATGGGCGTCATCACTGGTGTGGGCGGCGGTATGATGCGCGACGTCTTTTTGGGTGACACACCGCGCATCTTCCAGCGCTCTAACTTCTATGCCGTCGCAGCTATTGGCGGTTCTGTCGTGTATTATTCTCTGGCCGCGGTCAGTCACTACAATTTGGAAATCTCTGCCATAGCAAGCGTTGCTACAACCATGTGCCTGCGCAGGCTGTCGCTTCATTACAACATGACACTACCTACGGAAGTAGATCTGGCACCTAAGGTTGCCGCCAGCGCCAAGAAAATAAAGGCAAAAACGGTACGCAAAAAACGCTAACCTCGCAGCTACACAGCTTATTTTGTATCTATACGGCTTATTTGTTTACCAAACCGGAGCGAACGGCCCACTTCTTACGCTCAGTAGCGTTAAGAATACGTTTACGCATGCGAATGTTCTTAGGCGTAATCTCCACGACCTCATCGTCCATGATGTACTCCAGCGCCTCTTCGAGCGAGAAAACACGTGGAGGTGTAAGCTGCACCGATATGTCAGCAGTGGAAGAACGCTGGTTGCCCAAAGATTTGGTGCGGGCAATGTTAACCACCATGTCACCAGGACGGGAACGCTCGCCCACAAGCATGCCCTCATAGCACTCATCACCAGGGCCAACAAAGAGTTGACCGCGCTCTTGCAGGGTACCCAAGGCATATGCAACGGCCTTCTCGGTAGACATAGAGATCATGGCACCGTTCTGACGAGAACCAATATCGCCAGCAAAAGGACCATATTCCAAGAAGGTATGGTAAAAGACAGCCTCACCATGAGTTACATTGAGGACGCGTGTTTTAAGGCCCATAATGCCACGTGTGGGGATCTTGAACTCAAGGTGTGTCTGAACGCCGCCGGTTTCCATGTTGGTCATGGTGCCGCCCGCATCACCAAACACCTCAATGACCTTGCCAGAGTACTCTGCGGGACACTCAACGACAGCTTGCTCAATAGGTTCAAGCTTATTGCCGTTCTCGTCCTTCTTGAACAGCACGCGCGGGCTACCCACCTGGAACTCAAAGCCCTCGCGGCGCATGGTTTCCATCAAAACAGAGAGATGCAAAATACCGCGACCGGCTACCTCGGTGCCTGTTTTGTCGGGGAGCTCCTCAATGCGCATGGTCACATTGTTTTCACGCTCCGCCATCAGGCGCTCTTTAAGCTGACGACCACCAACAATATCTCCGTCACGGCCAACCAAAGGCGAGGTAGATGCCTCAAATACGATGGCCAACGTTGGTGGATCGATCTCAATGGAGTCAAGCTCAACGGGATTATCTGGATCTGTATACACATCGCCAATATCGGTGGAATCCACACCCACCACGGCTCCAATATCACCAGCACAAACCTCGGTACATTCTTTACGGCCCAGGTAGTCAAAGGTGAACAGCTGCTTAACCTGACTCATGGCTCGTGAACCATCGTTTTTAACAACCAGGATTTTATCGCCAGCGTGGATTGTGCCCGAATACACACGACCAATACCAATGCGGCCCACATAGGTGGAGTGGTCGATGGTTACACACTGCATAGCCAAAGGACCATCTGCATCCGCATCAGGAGCAGGAAGCTCATCAACAACCATGTCCAACAGCGGATACATATCATTGGTATCGTCATCGGGAGACAGACGAGCAAAGCCATTAACAGCACTTGCATAGACAACGTGCTCCATAGAAAACTCGAGCTGCTCATCCGTGGCGCCCAGATCCATCATCAGATCAAGACAGGCATTAAGGGCCCGCTGCGGGTCTGCACCATCGCGGTCAATCTTGTTAACCACAATCATGATGGACAGGCCGGCATCAATGGCGTGGCGTAACACAAATCGCGTTTGTGGCATGGGACCTTCTGCGGCATCTACCAGCAGCAGCGCAGAGTCTGCCATCTTCAAAACGCGCTCTACCTCGCCGCCAAAATCTGCGTGACCAGGCGTATCCAAAACATTGATCTTAACGCCCTTGTACTCAATGGAAATGTTCTTGGCCAAAATGGTAATACCGCGCTCACGCTCTTGATCATTTGAATCCAGAACACGCTCTTCTACCTGCTGATTATCGCGAAAAGCGTCCGTTGCGCGCAGAAGCTTATCCACCAGGGTGGTCTTGCCGTGGTCAACATGGGCGATAATTGCAATATTGCGAATGTGCTCTTGGAGCATGGTTCCTACTTTCTCATTGTCTATCTAGGATCAAACCAAAACATACAGGTTATACGAAACATACGGGTTTATATTTTGTACGCTGCCGAGAAACCCCGCAAAAATGTAGTACAAGACGATACAGCGTAGTACAAACCGTTACAAAAGTGAATCAACTTCACCAGCGGGCTCAGGATCACACCATTGGAATGCTTCTCCTGCACCAAAACCTTGCCATAATACGTAGGCCGAAAAAGCCCGCTGGCCTTTCTCGGCAAACTCAAGGATAAGGGCGTCTTTATAGCCGTCGTTGCCTAAGTCTACAGCGCCCTCATATACCATGGCATAGCGTACGGGAGACCCAAGCTTATCTGGGCGCACGGCCTTTTCCGAGGTTAGAGCAGCTATGTAGTTGTGGGCCTCATCAAGACAGGCTTCTATCCCGTCTTCAGAAAACGAGTTGGTTACACGCGTGCCAGCGGCGTCTTCTACCGAAGTAATAACGCATATCTCTACCCCTGCTGCAAGTGCATCTAATGCCGATCCCAGCAGATCACATGACAGCGCGTCCAGCTCTTCTGAAACGACACTCGACTGATCATATTGACTATCTTGGGCCACAAATCCCCTATCGTTAAGCGAAATAACTGCACTAATAATACTCTTGCATTTCAAATACAGGCTGCACAGCGCACTTTGTCACAGAGCCTGCAGATTTGTTACTGCTTGGCACACCTACCATACCAGCTGCCCAGCCTTTTGCGTCTTTATACCGGATTCTAATGAGGCTTCTAACGACATTTTTTGATGATTGCCTCAAGTACTGCTTTTTCTAACGAGCGTAGTGCCATAAACTGGAAACTACGTTATGTCACTCGTGCCTACCATGATTTTGGGACGGAGTATGGATAAAACTGACGAGCTTCTCGATTTTATGCTGAGCTTTTCTAAGGAAGCGCTTCAAGCTGGTGCTACGGTTGAGTACGTAGAAAAGGCTCTTAAGCGCATTTCTCAAGCGTACGAAATGAAAGAGATGAGCTCAATTACCACAAGTAATTTTATTGTACTTTCTGCCTGCTCATCTGATGGTATGCATCATACTCGGCAGACCTCTATTGAAGGCTCTGTCATTCATCTGGCAAAACTTTGGCACCTCAACCATTTACGGATACAGGTGTGTGAGAACACGCCGGCGCCAAAGGAGCTTATGGACATGCTTGGGTCTGTGTTTGAAAAGCATGAGTTTCCCAAGATAATCACCATGCCTGCTCAAGTTATAGCCTTTACTTGTATCTGCATACTAATAGGTGGTTCGGTTCGCGATGCACTTGCTACTGTGGTGTGTGCAACAGCGGTTTGTGTCGTATTTGAAGTACTCAACCATTTTAAAATTGACGCCATTGTCAGTAATGCCCTCGGTATGTTTGTGGCCACGTGCATTACCATATTCGCCGTAAGAGCTGGCTTTGGAGATAGCGGAAGTATGGTAGTAATTACCATCAGTCTTATGATGATTCCCGGTATTCCGCTTGCTAATGCCTTTAGCAGTCTCGTCAGAGGAAACGAGATGAACGGGAGTCTCTTGCTCGTAAGAGTAACCCTTGAATCGCTCATGTTGGCGCTGGGAACCTACGCTGCAGTGTTGCTTTTAGGGGGTCTCACGTCATGGTAATTGGTATCGTCTACATTGTGCTCTCATTTGTGGCCAGCTACGCCTTTGGCATAGTGTTTCATATACGCAAAGAGGACTTGGTGCTCGCAGGAATTGGCGGAGCTGTAGTAAGAACTTTTATTGTTGTAGGTCCAACCGTTATTAGCTCACACACCCTCATTATTTTTGTTGCTTCGCTCGTTGCGGGACTGTATGGAGGGGTGCTGGCACGTTTTTATAAGGCGCCATCTGCCTACTTCGTGTACCCCTCACTCATTCCACTTATTCCAGGAGATTTGCTCCACTATGCACTTTCATCTCTGCTGATCCGAAATATGGAGAGTTTTATCCAGCAGGGACTCAATTGTCTTGCAACACTTTTAGCACTCGCCTTAGGGCTGCTTGTAGGCTCAGCACTTGCCGCTCTTTGTAAACCACTCATCAGGGTTTTGCGACCTCAGTAAGCCTGTGAGCTATGCCAGCTCAAGCGCAAGAGGAATTAACTGAGCTATGTTATCAGCTGCCTGCGCAAGCTCAGAATCAGAGACGGACGATTTTGCCGCAAGCGCAAGCGATACCGCTATGGCCTTATTGAGCGTATCATCTGTAGATCCCAACCTTTGTGCACGCTCTGCAAGACTGGCCAGTACATGCAGATTTGCTACAAGCTGAGAGAGCTTGGCGGCCGTAGCAGTATAAGCTTTCATAGCAGCGATAAGATCAAACGGCTCGCCCTTATCGACACCCCTGTGGGCAGAAACGTGCTCTGCTCGGGCACGGACTCCGTCAAGAGCCATCTGAACATCCTTGATCTCAGCGTCCCCAAAACTGAGCTTAAGCCCAACAAAGAGCTCAGAAAAGGCGTGGCCGCACGGAATAAAACCAGCAACTGCTTCCATAGCGTTGCTTAGGGTTATAGCAAGACCTGCAGTCTGTGCAAGCAGCTCTGCCTGCGCCTGGCTGAGTGAAACAAGCTCTTTAAACTCTGCATCTGATACAGCGGTTACAGCTCCATGAATGTGTGGCATATATGCTCCTCACACGGTTTACTTACAGTCGTTTTCCTTCCAGAAGGATACTGGAAGCATGCTATAGACTACAATATATAACCTAATTACCTTCTTACATACGGTGCCATTCTTTAAGGGAGACTACAGCATGCAGTTGCGTGACCTGCATTATAAGCATCCGTTTCGGTCTTACCAACAGCGCATCCTTGATGCGTTTTCTTCATATCAAGCCGATAAAGCCATTAATATAGTTGCAGCTCCCGGCAGTGGAAAAACGATTCTTGGACTGGAGTTGATCCGCCGCCTTGGAAAGCCAGCTCTTATTTTGTCTCCATCTCTTGCCATACGCCAACAATGGGGAGAACGCTTTGCAGATGGCTTCCTTACACAAGACAGCCAGGAGCACGATTTGTCTCGTATTCCCTGCTCGACCCAAAGATCATAACCTCTATTACATATCAATCCTTACATGCGGCATGGGTTCAAAAAGCCTCTGCCGACAAAACAAAGGATGCAGATACCGCCAACAAGGCCGATGAGCAAGATGAGCAAGTGCTCCAGGAAGAGGACAATAAACAAGCCCAGCCAGATCTCCAAGAAGAGCGTGTGGAGGATTTTACTAATTTTGACGTTTTAGCTGCTGTTGCTCAGGCTGGTATTACCACCATTTGCCTTGATGAGGCCCACCATCTTCGCGCGGAGTGGCAGCGAGCGCTGGAGGCGTTCATAAAAGCGCTTAAGGGACAGGTATTTGTCATTTCCCTCACAGCCACGCCGCCCTATGACTCTACGCCAAGCCAGTGGAAACGCTATACGGATGTATGCGGTGAGATTGATGAAGAAATTTTTGTCCCCGAACTTGTGGCAGAAGCTGCACTATGTCCGCACCAGGATTACATCTATTTTAGTTATCCAACTACCAGTGAACGGCTTCTTACCAAGTGCTATCGAGAGCAGGCAAATGCGGCGCTTAAGGAGCTACAACAAGAAAAGCTTATAGACAGCCTGCTTCACAATCTTGACTGCGCCATCAACACCGATCTTGTCGATAAAAACTACCAGTTTGTACTGGACCACGAAGAGCAGTTTCGGGCGCTTTTGCGGTTTGTACGCCATATAGGATCTGAAGTTCCCGCTTGGTGGATGCAGGCGGTCTTTCCCCATAAACGAATAGGGCGGTATAAACCAACAGATGCAGAACGTGCACTGCAATGTATTCTCGATAATCCCGACTTTTTTGGTGCTGATTATGCGGAAGCCATACGCCATTGTCTTGCTCAGCATGGACTTATTACCCGCAAACAAGTCAACCTGCTCTCGAACCAAAAACTTAATCGCGCACTGGCGGGTTCTATTGGAAAGATGCAATCTATTCAGCGCATTGCCACGCTTGAATCGTCCTGCTTAAAAGACGATCTTCGCATGGTCATTCTCACCGATTACATCCGAGCTGATGCAACCAACCTCATCGGTCGTGACACTGGCTTTACTCAAATTGGCGCGGTCCCTATTTTTGAGGCCGTGCGGCGGAGCGTAGGAGAAGCACAGAACATCGCGCTTCTTACCGGTTCGCTTGTCATTGTTCCTGTGTCGATCCAAGATCAGCTCAGTGCGTTTGCGCAACAATACAACGGTACTGTTGCATTTGCTCCTTTGGAAGAAGCCGGTCCCGTCCCTTATGTAAAGGCGCAGTTTTCTGGTGGAAATCAACTGAGTGTACGCATCCTAACCCGGGCTCTTGAGCAGGGGCTTATTCAAATTCTCGTAGGCACGACTGCCCTTCTTGGAGAAGGATGGGACTCCCCTTGTGTTAACACCCTCATTTTGGCTTCATATGTAGGAAGCTTTATGCTCTCCAACTAGATGAGGGGACGTGCCATTCGTACCTATGCAAAACAGGCCGATAAATGCGCAAATATCTGGCATCTTGTAACGGTAGAGCCGCCGTTTGGACCAGACCAACAGCTTCTTGATCTTTTGTATGGCTCAGACTTCAAACAGGATGAAGCGATCCTGGGTCAAGATTGGGACACTCTCACAAGACGGTTTGACTGTTTTATAGCTCCTGCATATGAAAGCTCTTGCATAAAAAGCGGTATTGATCGCATAAGTATCGTACAACCACCTTTTACCGAGGCTCATTTGGAGGCAATAAACCATCAAATGGAGCGGCGAGCAGCCCACAGATAGGCTGTAACAGAGGCATGGCAGAACATACTAGACGCTTCTATCAAACCGTCGGTTAGTGAGACCTGCAAAACAGATGAGGTGCCCGCCTTATTTGGACTATCTGCTTTTACCTTTGTCAACACACTTGCTTTGATACTCATCAGCTGCATAGACTGGCTAGCAAGCAGCTTGATTCTTGAGAGTATGCACGCAAGGGGCTTTATTGCTCTGTTTAGAGGAAACCTTTTTATCTTTGGTATCTTTACGGTGTTGCAGATTATAGGTCTCTTTTTGCTCACAAAACTAACGCTGCATCTCATACTGCGCTTCTCGCCAAAACGACGTTTGGATCGTATGGGCAAAGCGCTTCATACAGCCCTAGCACAAGCTAGCATGCTTTCTGGTAAAACCGGCAGAATTCAGGTTGACTCCAATCCCATTCAATCGTATTTTACCGTCTCGCTTAAGGGGGTTTCCTTGCATGACCAGCACGTATTTGCTGAAGCTTGCAAGCAAATGCTCTCCCCCATTGACAACCCCCGCTATGTGCTTATCGAGCAAAGCGGAGCCGGGCTGTTTGGAATACTACATTACCGCCACAGTTTTGCCTGTCCTGAGGTACTCTCAAAGCGCAAAGAGGACGTTACTCTGCTGGTTGATGCCCTCAAGCCGTTTGGCACCTATAAAGCAGTGTATATAAAAAGCCCAGAAGGACGAGAAAAACTATGGCGTTGTCGAGAGAGAGCGCTTGTCAACCTCAATGAACGGTACACAAAGATCTTTCTTGGTCTTTAGCAAATGATTGCTTGCGCGGCTGCTTGCTCAATAAGATGTTGGATATCTTGAATAGCTGTGTTGGTCACAATACCCCAAACCGACATCACAAAAATAATAAGTGCAAGGATTATTTGCAGAATGAGCGAGACCATACCACCACCCACAGCCAACACTTTTGCTTTTTGTACAACAAGACGGATAAAACAAAAGACGAGAAACCCTGCAGACATAGCAGCTAACACGTAATTGGGAAACATACCGATCATTTGTATTCTCGTTCTACTTGCTAAAGTTCTGCCAAAATTCTGACCAAGCATCTGCTTCTTGACTTTGATCAATATACAAGAAGCTTTCCTCATCATAAAAATCTAAAGACATAAGATCATCGAGCGTTTTGGGCAGCGATAGATTAAAGAATTCTTTTTTGAAAGCGCTGCCATATTGCAGATAATACTGACCGGTCATGGCAACATAGTTGGTTTTCTTTACTGATTGGGGTGTATAACTTATTGGCTCTCCGGCCTCAGAAAGATCTGGACTCACTGCTAAAAGTACCAACTTAGTGTCTGAAGTACGAAAACCCAAAATAAAGTTTTGATACTCATACGAAAGCGTGCGTCCAAAGCCAAAATTTGCTCCACGTATATCTTCCGAGAAGCCATAAGCTATCTGATAGCTGGATCCCTCCTCAACCCATATGTCAAAAAGAGCGCGCATACGAGCTTTGGTGTCGTCACTTTTTGCTTGGTCTACCTCAACGGGTTTTCTGAAAGATTTAAATGCATCAAAAAGTCCCATGTCCGCCTCCTTATAACAAGTAACAGCTTGTTACGTCAGCTTTGTATACGCTGTATACCAGCCGTATACCAGCTAAAACGTTATATGGCACACAGTATAGCCAATATTACAATAAGCGTCCAAAATGACGCACATAGAGCTTTTTTACCAGCAGCACACGCCAGTCGGCCATACTCTGGATAAAGGGCATGCGCTCCGTGCGCACAAGGTATATAAAGAGCACCTGGGTAAACATGGACTCAACAAACCAGCAGGCCTGGAAGGTACCTACAAAACTTGCCATGGCTGTAGGATTTCCTACAAGAGTGGACCAGCTGCCACCACAAACAGCGGGGCAAATCCAGAAGAAGAGTACCGCAAAGGTCACAACATCAAAAACCGAGCTCGTAGGTCCAATCCAGTGCATGAAGCTCGCAATAGAACCAGACCTCCATGTTTGAGGCACCCTCAGCTCTTGCGCATCAACCCTATCCCAGGGGATGACAGCGCAGGCACAGTCATAGATGAAGTTAAGAAGTAGCAACTGAACAGCGGGCATGGGCAAAAATGGCAAAAACACGCTGGCAACCAAAACCGAGAAGATATTGCCAAAATTGGAGCTTGCCGTCATCTTTACGTACTTATTCATGTTAAAGAAGGTACGACGACCTCTACAATGCCACGCTCAAGAACGCCTAAGTCCTTCTCGAGAAGAATAATATCTGCTGATTCCTTGGCAACATCGGCCCCAGAGTCAACCGAGATGCCACAGTCACTCGCGGTCATAGCAGCGGCATCATTCACACCATCGCCCATGAAACCAACCACATGGCCACGCGCACGCAGAGCACGCACCACACGAACCTTTTGATCGGGAGAAAGCTTGGCAAAGATAGTGACCTGCTCTACCTTATCCGCAAGCTCCTCATCGGACAGCTGTGCCACAGCAACACCATCGAGCGTTTGTTCCACTTGAAGGCCAATGCTCTCACACACCGTGCAAGCAACCCGCAGTGAATCTCCCGTAAGCACCTTGGTTGCCACGCCATGCTCATGCAGAGAGCGCAGGGCCTGAGCAGCACTTTTCTTTGGTGGATCGAGAAACGCAAGGTAACCTATGAGCGTCATGCCTTGCTCGTCCTTGCCGGAAAGCACGCCAACTTCAGCTGGATCTACCTTGCGAGCAACACCCAACATGCGCATGCCTTTATCGGCAAGACCATAGGCAACGGAAAGAACTTTTTCACGCATATCACTGCCAAGCGGCAACACCTGGCCGTCATATTCCACCTCCGTGCAAACCTGAAGCACCTCTTCAAGAGCACCTTTGGTGACCATATGCCGACGCCCATCATCATGCTCAACCACCACACTCACGCGACGGCGCTCAAAATCAAAGGGGACCTCGTCCACAAGGTGCCAGCGTGCAGAAAGCTCTTCTACATTAACGCCGGCAGTACCCTGGTTTGTCTCTTCGGCTGCACGAGAGATAATGGCCGAGTCAATAAGATTGCGGACACCTGTCTCAAAAAAGCTGTTGAGAAACGCATAACGCAGCACGCGCGGATCCTCGTTGCCCATGAGGTCAAGGTGGTACTCAAGTACTACCTGGTCCTCGGTAAGGGTGCCGGTCTTGTCGGTGCGAAGTACATCCATGGCGCCAAGATCCTGAATGGCGTCAAGGTGCTTGACTATGACGCGGTCGTGAGAAAGATCTACTGCCCCTTTTGCAAGACAAGTGGTCACGATCATGGGCAACATCTCAGGCGTAAGTCCAACAGCAACCGAAAGCGAGAAAAACAGCGCAGAAAGCCAGTCGCCCTTTGTAAACCCGTTAATCACAAGCACCAGTGGAGCCATTACCAGCATGACCCGCAAAAGAAGCTTGCTCACCGAGCTAATACCCTCATCGTAAGCGGTCTTACCGCGCGTGGCACCTAGGCTTGTGGCCATGCCGCCAAACATGGTGTTAGCACCCGTAGCTGCTACTACAGCCACGCCGCTTCCCGAAATTACCGTAGAACCCATAAGCACGATATTGCCAAAATCACTTACGGCGCGCTTATCGCCAGTTTTGGGAAGAGCACAGGGTGCAGCAGTGCGCTCAACAGGAGGGCTCTCCCCCGTAAGGGACGACATGCCCAAAAAGAGATCGCGTGCCTGGACAAGGCGTGCGTCGGCAGGCACTATATCACCAGCGGCCGGGTGAATAATGTCACCCACAACTACGTCAGTCAGCGGTATTTCCACACGACCCATATCCTCGCGCTCTACGTTACAGGTGGTCTGGATGGTTTTTGCGAGTGCAGCGGCAGCGTCATCACTCTTGCCCTCTTGGACAAAACGAAGCGTGCCCGACACAAGAATCATTGCAAAGATGATAAAGAAGGTCGAAGGATCACGATCGGCAGGGCTGGCGAGAAGAACGTCGGTAACCAATGACACCACAGCAAGCAAAAAGAGAATCCCAGTAAAGGGGTCCGCAAATGCCTTAAGAAAGCGCAGTGGCACAGGATCGCGGTGTGCATGGGCTACCTCATTGGAACCCCAAGCAGCACGAGACAGCTCTACTTCGCTGGCAGAAAGTCCTTTGCGCTTAGTATTAAGTTCGTCAAAGACCTCGTTTGTATCAAGGGTAGATACGTTACGCAGCCACTCAAGCTGGAATGCCTTACGAGTATCTTTTTTATAGGTTCTGGGAGCGCTATGAGTGAACAATCCCTTTGTAGCAATCCTAGCCAGAACTGTATTGGTGAGCGTCTTCATGAGCCACCTCCGATCCGGGGGATGCCTGCGGAAATGCTTAATTGCACATCATGACCGCAAGAACCGGCAGCAAGAGTGGCATGGCATAGATAAAAACAGACAGCACTCACACACTACCGGCGGTGTCTGTCTCCCCTTTTGGCAGGCACCAATCCTTTTAAGCTTGTGTTTTCTCGAACATGACTACCATCGCTCATGGTTGGCACCTCCTTAGCATCAAGGGTTCCCGCCCTATGCATATGACTGTGGTTCATCTCATGAAGCCACACAACGTTTCATGCGTCAGTCTGAGATATATCACATGATATGTCAACCTATAAGGTATCACTTTGTGCTAGCTCTGTAAATCTTACTTAGATGTATCTGATATATTGCTGTATATGCCGTATGAACTGCAGTAAAAGAAAAGCCGGAAGGTAAAACCTCCCGGCTGCATATTCTTGGTGGAGTTGAGTGCGGGAAGGTCGAACCTTACCGCTTGCGACTTTTTTTGCCTTCTGGAAGTCCTCCCAGTCCACCTCATAGTCAGCATCCGAATACCTACACGTCAGAATGACCTTGTCGTCGTAGAGGTAAATCTTATCTACGAAATACTCCAAGACCATGTCTCGAACCTCATGGTCATCAAGGTTCGCATACAAGAATTTACCAAAGTACGCCTTGATGCTGTGCTCGTCCTCAGAAAGCTCCTTCTTTGCTTTCTCAGTCTCAATAGCGTCCGTCAGCGCCTTCTTGCGTCGCTCAAGCTCCTGCAAGCGTTCCTGAGTGGTCTCGCTGAATATTCCTGCCTCTATCGCCTTGACTAGATTTTTAAGAGCCGTCTGTGTATCAGCCAGCTCTTTTTCAAGGCTCTCAAGGTAGCTCGACTCGACGTAGCGCTCCTTGTAGTACGCTGCCGCATCCACCGCAAGCGACATCAGATTCTCGGAATCGCTCAGCAACTCCTTCAAGAGCTGCTGCACCAGTCCCTCAATGAACGCAGCCTTGACTGGCTTCTTCTCGCAGCGCTTATGCCTCTGCTCCTTGCAATAGTAGTAAAAGTGGGACGCGCCCGTCTTGCTCGTGCCGGATACGCCCTGCATGGAGCTTCCGCATTCCCCGCAGAACAGCTTTCCCGTCAGCCAGTACCTCGGCTCGCCCTCCATGTGCTTTGAGCGGTTTCCAGCGCCCGTGCGCTTGTTCATAGCAAACATCGCCTGTGCCTTGTTGAACAGGTCTGTCTCGATGATGACGGGCATACCGTCTGGGATGACGATATCCGCGTACTTGTAGACCCCTGTGTACCTGTCGTTCTTCAGCACGCTCCTCAGCCCGTTGACCGTGAATTTCCTGTCAAGAGCTGTGGTTATCCCCTGAGCATTCAGCTCGTCGGCTATCTGCTGCATCGGTTTGCCGTCAACGTAATCGTGAAAGATTCTCTGAACCACGGGAGCTTTCGCAGGGTCAATCTCATAACGCTTGTCCGCCGCCGTTCTGTAGCCCAATATCTTTTGACCGTTGGACAGTGCGTTCTTGGCGTTATACCTCAGCCTTCGCTCAATGTTCTCTCGCGACGAATCGCTCCACATCTGCGCGAACGCATCCATCACCGCTTCGGTGAACTTGCCCTGCGATGTGCTCACATCAGGCGCATTCTCCGCAACATACTCGATGCTGCACCCAGCTTCACGAATCTTTCTCTTGGCATAGGTTAGCTGCAAAACATCTCGACCCAGTCTGTCATTCTTCCACATGATGAGAACGGCAGGACGCAGCTTTGCAACCTCTGAAAGCATCAGCTTGTAATTTGGTCTGTTATCATCCTGCCCAGACATCGCACGGTCTGCATACTCCTTGAGTATGCTGTAGCCATGCTCGGCTGCATAAAGCTGTACCAGCTCCTGCTGTTCCTCAATGGATGCATCGTTCTGGGAGCTTGACGAGTAGCGGTAGTAAGCGATGGCAAGGTTGTTATCGTTTTGCTTGAACTTCTTTCGTTTATCTGGCATTTTTTTGCTTCACCTCCTATGTTTTCGGTCAAGTTCCAGTAATAGTTCTTACGTCAAAGATTTACTCAGCATCTCAATGCTTGATTCTGCATCCTGCATAACAACTCTCACATATGAATCCATATATGCCCAGTCAGGGCATCCATGAGAATCGACTGGCAATTCAACTTTTAGCAAAGAAGCCTTATCCCATACACACTTATCGTCATAGCTGAATCTTTCTTTTATTGCTCGCTCTATGACTACAGCTAAAAACATTAGCGTGCATTCTGACTTGATTTCGTGCTTCGGCTTAATCAGATATGCATCCCATAACACGCCCGTTTCTTGCGGCTGAGCATACACATCGCCTGTCGCTATGGCCCCATTCTGAACAATGTCAATCGTCATTGATGCAGTCTCAAAATCTTCTTTTCGTCCATAAAACATGATGCCATTATTGCCGTGCTTAGCATTGACCAGCGGAAGATTGAACTCGTCCGTTTGTTCTTCGGATACATCCAGCGCCTTATTAAATTGCGGATTCTTGATACCAAGATTCAGCTTGTCAAACAAATCACCAATAACAAACTCTTTCCACTGCGATATATCAACAGCCGTCTTCTTCTCATCAGCAAGCCTCAGATTCTCAAGGCAAGCCTCAGATTCTTTCATGACTCCTTCCATGAAGGAATCCATATATGCCCAATCAGGCTCACCAGACGGCGTAACAGGGAGTTTGATAAACTCGTTCTTGACCTTTCGAAAACTACACATGTTGTCGTATGCATAATTCAAGAACTGTCGATTCAGCACGCCCGCCACGAACTGCCCAACGGACTTGGAAACAACATTTTTCGGAATCAACGCAAACACGCGAGCATGCGTGACCATCGTATATGGATAATCACGAAAAATCGTATGGCCGAACATATCGACGGTAATGGTGTTCCCCGAAATCGGAGCGACGTCCACTTCGGTCCTACCGATAATTCCATTATTCGCCGTCCCAGCAGAAACGACCAGCGTGCCATCATCTGATAAATGTTGTGGTTGAATATCGAAGCTACCGGTCTTCGAATCAAACAAGTCTCCGACCCGGAACTCCTTCCACCCGCTTGTATCAATCTTCGCCATTGTCTTCACCGCCCTTCTTCAAACTTATGGTCACATCCGATTCTCCTTCACTAACACGGCTCGAATACATAGCCGTGTCAAGCAGTTTTTCGCCGAATACCTTAACATCTATGCCTTTCTGGAACATCAGGTAATCCATAGCAGTCTTCCTAAAGTCCTCCTCGAATATCTCGAACGGCTTCTGCGGCACCTGATAGGACAGATGCTCATCGGATTTCACCCACTGGCAAGTCTCGTCCCCGGACTGCTTCTCGACGACATCCACCCAATAAGCCTCGATAGCAGCCCACTTGCCATAAACGTCATGACGTCCCTTGTTCTTGACCGTCGCGAGTCCATCGGATGCCATATAGCAGGCGAACACGTCCTTGCTATCCTGCGCAATGCCAGCTTCAAAGACGAAAATCGAGGTTGTGACACCAACATTAAAGAACAAGTCCTCCGGCAGCTTGATGACCTTCTTCAAGCGATGATGCGACAGAATCCGCTTCATCTGAGTTTTTGATGCCTTCTCAAGCTTCTTATCTGGCAGGATGAAGGCACACATCGTATGTGCTAATACGTTATCCAGCACATTCTCGACAATCTTCATGCAGCCGTACTTGTTCTCATATGGCGGGTTCATCAGCACCTTCGTGATGTCCTGCCTCGCAATCCATTGACCTGCCGTCTCAGTTCTTGCGTCCATCTGCTCAAGATTGGTCTTGCCATCCTTGTGAATCAACATGTTTGCGCACGCAAGGGCATAAATCTCACGGTCGAACTCGATGCCGTAGAGCTGGGATTGCTTGATTTCCTTCGCCTTGTCGGTCTGCGCACCGCCTGCCTCGCGAATCATATTCGCCATGGCCTTGACCAAAAATCCGCCGGAACCGCACGTGGCGTCCAGTACCCTGTCGTCCTTGTTGACCTCAAGAATCCGGTACATAAAATCCGTGACATGCTCGGGCGTAAATATCTGTCCGGCCTCTGATTTCTTCTTGTAACGATTAAACTCGTTAAAGAAGATACCCATGACATCCTCGCCTCGCCACGCGTCGGAATTCAGACAGTCGGAAATCTCCGTTACCCACTCAATGAACTGTCCAATCAAGTCCTTAACGTGTTTCTGCTCCTTCTCGTCCTCGCTGTTTACATTGAGATTCATACGAATCTCAGAGAACACGTCGAGAAGCAACTCAAGCTTCTGATTCTGTCGCTTGTCACGAATCAAAGCCTTGCCGATTGAAGACTGAATGGCGTTCGTAAACGTCGAATAGTCCATGCCCTTAACCATTAGAGCGTCATATCGCTTCGCCACGAGAGCACAGGCTGTGAAAATCATGCGATGATACAGATTCTTGATACCAAACTCGAAATGTAAGCAGTTGTTAATCTTCGCCGTCAGCTCGTAAATCTGCTCCTTGTCAATATGGTCGACTTTGAACAAAGCCGTGTAATACTCGACGTTGTGAAGCGCCTTTGCTCCATTGCCCTCATATTCCTCGGCTCCCTTGAACACACGCACATCATCGCCGTTATACAGAACGCCGACAACATGCTCGTACTGCTCCTCGATGATTCTGACGTTCTTCAGAACTTCCTCAACCTGCTTGCTGCCAAGGGCAATCTTTGATGCCTTCGTCTCAAGAACAACTGCCGTATCTGCGTGATTATCCGGCAGATACCAGCCATCCGGTTTATCCGCCACACCTGCAAATCCAAGCTGATTGAATGTCGTTAGTTGCCCAACGCCAGAACGTACGCCTTTTTTATTTTCAAAATTTAGAATTCCTCGTGCTTTATCACGCACTTCATCCTCTGTTAAAAATTTTTCCATTTATATCTCAGCCTCCTTTGCATTCTCCTGAATCCATTCACGCAGCATTGCTGAAATCGAGGTATTTCTCTTAGCTGCAATAATCTTCAGTTTCGTTTTATCTTCATAAGTTACGGAAAGCGTCAATTTTGTACGCTCCGTACTTTTCTTTGATTCTTCTTTTTTCATTTCCACGCTCCCATAATACGTAAATACGTAATTACGTATATTGTACATTGTTTTACCAGATAAATCAACCTTTTTCGTGTCCTTCAAAACCGTCTGAAGACGGTCGAGATTGCACTCAGAAAAGGAGGATTTCATGGATTTCAACGATTACATCAAGACCTACGAGGACTTGGCACGTCAGGTTGGCGGGATGGTGCTCGCGAACGAGATTGCGAAGCGCCCGTTCGAGCCAGTTGGTGGCAGCTGGGACGACGAGATTTACCAGTTCTATATCGTCTCTGACCCGTCGTTCCTATTAGAGCACACAGACGAGCCGGTCTTCTACGACAGCGAGCTTGACCTGTACATATGGGGGATAACCCACTTCGGCACAGCTTGGGACTACGTCCCAGCGCCTGAGCTTCACTAGACACAAGATGGCGGCTCCCACCACGGGAACCGCTATTTTTTACTCGAACTGCTCGCTATCAGTCTGATATGCTGTCTTATCTGCCTCGCAAACATCCTGCATGCGGCTTGAGACCCTTCTGTCGCTTGTTCGGTTCATTTCGTGGTCAATGGCACGGTTTGCAGCCCTGAGTCTCTTCTCCGCATCCCACATGTTCTTTCGGGATTCGTAAAGGCGCTTCTCTGCATCCTTGCGTGCCTGACGCTGCTCCTCAACCATCTGCCTCATCAGCTCAGCCATCATCTGAGCGAACATGTCATCCAACATGCGCTCGAACGGGGCCTTGCCCTTCTGACTGCCAGCAAACTTGAAGCACTGCCTCAGCCCGTACAGGCTCGGTGCCCTGTGAGCCTTCATCTCATCCACAACCGCTTTGTCTGCCTTGAACTGGGCGCGGGCTGCATCCACGTCAACTTGCAGCTTCTCTGTGGTCTCGATTGGCGTCTTCTGCGCCAGCCTGATTTGAGCATAATCAGCATCACGTCTCAGGTCTCTGCCTTCGTGAATCGCCTTCCTGCGGTACTGCGAAGCCAGAGCATCCGTGAAGTCCCTGACATCCTCAGAATCGACCTTGTAATCATCGAATAGAGAATATGTCGCCTCAGGCTCGATATGGGCGTTAAGAGGCTCATGTTCGCCTTCTGATGGCTTTTCCTGCTCGATAGGCACAACGCTAGGCTTAACGTCTTCTACGGGCTTATTTGGGCTTTTTAGCGCCTTCTCGGCGTAATAGGACTCGATGCCCTCTTTCGACAGGTCATCAGCCAAATCCTTAGCCTGACGACGACGCTTGCGGCGCTTCGGCCCCCACTCGTCCAGCATGTGATAAGACCAGCTCGAATGTTCCACTCCGTCATCATCTACCTTGACCTTCTGGCGAAGCTCGACGTGTGACCACTTCAGATGCTCCTTGAACTCATCAAGATTCTCCGAGGTATCGCGGGCGTGCTGCACCTTGTCGCCGAGCATTCGCTCGAACGCATCGCACTCTTCGCGTCGCTTCTCCCAAGTCGTACCCTCCGGGTGCTTGTCCTTGTAGAACTTGGGGGTGCCGACAACCGTCAGCCCCTCCTCGGCTGCAAGCTCGTCGCTCGCATTTTTCACCTCAAAATGTCTGAGGTCATCCTGCAAGGTCTTACCCGTCAGCTCGTCATGATTCACGACGAGACAATGCGAATGCACACACCCTCCCTTGCCATCGTTATGCACGGTGACGTAGCACATAGAATTGGGGTAGAGCTTCTTGCAAAGCCTGTAGCTATGCGTAAGCGCCATCTGCTCGTCCGACTTGCTGCCTGCCTTCAGTTCTTCAGGCGAAAACGAGACTCGAATCTCGTAGGCTTCCGTTGACCTGCCCGGATGATTCTCGCGTAGCGCCTTCGCATACTTCGCCATCTCATCTCGCGGCATGTCACCCATCTCGGCAGCCACTCGCGTGGTGCCTTCCGCCTCGTGCTGCGCCTTCTTTTTACCGTTGCCAAGCTCTGTGTATATGAGGCTCGACGATGCGTCTTTAAGCGGATGGATGAACGTCGTCGCCATCGGTCTCACCTCCGTCCTTTAGGAACCAAAAATCTTTCATCTGCTCGAACTCGTAGTCGGAAATCTTGCCGATTTGCTCGCGGGAAAATTCCTCTCGTGCATCAAGCAGCTGCCTGTCGATGCTTGCAAATTTGAACTGCAAATCTTTGAGTTCTGCTAGCACCTCAGCCTCTCGCATCGGGGTCACGCCGAAGCACTCTCGATAGCCCTTGCTCGCATTCAAACGACGAGCAATCTGATTCAAGTTGCAGCCGATTTTGTTCACCTCGGCGGTAAGCAAATTAAGGTCGCGATTATTTGTGATAATCATTTTCTTCACTTTGTGGTTCAACGCCGCGTCGCGCAGATACTGTGACACCGTCACGCCGAACGCGTCGGCTTTCGACTTAATCGCATCCATCTCGTATCCGCTTACGCGAACTTTGACTGTGCTCGACTTCTTCTTTTCCTCGCTGAGAGCAGGACGTCCGCCTGCATGCTTCTTATCGTTTTTCATAACTGAAAACCTCCTTTGAAATTGACTAAAATTTGTCCTCTTGCGTCATGCGCAAATTGCGCAGAAAAAGGGGGTAGCGGAACCAGAGTATCCGCGTGTACAAAAACTCGCTTCGCGAGCCTTTGACGCAGATACATTGGTTCCGGGGGCTTCGCCCCTCGACCCCGAAATCCAGACCCCAAGCACGGGTCTGATGGTGCCGACGACTCGGCACCTAGGGCACGACTGCCCCGCTGAAAATCGAGATGCGGATGCGCCAATCCGATGGATGGACGGGGCGGCGTACCGCGTCGAAAAATCGACGGCATCCTCACCGAAAACGGAATGGCACATCCGCGATTTCGGGACGCTTGTCGGTCTCACATTGGTGCGATTATGGTCAAAAAGAGACCACGAAGACGCCAGAATGGAGACCAAAATCAAGCGACTTGCTACGAACATGTCAGTCCTCCTCGGACGAGAAATCATCGCCAGAGGAGACGGCAGATGATACGCGCACGAGACCTCGATAACGCTTGCCCGATGTGTCGGGAAGGCACATCTTGTCGATGTCCCTTCCGGTGTACGTAGAGTTCATCCAAGGGCGCACGTCGTAGTCGGCAATCAGAGGCTCGGGCACGTCCATTCGTCCCGACTCATAGACCGCGTTCTGTGTCTCACTCCACCCTGGATAATCGACAAGCAGCGAGCGAACCTCATCGCGAAATGGATTGATGCCAACAGGCTTTCCAGCGCTATTGTTGCGGGCGAACCATCTCGCATAGAGGTCGTAGAGAAACTGCCACGGCACCAAGTCCCACCTCAACTCTTCCATGACAGTCGCCATGAACTCGCGTATCGGGTCGTTGAACTGCTTGTACTCCTCCAGCAGGTCAAGGCACGCCTGAGGCTGAACCAACTCGTAATAGTCCGTCGTCGCAAGCAACTTGTAAAGAACGTACTCAAGCACATCCTGACGCCCCAGATAGTCGTCCTTGATGTACTTGCGCTCGCAACCCTCGAAGCGCTTCTCCATCGGAACGAGAAGCAAGCGACGGTACGCCGAGTCCGACTTGTCCTTGAAGCGCGGAAGGGCATTGATGCACTGCACCATGAACCCATGGAAAACAAGGTTGAGCGGGTCTTTGAACTTTCGGTCTACCAGCACGGGGTCGCCCGTGATGACAGCCTTCAGAGCCGCCGCCTTGTCGAGGTAAGCGCTCGTGTCGTTCTCGTCCACAATGACAGCTGACACCCTCGTGAGTGCATTCAGCCCGTATTGGTTGCCAAAGCCTGTGATTGAGATGGAAGCGCAAGCATCCTCACCGCAGAGGTTTCTCATCAGTCGGCACAGCGTGCCCTTACCGTTATTACCTGACTTCGAGTAGAGCCACACCGACCTGTGCCAAGGCACGTTAGGGCGGATGATTGCTCCCAGCGTCTGCCAGAGCAACTCACGCACGTCTGGGTCGTCGGAGAGGGATTGCATCCAGCTCTCGACATCCCAATCCACGCCATCGGGCATAGTGATGTGCGGATTTGCCGCCCCATCGACGAAGTTCACATGAGACTTCGTCGTGAACACAAGCTCCGGGTCGAAGTCCATGAGCATCTTGTTCGCATAATCGTAGATGCCGTTACCCACAGCGATAAGGTCGCGGTCACGACAAATCTTCTTGACCGGCGCCTCGTCCTTCAGGAAGGCGTATACCTCGTCGATATCATGGCTTGAAATCTGCCTGTTATACTGACGGATGAGGCGTCGAATTGCCTTCTCGCTCGTGTCATAGGTGCCGAGCCTCTCTCCCTCGGTCGCATACACGCCCACAAGGCAGTTGTCCTCGTCACTCGCATCGCCGAATGCCACGCGGCATACGCGATGGACGACGATGAGGATGTGCCCAATCTCAGAGGGTGGAAGCGCCTTGAGGATGTCGTACTTTTCCTTGCCCTTCTTGGGCGTAGGGAACTCGCCAGACCCCGGTGGGTCTTCCGGTCCCTTGTTGTAAATGTTGACCTCGCGGTTGATTTCATCTAGCAGCTCACGCTTTATCGTTGCCGGAGAAGGCTGATTGCCCAAATCGACCTGCTCCAGATAGTCTTCTGTAATCGAGCTGACAAGCTCGTCAAATGTTTGATTCATGCCTTATTTCCTCCTTTCAGGATTTGACTTCTCGCTCAACCCATGTAGAGGAAATATCTTGCATTACCAGCAGTTTTATGGTATCCTGTACATAAATTGAGGTTGGTTGTCCCATTTGCTTAGCACGGCACGGGGCAACCTTTCTTTTTGCCTTAAATCACGGATTGATGTTGTGTCCGGCAAGGATGTAGTCGCGGAATCTCTCACGGGCGATGAGCTTCTTCTTACCACTCATGACAACGAAATCCGCTTCCGGCAGCTGGATGATGCGCTGCAAGCGGGCGCGCCCGATGTCAAAGAACACCGTTGCCTCGTCCATGGTCATCAAATCCTTATGCGATAGAGCCGCCATCAGATTTGAATACTCGGAATACGTAAGGTCTCCGAACTTCGTGTGCTTCGTCTTCGTAGCTTTTGACATATCTATTTCCTCTCTTTCTTGGCAAACAAAAACGGACGGCAAACCGATAGGATTTCTCCTAAAGGTTCACCGCCCGTTTACCATTCGTGCGTTATGAGCGTTGGTCGCTTTTAAGTGCTTCCCCAATATGAAAAACAGGGTTGCCCAAGTGCGATGACCGCTCGTGAACTATTTAATTCTATTCAAGTATACCAAAAATAAGTCTACTAATCAAGATATTTTAAGCCTCTGAACTGCTCAAACGCAGGCTTGAAAACACCCATTTTCGATAAACCCCAACGCAGGCAAGGCAAGCAAGACAATAGGGCACAGAAAAAGAGGCAGAAAATATTTTTTGATGGCGCTTCACACCCCGTCCGCACTCATACTGGCACAATTTGGCACAATTAGCTGTGCCAGCCCTACCGCCCTTGTGGCACAAGGGAAAAGGCGAAAAATGAGGTGCTTTTTCAAAACCCTTGGCACAGGGCAATGTGCCGGAGTTTTTCAACGCTATCAAGGCGTCTGGGTTCATGACACAGCTGACACAGCATTTTTCCAAATCCCTATAGGAAAAAAATTACTAGGCACAGGTAAGAGAGGCGTGTATATATAAAATTTCCTATATGAGGTTTATTTTTACTGTGTCAGCTGTGTCATGGGCTTGAATCCCTTGACTATCAACAAAATCTCTGACACAGCATCAAAAACGTTCTGTGTCAACGACCTATGCAAGGTATCAAATCCCCTCATAAATGAGCTGACACTTTGACACAGCAGCTGTGTCAAGAATCATGTCCGAACGGAAAAACACCTCACACACCCCGCCTTTTCCCTGTGCATGGCTCGCCTTCTTCGTGTGGCGAGCGGCGCGAAAGCGCCAGCGAGTCACACGTTCTGCCTTTTGTTCTTGAAATCTTGCTTTTCCTGCAAACAAAAAAACGAGGGCTGCGTTAGCAACCCTCGAATTTATAGACAAGCGCGAACTCATTCTTGAAAAAGAATAGAGTTCGACGCTTCGCGTTCTGGTGGAGCCTAGGGGGATCGAACCCCTGACCTCAGGCTTGCAAAGCCCGCGCTCTCCCAGCTGAGCTAAGGCCCCGGCGATAATCACCTTAGCGGCGACTCGGCTAGCGCTAAGGTGACTATTGACGAAGTGTTGGTGGGCCCGACAAGGTTCGAACTTGTGACCTCCCGGTTATCAGCCGGACGCTCTGACCAACTGAGCTACGGGCCCAACGCAAGAAAACATAATACGTCAGTAAATTTAAAAGGTCAACATATTTTTTGTATTCTTACAATGTTTTTGGGTAACATAGCTAGCACATATCTTTGAGCAAAAAGTAAGAATCGAGGTGAAGACATGAGCATGGTTCGTATGGACATTGAATCTATTGTTGTTGGCAACGGACCGGCTACTTCGCTCATTACCCTTCGCCCTCGTCATAGTTCAAGTCCTTATGCCCAAACGCAGCTTCCCATCCGTATTGGCATGACAGAAGCAAGTGCTATTGGCATGGGTGTGGATAATATCCCTCACCAGCGCCCTCTCACTCATGATTTACTTCAAGCTGTTATCACCCAGCTTGGTGCTACGGTTACCAGTGTTACCATTTCTAAAGTTGAAGGGCCTACCTTCTTTGCTTCGGTACATTTGCTTACCGCAAACAAAGAGCGTAAGGCTATTGATTGCCGTCCTTCGGATGCCGTTGCGCTCGCTGTGCGCACCAAAGCACCCATCTTTGCAGAATCTGACGTACTTATGACAGCATCATATCCTGACTTTAAAACGATTAAGAAAGATGAGCAAGAAAAAGAGCTCGCTGAGTTTCATAGCTTTATTGAAGGGCTTTCTCCAGAGGATTTCTCGTAAGTCCTCTTTGTCTTTTAATCCTCTTGTATCATAAGCAAGTGGCCATATGCCAACTTACTGCTGTGCTATAGCTTCACCGGTATAGTAATTAAGTTCATAGCCTTTTGCGGCGTTATAGACCTCTACTTCTTCGTCGATAAACCCATCGGAAGTCTTTACATCCACAATGACTGAGCGACAGATCCGCTCATCCCCTTCATAAATAGGGGTTGCCACAAACTGAACGGTACCAGAGGGATGTGCCTTAAGCCAGTTCCTTACTGCTGTTTCCACCAAGGCCATTCCGCCCTGGCCATCATTAGCTCCCACATTTTGCATGCGCGTGCCGGTAACTAGGTTTTCTACAGTCTCTTTACCACCTAAAGACTTTGCCAAAAGATGGCTTCTATTCCAAAGGCGCCCTCTATAAAACGAGCCGTTATACAGCTCAATTTGAACCTCAGGGTTCTTGCGAGGCCAACCAGAAGGATTGGACATTTGTTCGCGCTCGCGCGCCATACCACCTTCCATCATTTGATACGTAATACAAGCATGAACCTCAAGCGTACGACCTAAGCTATCAAGACCGGCATATAAAACTTGCCCGCTCTCCACGACCTGATCTATACGAGAAGGACCAACAAGGCGAACATAGTTAGGGCTTTCCTGCTCGTCCCAGCTGGTATATCCCTGCTGTCTTGCTTGACTACCTGACGCTGAGCTTACTGTACGAACCTGCTGAGACTGCAGTGGCAAAAAGTGAGAAGCTGCACTTACCAGCTGGCTAAAACCATTTTGTGCAAAGGACGGGAACAGCGTACTGATAATAAGCACACCCGCAATAAGGCCTGTGGTTGTACGGTTTCTCTTAGATAAAAACTTCCTCCGCACCATGAAGCTCCCATCACACTACAGTGCATCAGATATACGACTGCCAACTATAGATAAAGCACAAAAAGGCGCAACTCATCATACTGAATTGCGCCTTAGATATCCTCTAACGATTACTCTTCATCATCTAAGTCAGGAGCGATCTGCTCTTCTTCACCAATGTCTATTGGTGCTTCTTCACTCGTGCTTTTCTCGCCAGCGGCAAGCAGATCAAACGAAGTCTGATTCTCATCAACTTTCTTTGCAGTCGCCTTTTTGGCAATCATACGAGCAACTGCGGTAACTCGGTCAGACTCAGAGACGTTCATGACCTTTACGCCTTGAGTAGAACGACCAAGCTTGCTGATGTCACTGACCTTTACCCTAATCAGGATGCCCTCTTCGGACACAATAACCAGCTCATGTTGGGGGCCAACAACCTTCATACCAGCAAGTTCGCCTTTACGAGCAGTCATTTGGATGGTAAAGACTCCCTGGCCACCACGGTTATGAACGGGATAGTCAGCAATGGGCGTGCGCTTACCATAGCCCTTCTCGGTAATAACAAACAGGTCTCCCTGGCCGTTAGAGATCTCCATACCCAAAACCTTGGCAGTACCCTTAAGGGTAATACCACGAACACCAGAGGTATCGCGGCCCATTGCGCGGATTTGATCCTCTTCAAAAACAATTGCCTTGCCGTCTGTGGAAACCAAAATGACCTTGAATCCTGGTTTAACACGGCGCACGTCAATCAACTCGTCGCCATTTTTGAGATTGATAGCAATAATGCCGTCATGGCGAGTACGGTCATAGGCACTCATGGCTGTCTTTTTAATCATGCCGTTGCTGGTAGCAAACATGAGGTACTCGTCGGCAGGAAAATCACGGGTAGTGATAACCGCCTTGAGATGCTCTCCTTCTGCCAGCGGCAACACGTTGACAAGAGCAGAACCGCGAGAAGCACGCGAACCAACAGGTAGTTCGTGGACTTTCTTACGATATACCTTTCCAAGATTGGTAAAGAACAACACATAATCATGGGTGGAAGACACAAAGAGATGCTCGACAAAATCATCTTCCTTAAGCGAGAGGCCAGAAACTCCCTTGCCACCACGTTTTTGTGAACGATAGGTAGCAACAGGAAGACGCTTTACATAACCAGTGCGCGTTACGGTAACCACCATATCTTCTTCGGCGATAAGGTCTTCAACATCCAGGTCAATGGCTTCTTGCGCAGAAATCTTGGTGCGACGATCGTCACCATATTTAGCAACAATTTCCGCTAACTCCTCCTTGATAACCCCAAGGATTTTGTCCTCATGGGCAAGAAGATCCTCGTAGTAGGCAATCTGCTTATGTAGCTCTGCAATCTGAGTAGCAAGCTCATCACGAGCTAGGCCGGTAAGGCGGCGTAGGCGCATCTGAAGAATTGCTTCACCTTGAATGTCATCAATACCAAAGCGCTCATTCATACGTGCCTTAGCCTCGGCATCGTCATGCGAAGAGCGAATAATATGCACAATTTCGTCGATATTATCGACAGCAATAAGCAGACCTTCAAGAATATGAACACGTTTGCGTGCTTTATCCAGGCGATACGTAGTACGACGTGTGACGACATCAATCTGATGCTGAATGTAGTAGTGCAGCATTTCGCGCAAAGAAAGGGTGCGAGGAACGCCGTCTACCAGCGCAATGTCGATAACACCAAAGTTAGCCTGAAGTTGTGTACGCTTGTACAGGTTGTTGAGCACAACCTGAGGAACCGTACCTTGCTTTAGATCAAGTACAATGCGCATGCCCTTACGGTTGGACTCATCGCGCATATCGCTGATGCCATCGATTTTTTTCTCGTTAACCGCTTGCGCAATTTTTTCCTGGAGAAGACCCTTATTTACCTGGTAGGGAATCTCTGTAATAACCAAACGCTGGCGGGACCCCTTGTTGATGTTCTCCACATGCACTTTGGAGCGAATAGTAATGGAGCCGCGGCCCGTTTCATACGCATCACGGATGCCCTCGGTACCCATGATAATGCCACCGGTTGGGAAGTCGGGACCAGGCAACACGGTCATAAGCTCGTCAAGCGTTACCTCGGGATTGTCGATCATCATGTTGATGGCAGCAGCTACCTCACGCAGGTTGTGAGGGGGTACGTTGGTAGCCATACCAACAGCAATACCTGAAGACCCGTTTACCAACAGGTTAGGAAAACGCGCTGGTAACACCGCGGGTTCAGAGAGAGACTCATCATAGTTTGGCTGAGAATCCACTGTGTCTTCGTTAAGGCCAGAAAGTAGCTCCATGGCACCACGGGTAAGACGGGCCTCGGTATAACGCATTGCTGCAGCGGGGTCACCGTCAATGGAACCAAAGTTACCATGACCATCCACTAAAGGAAAACGCATAGAAAAGTCTTGGGCCATACGTACCATGGACTCATAAATTGCATAGTCGCCATGAGGGTGGTACTTACCCATAACTTCACCAACGGTCCAGGCGGACTTCTTATGGGGCTTGTTTGGAGTAATGCCTGCCTCGTTCATTGCGTACAAGATACGACGATGTACCGGTTTGAGGCCGTCGCGAACGTCAGGTAGGGCGCGGGCGACAATAACGGACATGGAGTATTCGAGGAAGGACTGTTTCATTTCCTCACTCATGTCAGTTGGTTTAATGGCGCCGCCATGGATATCTTCCAAAGAGATACGAGTACCGGCTTCATCAGAAATAGTGCGAGAAAGTCCAGCGCCTCCGCCCAGGGAGCCCTGCTGCACAGGGCTCTGAACATCTGCGAGGTCCTCATCTTCTAAATCGTCAGAGCCGTCATCAAGCTCATCGAACTCGTCTGTCTCAGGCTCGTAGTCTTCTTCCTCATCAACAAAGTCATTATCAAACTCGTTGGTAGTATCGGCATCGTCGTCGAGGAAATCGTCGTGATTGTTTGTATCGTCTGCCACGATATACCTTTCTTAGATGTCTTAAATGTCCAGAAAGCGCACGTCACGCGCATGGGTTTGAATAAAGTCTTTGCGCTTCTCTACCTGCGAGCCCATAAGATCGGAAACCGCCCTATTAGCCGCCATAGCATCATCGATTGTCACACGCAAAAGGATGCGGTTCTTTGGTTCCATCGTGGTGCTCCACAGCTGTTCGGGGTCCATCTCACCAAGACCCTTATAGCGCTGAACGGTGTACTTAGAAGAATCCGTAAACTGACGTGCCTCTAAAGCAAGCTCTTCATCGGTATAAATATATTTACCGTTCTTGTGACCTTTAGGCTTAAGTTGATAAAGAGGTGGCTGGGCTACGTAAATGTAGCCAGCGTCAATCATGGGTTTCATATAGCGATAGAAGAAGGTAAGCAGCAAAATACGAATGTGCGCACCGTCTACATCAGCGTCCGTCATGATAACAATCTTATGATATCGAGCTTTTTGGATATCAAACTCCTCACCAATGCCCGTACCAATTGCTGTAATAAGAGATTTAATGGTGTCAGAATCAAGCGCACGATGCTGCTGAACACGCTCCACGTTCAAAATTTTTCCGCGCAGAGGCAATACCGCCTGGATACCACGGTCGCGAGCCATCTTGGCAGAACCACCTGCGGAATCACCCTCAACAATGAACAATTCTGTTCGAGCGGCATCTTTTTCTGAACAATCTGCTAGCTTACCAGGCATGGAAGAACCTAGGAGTGGCGATTTGCGTGTAGCCTGACGTGCCTTTTGAGCAGCCAAGCGACCCTTTGCTGCTTGCATGGCCTTTTTACAAATATCTTTTGCTTGGGTAGGATGCTCTTCCAGATACTCTGCCAAACCATTGGATACCACACGGTTGGTAAGCGTACGCATATAAGAACTACCCAGTTTTGCCTTAGTTTGGCCCTCAAACTGCGGATCGGGCAGCTTAACGGAAATAACCGCCGTTAGACCTTCTCGAATATCATCACCTTGAAGATCGGGATCTTTTCCTTTTATTAGATTATTTTTCTTAGCGTACTCATTGATCACTTTAGTAAGGGCATTACGAAAACCGGTAAGGTGCATGCCGCCCTCTTCGGTAAAGATGTCATTTGCAAAAGAAAGCGTACGCTCCGAGAAGCCCTTATTCCATTGCAGCGCAACTTCTACCTCACCCATTTGAGAAGCAGGGGCACTTGGATCAGATTTGCCTTCAATAAAAATAGGCTTGGAAAGACCTTGCAAAACATCTTTGCCATCGTTGAGGAACTTAACAAAGTCCACAATGCCACCAGCATAGCAGTACTCAACGGTACGAGGCGTTAGCTCGCGCTCGTCCGTCAAAATGATCTTAAGGTTACGGTTGAGAAACGCTGTTTCCTGCAGGCGATCATTCAGTACATCAAAGTTATAGGTGGTTGTTTCAAAAATTTCTTCATCTGGCCAAAATGTAACCGTTGTACCAGTAGTTTTAGTCTTGCCAACCTTAGTCATCTTTTTGGTGGTTTTACCACGAGAAAATTCCATCTCATAAATAAAACCATCACGCTTTACCTGCGCAATAAGACGTTTAGAAAGAGCATTTACAACAGAAATACCTACGCCATGAAGACCGCCCGAAACCTTATAAGCTGTGTTATCAAACTTACCACCAGCGTGCAAAATAGTAAGAACAACCTCAAGTGTAGGAATCTTCTTTTTAGGATGTATGGCTACCGGAATACCGCGACCATTATCTTCTACCGTAATAGAATTGTCGGGATGTACGGTTACCTTAATCTTTTTACAAAACCCTGCCATGGCTTCATCTACTGAGTTGTCTACAATCTCCCATACCAAGTGATGAAGTCCAGATGCAGAGGTGGTACCAATATACATACCAGGACGCTTACGAACTGCTTCGAGGCCTTCAAGAATTTGAATTTCATCGACATCGTAAGAGTTCTCTTTTTTCGTTTGAGCTGCCACTACCCGTCCCTTCTATGAAAATAAAATTGTGCTCAATGACTTGGCTGTACAACCAACACTGTTGAAGTGACTATAAATTTTACTCGTTTTGTTCGTTTATGACTATGCCTGTGTAAAAAAGCTTATTTTGAACACTTAAAAATGCCTCTGTAAAGCTTTCAGAGACAATTTAACGGTAGATTATCTACTTAAATGATTCCCTACTCGTTTGTCTCCTCATTGAAGAAATTATCGCGTTGTAGACTTTTGTTTTGAGTGGCTCTGAAAGTCCTTTTGTTAAGTCATGTGCTTGCTTTTTTTGTTTTTGAGTAAGTTCTTGCAAAGGTGGCTTATTAGACATATCAGTTTTATCACGCTGGGATGGTGTTTGGCGTTTAGGATATTTAGATAACCTAAATTGAATATCAGATACCTCGAACCCAAAATGTGATAAACGGACTATATAGATTTCTTTATTGGTTGTAAAGTCCTGCAAAACGCCACTTTTATCTATATACACATACAATACGGGCAGACGCTTTTGTGCGGACATATCTTTTAAAAAGACTCCACAGGTATGAGCTTGTTCAAATTTTCCGTTGGCACCAAACCACGCACGGTATGCCTTTTGATTATCCGATAAACCACTAGAAAGATCTGAATTAAGTAAGCCATCCATGAGTTCAGCAGCATTATATATATGGTTTTGAACAAGCTTCATTCCCTCTGGCTGTAAATCTATAGTGCGCCGTTTATAAGCCATAAGTAATCACCTTTGCTTGTTCTAATACCTCTTTTGAAAAGTACGATGCATCCGTAGTGGTGATTACTGTTTGAATTCCTTGCGAGATAAACGACAACATTGCTTCACGGCGCCTTACGTCAAGCTCACTCATAACATCATCTAACAAAAGCAGGGGTTTCTCGCCAACAAGCTGCTGGGCAAGTTGCACTTCTGCCATTTTCCATGCCAGCATAATAGAGCGCTGCTGTCCTTGTGAACCATAGGTTCGTGCATCTACTCCATTGATACTAAAGAGAAGGTCATCTCTATGGGGGCCTACTGTTGTTTGCAGCCGACGAAGATCATCTTCACGCTTTTGTTGGAGCCTCTCATAAAAGCTTTGTTGGATTTCTTCTCGAGATAGATCAACTATGTTGTCAGAAATCGTGCTTTGGTAGGTACAGTCCAACACTTCCCCACCAGAAATAGTTGTATAGGCATTTTGAATAAGCGGAACTAGCTGCTTAAAGAGGCCAATCCTGTGTGAAAGAAGGGTAGCGCCACCCAAAGCGATGGATTCATCCCATGCAGTAAGTACTGAGGTATCTACAAAAGGATCTTTAAGAAGGGCGTTGCGTTGCTCAATTGCACGGGTATAGGTACGCAATACATTGTTATAACTTTTATGCGCTTGAGAGCCAAAGGCATCAAGAGCGGTACGCCTGTAGCTTGCAGAGCCTTTAATGCTATTTAGATCATCAGGACAAAACAAGATAGACATACGAGTACCAAGAAGATCTTGAGCTCGACAGGCCTTGCCGTTGCGCTTAAAGGTTTTTTTATTTGCAGTAACAGTGCACTCAACCGTAACAACACGCCCGTCCCCCTCAAGCCGCGCACAGGCACGACCTTGTTCTTCTCCATGTAAGAGCAACTCTGAAGCGCGGGCGTGTCTAAAAGATGATCCTGTTGTTAGGAGATGCAACGCTTCTATTGTATTGGTCTTACCTACTGCATTAGGACCAATAAGAATAGTAGTCCCCTGACCCATGATAAGAGTCTTATCTTGGGCATTTCTAAAGTGTATGAGTGAAAGTTCGCGGACTAACAGCGACACAAACTACATCCTTACGGGCATGAGCAAATACAAATAGTTAATCTTTCCCCAAGTCTTAAAGACCGCAGGGCGCATTGCGTCTTGCAGCTCAAGTGTAAGTTGCGCGTCAGAACCCGCTGCAGAAACACAATCCTCTATATAGCGATAATTAAGTGCAATGGTCATAGGATTGCCTTCTACTTCTACTGGTAGCGTTTCAGACGCTTCCCCCATATCAGGAGAAGAAGTAGAGAGCTTAATACTTGCCTCATCCATATTAATATCCATACAAACCTTGGGATTAGTGGTAGAGATGGTACTTACACGCCTAAGAGCACCAGAAAGATCAGATGAAGACAATTTTATTGTTGTTTGACTTGAAGTGGGAAGAAGTTGCTTGTAGTTAGGGAAATTGCCCTCAATACGACGGGAAACATAAGTAGTATCACCAAAAACAAAAACAACTTGACTATCAGTACTGCCAATTAAGATAGTCTCGCTCTCTGATGGAATAGTAAGCACATCATGAAATACGGTACCGGGAATAATCATCTCAAAGCCATCGTTAAGTGCAGAAGTTTCCACGTTGGTATCGCAGACCGCCAAGCGGAAAGAGTCCGTTGCTACTAAACGAATCACGTTATTTTCGACAGTCATTAAAACGCCGGACAATACAGGGCGAGAAGTGTCTTTTGAAGTTGCACGGTATACTTTATCTACCATTGTAGAAAGTAATGTAGCAGGAAGTTCTACAGACCTTTCGAGCACAAACTCAGGAAACTCTGGGAAGTCTACAGGATTGAGCACAATCAAATTAAACTGAGAAGATCCGCAGGTTATCGTACACATTGAGCTAGTTGTAGTAAAACGAATGGTCCCACCACTAAGGTTTTTTACAATATTAAGGAGCGTTTTACCAGATAAAACTGTTTGGCCAGGATCTTCTACATTAGCAGGAATCTTGCAGCGAATAGAAATGGAAAGATCGGTAGATTGCAACTCTAACATACCGTCTGCTGCTGACAGATGAACTCCTGTAAGAATAGGAAGAGTTGCATTAGAACTCATACCTTTACTTACAATAGAAAGAGCCTTTGCTAAAGAAGACTGACTTACGGAGAAAATCATGAACGTGCCCCTTATATATATTACTTATTTAACAATAAAGAACTTAGTAATAATAATGCTTGTTGAAACGTTTAAATATTAATCTTTGTGCTGGTTGATGCCTAAAAGTTTGTATCCCATCTATTGAAACTTTTTCTACACTCCTTACGTTTCTTAAATTGTAGAAAACTCATATTACAAAAATCAAACACTTACCAACACAACTTGAAAGGTCTTTGAGAGCTTTTTAACACTCCTTACTTAGTCATTGAGAATTATGTCTTTTAGCTGCATAACTCTATCGTATAGAACACGAGACTCTTTAATTGCTTTTTCTGCCTCGCTTACACTGTAATAAACAGTTGCGTGCTTTCGTCCGCCAACATGCTTACCAATCTGTTCTAAGGTGTTGTCTGTCATTTCACGTGCAAGATAACAAACAATCTGACGCGGCATCATAATCTCTTTTTTTCTGGTTTGTCCAACAATGTCAGAGTGAGATACGTGATATGCGTCCTCTACAACCTTTAAGATCTGATCGATAGTAACTACCCGCTGCGACGTACCAAACTTTTGTGTAGCCAGCTTGATAATACCTTCTCTTTCAAGGGTCTTACCAGCGCGTTCACACTTAGTTGCTTCTAAAAGACAGCTTTGGCAAAAACTTTCAATCACACGGATATTTGTGCCCGCGCGATCTGCCATAAGATGCAGGTTTTCTTCTGAAATTGTGCCTTCAAAACCCACCAGCTTTTCTCGCTGAGCATCCTCTTTGGCACGTTTATAAAAATTTTTAATAAGCGCAAGCTTAAGATCATAGTCCGGTGTTTGGATAGGGCAAGCAAAGCCAGAATCTAAACGAGAAATAATACGCTCGTCAAAATCCTGATTGCCCAGCCCTAGCTCTGCGGGCGATTTATCTGCTGCAAGAACTATTTGCTTCCCATGGTCTACCAGATAGTTGAACAAATCAAAGAAAAATCCAACGCTACCAGGGCCTTTAAGAAATTGAATATCGTCAATGATAAGAATGTCAATATCGCGATAATTTCTACGAAATGCCTCTTTTACCTCTGCAGAGGTATCGCTCATTGCGGTGACATACTCACTGATAAAATCATGGCTTACACGATATACGCAAAGCTTATTGATATTATTTTGAAGAATGTAGTTTTGAACAGCTTTAAGAAGATGGGTCTTGCCTAGACCACTTCGACCATATATAAAAAGTGGATTGTAATTTTTAACGCCATCCGCTACCTGCTTTGCTGCTTGCAGAGCCAGCATATTCTCTTCACCTTCAACAAAGCGGTTAAAGGTGAGTTTAGAATCGTTTTCTGTTACATCTGCAATCAAAGGGTTTGCTGCGCGGCGCTGTTCCAAACTGGGTGTTTGCTGGTTTGTAGAAACTAAAGTGGTTGGTACTGGATTATACGCAGCTGTATTTTGAGTCTGTGCGCTCAGTTGCGAGTTTGTACTATATGTAGATAAACTATCACTTATAGTATTTTGTGTAGCAAGGTTTTGGAGTTCCGTTTGAGAAACAACAGATGAAGTCTTCACTACGGGTTTTGCTGCAAGATTAATTTCTACAGTAAAGGCAATGTGTTCAAAAGCTACTTGCTCCAAGCACTTCTCGATAAGCGGCGTGAGCTTCTTAATTTGAAGTTTCATAAAGCGCGAGGGTGCGAGCACCGAAATAGAATCACCAGTAAAAGAACAAGGTGTGCATTTTTCTAACATAGCGCACTTAGAAGCACCTAATTCTTCCATTCCCATTGCTAAATCAAGCACGTCGCTCCACAGTGCTTGTGCGTAGGAATCTATTGTGTTTTCCATTGCCCCACCAAACGTTGCCTTAAGATTGTAGAAAACTCATTATATGAGATTCTGTGGGGAATGTCGAAAACTCTCTAATGTTTGCTGATCGATTTTACATATGCCTTGCCCAGCGCCGTTAATTGGCGTTTTTGTCCCGTTTTATGTGTGAGACCAAGCTCGTCTAACATTTTAAGTTCGCGCGACCAGGTTGGTTGAGAACCACCAAACTGCTCTACAAGTTCTTTTCCGCCAACTTCTGGTTTTGTCGAGAAAAGCGTTAGGACTTGTTGTCCACGTGAGCTCAGGTTTATTTCTAAAGACGGGTCAGTTGTAGGTGTTTGTACTGGTTTTGTAGCTGATGAAAAATCTGCATGCCGAGCGGATATGCCAGGCTGGTTTAGAGTTTGATCAGAATAAGCGGCTTGCTTGGTTATGGGCTGAGAAGAAGCATGTGGAGTAATAGGAAGAGATTCCTCCCCCATAGGACGAGTAGAAATTGTCACAATAGTACCGGATGAAATATTGTCTTGAATAGAGAGTGAACCGCCCTTATCAAGCATATATTGTTGAGCGATTGGCAAGCCAGAACCAACTCCACGGATATAGTGTTTCATCAGGTCTGTCGCAGATGTGGTACCAAATTGCAGCGCCTTTTCTTTTTCTTTAATTCCAGGACCCTGATCACAAAAACGAATGGTATTTCCGCCATCTAAAATGGTGATAGTGGGTTCAATAAATTCTGCATGAATATAGTTTTCTACTATTTCGCGAATGATAGTAAAAGGAATAGTTCCACCTTGTTCATGAGAAAGTTTTGTAACCGTTTCTGTAAGGGATGAAAGAAAATCACGAATATTGCTTGGTTCTAACACGACAACACGGGGTGTAACAGCAGGATCATCATATACAGCGATACGCGCAGGATAGGAAACAATACTATCTTCTGCAAGTGAATTATGAGGTTTTTTGGCTTCTTCCTCTACAAAAGGAAAGAAATCCCGTGCCATACATGACTCCTTTATCAACAAACTTTCGTCCCTTGTTGAAAGTTTCAAAAAATAACTTTCACGTTGAAGAAAAGTTTTCAACAGCTGATAAAAACTTGTCGATAAGTGCGTGAAAGTGAATGAAAACTCATGAAAGATAATAACAGTTAAGACATAAGTATTCAGCAATGAATACTTTTTCTTTTGCTAAGAATGAAATTTCATGGCAGATTATGAATAAAAAGTTACCTAAACCATGAACTTAAGAGGAACATTGACAGAAAGCAGTGGTATTCCCTACAATTCTAAGGCTTGATATAAGAATTCACCAACCTGTAATCCAGGAGGAATAAAAAATGAAGCGTACTTATCAACCAAACAAGCGCCGTCGTGCTAAGACTCACGGTTTCCGTGCTCGCATGGCTACAAAAGCAGGACGTGATGTTCTGTCTCGCCGTCGTGCTAAGGGTCGTAAGCGTCTCACCGTTTAAGGCATCTTATGGAGACCATCAAATCCAAACAGGAATTTGAGCGGGTCTTCACTAATGGTAAGCGTGCATCACATCCACTCGTACGCATTACGTTTGTTAAAGAAGATCAAAACGCTCCAACAAGAATTGCATTCGTAGCTGCTAAAAGACTAGGAAATGCAGTTTTTCGCAATCGTTGTAAGCGTGTTCTCCGAGAAGCCGCCCGCAGGAGTGATATTCCTCGGGACGGTCTTTCTGTGATTTTCTTTGCAACCAACAAAACAGCTAATGCGTCAGTACGTGAGCTTGATACAGCGCTGCAACACCTTTACAAAAGGTTTTGAGGGGCTTAGGGAGTGTAAAACAATGACGAGTAAAGCGGCTCAAACTGCCATTTGTATCGTCAAGTTTTATCAAAAATGGATATCTCCAGCACTACCGGATTCATGTATCTACTCCCCCACCTGCTCTCAATATGCAATTGAAGCACTGTATAAACATGGCTTTATTAAAGGCTTATGGTTAGCTCTAAAGAGGATTGCACGCTGCCATCCATTTCATAAAGGTGGATATGATCCTGTTCCTTAATAATCTACACGTGCGGAGGAAACATGTGGGATTGGTTTATTAACTTTTTATATCAAGTACTCGCCTTTTTAGCTGGGCTTGTCGGTGACTGGGGTCTTGCAATTATTGTGTTGACCTTTGCCATTCGCCTTATTCTTACTCCCCTTACTTTGCGTTCCACGAAATCTTCTGCTCATATGCAGGCACTTCAGCCAGAAATGAAAGAGATTCAAGAGCGTTGGGCAGACGATCCTCAGCGTATGAACGAAGAAATGCAAAGGTTTTATTCTGAAAATAAGTTTAATCCATTAGGTGGCTGCTTACCTATACTTTTACAGATGCCTATATTCTTTGCTCTCTTTTCAGTGCTTCGTAACAATCTTCCTGCAGAAGCCCACTTTTTTGGTATTTTAGACTCCCTGTCTCAGTCTGTATCCGGTGCACTTGCTTCTGGCGGTATTGCTGCGGCATGGGTTTTTATCATTCTTGATGTTGCTTTTGGTCTATTAACATTTATCCCCATGTATTTAAACTCTTCAAACTCTTCTGAGGAGCAGCGTTCTCAAATGCTGGTTATGGGGTTTGTAATGGCAGCTATGATGATGTGGTTTGGTTGGTCAGTACCTGTCGGTGTTCTTCTGTATTACGATACATCTGCTGCTTGGGGTGTTATTCAACAGCTTTTTATTACCAACAAAGTTATGGAAAGTATCCGCCAAAAAGAAGCTGACCGTGCTGCTAATCAGGTAGTCGTTAATGTTGTCCGTAAAGAAAAGAAAGCTCGTCCACACAAGAAGAACTAGTTACTTCTTTATTTCAGCATTATTTAAGGAAGTAATTAAAGGAGAAAATTATGGCTGATGAACTCAGCGCGGATATAGTAGAAACAAGTTCAGAAGGTCTATTGGCTACTCATCAAGCTGGCGAGAAGTTCTCTGATGCCCAACTTGATGCCATTGCGGATCTTGCTATTAGCTGTGTCCGTGAGCTACTCTCTTTCTTTAATGAGAACCACTGTGATATTGATGAGTATGAGGGTGATGAAGACGAACTCATTCTTGATGTAAATGGTGGAAACCTTGCTGTCCTTATCGGACGTCATGGAAGAGTGTTAGATGCATTTCAGATGCTTGTTTCTTCTTTAGTCAACAGAAAACTTGGTTTTCACTTCCCTGTTATTGTTGATATTGAAGGATATAAAAACCGTCGCAAACAGAAAATTGAAACCATTGCTCTTTCTGCTGCATCACGAGCAAAAACAAACGGTCGCGTTCGCCTAAAGCCAATGAATGCATATGAACGACGTCTGGTACACCTTGCTTTACTTAACGATGATGGGATTATTACTCACTCTGAAGGTGAAGATCCAGAGCGATATGTTGTTATTACAGCTGTTCATTCTGAGTAATATTTCTCTTCTATACAAGATATTATTAAGGGGATTGGCTTTAAGCCGTCCCCTTTTTTATGCCAAAAAATCATGATGCGAGTACTTTTGTCAGGAGAGAATATGTTTTTAAATGATCGAGCTGTCCATATGCAATTAAAGAAAGAGGCAGAATGTTTTGGCATTACTCTCTCCCCCACACAAGAAGATATGCTTCTAGAACATCTAGATCTCTTAATGGAAAAGAATAAGGTTCTTAATTTAACACGCATTACAGATACAGAAGGAGCAGTGCGCCTCCATCTAATTGATTCTCTGCTTGTGTATAAAGCTGCTTCTCCTGAGAACTTTTCTATTTTTTTAGATATTGGAACAGGTGGAGGATTTCCTGGAATTACTCTAGCTATTATGTCAGATGCTCACGGCGTTCTTTTAGATTCTGTGACTAAGAAGGTGGTTGCAGTATCTGAATTTCTTTCTTCTCTTAATCTAAATAATAGGATAAGTACTTCTTCTGATAGAGCTGAATCCTATGCTTTAGACCACAGAAATGAGTTTGATTTAGTTTGTGCTCGTGCTGTTGCACCCTTAGCTTCCTTAGTTGAGTATGCTGCGCCTTTATTATCTTTTAATGGACGTTTTATAACCACAAAAGCGCAAATAAGTGAAGAAGAGTTTAGTGCTGGACTAAAAGCAGCTAAACTGTGTGGGCTTAGTTATGTTTCACGTGAAACATTTGAGTTACCCCAGAATAGTGGTCATAGAGAGATTTTAATCTTTAAAAAGCAAAATAATGCATCTGTAAAGTTACCACGAATGGTAGGAATGGCTAAAAATAAACCACTCGCCTAACTGTAAATGATTGTTAGGTTCTTGTTTGTGCAGACACGTTAAATATGAAAGAAACCGGTTCTTGTAATATAGATCATTGTTTCATGTGAAACATTGATCTATCCCCTGCTATTCTTTTGAGTAAAGTATCAAAAAGGAGCTTAAATGGACTATAGAGACGTTAGTAAGTACAAAGAAGATGAAATAGCAAAAGTTATTTCGATAATTAATCAAAAAGGCGGTGTTGGAAAGTCTACCACTGCTGTAAATCTCTCTTCTGCACTTGGAGAGCTAAAACGTAAAGTTTTAGTGATAGATCTTGATCCTCAAGGAAACACAACAAGTGGTTATGGGATTGATAAAGAAGAGCTAGAAACTGACATTTATGACGTGTTGTTAAATGGAGATGATGTAACAAAAAACATTATCCAGACAATAGAGCCTCATGTTTTTGTATTACCTGCGACAATTCAATTAGCTGGTGCAGAAATTGATTTAGTAAACGTTAAAAAGCGCGAGTATGTGCTAAAAGAAATAATCAATAGCATTAAGGAGGAGTTTGATTACGTGTTTATCGACTGTCCTCCCTCACTTGGTTTGTTGACAATTAATGCATTTGTTGCAGCGGATAGCCTTATAATTCCTATTCAATGCGAATACTACGCTCTCGAGGGGCTTTCTAAGCTTTTAGAGTCGATGGAAATGGTTCAAAGTAAGCTCAATCCTGATTTAGAGGTATTTGGTGTACTAATGACTATGTATGATAGTCGTACAACCCTATCAAATCAGGTAGTAGAAGAAGTTCGTGCATACTTTAAAAATAAGGTATTTAAAACAGTTATTCCACGAAGTGTAAAGATTGCAGAAGCACCAAGTCATGGCTTACCGATAAATAAGTATTCACGCCTCAACAAAGGTTGTTTAGCATATTCAAAACTTGCAAAGGAAGTGACAAGACGTGGCTAAATCAGGACTTGGAAAAGGCCTAGGCTCCCTTATCAGTGAAGCGAATCATGAAGTTAGCGCAATAAAGGCAGATTCAAATCTCCCTTTAAGCTCTATTACTCCAAATCCAAACCAGCCTCGCAAAATATTTGAACCAGAAGCTCTAGCAGAACTAGCAAACTCTATTAAGCAGAATGGAATTTTACAGCCAATTCTTGTACGTAAAAAAGGCGTTAAGTATGAGATTGTTGCTGGAGAACGTAGATATCAAGCAGCAAAGCTTGCAAAACTTAAAGATGTTCCTGTAATCATTAGAGAAGTATCAGATGAAGAAATCTTACAGCTAGCACTGATCGAAAATTTACAACGGTCTAATCTCAATCCCATTGAAGAGGCACGAGGATATAAGCAGCTTATTAAAAAAAATAAAATGACACAGGAAGAACTTGCAAAAGTACTTTCTAAATCAAGATCTGCAATCACAAATACTGTGCGCTTACTTGATCTTCCCGAAAGTGTTCAACAATATATGTTGGATGGAAGTTTGAGTGCTGGACATGCGCGTGCAATTCTTGCAGTGCCAACAGAAGAGGGTAGAGAAAAACTTGCACAAAAAGTTGTAGAAGAGCATTTATCGGTAAGACAGACAGAATCTCTTGCTCCGCTATTTTCTGGCGAGAAAGGGGAAACAAAACCCCGCCAAGCTACTCCACAATCATTCAAGCGTGCGGCGCGCCAATTACGACTTGCCCTTGATACGAATGTTCGTGTTAAACAGGTTCGTGGGAAGAACAAAATCGAGATTGAATTCAAAGATGAGGATGATCTTGCAAGAATCTTAGACTCCTTTAAGAGTGATGGAGCATGAAACGTATTTACGGAGCAATAAAAGTGCTTGCTGGTTCCGCGGCGATTGCTTCTGCTACATATTTCCTTGTTTTAACTAAAGAAGATAGGGAAGAGGTACGTGCAGCGGTTCAAAAATCAATAAAAGACATTATTCGTACAAAAGAAAACGTTGAACGCGTGTTTAGTAAAAATGAGAACGAACTTGATCAAACACTTGAAGCACTGCAGGATTCTGTAAGAAAACAGTGGAGCAATCTGGAAAAGTAGTTGTAAGAGATATCCTAATTAGAACAAATGTTCTAATTAGGATATCTTGTATATAGGTATGGTTACTTAAGAACCTGTTGTTTGAGTTGTCCACAGGCTGCCGCAATATCATTGCCTCGTGAATTACGAATAGTGCACTCAACTCCAGCTTGTGCAAGCCTTCGTACAAATGTCTGAGCCCGAGCGTCTGTAGAAGGCTTAAATGGAGATCCAGGGACCTCATTAAGCATAATTAAGTTAATGTGGGCCATGGTGTCACTTGCAAAATCACAAAGCGCTGCTAATTCATCGTCTGTATCGTTAACCCCACCGATAAGAGCGTATTCATAAGACGGTCTACGTCCGGTTTTATCGACATACTCCTGCATAGCATCCCAAAGGCGCAACAAAGAAAAGCGTTTAACACCAGGCATAAGTGTGTCGCGCGTTTTTTGCACAGCAGAGTGTAGGGAAACGGCCAGAGTAAATTGTTCCGGCTCATTTGCAAACTTGTGAATCATGGGAATAATGCCGCAGGTAGATACCGTGAGATGACGAGCACCAATGCCAAGACCTTTTGGAGAGTTAAGCAAACGCAGCGCCTTCATAGTTTCATTATAGTTGGCAAATGGCTCGCCTTGACCCATGAACACAACGCTTGTGGCGCGTGTCCCGAAGTCTTCTGCAACATGGATAACTTGGTCGTAGATTTCTGCTGCGGTAAGAGAACGACTAAGACCAGCCTTACCGGTTGCACAAAATGAACAAGCCATACCGCAGCCTGCTTGTGAAGACACACATACAGAAAGTTTGTTACGAGACGGCATACCAACACATTCAACGGAAGCCCCATCTGCAAATTGCAGGAGATATTTACGGCTACCGTCTTTAGACAACTGGCGAGCAAGCTCATTTGTCTTACCAAGTACAAAGGTATTTGCAAGCTGCTCGCGCAAAGAAGCAGGTAGATTGCTCATATCGTCAAATGACGTGACATGTTTAACCCAGAGCCAGTCGGCTATTTGCTTAGCACGGAACGTGGGCTGTCCTAGAGCATGCAAGACACTCATAAGTTCATCAGAGGATAATGAGCGGATATCAGTATGGGTAGAAGTGGCAGTGGTTGAGGGAGTCAAAAAATCTGCGTCTTCTATATTCATATTTAAACCTTATCTATGAGTTACGGATACAGCTCAGAGTGGAGTATCCTCATACAAAGAACTGTTATACAAAGTCTAGCGTACATTTACGTTCCTAATGAGGAGTTTCACAATGACCAACATTGATGTCACAGTCTGCAAAGTCGCACTTCTTTCTGGCGGTTGGTCTGACGAGCGTGAAATTGCGCTAGCAAGCGGCCGTGCATGTGAGAAAGCTTTGCACCAGGCGGGCTTTACACAGGTAGATTTTATTGATGTTGCCGAGAAGGGCGTGTTGTCCAAGCTCGAGAAAGGCAACTATGACGTTGCCTTTATTGCAATGCATGGACCATATGGTGAGGATGGCTGTATTCAGGGCTTATGCGAAATTTTACGTTTGCCCTATACCTTCTCGGGGGTTTTAGCTTCGGCAATGGGAATGGAGAAGCAGGTCGCAAAGACAATTTTTCAAGCAGCAGATATTCCCACTCCTGATGGATGTGAAATCGCAGTAGATCAGGATGTTAATGAGGCAGTCGCGCAAAAACTCGTACAAACCTATGGCTTGCCCTTGTTTGTTAAGCCGGCGAGCAATGGTTCAAGCTACGGTGTTTCACGTGTAACATCTGCTGAGGCTCTGCCCGAAGCAATTAAGCTTGCCTGTGCCGACGGCGACACCGCTGTGGTTGAGAGCTGCATTACCGGAACTGAAATTACCGTACCTGTTATTGGCAATGCTGACCCACAGGCGCTTCCTGTAATAGAGATCGTTACCGGTGCAGAGTTCTATGATCTCAAGGTTAAGTACGAGCCCTCTTCTTTGCACCACGTTATTCCTGCAAGACTTTCTGAGAAGGCCTATGCTCTTGCCCAACACTATGCTTGTGAAGCTCACAAAGCTTTGGGTTGTAGGGGAGCGTCGCGTAGCGATTTTATTGTTACCGCAGATGATGAACCTATTTTGCTTGAAACAAACGTAATTCCCGGCATGACTGAAACCTCACTGCTTCCTGATTCTGCACGTCATGCCGGTATAGAGTTCCCCGAGCTTTGTCGCAAGTTTATTGAGTTCGCGCTTGAGCGTACCCAGGCGGACGCATAGGCGGATATATGGCACAAATAGCAAATGCTTCATTGGTCGAGCAGTTCTTGCTGCCCGACACACCTGCTTTTATCGCCCAACAGTATAAAAACCTTCGCGAGCAAACGAACCAACAAGACTTTGGTCTGCTGGTAGACGATTTTGTCGTTTTGGATACAGAAACTACGGGCTTATCGTTTAAAGAATGCGAGCTCATAGAAATTGCCGCGGCGCACATTGAAGAAGGCCAAATAACCGACACGTTTCAGACCTTTGTGCATCCCCATACGCTCATTCCCGAGAAAATCACCAAGCTCACACATATTTCTAATGCTGATGTGGCAGATGCGCCAGGTGCAGAAGACGCTGTGGCGGCCCTAGCGGATTTTGTTGGCGGGATGCCCGTTCTGGCACATAATGCTACGTTTGACAGGACATTTATCGAGAAGGTCAAGGGTGGCAAGCTGGTTAGTGACAACTGGATTGATACGCTTGCGTTGAGCCGCATTGCTTTACCTCGTTTGTCTTCTCATAAGCTCGCCGACCTTGCACACATGTTTGACTGCGCACCGGTATCTCACCGCGCAATTGATGATGTGGCCGCACTGGCTGGTATTTGGCCAGTTTTATTATGTGGCCTGCTTAACCTTGGTGGGGGATTGCTGCAAACGCTTACAGACATGCATACGGATGTGCACTGGAGTCTTAGGCCCATCTTTAGCTATTTAGCCGGCCTGCAGGATCAGGAACCCTTTGCTCTTGAGCAGATCCGTCGTGAGCTGCTCGTTGATGATTTGCCGGCCCGCATGGATGCGGCAGAGTTAACTTTGCCGCTCGACCCCGTTACCTCCGATCAGATTATTGCTGCGTTTAGTCCATCTGGTTGTGTTTCTCGCATGTATGATGCCTTTGAACTGCGTCCTGAACAACTGCAAATGGCTCAAGAGGTGAGAGAAGCTCAGGCGTCTGGCGCATCGCGCTCTATAGAAGCGGGAACGGGCGTAGGCAAGTCCATGGCGTATTTATTGCCAAGCATTTTGTATGCGCAGCGCAACAAGATTGTTGTTGGCGTGGCTACAAAAACCAACGCTCTTACCGATCAGTTGGTTGCGCATGAATTGCCTGCTTTAGATGGCGCGCTGGAACAGGGGGTGCGCTACTTTGCGCTTAAGGGTTACGAGCACTATCCCTGTTTGCGCAAGGCGCTGCTGGCTACCTACACCAATCTGCCTCTACAAGCTGTCGATACAAACATGCGCTCGCAAGCAACCATTGCTCAAGATCAGCTGACTGCCATTGCAGTAACGCTTGCCTATGCTTGTCAATCGCCTTCGGGTGATCTGGATTCCTTGGGCATTAAATGGCGCAGCGTGCCGCGCTCTTTACTTACTACGACCTCTGAAGAGTGCGTTCATGCGCGCTGTCCCTTCTTTCCTCAACTGTGCTTTGTTCATGGAGCTCGCCGCCGAGCAGCGTCTGCAGACGTGGTGGTTACCAATCATTCCTTACTACTGCGCAATGTGGCTGCAGAAGGAAACATTTTGCCTCCCATTCGCCACTGGATCGTGGATGAGGCGCATTCTTTGGAAGATGAGGCACGCCGACAATGGGCGGTGGAAGTTTCTGATCACGCTGCCCGCGCTGTATTTGAAAACCTTGGTGGTGCACGTACCGGTGCCATTCATGAGCTGCTTGTTCAGGCAGTCAGTACGGAAGGCTCTGCGGTCATAACATCCTTGCTTACCCGAGCTGCGTCGGCTTGCACGCGTGCATCTATTGCAATGAGCGAGGTTTTCTCGGCGGTAGCAGAGTTTTGCAAAGAGCAGAGCTACTCGCGCGGATATGACACACAAACCATTTGGATTAGTCAGCAGCTGCGTGACCGTGAGGCTTGGCAGGCGGTTGTAGAAGCTGCCGATCCTGCTATAGATGCGTTGGATGAGGCGTCCAAACTCCTCTTTGAGGCACAGAGAGAAATTACTGAGCAGGTCAAAAAGCCAAAAACAGAACTTTCTGCTGATCTGCGCAGCCTGACAAACCTTCTTGATGGACTTAAGCTCATCATTGCTGGTAAGGATCAGAGCTATGTATACTCCGTGCGCATGACTCGCAAGCACGGCGGTCTTGTCGGTGGAGCGCTTTTGGCCGAGAAGATCGACATTGGTACAGAGCTGGCGGAAAAGTGGTTGCCCGAGACCATGAGCACCGTTTTTACCTCTGCAACTATTGCAGTAGGGGATGACTTTACGCACTTTAATCATTCTGTGGGCGTCGATAGCTTGCCCGCTTTGGAGCACAAAGATGTGCGTTTGGCTTCCAGTTTTGATTACGACAAGAACATGAGTGTGCTCATTGCGCGTGATTTACCACAGCCAAACAGTCCGGACTATTTAGAAGCGCTCGAGGACCTTCTCTTTGACGTTCATAAGGCTATGGGAGGTTCGGTGCTTACCTTGTTCACCAACCGCCGCGAGATGGAGCGCGTGTACGAGAGCCTGCAATCACGACTAGCAGCAGAAGGTCTGGATCTTGTCATGCAAGAGCGCGGTGCTGCAACCAAACAGCTGCGCAATACGTTTTTGTCACAAACGTCGCTGTCACTTTTTGCGCTTAAATCGTTTTGGGAGGGTTTTGATGCAACGGGGGATACGCTGCGCTGTGTGGTTATTCCTAAGCTGCCCTTTGCAAGTCCCAACGATCCTCTCTCTAAAGAACGTGATATACGAGAAAACCGTTCTTGGTGGAACCATTCGCTTCCCGAGGCAGTCATTTCTGTGAAACAGGCTGCAGGGCGCCTCATTCGCAGTTCAAAGGATGTGGGCGTGCTGGTGTTGGCGGATTCTCGCCTTATGACCAAAGGGTATGGCAAGCAATTTCTGCATAGCTTGCCGACAGAAAACTATACGGCACTTGATGCATCACATATCGGACGCTACATTGAGCTGTGGCGCAGCTCACACAAATAGCTGGTGCCGGAAGGACACACAACCATCCCCGTACTAGAAGGCGTACAAAACCGCTAATTCATATGCTTGGCGAGAAGGTCTTGGGCATAGTCTGAGATCTTCTTTTTTAGCTGAGGGTCTTTAATTTTGACCTGGTTTCCACAGGCAGCAAGATGACGGATAAGCCACAGGGAGCCGTAGTTGGGAATAACAAGCTCGACGCTCTTATCGGCATGTTGTGTACGTTTTACTGGGTGCCAAGGGTACAGCTCTTCTAATACAGGATCCAGTAGCGTGATAGTTGTTGTTTCCAAAGAAGGATCCTGTTCTAAAGAAGAACCCTGGGTCTTGGATTGGTCTGTGATATGGGATGGAGACAAAGGTGGATCCATGCGCTGGGGCTTGTCCATACGATCGAGCCTAAAAGTCCGCCGCTGGCCGCTTGCAAACTCATGCGCCTCCAAATAGCTCAAACCATCTTGCAAGTACAGTCTGTTTGGGATAACAAGTCGCTCTTTTTTTGTGTTGCTATGTTGAGAAGCATAGATAAATTTCAGACACTGCTTATTGCCAAGCGCTTTAATACACTCTAGGAGTACCTCGGGATTTGTAAGAGTGGGGGAGCTGGCAACAGTCCGTGCAATTTCTTGCGTGTTCGTTTCGATTTGCGTGTAGCCTTTCTGGACCATTTGGTACAGCGGTGTATTACTGTCAAACCCGCATGCCTGTAGTGCGGCGATAAGGGCAATCGATTCTGCTTTAGTAAGTCGCAGGGGCCGTATTGCACTGGCCGGAGAGATAAGGGTAAGCTCGTTGTCATTCTCGCCAAAGGTGAGGGGCAGATAGGAGGTTTCATCTCCTGCTACGTCAATAAGCAGATCCATAAGGCGTTGGGCTTCTTCATATGAGATGCCAAGCTTGTGCGCCACGCTTTGCGCTTGAATGGGTTTGTCGGATTGTGTGAGAGCGCCGAGCAAAACGGTAAGCTGCTTAAGGGTGGTTTGCCCACCCTTTCGGCCGTGTGTGGGTTTACCTGCCATTATGCGAAGCCTCCTTAAGAAGTGTGCTATATGCCTCCACTAATACAGGAGGTTCGTCTGGGATAAATCCCTGTGCAATAGCCCAGCGAGCAGCGTCACGTACGCGTGCAGGATTTATTGATATGGCAAGCTTGCTTTGTTTTTGATCAAAGCTGCAGGACGAGCTGTTGAGCTGTTGAGCCAAAACAACACATTCCGGCTCTAAAGGAACGCAAAACAGTGCTTTTACCTGCTCTTCTCCATATTGAAAGGGGAGGAGAAGATAGTCTGTCACAGAGAAAGTCTGCGGAATGGTGTAGGACGCAGAAAGAGGTACTACGTTCTGGATGCGGTCTTCTCTAAAAACACGGATATCGTTGAGGTTAAGATTTCCACTAGGGGTTTGGTTGAGGCTCGCGCCGTGTGACTCAGCCTCATTGGAGCTGGATGTTTCAGACTGCATAGGTGCTCCCACAAAATAAGAGCGCCCGCGTGACGAGAATAACCCGAGCACTGCAATCTGCCGCATACTGAGTTTTCCTGCAGCATTGCAGTAGGTAATTTGGCAGCTGCATCGGTTTACAAAACAGCTGTGGAGTGTGGCAAGCATGCGTGATGTGGGCGGTTTTGTAGAAAGTGTTGCATTAGCGGATGAATCACTCAGGGTGTTTGTAGGACTAGCTGTATCAGGAGTTTTATCATGCTGGTTAAATACTTTGTGGATTTTTGCCAGCGCCATACGCAGATCTTCTCGATAAGGAAAATCAGGTTGGCTGAGATACGGCGCACAAACCGATTGGATGGTTGCCGCATCATCCAGACTAAGAGCAGCCTCGTTGGCAAAGGTGGCCTTTCTGTCCAGTGTGTATACATCACCAAGCGATTCATCCCGGACGGAAATGATGGATATGCCGCACTGCGCTAAGTACGCACGATCCCGCATAAAGGCCTTCTCGGCAGCAGACTTTGACAGCTGAGCATAGAGCGCCGCCGTTATTTCTGTAAGCAAAAGGGGTGCAGAAGCATGCATAAACAGCACTGCCAATGAGGTAACACGTTCTGCCATCTGCTCACTTTTAGACAAAGGCGCCCCAAAATCATCCTCTGCAAACAAGTCTGTTTGTTCGCTCACGAGCCCTCCTCATGCTTTTATCGATTTCTGATACTGTTATATCCTTGATAGTATTAGATAATTCATGAGGTTGCTATTCAGATGGTGGTTCAGATAGTTTAGAGGCGAGAGGAGCGTGTTACATGAGTAAATCTACATCGCGCCATATAGCAGCGGATAAGAGCGCTTTGTCTCAAAATACAGACACTTCGAGCGCTTCTGTAGATGCCTCGGTTTCTAATACGCCCACGCCTCGGCGCGATCAAAAGAAAATTCCTCTCGTTATTAAAATTGGTGCAAGCCTTATTGCGTTAATCATTTTGGGAAGCGCCGGGTATCTTATTTGGCGCCATTTGACGGGGGCCGCTCAAGCAAAAGAGCAAATTTCTGCAGCTATTGCTTCTGTTTCAGAGAGTGATGCGGCTATCGTTCCGCTTAACAACACCATTACATCTGACTTGGGTTCTAAAACAAGCGATGAGCTTACCAAGATAAAAGAAGCGGCAAAAAAGAGTAGCTCTTCTTTAGATGATGCTCAGATGCATGTGGGAAATGCCTTGTCATTAGACGAGTTTATGATCGATGATGAGCGCGCTGTTGTTAAGGCCCTACAAGATTCCGTTGACCAGCGCCGTAAACTTATCGAAGCCGGTGAGGAAGTGCTCACCATAGATGGTGGGGCTTTTAACGCAAAAGCTTTGCTCACCAAGGCTATGGAAAAAGCTGTGTCTGCGGACTCCAATATCGAGAAATCCGTGGAGGCAGCAGCAGAATATGCAAAATCCCTTGCAGGGGAGGAGTCTTCTGTTACGGACGCAAGCGTGCCCGTTGGGTTTGATAAGGCTGCAATGGAAGACATCACCGAGGCTCAAAGCTTTGAAAACGCTGCTGAACAGGCATTTTCTGAGGCTGATTATTCAGTGTATACGAAGTACCTGGCTGCTCGTAAAGATGCAATCCAGGTTCTGATGGATTCGGACAACGCTATTGCATCAGGGGATTTTGATAGCGCCCAAGCAAGTATTGAGGACTACAACAAGCGTGAAGCAGCAAGTTCAGAGTTGGCTCAACAGCTACCAGAAACTCCCGATACCTTCTTAAGTGAGGCGTATGAAGCAGCGCTTAAAAAACCGCTTGATACGTATAAAGAGATTGCCGAGGCGCTTGCAGCAACCGATAAAAAGATCCGAGATTATCAAGGTCTTGCAGTCGGCAGCTCAAAAAAGGCGTAGAGATTAAGGAAAATCTATCCGTATAAGGCCTTAAATAGCCCAATAAACCATTCCTCAAGTGCGATATTTTGTTTTAGGTCGTATACTCTTAGCGTGACTATCAAAATGTAGCAAATAGGTCCAAAGGAAAACTTTTATGCCGACCAGAACTAATAGGTACCTAGAGTATCTCGATCAGCAGACACCCATTGCTCCGGCAAATAGCCAAGAAGAGCTACAAGAGGCGCAAAACATCGAAGCATTCTTTTTATCTCGTGGTTTAGAGACCAGCGTTCAGGAGTTTGATGCTTCCACCGCGGCGCCTATCATCAGGGCAATTATGCAGATTATTCTGCTTGTGGGCATATTGCTTTCACACATTGGCAATACGCCTTTGTCTGTTGTTGCGATGTTCATTACTCTAGCAGCAGCTGTTTTGCTGGTTATGGATGTTATGGGCAAGGATATATTTACGCGCCGTACTCCTCCTGCAAAAAGTCAAAACGTTGTTGCAGTACATCGTGCGTGCGGTCCTTTGGTTTCTAAGGGCAACCGTCCTATTGTGATCGTTGCTCATTACGATACTCCCTACGAGAACTTCTTATTTAATCCTGCGATTGCAAAGGCACAGCCCTATATTCGTATTGCTGCTGTATGGAGTGTGCCTCTTGTTGCGCTTTGCGTGATCTTCCAGCCCTTTGTTATTCTTGGTGGCTTCCGTACACTCCTTTGGTTTGTAGGCATTCTTGCTGGTCTTGCTCCTTGTTGCGTGGGCGTTGCTACTTTGGCTGAACGTCGTATGGGCTGCACTACTGGTGCTAACGACAATAAATCTTCTATAGCTGCATTGTTTGATATTGCTGCAACCCTTCGTCCCACTGAGGAAGAGAAGGTACAAGCTTTCCAAAAGGAAGGAACGCTTTCTGAGGATAGCGACCAAGATGACATCGCTGATGGGGAAACAGACGGTGAAGATGCGGTAATGCCACAACCACAACCACAACCACAACCGCGCTATGAAGAAGTTATTGGCGTGCGCCATGGTGAAGAGGTACTGCGTCAACTGGGCATGCTCCCCACTTCTTGTGAGATTGAATATGTAGAGCCCAAGATTATCGAGTATGTAGTTCCACAGACTGATCAGGCTGATTCTGTCACTGCCGCTTCTACGTTTGATTCCATAGTGGAGCAAAATCCTGCAGATGAAGAGTTTTCTCAGGGGCCTGTTGATGGAGTTGACCAGACTGCGGGTAAGACCACTCACCTAAAGATGCCTGTTGCCGTGACAGACTTCTTCTCTCGTGTTAAGGACTTTGCCTCCAGCAAAATGCGTCATCCAGCACCTTCTGATGTGCCTCTGGTAGAGACAAGCTTTGATCAAGAGAATGCTGCAGCAGTAGAAGGTGAGGTACCCGCTACAAAGAATGGTGCAGCACCAGATAGTACGGCAGAAAAAACCGTTGCCGTACCCGCACTTGATGAGACGGTTATAGCCCAAAATGCGGCAGCTGCTTCTAAGACAAGTGAGCTTCCTGATTTAAGTGCAGAAGAGCAGGTTAATCTTGCACCCCGTGTTTCTTTGTTTGACCTGCCCGATCCTTCTCATGCAGAGGTTGATCCTCTCAGCCCGGAAACTGTTGATGATGCACCTGTTATGGCTGAGGAGGATATGCCAAAGCCAGCTCATGCAACACAGGATGCTCATAATACACCTCAACTATCTCTGGTAGACGATAAATCAGCGGCTCAACCTGGTATACCTACCGTATCCAAGCTTAGTGCTGATGTTATGCACGCTTCAAGTCAGGCTTCCGCTCGGAAAAAACTCCGTTTGTTTGGCAAGAAGAAGCAAACCGACGAGTCCCTTTCTGAATATCTTGGCGTAGATGAAGACTTTGATGCCAAGACTGATGGCAACAAGATTGGCTCTTGGGATAATTTTGCCGACCATGATACTAAGTCTGCCTCTCACGATTCCGATGACTCTGACACTCCTTGGAAGGGTGGCGCAACGCGCAACTCTAAATTCCAGGTAATCGAGGGTGAAGCTAACGAGAATACCGACGAGCCTAACGATCAGGTAACAAGTGAAGATGTTCCTACGGATGAAGAGCTGCGCGATGCTGTTTTATCCATGTCTGATGATGAGCTGCTTTGTCATGATATATGGCTTGTTGCGCTTGGATCTTCCTCTCTTGATCATGCGGGAATGACGGCGTTCTTGCAGGAGTATCGTAGGTCTTGTCGAGGCTCTTTTGTTATCAATTTGGACAGCATTGGTGCTGGTCAACTAACCATGTATACCAATGAAGGCGTATATCATAGCCGCCGTGCAGACCGTCGTTTGACTCGATTGCTTACCAATACCGCAAACGACCTGCACATTGATTTGGTAAAAGCTGGTCATCGTTGGGGTGATACAGACGCAACCAATGCAATGCGCTCTTCCATGCGTTCCGTTACCCTTGCTGGTGTTGATGAAAATGGTATCCCTGCACTGTCTCACACCGCAGACGATGTTATTGAGGAAGTTGATCCAAGGCAGATAAAGAGTGTTTCTGCACTTATTTGTGAACTTATCCGTCGTTCATAGCACATAAAACAGCAGCAACACAATAGTTTGTAGTGTTTGGTCCCAGATAGAACTCACTCTTTCTGGGACCATTCTTTTATAGAAAATCTAGGTTAGCTTAATGCCTTACTAGCTCCAGTAGCTATTTAGGGTTTCTAAAAAATCGTGAACCACGTATAGCAAACCAACCTCCAGCTACAAGACAGGTAATAAAACCAACACTTAAAAGATCTCCCGTTTTGGGCAGTTTAATTTTTTGCTGCTGTAACGTCTCTGGTGGAGTTTTAGGTTGCGGTGGTGTGGGCGGTTCAGGCGTAGGAGGTGTAGAAGGTGTGGGTGGCTCGGGAGGTGTGGGAGGCGTAGGAGGATCAGGTGGTGTAGGTGGTGTAGGTGGTGTAGGAGGTTCGGGAGGCTTAGGGATTGAGAAGCTCTGATCTGCATCATCAAAATCTTCGTGGTTATCAAGTTCAACTTCATCCAGGTATAGTTTTTCAAAGGCAACGACGTCTATGTTGTCATCAGGCTGCTTATCTATTGTGAAAGAAACCTCTATCTCACCACTTGGGGTATCCGGAGTAAATTCTACCTCTGAAGCTGGAAGCTGTTTATCGTTAAGACGGAGTGGCTCTTTTGTCTTTTTATCCATCAATAGGCCAACCATTTTGTATGATTTACCAGGTGTAAGACCGGAGTAAGAAACGGTATCGCTAAGCTCTAGGGGAAAGTCCTGTATTGTTTTGTCCGACGTTTGCTTGTTTATAAGTTGCGTTTTTATGGCAGGAACAGTAATGGTTTGCTGTTCATTATCCAAACGTGCATGGGTGGCAACACAACGAGTCCCTTCGTAAAGGCTTGTTTGTGCTACAAGCTTTGTACTGCGAATCGACTGTCTGTCCAATTCAAAAGCGCTGTCATGATCAAGATCAGTGTCTTGAGCTACGAACTCATAACTTTGCTCGGATAAAACCGGGTGTTGTTCTTCGTCTGCATCTATAAGTTCACTTTTGAGGATATATTTCGTTCCAGGAATTAGACCATGCACCTGCGTTTTGTCTGTGAGTTGCTGTGTGGCATCAAGGCTTACCATTTGTTCTTGCGTCAGATCACAAATCAAATGAGTAACAATAGTGGGTATCCAGACCGTTTGCTGTTTATTGTTTAGACCATGGTGTTTTACAATCTCTTGTCCACTGGCATCAAACAGAGAAACACACGATACTATGCGGTGGGGAAGCTCATTGGAGTCATCAAGCGAGAAGTGCAAATCTATGGTTCCGGATGACTCTTTGGGGCTAAATTTTTCTTCACACACGACGCTGCCGAAGCTGGGGTCAAGCTTCTTACCCGTATCCGCATCAACCAAGCTCGCTTTAAGTGAGTATGAAGCACCTGTAACAAGACCAGAGTAAGAAATTTTGTCTTGTAGCTTGATTGGAGATGAGCTTACGGTATCCACACTATCTTTGGAGGTTGCATCCTCTGCAGTGGTAGCGACCTCATCTATATCTGAGTGAGCAATAGTGTGACTTTGATTTGTGGTTTCAAGGAGCTCAGTTTGGATCTTTGGTTGTAGCACGCCAAATTTCACAACTGCTACGCCAGACTGTGTAGTGACCTGAGGACTTACAAACCCAAGGACAACATAGGGGGTATCACCCGTTTCTTTTTTAGCAAGCACTCTGAGCATAGCCGTGCATTCAGAGTATGTGCCGGGTTTTACCACATTCTTTGGTTGCTTTACATGGCCACAAAGCATGGGGAGTACGCCAGAACCCTTTGCCTCATTCGTGTGAGGATCATTAGCATGAAGACCACTAAAGTCCCAGCCAGAAGAACTAGAATGCTTCCAAGGAAAACTTAGCGCAAAAGCTACGTCATCAACAAGGTTAATAGCGGTGCCCTCTGCTTCAGAAAGTTTTGCAAGTTGGTTTGCCATGTCGTCCCAGGTAGCTCCAGATAAGAGCTTATCGATAAGAACTTCGGTGGATTCTTCTCCCTTATAACCCACGCTATTGTTTGTCCATGCATAAATGTAGGGAGAGCAGTTTGTAGCAAAGGCACGAAAATAGGCGCTGTCATAGGAAACGTTGGTTTTAAACTCGTACTTATCGCCAACATGTATCTGGGAAAGGTCGATAGAGTCAAATTTTCCCCACGGCCACATGGCCATTTCGTCTGGATTAGATATATGCGCCAGGCCATATGCTGGTGTTGCAGGGGCTAAGGTGTCCATGAGCATGTCGATGGCTTTTTTGCTTGTAATTTTGAGGGTAATGGAAGGCTGAGCAAAGGGGGAGAGGGCCAACGTAAGCTCGCCCGTATTTTTGTCGTAGTATGCTCCTTTTTGAGCGCTGAGTTTATACGGTTGTGAGTTGCTGTCGGTATAGGCAACAAGGTCATCAAGAGAGATTTTTGAGGCTTGGGCTTTATCCAGCAGCGGAATGGTTACAGTATTTTCTAGAGAGTCCACGTCAATAACCTGAGTGGCAGCCAGAGGTTTAACGTCTTTTCTATCACTTGTTACACGTACTTGAAATTGTGTTTGTAGTCCGTCTTTAAGCTTTATACCTACGAGCTGTTGAGCCTGCATGCCAAAAGCAATTTCTTGGCCTTGTTGGTTAGTAAACAAAGTCTTTGGAATATAGGCAATGCCAGAACCACTGTCATAAATTACGCCTTGGATACGTGTGCCAGATGTGTTATCCACAGCAAAAACGGTATCGTAAACGGTGCCGCCATGCGTGAGCTTGGTCGCATCAATAAAAGCAGCATAGTATGTATCGGAAGCGTCAAACAAATGCACTGCAGACTCATACTGTCCCACAATCGTATCAAGGGCAGTTTGCTGATGAGCCCATATGCTGTCCAAAGTTGCATCCTGTGCCAAAACATCCGCATCTGCCAGGGTGTATTTGACCGTCATGGTATGTCCGGAATCCCTGAGCTTTGGCTTGGCTAAAGACGCTCCTAAAGCGCGAGCGTAGTTCATGCTAAGCGAGAAAAGCGTCTGAAAACCCGATAGAGGCGATGGGTTGTTATCATCATGAGAAGGTGAGGTATCTTGTATCAAAGACATGTCCAGGTGTTGACCAAGATACTCTTCTGTTTGTGGATAGATTTGTTCCGAGGATTGAGTGCTTTCTTGCTTTGTATGGTCTCCTTTTGCCAGGGCTAATGTGGTGCATTGAGCAAGCGATGAAGGTGCAATCATACCTCTGGTTAAAAGAAAGCATAAGCAAAATGCTAGTATGCGCTGGACAACAGTAAACAAATGCCGTTTATTGGGAGGTTGAGGGTGGTGAAACATGTAAGACATAGGCTTCTCCTCTAGCTTCTTCTCAGTACAATGCGTACGAGCACCATGCTAGAAGCCAAGCCAAACACAAATCCAACAACTACAAACAAATTGTTTTGCAAAAAGTATTTCGTGCGAATAGGCCCGTTTCCATGGAGTTACCTTGTTCTGCGAAAACGAGCACGGTATACTATTCTTTGCGCCGCTTTGCTCGGCGAAAAAGTAAGCGGGCATCGCCAAGTGGTAAGGCAACGGCTTCCCAAGCCGTCATGCGCGGGTTCGAATCCCGTTGCCCGCTCCAAAAGACTCGTAGAGCCCCAATTTTGGGGCTTTGTTTTTTAGCTGGGAGGTTGTATGGCTCGTTTGATGGCACCCATGGCCAAGCGTCTTATAACCCTACTTGATTCCTATCGCACATCAGACGGAGCATATCAGCTACCCACTACGGTTTCTGCTGAAGCGCTCATGAACCTTGCGCTCGAAATTAGCGGGGACGAGCTCGCATTTTTTCCTAAAGCGGACGAGGTCATATGGGCGGTTGCACGCCATGAAGGCTATATCATTCCGGATTATCCTCTGGACTCAAACTCCGAGGTTAAAAGTTTTTTGGAAGAGTATGAGGCTACCAATACCACCGATTGGTATATTAGGCATGGATTGTCCATCATGTCGATCACCCATTTTTGGCTGTACTCTTGCTTTATGGCCCGCAATCTTTTGTTTTGGCGGAAACTGTTTGTTTTTAAAGCAAGTGATGTCTCTGAGGTAAACGCCCTTGCCAAGCAGGTTCATGATGCATTGATATTTTGCTTAAGTGAACAAACCAGTAATGATGATCCACGGCTTTTTGCTGTATAAAGAACCGAGTGCCCCAAATATGAGAGGAACAGTTCTATGGCTATGACAAAGCAAGCGTGTGCTACCCGCATGGAAGAACTCAAAGATGCAATCACAGCGTATGCAAAATTGCTCGTGGAGGACGGTGCTGCAATTCAGTCGGGTCAGGAACTTGTGGTTCAGTGTCCGGTAGAGGCATACGAGTTTGGTCGCCTTGTTGTAGAACAGGCTTATGCTGCTGGGGTTGGGCATGTAACTATGATATGGGGTGATGAGCCTCTTGCGCGCCTGGATTATCTTAATTGTCCTGTTTCTTACTTTGAGACGGTACCTTCTTGGAAGCGAGAGCAGCTTAATTCTCTTGCCGAGAAGGGCGCGGCATTTTTGTTTATTGCTGGTTCGGATCCTATGGCACTTGCCGGCATTGATCCTGCAAAGCCGGCCGCTGCGTCTCGTGCACGTAACTCACAATGCAGCTCTTTTCGCGATGGCATGGACTTTGGTCGTAACGTCTGGTGCATTGCTGGTGTTCCGGTAAAGGCATGGGCCACCACGGTATTCTCGGACGTTTCTGAGGATGAGGCTATGGTTAAGCTTTGGGAAGCAATCTTGGCTGTGTCTCGCTCTCTTACGGGGGATCCCCACAAGAATTGGGAAGAGCATAACGCTCGTTTTAATAGAAACCTTGAGCTTCTTAATAGCTATAAGTTCGATAGGTTGCGGTATAGTTCTTCTAACGGCACCAATCTTACGCTTGGTCTTACCAAGAAGCATGTTTGGGAAGGCGGCGCTGCTACTACTGTCTCTGGAACACGCTTCTTTCCCAACATTCCTACCGAGGAAGTCTTTACAACACCTGACCGCATGCGTGCCAACGGCAAGGTTTTCTCGGCATTACCGCTGGTAAGAAATGGTGTAACCATTAAGGACTTTTGGTTTGAGTTTAAGGATGGGCACGTTGTAGATTTTGGTGCGGCTCAGGGTGAAGAAGTTCTTAAAAGCATCCTCGATACCGATGAGGGCGCAAAGTACCTGGGTGAATGTGCCCTGATTTCTAAGTTTACGCCCATTCGTCAGAGCGGTGTGCTCTTTTATAACACCCTGTATGATGAGAACGCTTCGTGTCACTTGGCTATTGGCACTGGCTTTCCTGAGTGCTACGAGGGCGGATTAGATATGAGCCCCGAGGAGCTACTCGAGTGTGGCGTTAACAAGTCGCACACGCACGTTGACTTTATGATTGGTTCCGACGATTTGAATATTGTGGGAATTACGGCAAATGATGAAGAGGTTCCTGTGTTTATTGATGGCAGCTGGGCATGGGATGACCAAGCGTGATAGAATAAGCGCGCATCATTTTTTGGGCCGTTAGCTCAGTTGGTAGAGCAGGGGACTTTTAATCCCAAGGTCGTGGGTTCGACCCCCACACGGCCCACCATTTTTGATGAGAAACCCCAGGAAACTAAGCTTCCTGGGGTTTATTTGTATGAAGCTTTTATCTACATATTTTTGTCCCATAAGCCTATTCACGATATACAGAGCAACAACGACGTTAGGAGCAGGCTCACACAAAGGGCAACAATAGCTCCAATCTTATGCTTTTGTGGGGCATTAGGGTTTGCAAGTGCTTCAACGGAAATTGCAATCACAAAGCAGTTCCAGATAAACAAGCGCACTCCATCGGAAGCTGGTACTATGCGCGAAAAGAAGATAAGTATCAAGAGAGCCGCGAGTATTGATGCAGCTCTAGTGACTATGTGAATGACCTTGTCTTTCATTTTAGTATTTCGACACTCCAATGATTAACTTCTTCTTAAAATAGTGCAAGAAATAAGTAGCATATATAAATAATTTTTAATATATACTAATGACCAATAATAAAAAGAAATAAAATAAGACAAATAACATTAAGTACCAAGCTACCTATTTTGTCAGGAAAGTATTTCTTCCATAGATAAATATTCAGCATGCAGTTACTGACTATAATTGTTTTAAAAATAAAGTCTGTCAGTGGCGATGGTGGGAAAAGTAGATAGAGCAAAGAAGTTGCTAATGCAATATATCCTCCAGTAAGGTATATAACTTTTGCACGGCCTGTAAGGTCGGTCCCTTGCTTTTGTTGCTCCATGATGTCACCCCATCTTTATAAAGGCAGTGGTATAAGAATTATGATGAGGAATAATTTTTGAATAAATAAGCAAATTGTATGGGTGTACATGCCACCGTGCCATTTTTTGTAAAACTTAGCTTCATGGTTTATCTCCATAAAAACCAAAGTACTTTTTTTATAAAAATACCCGAAAAAACTCATTGTCAATATATAAAATAGAGACATTTGGTAAGCTTGTTGCACATTCAGTTAAATTTTATAGGCACTTGTCAAAACAGATCACCGCGCCTGTCTCTTTGTTTACGTATCAACTGCGCACACCATGAATTCGATGTAGTCCTATATGAAGGTTTTAAGCCCGTCTTAGCTCGGGTTACAATCAAAGGGCATTCTAGCTTGCATCTCTCCTCGAAAGGACAACGCATGATTGATAGGTATACTCACCCCGAAATGGGTCACGTATTTACGCTTGAGAACAAGTACCGCATCTGGCAAGAAATTGAGGTGCTGGCTTGCGAGGCTCATGCTGAGTTGGGCGAATCTGGCATTACGCGCCAAGAGGCTGAGTGGATCCGCAATCATGCAAAGTTTAACAAGGCCGAGGTAGATGAGATTGAAGCAACCACCAACCATGATGTCATTGCCTTTCTCACCAATATGGCATCCTACATTGATGCCGAGGTTCCCGAAGGTGATCCTAAGCCAAGTAGGTGGGTTCATTACGGAATGACCAGCTCTGACCTGGGCGACACCGCCCTGTGCTATCAGCTGGTTCAAGCCACTGATATTCTTATCGAGGATTGCCGCAAGCTGGGAGCCATTTGCAAACGCCGCGCCTTTGAGGAGCGCGACACCATATGTGTTGGCCGTACGCACGGCATCCATGCAGAGCCTATGACCTTTGGTATGAAGTTTGGCTCTTGGGCCTGGGAGCTGCGTCGTAATCTGGACCGCCTTATTGATGCGCGCAAAAATGTTGCTTGTGGTGCAATTTCTGGTGCGGTGGGTACGTATTCCAGCATTAACCCTGCGGTAGAAGAGTATGTATGCAAGCGCCTTGGCCTGTCGCATGATCCTTTGTCTACGCAGGTTATCTCGCGTGATCATCATGCCTATTTAGCAGGCGTTTTGGCAACGGTGGCAGCCAGTTGTGAGCGTATTGCAACAGAGATTCGCAATCTGCAAAAGACAGATACGCTGGAAGCAGAGGAACCATTCCGCAAGGGGCAAAAGGGTTCATCCGCTATGCCACACAAGCGCAATCCCATTACTGTCGAGAAGGTCTGCGGCCTTTCGCGTGTGGTAAAAGCCAATGCCCAGGTTGCGTTTGATAACGTTGCTCTTTGGCATGAGCGTGACATCTCTCACAGCTCGGCCGAGCGTGTAGCTCTGGCAGACAGCTTTATTGCGCTGGATCATATGTTTAGCTGCCTAATCCGTATTGTTGACGGATTGGTGCTGTACCCTGCACAAATGATGGCTAACCTCAATAAGACGCGCGGATTGATTTTCTCGTCGAAGGTGTTACTTCATCTGGTGGATACAGGGATTACTCGCGAGGATGCTTACAAGATTGTGCAAGAAAACGCTATGGCAACCTGGCGTGAGATTCAGCAGTGCGAGCCGGGTAGCACGTTTTGCGAGAAGCTTGAGGCAGATGAGCGCTGTACATTAAGCGCCGAAGAGCTCAAAAATATCTTTGACCCCCAGTCATTCCTCACGCGTGTTGGCATTGTGTTTGACCGCCTTGAACAGGTGAGTTTTGAGGACTAGCAAGTAAGTTTTGAGGACTCGTATGACCAAAAAGTACGCTGGAATTACTCGTCGTAGTTTTTTGAAGGGTACGGCCACTGCGGGAGTGGTGGCCGTTTCTCTTAACACGCTTGTTGGCTGTAAGCACCCCGCGGATGATACAAACAAAGCGCCTACGGTGTTGGACGATAATGCGGCAACAAGCATTTTGGATGAGTACAAAGAGGTAGATCTTCCCTACGCACAGTCAGGTTCCTGGTCCTTGCCACTGGGAACGGTAATCCATACGGGCGAGGGTAGCTGGCTGCCTGTGATGGCAACGGGAGATACCGCAACGCAGCCTATCAAGGGCTCGGTTTTCTCGACAGCATCGGGAAACCTAAGCGACGTGGTGCCTAAGTGCATTACCACAGATGGCTCTGGTTGGGTTGTCTATGACGTTGCATGCTCTGATAGCGCCTATGCGTGGGTAGAGCTTAACCTCATTACGCGTGCCTGGGTATTGTATGCATCAAAACTTGAGGGTGGCGCATTTGCGGGTAGTGCTTCCAAGCTGTGGGAAGCGGATGATTCCTATGATCCGCCACAGATGGCCGTATCGGGTACCAAGGTGTTTTGGCAGGTTATACCCTCTGCTTCGGGAAAGCATTCCGCAGAAAATTCCAATGGCTACCTTTGGAATTTAGGAGACTCACAAGCTACCTCTGTGGTAGAAAGCGCTGGTCGTTTTGGCATGGCTCCTTCTGTTTCTGGATCCACCATTACGCTTGCGCCACGCGTCTCCTCCAAGCAAGGTGTTTTGTATGGCGTAACCACCTATGACTTGAGCAATGACCTTTCTTCCCAGGTAGACCAACTTATTTTGCCGGTTGGCGTCAAGCCTTTTTATGCCACCCGCATTGGCGATACCTTTGTTATTTCCATTGAAGCTAACTATAATTCGGGCGGCTTGCTGGGCAAGATGGGCACGTATATTGGCAACAATTCCAACGGCTTTATTGCGCTGTCACGCGAGCCGGCTGCTGTTGTGAGCGGTACAGAGGCAGGCGTGTATTTTATTAAGAGTAAGGCGTCATATTTTGTGGTGGATACCGCTGCAAAAACCTACGCTATCTTGCCTGCAAATGACCGTGCGTTGGACTACGGAGAATATCCCGCTCGCGATGGCGTAACCAATGAATTTGTAACGTACTCAACTATAAAGAACAAGGGTACCGGGTATCCGTCTGTTGTTATCGTAAGGTCTTTTGCCTTGTCGTAGATGAAAATTTTATTAACCTGCGTTAGAATGTAAAGCTACAGTAGTTTTGCACCAATGGATTGATGAGTAAAAGTATAAGAGGAGACCAACATGTCTTCGGATGTAAAAAAGATTTTGCTTGTAGAGGATGAGAAGCCAATTCGTGATGCCGTTGCAGCGTATCTAGAGCGTGAAGGCTACTGGGTTCGTGGCGTAGGTGATGGCCAGTCTGCTATGGAAGAGTTTGAAAAGCATGGCTTTGACCTTATCATTCTTGACCTTATGCTTCCCAAGCTGTCGGGAGAGCGTGTATGCCACGCCATCCGCGATACCTCTGATGTGCCCATCATTATGCTTACCGCAAAGGGCGAGGTAGAGGATCGTATTGTTGGCCTTGAGCTGGGTGCAGATGACTATCTTATCAAGCCCTTCTCGCCCCGTGAGCTGGTGGCACGTGTCCGCGCTTTGTTGCGTCGTGCCCATGCAGAGGCAGAGCCCCAGGTAGAGGTGCTAGACTTTGGTAGCTTAGTCATTGATATTTCCGGTCACAAGGTCACCGTTGAGGGCGCTGAAATTGATCTGACCGCCTCCGAGTTCAAGCTGCTTACCACCCTGGCTCGCTATCCAGGACGCGTGTACACCCGTATGGAGCTTGTCGAGAAGGTCCTGGGCTATGATTTTGAGGGCTATGAGCGCACGATTGACTCTCACGTAAAGAACCTGCGTGCCAAGTTGGGCGATGACCCTCGTTCACCTCGTTGGTTGTATACCGTTCATGGTGTAGGCTATCGCTTTGAGGGCGGTAATAAGGAAGCTGGAACCACAGACGAGAAGTAGCGCATGGCTAATTTTGTAATAGGAAAAAGGACTCGCCAGCAAAACATGGGCGAGTCCTTTTCTGACTCAACCAAGGCTGCATGGAAGACAACGCGTCATGGCCAAGCCACGCGTGATACCTTTGGCACCCGCTTAACCCTTGGTTTTTCTGCAATGGCAATCATGAGCGTTATTGTTTTGCTTGTGGTGCTGGGCATTGTGTGGGAAGCTCAATTTCAGCGTTACACGCGTGCCAATATGGAGCGAGTAGCTGCGGCTACGGCTAACGTGCTGGCACAAGAATATGAGGCCGCCGGGGATGTCTGGACACATGATGTACTCGCATCGGTTGGCACTACGGTTGGCTATTCTACCGACGTGGGCGTGCAAGTCCTTAATAGGGACGGCCTGATCATTTATCTGAGCGATAAGGTCGGTCGTGCCAGCTCTTCTGTACCAGCCCTTAACTCTAAAGACGGCAATAGCGTGGTTTCCGCAGATATTATTACCTCTAACAATGTCAAAGTGGGTGAGGTACGCATCTGGGTTAACGGCTCGGATACCTTCCTTACCAAAAACGATGCAGATTTCCGTACTAACTCGTACATGGCAATTGGTTTAGCTGCTGTTATTGCGGTGCTTATCGCCAGCGTGATTGGCTATCTTATCTCTCGGGGCTTTGCGGAGCCAATTCGCAGGATTACCTCTACAGCACGACTGATTCGCAACGGCGAGCTGTCTGCGCGCAGTGGTCTTACGGGTAAAGATGAGATTGGCCAGCTGGGGGAGACTTTCGATGATATGGCCAACTCTCTGGAGAAAGATTTGCAGCTGGAGCGTCGTCTTACCAACGATGTGGCCCATGAGCTGCGCACGCCGCTCATGGCAATGCTTGCTACGGTTGAGGCCATGCAGGATGGTGTGTTGCCCCGTGATGATGAGCGCTTGGAAACGCTGGCCTCCGAAACGCGACGCCTTTCTCGCCTGGTAAGTGCCATGCTTACGCTATCCCGTATGGAAAACGGTACCGCAAAGATGAACCCAACAAAGACCGAGCTCGTAGGTCTGGTGCGCGGTATTGTATCCAGCCAAGAGCAGCTGTTTGCCGATAAGGAACTGCGCTTGCGCTTTGTGACCGAGGTACCTAAGGAAGAGGTCTATGCCGAGGTTGACCGGGATATGATTAACCAGGCAGTCATTAACTTTATGTCCAATGCTCTGCGCTACACCCCTGAGGGTGGGTGGGTTGTAGTAGAGGTTGGTCAGGATCGCAATGATGTTTGGATTTCGGTTTCTGATACCGGCATTGGCATCGCAAAAGAAGATCTTTCGCGTGTCTTTAGCCGCTTTTGGCGTTCTGATGCAAGTCGTGAACGCGTGTCCGGCGGTCTTGGTGTTGGCATGGCGGTTACCAAAGAAATCGTCGATAGGCACCACGGCTATATTTCGGTAGAGTCAGAACTTGGAAAAGGTACTACATTTACCTTACATCTTCCTCGGGAGTATCGTCCTTCTGAACTCTCGTCCGCTACAATAGATGAATAGGTCCAACCGGGCTTATCGATAAACAATGCGTATAACGCGTAAGGAGATGGCAAATGTCGGCTATGGATATGCGTCCCGACTCTCACGGTAAGGTTCGTGACATATATGATTGTGGCGATAGCCTGCTCATGGTAGCAAGTGATCGTATTAGTGCGTTTGATTTTATTCTGCCTGATGAGATTCCTTTTAAAGGAGAAATTCTCACACGCATTTCCGCCTTTTGGTTTGATAAATTTGCTGATCTTATTCCCAATCATTTGCTGAGCATGGACACCGCGCAGTTCCCCCAAGACTATGCCCAGTATGCTGAGTACTTGAATGGTCGTGCCATGCTGGTAAAAAAGGCACAGACCATTCCCATAGAGTGCATTGTGCGCGGTTATCTTACAGGCTCTGGCAAGAAGACCTACGATGAGGATGGAACGGTTTGTGGTATTAGGTTGCCCGATGGTCTGGTTGAGGCATCCAAGCTGCCCGAGCCTATCTTTACGCCTTCTACCAAAGCGGAGTTGGGTGACCATGACGAGAATATCTCGTTTGAGCGCTGCTGCGAGATCATTGGCGTAGAGCTGGCTCAACAGATCCGTGATGCATCGTTGGCAATTTATAAAGCGGCGGCAGAATATGCTGCAACGCGTGGCATCATCATTGCAGATACCAAGTTTGAGTTTGGCATTATTGATGGTAAACTCACGCTTATTGACGAAGCGCTTACTCCGGACTCCAGCCGTTTTTGGCCTGCAGAGGGCTATGAGCCTGGCAAGGTGCAGCCCAGCTACGACAAGCAATATGTGCGTGATTGGCTTAAGGCAAACTGGGATATGACGGGTACAGCTCCTCACCTGCCAGCCGAGGTCGTTGAGGGTACGTCAACGCGCTATCAAGAAGCGTATGAAATCATTACGGGTCAGCCGTTTGTTCCTGTGAAGGAGTCACATGTCTTGGCGTGATACATTGCAAGGAGCTCGTGAGGAGTTTGAGGCAACGCGTAGCGCCTCTCCTAAGAGCGAGAAGACAGCCGAGAATGAGGAACAAACGTCCAGTGGCGTTATGAAGCGTTCTGTTGCCCGCGCAAAGCCTGCACGTGAAGCGGCTTCTGGCGTACGCGTAGTTGCTGCTGGTGGTGGCAAGACACACAAGAAGGCTGGTTCAACTACGCATCTTACCAAGGAGCAGCGCAAGGAAATTCGTCGTCAGGAAAATGAGGCGCGCGATCGTTTGGTGGCTGCATCCAATATCGTACTTAACAAGAATGAGGAGTATCGCCGTAAGCGTAGGCTGTGGTGGACACTCATTATTGTTGGCATGCTGAGCACGGTTGTTTCTTTTGCACTTATGTATGTGGCGCCAAAGGGAACTTCTGCAGACTTTAGCACTCCTTGGGGCAAGGCCTCTTTGGGCATGCTTGTGCTTGCGTATGCCGGTATCATTGCCGCATTTATATATGACTATATTCGCATTCGTCCCTTGCGTGATTTGGCAGACTCTCGTGTACGCGGTATGAGTGCCAAAAAGATTGACTCCATCATTAAGGATGATATTGCCGAGCAAGAGACAAAGAGCCGTAAAGAGGATCGCAAGAAAAAGTAACCTTGTGGGTACGCTGGCGAGCGACTTTGCGGATGTTCTTGTGAGTGAGTCTGTGGTGCGGTTTTGCGCGCAACACATCTTTGGCGCGCATGATGTAAAATGTGCATGCACACGATAGCACGTAGCAGTGCACGATAGTGTCACCTTGCCCTCGTAGCTCAGGGGATAGAGCACAGGTTTCCTAAACCTGGTGTCGGCGGTTCGAATCCGTTCGGGGGCACCAAGCAAACAAAAAAGCCGGACATACTGTCCGGCTTTTTGCATATAGAGGTACTTGCGTGTACGGCGCTTTTATCGGCAGCTTACTGGCTGTCACTCGAGCTTGAGTTGCCCGGATCAGATCCCGGTTTCTTGGTTTCTGAGCTGTTGTTACCGTTTGAGTTGGAACCGTTTTGCTTATTGTTGTTCTCGGTGTTGGTCCTGGGCTTGGGACCATTAGATACCTTGAGGTCAATTGCCGTGCCCTTAGCTACGCTGCCGGTAGGAGAGGCAGAGATTATGCAGCCAGAAGGAATGGAGCTGCTGTAGTCATAGCTTATGTTACCCACGGTGAGACCAACCGTAGTGAGCGAGCTCTTTGCATTTTCTAAAGAAGCACCTTGCAAAGCGGGAACGTATACCTCATCCGCACCAAGGGAGATCTGATAAGTTACCGTATCTCCTTCTTTTGCAGTGGAGCCTGCAGCGGGTGTTTGTGCCGCAATATGACCATTTTCGATATCGTTAGAATGCACCGATTCGCCCGCTTGCGCCTTGAGGCCAACGGCGCTCAGTGCTGCTTCTGCTTCTGCGGGCGTCATGTTGGATAGGTCTGGAACCTTAACCTTAGATGCCGGCTCTGCTCCCTTAGAAACTACCAGGTTAATCTTGGTGCCCTTTGGAGCAGTCTTACTTGAGTTGGGGTCTTGGTCAATAATCTTGCCCTGTTCAATACTGCTGGAGTACTCTTCCTTGATGTTTCCTACCTCAAAGAACTTAGTATTGTTAATTTGCTGGACAGCCTGTTCTTGCGTGAGGTTAAGTAGATTAGGTACTTTTTGCATCTGAGAAGCTTGGTTGCCCAACAGCTGCCATGCTGCAAAGATGGCAATAGCTGCAACAACGATTACACCCATGGTAATAAGCATAATGTTGCGACGCTTTTTGGCACGCTGTGCTGCTTGCTCTGTAGCGGATTTTGTTGGGCCAGCGGAGTTACGGCTTGCGCTGTTTGCGTTGGGGCGATTAGCAGCAGGAATCAAAGGGGTGGCCATGTGCATGGTTTGGGTTGTACCGTCGGCTGTGCCGGCAACGTTTATAACAGAAGTTGCATCCGCAACAGCAGACATGCGGCCAGCAAGATAATCACGCAAAACGCGGGAGAGTTCGTCTGCGGATTGGAAGCGAGCGGCAGAATCCTTTTGCATACACTTAAGGATGATGCCCTCAAGCTGCTGATCTACGCGAGGATTGATTTTGCTTGGAGCCACGGGTTGCTCGTTAACTTGTTTGAGCGCAACAGAAATTGCGTCGTCACCCTCAAAAGGTACGCGACCGGTGGCAGCTTCGTACATCACAATGCCCAAAGAGTAAATGTCAGAGGTCGGCCCAAGGACTTTGCCCTGTGTTTGCTCGGGGGATACGTAATGTGCGGTGCCCAGCACGTTATTGTCGGTAGTAAGATGGCTATTCTTAGCGCGCGCAATACCAAAGTCCATGACCTTAATGTTGCCATCGGGCTGTACCATGATGTTTTGCGGCTTGATGTCGCGGTGAATAATGTCATGACGATGGGCTACCGATAAGGCCTGTGAAATTTGAGAGCCAATCTGGGCGACCTTACGGCAGTCCAGCGCTCCATGCTTACGAATGCCGCTCTTGAGGTCTGTGCCGTGGAGGTATTCCATCACAATGTAATAGGTATCGCCGTCTTTGCCCCAGTCATACACAGAGACGATATAGGGGGATTGCAACGCTGCTGCCGCCTGCGCCTCCTGCTTAAAACGTGCAGCAAAGGAGTGATCTGACGCATATTGAGGAAGCATCGTTTTGATTGCTACGGTTCGACCAAGCACGTTGTCGAGGCCGCGATATACAACCGCCATGCCTCCCGTGCCTATTTTATCTTGGACCGTGTAACGGCCACCAAGAACAGTTGACGGCATTTTCTCTCCCATCCCGCCGAGTGCGTTTAAAGTACAATTCCAATCCATGTGCGGGGATATACCCCTAGTGTAACGGTTATGCTCCTTCGGATTGAGCTTGAAGCGCTTGTCTCAAAACTTTTCCAGCAAGCTGTGCCGCAAGGCCTTCGATGTCTTCATTGCTGGCCCCTTCAACACAAATGGAAATTGCGATGGTGGGCTTATCGTAAGGTGCAAATCCAACAAACAAAGAATTTATCTTGCTATTTCCAACCTGTGCTGTACCAGTTTTACCAGCAACCTTTACTCCTGGTACTTGGGCTGCTGTACCTGTTCCGCTGGTTACAACATCAAGCATGGCTTGTTTAAGAGCGTCTGCGGTGTCAGAAGAGATGGCCTGTCCCAAGGACTTGGTGCCGGTACTGGCAATAGTAGCCCCTTCTGGCGACAAAATCTTTGAGACAATATACGGATTTTCTACAATGCCGCCATTTGCGATAGCTGCTGCAATAACAGCATTTTGCATGACGGTGGATTGAGGTCCTGCGGGACTGTTGTGTTCACCAACTGGCTGTCCACAGGCTGCCCAAGCGGTTTCCCATTCCGTCATTTCACTGGGCGTTGGCATCACGGATGAGACCGATGAGAAGTCCTGGCCAAGTTGGGTTTCAAAGCCAAAGCCCTTGGCGTAGGAGACCAGGCGGTCTGGTCCAACCTTGGTTCCTACCTGGCCAAATGCTGTGTTGGAAGACACCACAAGGGCCTTTTGCAGACTAATGGTGCCGTAATCCGCGTCATGATCATTCGTAACCTTGGCATTGCCAATATCCATGGAAGCAGGCGCCTCTATGGTGGTGTCCAAAGTGGTAACACCGGAATCCAGTGCAGCTGCAAGTGAAACCAGCTTAAAGGTAGAGCCTGGAGCGTAACGCACCTGGGTGGCACGATTGATCAGGGCACCTGAGCCGTCATCGTGAGCAATAAGCTCAGCGATCGTATCGTAGGTAAAGGTGGGGGAGCTGGCGCTTGCCAAAACAGCACCCGTAGTGGGATTGAGAATAACAATGGAGCCAACGCGTCCGGAGAGTGCGTCTTCTGCTGCCTGTTGGATACGCGAATCCAGGGTAAGCATTGCTGTGTTGCCGGGGATGCGGGCACCAGATAGAGAATAGAGCGCGCTGAGCCAATTGGAGTAATCCGCATGTCCGGTAAGGGTTTCGTTGAGTGAGGCCTCAACGCCTGTTGCGCCATAGCGTGTGGAGAGATAGCCCACGGTATGTGCTGCAAGACTGCCAGCAGGATAGCTGCGCTGATAGCTACCATCTTCTTGTTTGATGCTCTCCGCTAAGGTTTTCCCGTCAGAGGTGAGAATGGCACCACGCTGTACAAAGGCACTCTTGGCAATGGTGTGGTTGTTACCGGGCTTGTTTTGATAATTGGCCGCCTGAATGACCTGAACATAGGTCAGGTTGGCGATAAGAAGTGCAAACAGCAAGGTAAACGAACGGATAAGCAGGGTAAGACGGTTGCCTAAGGCAACGCGCCCCAGCACACCAGATTCCGGTGTTTGTAGGCCAAAGCGTCCACGTACGTGGCTACCATGTGCTACCGATGCAAAGCGTTTTCCCGTTTGTTTGATGGTGCCGCTGCCTTGAAGTTCCTCATTGCGACCGGTCGCCTCATCGCCTGCACGTAAGATGAGGCCGATAATGATAAAGCTTGACAACAACGAGCTGCCGCCTTGGCTAATAAAGGGCAGGGTTACACCTGTAAGGGGCAAAAAGCGAGTAACGCCAGCAACGATGAGGAAAGCTTGGAATGATAGAGAGGTAATCAAGCCAACCGTGGTAAAAGCAGCCATATCTGATTTAGCGCGCGCAGCCGTAGCGCAGGCGCGAACGGCAAGCAGAATATAGAGCATGAGAATGGCAGCACTGCCCAAAAGCCCGAGTTCCTCACCAAGAGCCGAGAAGATAAAGTCAGATTCAACGACGGGGATAAGGCCGGGCAGTCCACGGCCAATACCTGTGCCAAGCATGCCACCATCTGCAAGCGAGTACAACGATTGGACGATTTGCAGGCCTTTGCCGGAAGGATCCTTCCACGGGTCAAGCCAAATATCTACGCGTACTCGTACGTGCGAGAAGAGATGGTAGCAAGCAGATGCACCAATACAGAGCAGTAATACAGACACTATGACGTAGGACATACGTCCCGTTGTGACATAGAGCATCACGACAAAGATCGTAAAGAACAGCAGAGCACTTCCCAGGTCACGCTCAAATACAACAATCAAAAGGCTAATGCCCCACATAATAAATACGGGAGCAAGCATTCGTAAGCGAGGGATGGCCAGAGGACCAATCTGTCTGGTAGAGGCACTCAAGAGCTCGCGGTTATCGGCAAAATAGCTTGCCAAGAACAAGACCACCAACACCTTGGCTATCTCGCCCGGCTGGAATGAGAAGGGTCCTAAGGAAAGCCATAGCTTTGAGCCGCCCTTCTCGGTACCAATGATCATGGGAAGCAGCAAGAAAGCAACGCCTACAATGCCAATGGTAAATTTGTATTTGCTTAAACCTTCAAGACTGGGAACGGCAATCAGTACGGCTATCATGGCTGCAATGGAGACAAAGAGCCAGATGAGCTGATTGGTTGCTAAATTGGGGGCAAGGCGTGTTACAAAGGTAATGCCGGTGCCAGAAAGCAAAAATACAATGGGTAGCAGTGCAGGATCCGCCTCTGGGGCAACGATGCGCACCGCAATATGTGAGATTGCAAACGCTACAAACAAAGCGATGGGCACGGCGAGCGTGGAGAGGCTCACGGTTAGGCTTGCATTAAGAACGTACAAGGCATAGAGCAAAATTACGGGAATGGCAGCCAAACCGAGCAGCAATAACTCGGTGGTACGCCTTGAGTTTCCAGAAGGTGTTGGCATTTAGTCACCCTCTTTCGAGGTTGTTTGTGCATCTTGAGCTTTCATGGTGTCGAGGTTAGAAGCCGCCTCGTCCTTCTCTTTGGTAATTTGGTCGCGGTAATCTTCTACCGTTTTGCGTGCCGTCTCTGGGTCAGAAACGCTGATGCCTTCCTCAAGCAGGCGTTGCGTGGCCTCTGGAAGATCGGCAACCTTGATAGAGGTGGTTTCAGAAAGCGTGCTGAGTTTGTAGCCAAAGGGTGCAGAATTTACCCCCTGATAAATGGCAACGGTGGTACCGTTGGTCCCAATATACCAGGAGTTTTGTACAACAAACCAAGCACTCATGGTAAGAAGCATGATAGGTGTAAGGATTGCTATAAGCCAAGTTATGAACACACGGCGGCGTGCGTGACGATGAAACAGCGCACTGCCACTATTGATAACGTCTACTACAATAACGGTTACGTTGTCATAGCCGCCTTCTGCCAGGGCCTGAGCCACCAGGTTGTCCGCAGCTTGTTGGGGAGTGGCACTGGAGACCGCCAGATCCTCGATAACGCTGTCGGATACCATGGATGATAGGCCGTCGGAGCAGATAATAATGCGATCGCCCTTTTCTATATCAAGCGTAAAGCGGTCTGCATACATATTGGGGTCCGATCCCAGCGCGCGCGTAATAACGGAGCGCGAAGGATGCGTACGGGCCTCATCTGCCGTAATTTCTCCCGCATCCACCAGCTCTTCTACAAAGGAGTGGTCGTGGGTAACGCGAACAAGCGTGCCCTCATGGAGCACGTACAGGCGTGAATCGCCCACATGGGCAATGGCAAGACGATTGTTTTCTAAGATTGCTGCTGTGGCGGTGCAACCCATGCCGGGTTTACCAACGCCTTGACGTACGCCATCGACAATAGCGGTGTTTGCCAGCTCTACCGAGGCGCCCAGTAACACGTCATCTGCAACGGCAGGGGCATGTTCTGCAATGCTGCGCACGGCAATGGCGCTTGCTACTTCGCCAGCTGCGTGCCCGCCCATGCCATCACATACGCAAAAGAGAGGTGCGTGAACAAGGAACGAGTCCTCGTTATGCTCACGTAACAGTCCCACATCGGAGCGAGCACCCCAAGAAAGCTGAAGGGTTTTTCCGGTATCCGTATCGGAATGAGTGCGTTTCTCGACATCAATAGCCTGCACGCCCGGAGCGTTTACCGGCGTACGAGGCTGTTCTTCTTGAGTGGCATCAGGCTTGGATTCCGGTTTGGACTCCGGCCTTGATTCTGGCTTGGATTCTGTAGCTGCAGTTGGCAGAGCACCACCGGCGTCCTGCGTGGGCTCAGTAGCCGCTGCAGGATGCGCATTTTCCTCTGCGGCTGCTTGGTCGATGGGGGAAAACGGAGCCGTTATGTCAGGATTGAGCTTGTCACTCATCGGCGGCTAACCCTCATAATCGTGTCACCAATCTGCACTTCATCGCTGTCGCGCAAGGTAACCGGCTGTGTGATGGGATGACCGTTTACATACGTACCGTTGGTGGAGCCCAAATCCTCCGCCACCAAGGCGGGGCCTTGGATGGTAAAACGCGCATGCGTGGAAGAAACATAGGGTTCAGCAATGGTGATATCGGATGATTGTGAGCGTCCCACTACAACAGGGCCTAAAACGTCTACGTGCAAACCGCGCAACTGCTTAGGGCCTTTCTCGACATCAATACACCAAATAGCGGCATCACGGCGTTGTCCACGTACGAGCCCAACGCCTGTGTGAGCTACGAACGATAAAAAGATATAGAGCAGGACAACAAGAAGAATGCGTCCGGCAAACAGGACGAGGTCAATCATTAGTCCTCCCTGAATTCAAGTGTGGTAAGACCAAAGGTAACCATATCACCACTGCGCAGAATGCATTCATCAATGTCCACATCGTTAACCTGTGTTCCGTTGGTGGAATTAAGGTCTCGTATGTGCCAAGAAACTCCGTCAAAGCTAATTTGGGCATGGCTGCGCGAAACATTGGGGTCATGCAACACAATGTTTGCGCTCGCGCGCTCGCGGCCCACAATGACACCGCTCGCATCTACAGGATACGTTTTGCCAGAGATGCGGTTGATAAACAGTGCCTGGATAGTGCGGGTTTGAGTTGTGGACACATGACGAGAGCGAGAATTTACGAGAGGCACGTTACGGCGTACCGTTTTAGGCATCTCGGTACCAGCGGCTTGTGCGGGAGCGGGGCTGGCTTGAGCAACAGAGGCATCGGCCTGAGCAGCAGAGGCAGCAACGGAGGCGCCGGCTTGTGCAGCAGCTGCACCTGCAGCGATGTTTGCGGCCATATCTGCAGAGGCAGCACGAGCTGCCGCGGCAGATGTCTTAGGAATGATTGGCGTTGGCGTGGGCATGGGTACCGAAGGGAAGCTGGTGTTTAGCACCACGGGATTGTTTGTCTCACTTGCAGGAATGACATTGAGTCCAGCCTCAGAGTCATCCAAAGCAACGTGAGGTTTGGGATCAGGCAGGGGTTCCATCGTACGCTTTTTGTGGCTGTGGTTTTGCGCGCGAGAAGGCTGCTGTGCATTGGCGGCAGGGACGTTGTTTGCTGCGTTTGTCATGAACTTATCGCTTAGGAACTCAGCTTCTTCCATACGAAGGCGTTCCAAAACATCGGCCTCTACGTTTTCTGCAAAAACAGAGTACTTGCCACGCCGCAAGTTTGGGTCCACCATAAAGCGAACCACCGGAGTTCCCACGAGTGTCAGATTTTTTTGAGTGGCGTGAGCTTCCAGCAGTTGAGACAGCTCGGTTGAGATGGAGCTATAAAAGGTGCGCATCTGCAGGTCATCATCTGCAGAAACCAAAATGGTAATAAGAGCGGGAGCGGTGTCCACATCATTAATTACTAAGGTTTCATTTTTGAGCTCGCGCAAGGTTTTTTTGGCCAGTTTCTTAAAGGAAAATGGGGCGACCTGGCCCTCTGCGGACGCGCCAAAAATGCTCGCGATGCGCGATTCAAAGGTATTTAGAAAGTTCATTACTCAACCTCCAGCGGGGTGCCGGGCGTTTGGAAAATTACAGTAATCAAGCACGATAATCCAAACAAGATTACCGCAACAAGCATGCTTAACATAGGGGGAGCGGACCATATACCGCCATTCTCCACCCGGATACGAACAAACAGAGTGAAAAAAACCAGAAGCAGACCAACGGTATGCCCCAAAATGCCAAAGAGTTTGCCGCCTCTATGTACAAGGATGGAGGCAATTCCTGCGGCCAGACTAAAGCCGAGCAACTCTAAGAGCGCCGTGGGATGCCAGGTCCAGCGCTGGATGAGAAGCCCTACGCTGTCCAGAGAAAGGCCGCTTATGTGGGCAACGGCTGTATATTGCGAGAAAATCCAGCCTACGCAGGCAGTACTCGTGGCATGGAGGGGACTTAAGTAGGTGGCGCCAAGGTTTACGCTCGCAAATCCCGTAGAAAAAACACTGGGCATAAGCAGGGCAAGACTTGCAGTGCCATGTTTTCTTCCAGTGCAAATCCACCAAGCTGCAGGGATGACTAGAGCTATGAGGGCTAAGCCAAAGGTGGTATAGCTCAGTGCGCTACTTGCGGTGCACAGAGCAGCAAAGCAGAGGGCAAGCAGTAAAGCTGAGCCAAAGTTTGGCAGTGCAGCACTCAAACCAGTTACCACACAAACAAGTACGAGCTCGATGTTTTTGTCGGCAAGTCCCAAAAACGGTACTGCGAATTGTGCTGTTTGGTAGCTGAGGGCTGCGATAGTGGTGCGCACTAATACAGGAGCAAGCCAAGGAACGCGCTCCGGTAGGGTGAGCGGTCTACCATGCATTACGGCGCCGGGCTGCTCATCGTTGGTCACCTGACTGAGAAGCTCCGCCAAAGAAGCTTTGCCGGCTGTGGTATTACCAAGCATCTCTATAACAGCGCTAACAAACGCTTTGATGGATGAAGTGCGGTTTGTAACATCTGCAGCTAGAGCCTGTGCAAACTCATCGTATAGCTGGGGTCCAAAGTCTAAACGCAGTTGTGCCAAGTACTCCTCTGCACCCTTGTAAATGAGCTTGGATGAAGTTTCTGCCGTGGGAGCTAAAAAGGGGTTTGTGCCCGTGAGCGCCTGTACCAAACAGACAACTAGCGAAAACAGATCACAGCGCTCATCCACCAGCGCGCCTTCAATTTGTTCTGGCGGCATGTAGCCAATAGTTCCGCCGCGGGCATCACCATATCCGGCTGCCGAAGCCAGTGTTGCCATACCAAAATCTGCAAGCTTGGGGGTGCCTGCATGATCAAACATGATATTTGCTGGCTTAATATCCAGGTGCAATACGCCGTTTTCATGTGCAAAAGCCAAGGCAGACGCTATGCCGTCCAGCATATGTGCGCATTCATCTCCCGTAAGAGTACCGCCTTCTACGCGGGCGAGAAGCTCAGCGAGGTTGACGCCATCCACATACTCCATAACAAGGTAGGCATAGTTACCGTCCCATTCAAAGTCGTACATGGTCACAATATTGGGATGAGCCAGCATGCTTGCAGTGCGCGCTTCCATAAGTGCTTCTTGCATGGTTGAGGTAGAGACGTGTGGGCTTTGTTCCGTAGAAAGGGGCAGGCACTTGATGGCAACTCTCCGCTGAAGGCGGGTGTCCCAACAAATTTCTACCTTGCCAAAACCGCCGTTTGTTCTCGTCTCCAAAATTCGATAGCGACCAAGCAAGAGTTCAGGGGTGGTATTTGGAGATTCAAGCGCAGTGCGGCGCAAAACAGTATTGGTATACGATTGATCGTGCACGGCGCCTCCTTGTTTGTTTTAGCTGCGGTTGTGTCGTGTTTTCTAAAATATTTTACCCTTATAGCTTGCTATGTGGCAAAATTTCGGTGTAAAATCACCTCTGCATGCGGGCGTGGCGGAATTGGCAGACGCGTACGCTTCAGGTGCGTATGGGAGCAATCTCGTGAAGGTTCAAGTCCTTTCGCCCGCACCATATGTCAAAATACCTCTGGGCAACCGGAGGTTTTTTATTAGCATTATGAATATTTAAGCGCGTGTATTCATTCTTGCGCATTTCAAATCCTTCTCTATAAGCTTTTTATCGATGTATATGGTCGCGCAGCGCACTTATCGGCAGTACAATAAGCTGTCGATACAACAAACGCTTTGAGCGCGAAGAGGGTACAACATGAAGCACGGCTACGAGGTACTCGCAGATCCATTTCTTAATAAGGGTACGGCTTTTGATGAGCAAGAGCGTAATACCCTGGGACTTGTTGGACTTTTGCCTCTCCAGATCCAGACCATAGACCAGCAGGCTGAGCTTGCCTATCAGGCATATAAGGCGTGTGAGTCTGAGCTTGCTGCTCGTCATTATTTGATGAATCTTTTTAGCAAAAATCGTACGCTCTTTTATTACCTCTTTAGCCAGCATGTGGAAGAGTTCATGCCCGTGGTCTATGACCCCACTATCGCAATTGATATTGAGAAGTATGGACAAAGTTTCATGGATCCCCAGCAGGCGGCTTATCTCACGCTTGATACTCCCAATATTGAGGACGTGCTGCGTCGCGCTGCGGACGGTCGCGAGATTGACTTGGTGGTAGTCACCGATGCAGGGGCCATTCTTGGAATTGGTGACTGGGGAACCAATGGTGTTGAAATCTCCGTTGGCAAGCTTATGGTTTATACCGCTGCAGCTGGTATAGACCCGGCCCGCGTTCTTCCGGTAGTGCTTGATGCAGGAACTGACCGTGAGAGCCTGCTCAATGATCCTCTCTATTTGGGGGTTCACAAAAAGCGGGAACATGGCCAGCCTTATTATGATTTTGTCGATCGTTTTGTACGTGCTGCCGAGAAGGTATTTGGCTACTTCTACCTGCACTTTGAAGATTTTGGTAGAGACCATGCGGCTCGTATTCTGGACCAGTATAGTAACAAGCACCCAACGTTTAATGATGACATTGAAGGTACGGGCATTATTAGCCTGCAGGCATCTTAGGCGCACTGGAGATCTCTGGCGAGAAACTCACCGATCAAACCTATCTGTGCTATGGCGCAGGGACAGCAGGTGTAGGTATTGCAAACCGTATTTTGTCTGAGTATATTGACCAAGGCATGTCTGAGACAGAGGCTCGCAAGAAGTTTTACCTTGTGGACCGCCAAGGCCTCTTGTTTGATGATGACGATACCCTAACCCTCGAGCAAAAGCCATTTGCACGCGCTCGTTCTGAGTTTGAAAATGCGGATGAGCTCACCAATCTTGAGGCTGTGGTCAAGGCTGTACATCCCGGTATTATGATTGGAACCTCTACAGTTCACGGTGCCTTTACCGAATCCGTGGTGAGAGAAATGGCGGCTCACACCCAGCGCCCCATTATCTTTCCGCTGAGTAACCCCACTAAGCTTGCCGAAGCAACGGCAGAAGACCTTATCACCTGGACAGAGGGCCGAGCATTAGTAGCAACGGGCATTCCTTCGGATCCCGTTGAGTATCAGGGCGTGCGCTACGAGATTGGCCAGGCTAATAATGCGTTAATCTATCCGGGTCTTGGGTTGGGTGTTCTTGTGTCGCAGGCTCGTCTGTTAACTGACGGCATGATCTCCCAGGCGGCACACTCCTTGGGCGGTCTTGTTGATACCACAAAATCCGGTGCTGCAACGATTCCTCCTGTTTCACTCTTGACGCAATTCTCCAACACGGTTGCAGAGGCGGTTGCGCAAGAGGCGCTTGCCGAGAAGCTCAATGGGGTAGAGCTGGAAGATGTTGCTGCTGCCGTGGCAGCGTATCGCTGGGAGCCTAAGTATCAAAAGCAGTAATCCTCAGTCAGCCAGAATTGTGCAGGAAGAATTTTGCGGCTAGATTTTTTGCGTCAAGGACTTTGTCCTATAAGCAAGAATTTTGTACTGCGCTGTAAAACAGCGGATGAAAGTCACCTTTCATCCGCTGTTTGTCTCCATACGTATCTGCTACTTGGTTTTCTCGTCAGAGTCTGTGTCAGACGTAGAATCATCAAAAAGGCTCCAGCCCGCGTCGTCATCGGAGCGCTCGTGGTTGTAATAGCGTTTGCGACCGCGCTTTTCAGAAACGAAGGCCACAACTGAAAAAATAACAACGCTAGCAGCCAACAGACATGCCACGCCGGGACGTGTATGAAAAAGCCAATTAAGAATATCGCCAATGGCAGCCATGTGGAATGCCCCTCAATGCTTTTGAAGCCTCGCTTTGTAAGATGACATACAAGTATATACTTTAACCATCTATGATTCATTGATTTTTAAGCGAGAGAGGCCTGTTGATGCTCGACATTAAGTTTGTACGAGAAAACCCCGATGCCGTGGATAAAGCCTGTGAGTCAAGGCAAAACGCGCATTGGGACTGTGAGCGTTTTTTTGAGTTGGACGAGCAGCGCCGCGCAACCATTGCTGAGGTAGAGCAGCTGCAGGCTGAGCGCAATGCCATTTCCAAGCAAATTGGCCAGCTCATGCGCGAGGGCAAAAAGGATGAGGCCGAGGCAGCAAAGTCTCAGGTGTCTACTAACAAAGACCGCATTGCTCAGCTTGACGAGAAGCGCGGCTCTGTAGAGGATGAGCTCTTTGCTCTGGTGGCAGCCATTCCTAACATTCCTGATGAGAGCGTTCCCTACGGTAAGGATGACTCAGACAACCCCGAGGTTCGCCGCTGGGGAACTCCTCGTGAGTTTGATTTTGAGCCTCAAGCACACTGGGATCTCGGTCCTGCTACGGGCATGATTGATTTTGATCGCGGCGTAAAGCTTGCAGGTACTCGTTTTTATCTGCTGGGTGGCATGGGTGCTCGTATGGAGCGTGCGCTTATCAACTTCTTTATTGATATGCATCTTAAGGCAGGTTTTAAAGAGTGGTGGACTCCCGTCATTACCAATCATGATTCTTTGTTTGGTACGGGACAGCTCCCCAAGTTTGATGAGGATCTCTACCATGTAGAGCCTAATTTGTACCTGATTCCTACGGCAGAGGTTCAGCTTACCAATATCCATCGTGATGAGATTTTGGATGCTTCTCAGCTGCCCTTGATGTACACCGCCTTTACCCCTTGTTTCCGTGAGGAAGCAGGTTCTGCTGGTCGCGATACGCGCGGCATCATTCGCGTTCACCAGTTTGATAAGGTAGAGATGGTTAAGTTTGCCAAGCCTGAGGACTCCATGAATCAGCTTGAGTCCATGGTGACCGAAGCAGAAGCCATCCTACAGGCCTTAGGTCTTCCTTATCATGTTGTAACTTTGTGCACGGGCGACATTGGTTTCTCGGCACGCAAGTGCTACGACATTGAAGTATGGCTGCCTAGCTACAATGCGTACAAGGAGATCTCTTCCTGCTCTAACTGCTGGGACTTCCAGGCGCGTCGCGCTAATATTCGCTACAAGGATCCCTCTGAGTTTAAGGGAACCCGTCTGGTTCACACCCTTAATGGCTCTGGCCTTGCGGTTGGTCGTTGCATGGCTGCCATTATGGAGAACTATCAAAATGCGGACGGGTCTATTACTATTCCCGAGGCGCTTCGTCCTTATATGGGTGGTATCGAGAAGATCATGCCTGAATAGGAGCAACAACCTTAACACGTTTTGCATGCTTTTTACGGGCAGTTTGTGCATTTCCCTCCTCATTGTTTTCTACGGTGAGGAGGGTTTTTATTAGGCATTCATGCTTTAGGGATATTTGTGATCTGCGAGTATTTGTACTAGAACATATGTTCTGTATTTGCTATACTTATCTCATAAAGAGGATGGAGATAAGAGGATTGGTATGGATAGGAAGCTGGAAAGTGTATCTGTAAACAGGGTTGGGGATTTAGAAATAACTGAGGAACTTTTTGGGTCGGGTGTTGTGGGCGTATATGACCGTGAGCATTATGTGCATAGTATCCGCATCCGGAAAGACAAGCTTTGCCTTGTGGCTACTGCGCTTGGGAATGAGCGCGATGATATTGTTGAGGTGGTGTTCGGAAAGCTGCGCGATGAGGAGTATTTTCTAGCTGATCTGATGGATTTGTTGGATCATGAGGGCATCACCTATAGCTATGCTGCTCAAATGGATGGTGTTACCCACTTTAGACCCTAGAAGGCCGGTGCTGGAGCGCTCTGGGGGGATAAGAGCGAGATTGTGGTACGTTGAGGCCAGCGAAAGCCTATAAGTTTGATATAGGCTTATGGCTCCTCATAGCTTACAGCGCTAATAAAAAACCGGGATAAACCCGGTTTGAAATTACAACTGGTGCGGCGTACAGGATTCGAACCTGTGACGTCCTGATTCGTAGTCAGGCCCTCTATCCAGCTGAGGTAACGCCGCGTCTGTGTGCTTAACTATATTGCCACCAGTCCTGAAAGGTGTCAAGCAAGAATTTAACTTTTTGAATATTAAACAGCATTAGGTAAATGAAAAGCTTATGCCATGGTTATAAAATGCGGGGTGAGGCATAAAGCAAACCCCCATTACCCTATTTAAGGCACCATTTGATAACTAGGCATTGCTAATCCTGACTGCTGCATTGGGTATTCCAGATTCAATACTCTGGTGCATATATACAGAGGTTGTCTGAGTGTTTAAAATATTTTCAGATTTAAAGCGTAAGAAAAGAGGCACCTACTTGTGTAGGTGCCTCTAACATGGAGATAAATTATATCCTATATCCTGACTTCATGTACCTATAAGAAAATTTATGCGAAATGCTTAGCCTTATACTTCTTTGCAGCGCCCAAAGCTACACCAAGACCGCCCATTGCAGCAAGTGCTTGTACAGAAGCTGCTGGATCAGCAGTTTTTGGAAGTGCCTGCTTTGATTTGTCAGATTTCATATGCTTAGGTGCTGGCTTAACGGTTTTCTTAGAGCCAGTCTGCTGTGTGTGAGTAGCATTATACTCTGCAAGCAGGGTTGCATAGTGCAGGTAAGCGTTCTTTGCATCCTCCTGCAACTGAGCAGCTATCTCAGCCTTTTCGATAGCGGCTGCATGAGCCTCATCAAAGGCAGTTTGCTTCTCTGCAACATCTTTTTTAGCAGCCTCAATCTTATCGTTAGCCTCATTTTTAACGTTCTCGAGGTTGGCTTGAGCATCCTTCAGGGCAGTCTCAGCGTTAGACTCAGCATCCTTCGTGGTAGCTACGCTTTCCTTAGCCTTAGCGAGTGCTTCAGCGGCACTGTCTGCAGCAGCCTTAGCGCTTTGCTCGTTAGCAGCAGCTTCCTTCAAAGCATCCTGAGCAGCTTGAAGCTCTTTATTTTTTGTCTCAGCATTAGACTTGGCAGCAACTACAGCCTTTTCGGTGTCCTCAATTTTAGTTTGAGCTGCCTTATAGGCTAGATCGGCGTCTCCTACTGTAGCCTGAGCTTCCTTATGCTGAGCCTTTGCAGTTGCATAAGCATTTACAGCTGTTTTAAAGTTGTCGTTAGCAGTGCTCAGCTGTGCCTCTGCCTCTTCACGAGCTTTAACTGCATTATCATAGGCAGCTTGCTTTTCTGTAACGCCTTTTTCGGCAGCTTCGATATCGCTAGCTGCACCGGCCTCAACATCCTTGAGATGGGCTACAGCGTCATCCAGTGCTTTTTTAGCTGCGTCTTCAGTAGCTTTGGCGTCTTCAGCGTCCTTCTTAGCGCTATCCGCTTTAGCCTGAGCTTCATCACTCTTGTTCTTAGCATCGGTAACGTCTTGCTCGGTAACCTTCTTTACCGTCTGCTTATTATCAACAACCTTTGGCTCCATATCCGGCGTGGTGGTTGTCTCTGCAATTGGTGGTTGTCTCTGCAATTGCGGATGTTGCAGCAGACAATCCCATGCCGGTAGCCATAATCGTTGCTACACCTGCTGTAAGAACTTTCTTCGCGGGCCCATAAAGATCTTCTCCTTCTCTCGAGATATAGGGGCAGTTTAAAGTGCGTTAGCTAAAACAAATTATAGATAACTTTTTAGCTTTCGTACAGCTTTCTTATGATTGTAGCAATTGTTGGTTTATATACCAACAGGCATTTTTTACTAAACAATAAACTCCAGATATGGACACAACTGGGGAAATAAATGAAAGCCAATATAGACGGCTAGTGGGTAATGCAATACGCACCGCACGAGAATCTCAGAAATTATCATTGAGAGACCTAGCCTATATGGCAAATATTGACTATAAATATTTGTGGCGCGCAGAACATGGAGAGGCCAATATTACAATTAATGTTCTATATAGATTAGCTAAAGCATTAGATATAAGCGTTTCATCCTTGTTTAGATTTGAAAACACCACCTTTTAAAAAAGATACACCACCTTTTAAAAAAGATACCAATAGATATTTATATCTATTGGTATCTATACGTATCTAATTTATGTATCCTTCGTTGTGATAGTCAACAGCAAGTTTCTTAGCATTGCCACCATAAGCGACAGACAGTGGCTCGCATAAAAAAAGTTAACAGTACGATATATTGAAATCAATCATGGTATTCTTGCTTCAATAAAGCTTTTGGTTGGTGATTATATGGACATACTTTCTTATATGCATACCAACTCTTTGTGGTTTGAAGACTTTATTACTCGCTTTACCTACCACTCAAATGCCATCGAGGGCTCTACGCTTTCTTTTGCAGATACCTATGCGATTTTATGGAACGACAACTCCATGAAAGTAAATGCTACTGCTCGTGAACTCTACGATGCAATTAACCATAAGTATGCCCTTCAAATAGCTCTGCAAAAACCTTACGAGGAGCTTACCGAGCGACTTATTAAGGATATTGCTATACAAATCAATAAGAATATCAACGACATTGACGGCTATAGAAAGACTCAGGTTTACATTCGTTCAAGCGAGTATGTCCCACCTAAAGCTTCTGAGATAAATCAGCTTATGCAACAGTTACTTTATAACCATGTACATACAGTTTATGACAGTATATTTGAGAAAGAGGCAGCCTTTCACATTACCTTTGAGCATATACATCCCTTTGTTGATGGCAATGGTCGCACTGGACGTATCCTACTCAACCGAGTGCTTATTGCTGCTAAGGTTGCCCCTATCGTTATTCCTGTTGAATCGAAAAGCAGCTATCTTGAAGCGATAGAAACATATGATACACAAGGACTTGCGAAGCTTATAGAGAGCCTATCTGTACAGGAAAAGCTGCGAATGAAAGAACAAGCATAAAGCCAAGAAGAATTTGAAGCTGGCATTCCAAGCGCTTTTGAAGTATCTCAAGCAGCACAAAAGGCATTTGAAGCCGAAAAATCCTCTGAGTCGCACAGTAAAAAATCTATTAAATGAAAGAATAAGTAATGAAATATGGATCACTATCTACCACTGCAGGGGTGCGTTCTTACGGCTTCTCTAAAGCTTCTAAAACAAAGCGTCTACCAGCAAAAACGCTAGTAGACGCTCATAATGTTCTGGCGGAGAGCTGGGGATTCGAACCCCAGATAGGATTTGGTCCTATACTCGCTTAGCAGGCGAGCACCTTCGGCCTCTCGGTCAGCTCTCCAAATAATGGTGCATACGAATAATACCCTACTATAGCAATTTTTGTTAGTATAACTATACGTTTGTATCAAAAATTTTAGACGTTACAACAATATTTTGCGGACACTCCAAAAGCGTATCCCAGCTAAAACTTGCTAGGAGTTCATCTGGCGTAAGCGCAGTGTTTGGCGGAACCAATCCTAAAAGGTGGGCGAGACAACCAATGATTTGTTGAGGCAGCACACCGCGAGCCCTAAGAGCACCCAGATCAAGATCTTTGTTGCGCTTGGAAAGACGATGCCCATCAGGGGCAATTAACAACGGAATGTGAGCATAACTGGGATGCGGAGCACCCAGTAAATCCTGTAGGTAGAGCTGCCTTGGAACTGAGCTTACTAAATCGCAGCCTCGCACAATTTGGTTAACACCCATAAGTGCATCATCAAGAACAACGGCAAGCTGGTAGGCATATACACCATCGCCGCGCCTGATAATAAAGTCACCACAATCAGTAGCAAGGTTTTGTCGATAAACGCCTTGTACGAGGTCAGAAAAACTGTATACAGCAGCTTTGTCGTCTTGGTTTGGTACTCGTAAGCGTATGGACGGCATTTTCTCGTGAGCCTTTTGCTGGCGTTGTTCTGATGTGAGCGCGCGACAAGTGCCCGGATAGACATATTTGCCATCGCAGGCGTGAGGAGCAGATCCGGTATGGAGTTCTGCGCGTGTGCAAAAACAAGGGTAGGTATAACCCTGGTTGGTAAGATCCGCAATGGCCTGGTCGTAGAGCTTAATTCGCTTGCTTTGGAAGTAGGGGCCTTCGTCCCATGAAAGACCAAGCCACTCAAGATCTGCCATGAGCAGCTGTGCTTGTTGGGGATTGGCGGCTCTTGGGTCAATATCTTCAATGCGCAGGATGATTTTTCCTCCGGTATGTTTGGCACTTAACCAGGCCACAAGCAGGGAGAACACGTTTCCCAAATGCATGCGACCAGAGGGGGAGGGCGCAAAGCGGCCAACCACAGTCGTGGGATGAGGAAATGTATAGGTCTGAAGCTGCATGACCCTTATGGTAGCTCACCCATACAAGGATATGAACCTGCAAAATATACCGTATGGTTAGAAAATATCGTATAGTTAGATTAATAACGAACCATCGTTATATATCGTTATTGGTAACGCAATACCGTTTGCTCTGTAAGGCAGGAGCCCTATGAAGAAGTACGCTATTTTGAAACGGCTGACGTTTGGTGCAGCACTTTGCTGGCTTTTTGCAGTCTTGGTCGTTTTGTTCGGATTGCCACATCAGGCATGGGCAAAAGACTACTCAATCGAGCAAGTCAAGATTGATGCTACCGTTAACCCTGATGGCTCTATGGACGTAGTGGAAAATCGCACGTTTAACTTTAACGGTCGCTTTAATGGCGTGTATTGGAAGATTCCAGAAGGGGTTTACGATGGTCGTGCCATTACGGTTACGGACATCAAAGCGGGACTTGCCGAGAAAGGTTCGCTTACTCCATACACCCAGCTTACGCAAAATGATTCTGAGAATGACGATACCTTCCAGGTGCTTAACGAGGAGGGCGTCAAGCGCGTTAAGATTTTTCATCCCGTTAGAAGTGAGCAACAGTCGTACGTCATTAGTTACCGCATCAATAATGCGGTCTCCGTATGGTCGGATTGCGCAGAGCTATATTGGAAGTTTGTTTCTGACGGCTGGGATGTTCCCTCAAATAATGTGAGTTGTGAAATTCATCTACCTGTTCCAGAAGGGCAAAGCGTTGTTCCCGGAGACAATGTCCGTGCTTGGGGTCATGGTGCTCTTACGGGACTTGTTACTCAATCAAAAGATAAAAAGGGTGTTCTTTTTACCGTTGATCGGGTCGGGACTTATGAATTTGCCGAATCACGCATTACATTTCCCATTAGTTGGGTGGGCGACGTCACACCTATCTCGACAAAGAGGCTGGATGCTATTATCGACGAAGAGACAAAATGGGCCGAGCAGGCCAATCAAAGGCGTCAGAGTATGCGTGAGTATGAGCAAAGCCGTAAAAAATACACCCAGACTGCGGCTGATTACTTCAAGAACATTTTTATCGCAGCTTCGCCCATAACCTGCCTTTTGATGGGATTTTTTGCATATAAAAACTATGCTCGCTATCGTCGTTTGCATGAGCCGCTTTTTAAAGACACATATTTCCGCGATGTTCCTTCTCACGATAATCCCGTGGTGTACTCGATTCTTCAAAACAGAGGAAAGTGCAAGAGCATGTTTCTTACTGCGGGGATTATGCACCTAAGTGCTATCAAGGCTTTGCGTATTGAGCAGGCAGATGACAAGGACGGATCAGCTTCTTGGAGGCTTACAGCGCTTAAGGAACCCGAGGAGCTAACGGATTCTATTGATCGTGCCACCTACGAACTCTTATTCAAAAAGGTTGCCAGTAAGGCAAAACAGCAGTCAAGCAATGAAACGCACAAAGTTATACGTATGAGTGATCTAGAAGAAGTGGCAAAGGAAAAGCCAGAAAAGTATGCAAACTGGCTGAACTCATGGACTGCTAATGCAGAGCGTGCAGCGTACCATAAACATTATTTTAAGGATACCCATAAAAACAGGGTATGGCTCATGACCGTTCTGTGCGGACTTGTGTTTATAGTGCCCTTTGCGCCTATGGCGATAGTGATTCCCTTTATTTTTTCGGACTGGGGAAACCTGATTGGTCCCGCTGCATGGCTTTGGCCTTTGTATCTTGCATTGCAGGTAGGTACCATGGTGTGGATTACTTCTAAAGCGCGTAAAATGAGAAAATTATCTGTCGAAGGTGTAGAACTTGACGCAAAACTGCAAGCGCTTAAACATTGGTTTAACGATTTTACACGTCTCAATGAGGCTGTACCCAACGATGTAGTTTTGTGGAGCAAGCTTTTGGTTATTGCTGTGGCACTGGGAGTTTCTCAAAAGGTGCTTGAAGAAATTAGGGTTGCTCTTCCGCAGTATGTGGATGATGCACAAAGCATTCCAACCTATATATGGCTGAACAGCTACAGCTGGACTGATTCACCACTTTCGACTCTCGATCGCAGCGTTTTGGGTAGTGCTACAGCAAGCACTATTGCTTCCTCAAGGGATTCGTTTGGTGGGGGTAGTTTTGGCGGAGTCGGCGGCGGATTTTCCGGTGGCGGAGGCGGCGGCTTCGGCGGCGGCGGAGGCGGCGGTGCATTTTAAGCACTTTTAGTGAAGGCACTACCGTTCGCCCGCAAAGCGTTTTTGAATAAATATTCTATAAAACGATGCCTTTCTCGTAATTTTATGCATGTTAGATAATAAGGGGACAGCTGGTTTACAGAAGCAGCTATCCCCTTATGTTTTTGAGAAAAATACCGTTTACAGGCGTGCAAAATATATCAAATTGTTTTACAGTAGCTACGCGCTACCATTGCACTGATAGCGCGTTTTGTTTCGCGCCCATTCGTATACCGCGAGTGGACAATCCGTCGATCTAGAGGAGACACAATGGCAAAGTCTGGCGCAAGCCGCGTCGTCATCGCCCTTGGTGGCAACGCTCTTGGCAACACCCCCGAAGAGCAAATTGAGCGCGTTCGCAACGCTGCCCCCATCCTGCTTAGGGTTATCGAGCAGGGCAACGAGATCATCATCACCCACGGCAATGGCCCTCAGGTTGGCATGATCCAAAAGGCATTTACCTATGCAAACCAGACCGACGAGTCCATCCCCACCATGGACCTTCCTGAGTGCGGTGCTATGAGCCAGGGCTACATTGGCTATCACCTGCAGCAGGCAATTGGTGCCGCTATGCACAAGTCTTACAAGCGTTGGCACGTTGCTTCTGTTGTAACTCAGATTGAGGTAGACCCTGACGATCCTGCATTCCAGAACCCCACCAAGCCCATTGGTGCATTCCTTACCAAGGAGCAGGCAGATGCAGAGAAGGCAGCTCATCCTGACATGATCTTTGTAGAGGATTCCGGCCGTGGTTATCGTCGCGTTGTTGCTTCTCCTGAGCCCAAGAAGATTGTTGAGAACGAGTCCATCCTTAACCTTCTGGACAACGAGTTTATCGTTATCGCTTGTGGCGGCGGCGGCATTCCTGTAGTTCGTGACTACAGCGATAAGGGTGCTTACAAGGGTCAGGCTGCCGTTATCGATAAGGACATGGGCGGTGAGCTTCTCGCTGAGGACTGCTCTGCAGACACCCTCGTTCTTCTTACCGCTGTTGATCACGTTGCCATTAACTTTGGCAAGCCTGATCAGAAGGATCTTGAGGACATCACCACTGAAGAGGCACGTCAGTACCTTGAGCAGGGCCAGTTTGGCAAGGGTTCTATGGAGCCTAAGGTTCGCGCTGCTGTTAAGTTTGCAGAGAGCCGTCCTGGCCGCGTGTGCATCATTGGTTCTTTGGATAAGGCTGCCGAGGCTATGGCCGGCCTTTCCGGTACTCGCATTCACGCCTAAGTTGCACTTGTTTAAAACAAAGGCTTAAAAATAGAGTCCGTCGATTTCGGCGGGCTCTATTTCGTTGTATGGCTATGAATTACCCTCACATGCTGTACTGTTTTCTCGTCTACGCTACACTAACACTAGGTAAACCGTGACCCCAAAGGAGACTCCATGGCCGAGATGCCCATTAAGCGCGCACTTGTTTCGGTAACTGATAAAACAGGCGTTGTTGAGTTTGTAAAGACGCTCGAAACTGAGTTTGGTGTCGAGGTGATTTCCACGGGGGGCACCGCGCGTCTTTTGGCAGAGGCTGGCGTTGCCGTTACGCCTATAGAGCAGTACACCGGTTTTCCTGAGATGATGGATGGGCGTGTTAAGACTCTGCATCCCAAGGTGCATGGCGGTCTGCTGTGCCGTCGTGATGATGAGCAGCATCTGGCGGATGCCGCTGCTCATAATATTAAAATGATTGATCTTGTATGCGTTAACCTGTATGAATTTGAGAAAACCATCGCTCAGCCTGACGTGACCTTTGCAGATGCAATTGAGCACATTGATATTGGTGGCCCCTCTATGCTGCGCTCTGCGGCAAAGAATAATGAGTCTGTGACAGTGGTCAGTGATCCAGCTGATTATGACAGCATTTTGGATGAAATGCGTGCTCATGCTGGCGCTACCACCTTGGAAACGCGCCGCAGGCTCGCACTTAAGGTGTACTCCACCACGGCGGCTTATGATACAGCCATTTCTACCTGGCTTGCTGGTCAGCTTGATTCGGATCAGAAAGATGGTTCTGAGCATCACGAGGGTAACTCTGAGTTCCCCGAGCACCTGGTCATACGTGCTGTTAAGGAACAGGATCTGCGCTATGGCGAGAACCCCCGCCAAGCTGCGGCGTTCTATGTGGATCCCGATGCATCTGAGCATTCCCTTGCACGAGCAAAGCAAATTCAGGGCAAGCCTTTGTCCTATAACAACTTGCTCGATACCGATGCTGCCTGGAGCGCTGTGCGTGAGTTTGATGATCCTGCCGTTATCATTCTTAAGCATCAAAATCCCTGTGGCTCTGCAACAGCCCAAGACGTCACCACTGCCTACGATCGCGCCTTTGCCTGCGATCCCGTATCTGCTTTTGGCGGCATTATTGCTGTCAACCGAGAAGTACCGCTGTCATTGGTAGAGCACTTTGCGGACGTTAATAAGCAGTTTGTTGAAGTCATGATCGCTCCTAGCTATACGCCTGAAGCGCTTGAACGTTTGTCCAAGCGCACTAATATGCGCGTATTGGCAACCGGTGGCGTAGACCGCACAATTGGCCATGAGGTTCGTGCGGTAGATGGCGGCATCCTCGTGCAGGACATCGACCATGTTGATGAGGACAGCGCGAGCTTTACCGTTCCTACCAAGTGTCAACCTACCCAGGAAGAAATGGACGATCTTCTGTTTGCTTGGAAGGTCTGCAAAACGGTTAAGTCTAATGCAATTTTGGTTGCTAAGGATAAGGCTGGCCTTGGTATGGGACCAGGACAGCCCAACCGTGTTGATGCTGCCCTATTAGCTTGCGAGCGTGCACAGAAAGCCTGTGAGCGCATGGAGCTAACAACAACAGGGTTGGTTGCGGCTTCCGATGCCTTCTTCCCCTTCCGTGATACGGTAGACCTATTGGCAAAGTATGGCGTAACTGCCATTATCCAGCCTGGTGGCAGCATGCGCGACGATGAGTCCATTGCAGCCTGTGATGAGCACGGGATTGCTATGGTCTTTACCGGCAATCGCCACTTCCGCCATTAGGGGTTCTCGTAGGCTAACTTGCGGGCTACTTTGTAAGCTAGCTTGTGGACTAACTGGCCCAAAAATCACGACGCAGGTCTTCTCGGTTAGCTTGCTTACACTTTTTCATAATGTTGTGTAGGTGAGTTTTGATGGTACCTTCGGCCAAAATGAGCTCATTAGCAATCTCACGGTTGCTCTTACCCTGCATAGCAAGACCCAAAATCTCGCGCTCGCGCTTGGATAAGCCGTGTGCAGAAGCATAAGCGGGCAGACGATCTTCGATGTGGACCGTAAGACGGTTTGCTTCGGCTTCGTCTGCCTTTGCCTCTGGGGGTTCATTAAAGTGAAGGCTTATGATCTCAAAGGCGGGGCGCACTACGGTATAGGCAAGATACAGCATCGTGATGTTCTCGGAAAAATTACGGGACGAGAGAAACAGCGCTGCAAAGATGCTGTCCTGTCCAGGGATGGGCAGGTTAAGAATTACAATGCTGTCTTCGATAAGGATGCAGATAATCAAAACGCTTAAGATAGCCATCATGTTGACGCGCTTGGTAAGTCGCTGATGCATGATTTCATCGTTGCTTTTGTGGTAGCGATAGCGTGCATAAATAAGGCAGGCTATGAGTGAGATTTGTCGCATAGTGTAAAAGAGCCATTGTTTAAATGGGCCATAGGGTAGCGTCACTATAATAAGGGTGCACACAATAATAAAGATGACGGTAGGGATGACCACAGCTCGCGCGTGGTATACGTCAACAATGTCGAGGACGACGCACCAGAAGCAAGACAGAATTGCGGCGCCAATAAGAATGCGGAATGCGGGAAGGTCAACGCTGTAATAATTGGATGGGTTGATCGTAGAAATGTTTTGCACCATCCATTCGGAACCAAAGATGCTTGCAAGCTCCGCAAAATAGAAAATAAAGAATAATGCTTGCGGGATATAGCGATTTCTATGAGAGACGGCATAGGCTGCACCACAGATGCTGGCCGTTGCAATACATATAAAAAGTAACGCAATGGTATACACGAAAAAGAATAAACTCATGGCAGCGTCTCATTTCTAACGATATAAACCCCTTGAGTTATATGGCTAACTCTAGCTTAGGTAAACCTGGGCTCTATCAGTAGTTTATTGGGGTTTAAAAACCGTCAACATTCATAAACTCAAATGAGCTGGACCAACAGGCTCATAAGTTCCATCGTAAAAGATGAAATCGCGTGCAATAAAAGTGCATGCTCATGTAGCTTACATCCTTTTGAAAGGAGGTTGCACAATGGAGAAGAAAAAATTCAGTTTCTTGAGCGTGATTCTTTCTGTGATCTGCGTTGTGTTTGTAGCGGAAGCTGCAGCACCGGCAGCAGCCATTGGCAACGCACAGTTCTTCTGGTGGATCTTTTTGATCATCACCTTTTTGCTTCCCTACGGTATGGTTGTTGCTGAGCTCGGCACTACCTATGATTCCGATGGTGGTCTGTACGACTGGATTCGTGAGGCCTTTGGTGACAAGTGGGGCGCCCGTGTCGCTTGGTATTACTGGATTAACTATCCTTTATGGATTGCTTCTTGTGCAACGCTGTTTCCGGACATCCTTGGCATGGTTTTTGGTATTGAGTTTACTATGGTTGCTAAGATGGCTATTGAGCTGGCCTTTGTCTGGGTCGTTGTCATTATGTCGTTCTCAAAGGTGTCTGACTCCGAGTGGATCCTAAACGGTGGCGCCATTATTAAAGTAGCCATTGCAGTTATTGTTGGTGCTCTTGGGATTTGGTATGCAACGCAAAACGGCTTTGCTTCCAATATGTCCGCACAAACCTTCCTTCCTAGCTTTGATGGCTCTGCGCTTACCAATTTGTCCATCATTCTCTTTAATTTTATGGGCTTTGAAGTGGTGTGCACCTTTGCCTCTGATATGGAGCATCCCGAGAAAGACATTCCAAAGGCAATCATTCTGGGCGGTCTAGCAATTGCAGCCATTTACCTCTTTGCATCCTTTGGTATTGGCGCGGCTATTCCTGCGGACGCAATCGATCCTGACTTTGGCATGATTGTTGCCGTTCAGACTATGGTTGGCAGCTCACCAATTTTTGGCATCATTTCTATTGCCTTTTTGCTTACGCTTTTTGCCAATATGGCTTCTTGGTCCTTTGGTGTGAACTTTGTTGCAGATTATGCAGCAAAACACGGCAATATGCCTCAGGTCTTTGCACGGGAGAGTACAAAGACCGAGATGCCCAACGGTGCTGCTATCGTAGACGGAGTGGTGGCTTCTTTAGCCCTGTGTCTGCAGCTCATTCCCAATGAGACCATCTCAAACAATATCTTCTGGATGCTTTTCTCGATGAACGTGGTGTTTTTGCTCATCAGCTACATCCCCATGTTCCCAGCCTTCCTCAAGCTGCGTAAAGTTGATCCGGGTCGCGAGCGCGTGTTTAAATTCCCCTTTAAGGGTGCCATGCAGATGGTGGCCTTGGTTGTCCCTGCAATCGAGCTGGTGCTTTGCATTATTGCAACCATTGTTCTTCCTGGCTTTGAGGGTGACTGGAGCTTCTTCATTGGTACTGTTGTATTTATTTTGCTTGGTGAGGTAGTCCGGATATGGTCTGCTCGTGGCCGCAAGGTGGAATATGCGGGCCTTACTCCCGAACTTGCCGCTCAACGCCTTGCCGATGAAGGCCTTGAAGGAAAGACCGACAATTCCGTCGATACAGCTGTTGATAAGCCCGGGGAATAAAGAGTAAATGCCCTCTATCCATTATTAATATTAATGATGGATAGAGGGGTGCCAAAATTGCGGGGCATCAGAGCTTATGAGGGAGTTTAGGTTAGGTATAGCTACCGCTGATATTTAAACACCAAGGATAAACTCGCTTTTTTGTTGCAAGTGGTTAAGGTTGAAGGTGTAAGAATGCAGCACCGCCAGCTACTTGGCTGTCCAGTAAAGCAATTGAGCAATTCAGTAAAGGAGAGTGTCTCATGGCAATGCCTAAGGATTTTATCGATACCAATGATTTTACTAAGGAAGAGATTCTAGCCATTGAAGATCTTGCCATTGCAATGAAGAAGGCCATCAAGGTTGATGGATATTATCCTCATCTTCTTCGTAACAAGTCTCTTGGCATGATTTTCCAACAGGTATCTACCCGCACCCGTCTTTCTTTTGAGACTGCTATGACCGACCTCGGTGGCCATGCGCAGTTCTATGGCCCTGGCACCATTCAGCTTGGCGGCCACGAATCTTTGGGGGATACCGCTCGCGTTATGGGCTCCTTGCTCGACATCATGATGGCTCGCGTTAATCGTCACAAGGATGTAGCGGGTCTTGCTCAGGGCTCCGCGGTTCCCGTCATCAATGGCATGTCCGAGTTCAACCACCCCACGCAGGAGATGGGCGACCTCATGACCATGCTCGAGAACCTGCCCGAGGGCAAGAAGATCGAGGACTGTACCCTCGCCTTCATTGGTGACGCAACCCAGGTCTGCGTCTCCCTCATGTTCATCGCTTCCAAGGTCGGCATGAAGTTCGTCCAGTTCGGACCTAAGGGTCACCAGGTGTGCGACGGTGGTTTGCACGTGGGCACCAAGGAGGAGCGTGCGGCGTTTGGCCGCCAGCTCATGGAGATTGGCGAGAAAAACTGCAAGGAGTCTGGCGGCACCATTGTTATCTCTGACGACATTGAGTGCATCAAGGGCGCAGACTTTATCTACACCGACGTGTGGTATGGCCTGTACGATGAGGAGGAGTCTGGCGAGAACTACATGGATGTTTTCTATCCTAAGTACCAGGTAACCATGGACATGATGAACTATGCTGGCCCCAACTCAAAATTCATGCACTGCCTGCCCGCCACTCGCAACGAGGAAGTAACCGACGAGGTTATGGATAGTCCCGAGCGCTCCCTGTGCTGGGATGAGGCTGAAAATCGTAAGCACTCCATCCGCGCTCTTCTCGCCACACTGGGTAAGCGCACTCCCCTCAACGACGAGGATGTTGAGTATTCCGCTAAGGCAGAGCTCCACGCTGCTCTCGATAAAATCAACGAGCTTCAGGCATAACGTAACGGCTTAACAAGGAGGTTTTGTATGCGTACTATTACCGAATCCGAGTCCACCCCTAAGGCAGATGGCTTTTTTATGCCCGCAGAGTTTGCTCCGCAAGACCGCGTTTGGATGGGCTGGCCTCATCGCACTGACACCTGGGCGCACGGTGCAAAGCCTGCCCAAGAGCAATATGCAAATGTGGCGCGCGCCATCGCGGAGTTTACCCCTGTTGTCATGTGCACCAACCAGGCAGATTATGCAAACTGCAAGGCCGTGTTTGAGGATGATGAGAACGTAACGGTTCTGGAGATGACCACCGATGACGCTTGGTTCCGCGACACCGGCGCAACGTACGTAATCAACGGCAAGGGCGAGAAGCGCGCCAACCATTGGCACTTTAACGCTTACGGCGGCATGGTTGATGGACTGTATTTCCCCTGGGACAAGGACGAGCAAATCGCTTTGAAGATGGCAGAGTTTTCTGGCGTTCGCAGGTATCGTCCTGACGACCTGATTCTTGAGGGCGGTTCCATTACCGTTGATGGCGAGGGCACTGTCATTGTTACCGATCAGTGCCTGCTATCGCCTGGCCGCACTGCTTCGGCAGTTCGCGTGGATGAACCTAATGCGGGCATTTGGCCGAGCTTTGCCCTTAAATACCAGCCTTGGAGTGAGGAGCTTCGTGAGTACATGACCGAGCACCTTAAGGAGTACTTGGGTGTCGAGAAGGTTATCTGGGTTAAAGAGGGTATTGATCCAGAGGAGACCAACGGTCACATTGATGATGTTGCTACCTTTGTTGCACCGGGTGTAGTGACGGTTATTTGGACTGACGATCCTGACTATCCGTTCTATAACCAGTGCCATGCAGCGTATGAAACCCTCTCCAACGCAACTGATGCAAAGGGCCGCAAGCTCAAGGTATACAAGCTTCCCATGCCCGTGAACCCCCTGTTTATGAGCCAAGAAGCCTGTGATTCTATCGATATTGATGAGAACGCAGAGCCCCGTGTTCCCGATGAGCCCCTCATTGCGTCATACATGAATTACCTAGTAACCAACAAGGGTGTTATCACTCCTCAGTATGGCGATAAGAACGACGCACTTGCCCTTGAGACCCTTCAGAAGATATACGATGAAACCTGGGGCGAGGGTGAGTACACGGTAGTAGGCGTCCAGTCTGAGCAGGTAGTGTACGGTGGAGGCAATATCCACTGCATCACTCAGCAGGAGCCTTCCGCTTAAGTGAACATGCGCTAAAGTAGGCCTTTCGCCTCAGAAGAACGCGCTTATGATAAGGGTCCTTCGCGTGCATGCGTTGGACCCTTTTGTTATAGCAAGATTGTCGTGCTGGTAATCCTACGCTGACGGGCTGCCATATCAACGGGTTTCCGACCAGCAACCCTACACCAACATGCCTCTACGCCAGCACGCCCCTACGCCAGCAGGTCGCCATAGAGAAAACTCGCCCAGCCAGGATCATTGGGGTCAGGGTTTTCTTGGATGCGCTGCATGCCTCGGTGCTCATAGAAATGCCAGTTAGAAGACGTATCGGTCGTTAAGAAAAATCCTGGAGCGCCAGCTTCCTTAAAGAGCTTGAGCATACCGTCTATGAGCCTGCCGCCAACACCCTTGCCGTGAAGGGCGGGCTCCAGCATTAAGAGATTCAGTTCTGCTTGCGCATAGGGATTGTCGGGGTTATTGGCGATAAAATCGTCGGCTATTTTATGCTCACGCAAATCGCCAAAAAGATTTCCTTCAAGCCTACGGCTCTGGGTTTGTTCAACGCGGGTGTTGCCCTTCTCTATCAACTCTTCTAAGCGTGGTCTCCATTTTTCAACAAAGGTTTGTTTGCCATGGGGACTCAGTCCACCAAGGCAAACGCCTACAACTACACCGTCTTTCTCGGCAACGTAGCCAAGGGGCGAGCGCAGCAAAGAACCAGCTAAGCTAAGGGAGCCACACAAAATTTTGTCATCAGGAAGTTCAACAGTCTTCGTCCAAATGTGGGTGTACAGAGTGGCAACATCCATAAAGTCATGGTCTTCAAACATACGGAACGTAATGCCCAGATCGTCGATTGGCTCACCCATGATTGCTCCTTTGTAGTTACAGACCGCATCTCTTAAGCAGTCAAAAAATATTACTTATTTCATTGTAACTACAAGCCGTCAAAAAGCGCTCTGATTATCTGTAGGCGGGCAGTAAAGCTGTGCTAGGCGGTCTTTTATTTTTGTATCAGCACACATACTGTGCGGCGCCTCACGTGCCAAACCGTTCGCCTGATATAACATACGTCTATCGAATATCGCCCTGCGGTCAGAGCAGTGAAGTTTTCTTGTCGATACCATATGGTTTGCATGTATTTGTTTCTGTGTTTTCGTGAAGAAGGAAGGTGAGTTCATGGCATCCCAACAAAACAGGAAGAAAGCTGTAATTGCAGCTCTCGTCCTTAGCTTGGGCTTGGGAACGGTGGCAGCTCCTCCGTTAGCCAACTTTGTTAATCAGCGCGCCTTACTCGCAACGGTTGCTCAGGCCGAAGCGGCAGGGAAGTTTGAACGTACTGATGCGAAGGCAGTTGCAGGTCAAAAGGTGGGCATCTCCATGACGGAGGAGCGCTCCTATAAGGCAACAGTTCCCACAAAGGCTACGAGCGTAGCAGAACTTCAGCAGCAGATTGATGATGGTAAGGTTACCTGGACCCTGTCTCGCGATAAGGGCATTATGCCTGACGAGGTGTACCCCAAACAGTATCTGGGCGGACCTTTGGCAGACTGGAAAACAGTAGCTACTCAGCTAAGTAAGAACAACAAAATTCCCTCTCAGCCCATGTTTAACGACATTACCATGAAGGCAGAAGAGGTAGATGGTATTCCAAGCATCGTTCTTACCTTTAGCAACAAGATGCTTTTTGGTGTTGACGGTCTTGATTTGCGCGCCCGTGCTTTAGTGCGTTCCGCGATGCTTGACTATACCGGCACATTTAAGCTGGCTTGTTCTGTAGACGGCACCGAGCTGTACAGCACCGATGTTGATCTCAGGCCCTACGATGAGTTCCGTACTCAGGATGAGATTTATCAGGAACTCCCCGAGCTTGTAGCACAGGCTAACGCCAATGGTATGTATGCAGAGATCCGTGAGCTGGGCAAGACGGTACAGGGTCGCCCCATTCAGGCTGTCTTTGTAGCTAAGTCTAAGGAAGACTTGGACAACTACCAGGCGCTCAAGCAGCGTATGGAGTCCGAGCCTGCTAAGGTTCAAGAAGAGGTGAAGGCTGGCACGCTTAAGTATAAGGTACCTGTTGTATACAGCAACGTTCATGCAGATGAGATCGTAGCTGTAGACGCAGTCATGCAGTTCATGCGCGACCTTTCCACCGGCAAGCCTCTTGAGTACAAGACCGTAACCGGCCTCACCGATGCTGGTAAGCAGGAGCTTGCCACTGAGATGGACGCAGATGGTAAGGTCTGGTCTGACCTTATTAAGGACAAGGTCACCGGTATTGGTTATTTGCGCGGCGATGGCGGCGGCGGTAGTGTTGATTCTGCAGATCTGACCGAAGAGCAACTTGACAAGTACTACAACAGGGAGACCAGGACCTTTGATCCCTCCAAGCTGTTGGACGACATGTTCTTCGTACTCATTCCTTCCGAGAATGCAGACGCTCGTGCGGTAAACGTCCGCACTAACGCCAATATGTTTGACCTCAACCGCGACAACACCTATCAGACACAGCCCGAAACTCAGGCAATGTCTGGTTTCCTGTCTCAGTGGAACCCTCTGTCCCTGCACGAGGTACACGGTTACTATGAGCAGTATCAGGTAGAGCCCTGCTCTCCTACGCATGACCCCAACAACGAGTATGACCTGTTTATTGATACAGCACTCGAGCAGGGTGAGGCATTCATGGGCGCATCCATCTCCAACAATGCGACCATCAATTCTGTACAGATGCCCATGCGTGACTATCTCGAGAAGAAAAGCGATGGCTCCAAGTATTGGGGCACTCCATTTGACGACATGTCTACGAGCTACACACCTCAGTACGCCATGATGCACGGTACCAATGCCTACACTGTTGAGGCTCCAAACGCAAATGTGGATGCTGTATATGCTCTTGAGTATGGCTTTATCGGCAACGCAGACTTTATCGCTGCTAATAAGGATCGTATGTTCCTCAACCAGCTTGAGCGCTTCCGTCGTGGTATTGAGAACATCGATGCGGACACCATTCGTCCTTACTACGTAAACCAGTATGACGAGGCTGGTGCCGAGGCTGATACCTTCCGTCCTCAGAACAATGAGAACCACAATTTCTTCCCCGAGTATTACGTCATTCCTATGGACACTCAAAGTCAGCAGGATCGTGCTGCTGCAAGCAAGACTATTGCTCTGCTTTTGCACAATGGCGTAAAGATCGACCAGCTTAACAAGGACGTAACCGTTGGCGACAAGACCTATGCTGCCGGTACCGTTATTGTTAATATGCACCAAGCCAAGCGTAATATGGCTAACTGCGTTCTGTACCCCAACCTGGTAATTTCCGATTGGGCTCAGTACACGCTGTATTCCGAGCCAGTAACCAATTTTGCTGAGTTCCGCGGCTTTGATATGGATACCATCCGCAAGGTTGGTGTCTTTGCTGCAGACGCTATGGATCAGATCACCGAGGCTCCCAAGACCGCAACGGTGTATGAGGGCCAGGGTTGCATCTCTATTATTAAGAACAACGGCCTTGACGCCATCAATGCAGTAAACGCTCTGCTTAAGGATGGCAAGAACGTTGGTCTTATCACCGAGGGCGAGCATGCCGGTAGCTATGTGGTAGCAGCTGCTGACCTCAGCACGGTTCAGGACAAGTGGACCTTGGATGTAGTAAGCACCGAGGAAGCTCCTAAGGCTAAGAAACTTAACAATGCTATCAAGGCATATGTTCCCGCTGGTAGTTCTGACTTTGTTACCGATGCAGATGGTAACGAGGTTGGTATGAAGGGCTATCGTAATCGTCTGAGCACCGAGTATGGTTGGGACATCTTTGCTCTCCAGACTCAGATGGGCTTTGAGCTTACTAATAACCTGGACGAGGCTAACGTTATTGTTGGCTCTCAGTATCCTATAAATGCAGATGAGGTAGCCGCCAAGGTTAAGGCTGGCATTCCTTATGTTGCCTATACGCCAGATGCCATGCAGTTCCTCAAGGATTATGACCTTATGCCTGGCTTTGCAGCCGAGCCCGATAATGACTGGTGGGGCTATGACGCCTTTAGTAAGGTTGAGTTCCCCGAGGATGACATCATTACTGCCACCTACAAAAATGAAGGCGACTTCAAGATGTACGGCTATGGTGGTGGCTACATTACCAAGGTTCCTGATGGCGGAAAGGTCCTTATCAAGACCACACAGGATGATCTGCTTGAGGGCTTCATGACCAAGAAGGCTATCGAGAAGTACAAGGGCTCCATCCAGGCTATTGATTATCAGCAAAACGGTATGAACATAGCTGCCTTTGCCAACACTTTGGTAAACAAGGCTCACCAGCAAGACGACTATCGCTACCTTACCGCAGCCATCTACTCCAAGCTTGCCGGCGAGGACTTTGTAGCAGAGAACACCTGCCCTGCCTACAAGATGATCCAGGAGACCGCTGAGGTTAAGCAGGGCGAGACCGCACTGTTTACCTCTGATGCTCCCTCCAATAAGTTCAAAGAGGTCCAGGTAGATGGTAAGGTTGTAGATCCTCAGTTCTACACCGTATCCGGTGATTCCACCGAGGTTACGCTCAGCGCTGACTTTACCAAGACCCTTGCCGAGGGCGAGCACACCATTACTATTGTTTCTACCGATGGCCAGGTAAGCAGCAAGTTTACGGTTGTTAAGGCAGATAATCCTAACAATGGTAATGACCAGCCTGGTGGCAACAATAACCAGCCTGGTAGTGACAAGCCTAATGGCAACAACACCAAGCCTGGTACCAACAAGCCAAGCGCTCAGAATCCCTTAGGAAAACTGCTTCCTAAGACGGGTGATTACGCAACCGTAGCAGTGCCCTTCATAGTGGTTGCTGCAGTTGTAGTGGTTGGAGTTGCCTACTACCTTAAGAAGAAGGGTGGAAAGAAATAAGCGGTGTGATCACGCTTGTTTTAACCCTTGGACTTTAAAGCTTTAAGGCTTTAGCGTATGTAAACCGAGTCAGAGACCATGAGTTTCTGGCTCGGTTTTTGTTGGACACCATACTTAAAAACCGCTTACCGCTGTTAGATAATTTTTCTCGAGCGCTGGTTACAATACAAATACTATGGTTTTGGCGTGGCTGTAAGCTATAGTACCTACGACATATATTTCGTCGTGCTGTGTACCATGAGCTGCATGCTTTAACAGGAGAAAGAGATGGATCAGATGGCAGAACAACTGTTTGAGCTGGGAACTCCAGCAATTGTGTGTCGCTGGCGTTTGTGTTCCTCAACCTTGCCGTTAGAAAATCGTCTGCTCCGCGCTTTAGGTAAACGCAAGATAGCCGGCGCACCCGTATCTCGCAAGCTCCTTGCGTGGGCAAAACAACACCTAGAGTGGACGTTGTACAGCGGCTCTTCTGAGTACCCAGACGGTGTGCTTATGGTGATAATTGACGAGCAGGGCCAGGCAGTTATGACGGTCGGACCTTATGCTGCGCTGGAGTCCAGCAGCCTTGCATCTCTTATCAAGCGCGCACAAATTTCTTATCATGAGGCGCACAAGACCGGGGTTGCACCGGAAACGCTGTGGGTTGTTAAAAATGAGACACTCTATGCAGGAGTGGAACAGGGCACGTTTACCTCAGCCGTTTCTTTACTGGTTGCAGATCTGGCGCGTACGCTAGGCATTCCCGTAGTGTATGACTCAGACCTAGTGGAAAAAGTGGAACATAAACAAATGGCTTTTGACCAGGTATTTTTATGCTCTGATGAGCATGGAGTGATTGCTGCCGATGGCTACGACACAGGCATGGCACAAAAATTTGTACAGAGCTACCATACGCTGCTTGAAAAAGAGCGCAAGAAGATACAGGCGCAGCATGGATCTGTTGGGGCGTAATGATTTATAAAATTGTGGTCGATGCGTTACACTAAATGAGTTGTCTTTGTAAGGAGTCTTATTTTGTCGAATGTAAACAAGACCACGCGCCTTGCACGCATTGGCATGATTGCTGCTGTATATGCAGCTGCCACCAGTATTGCTCTTGTCTTTCTAAGTGGCCTTGCTTGGGGTCCTGTCCAGTTTAGGATTTCGGAAGCACTCGTCGTCTTAGCCTTGTTTACCGCAGATGCCGTTCCCGGCTTAGCGCTGGGCTGTGTTATTGCAAATATTGCCAATATTGTTTTAAGTGGTTCGGGAGCTTTAGGTCTTTTTGATGTGGTGTTCGGATCCCTTGCCACACTTGTGGGCGCGTGGATTACCTGGCGTTTGCGCAAGAGGCCTCGGCTTGCACTGCTTGGCCCCGTGCTGGCAAACGCATTTATTGTCCCAGCCTATTTACCAGTGATTCTTGCAGGTCTCGGGTTTTACACCATTCCCTTTACCTCCATTTCTCTTGAGGGCAGCTATGCATTCATGTACCTCTTTGGGTTTATCGCCATTGGTGTGGGTGAGGCTGTGGTGCTGTATTTGTTAGGCCTACCTTTGGCTACCGTCCTGAGCAAAACCTCTTTTATTAAGAAGATGACGGAAGAAGAGTAATGCGCCGGATTGATGAGCATGGCTACCAAATACTTTTTATACTTGGTAGTGTCTTGGGAATTATTACCATCTTATTTTTATCCTACGCGCTCATTGAGGATATGGATCTGCAGCTTGCCATCATTGTCCTTATCGCAATAAGCTCTATTCTCATTTTGGTGCTGGGTGGCATTTTTTATCCGCAAGAAATACGAACCAATACCACTCGGCAAGTTTTGCATGCTGCATACCACATATCCGAGGTGTTGCAGGACGGTCTTAATTACAACAATGCAAATGCCATCTGCAAAATCATGCTTAAGTATGCGGATGCAGATGCGGTGGTCATTACCAATACTCATACCGTTTTGGGATATGAGGGCAAAATGGCATCCGAGTATCCCCTGGGCACACCCATCCATACCTCTGCAACAAAGGAGGTGTTGCAAACAGGGACCACCACACTCTTCAAGCAAATTACTACCGTGGGCGCTGCGGGCACCCATACAATTCCCGCGGGGATAGTAGGGCCTCTCAAGGTGCGCGATGAAGTCATAGGTGTGGTCAAGTTTTATTATCACAATCCGCGAAGGGCAAATCGTACGCAGTTTGCCCTGGTTAAGGGCTTGTCAAACCTGCTATCCATTCAGTTGTCTGCAGAGGAGCTGGAGCGTCAGGCAGAGCTCACCGCCAAGGCAGAGGTTAAGGCCCTACAGGCTCAGATCAATCCTCATTTTCTCTTTAACATCCTCAATACCATGGCGTCGCTTACGCGAACTAATCCCATGCGCGCTCGAACCCTCTTGCGCGAATTTGCAACGTTTTATCGTCAGACGTTGGAAAATTCAGAGGCTCTTATTTCTATCGAGAAGGAACTCGAGCAAACACGTCGTTACCTCAGCTTTGAGCACGCACGCTTTGGAGAAGACCGCATCATAGAGCGGGAGTATATAGAGCCTGGTTGTGGACAAATTCAAGTTCCCGCCTTTATCATTCAGCCCATTGTAGAAAATGCCGTGCGGCATGCCATGCGCGATGATGGACCTCTCCACATTGATATTCACATTGCTACAGAAGGCGATGACATCATGATTTCTGTTACGGACGATGGCTTGGGCATGGACGAGGAGGCTGCTTCTCGCTTGGCGGGTGAGCCTGTCAGTCCAGATGCTACCAGCGAGAAGGGCACGGGGATTGCCATGCGTAACGTGCAAGAGCGTATCGAGCATATTTTTGGCGCCGATTCGGGTATAGAGATAATGTCACGCCCAGACGAGGGCACAAGTATTACCATCCGTCTTGCCAATGCGGTGGCAAATAAACTCTAGCTCCTCTGAAATTTGCTAGTATTAGTGTTCTATCGGTTGCGTAATAGTTTTCCTCGTTTTGAGATTGCTAGAACGGAGTAAAGATATGCTTTCTGCGATGATAATTGATGATGAAGCCCCAGCGCGCTCTGAGCTCAGTTATCTGCTTAAAGAGACCGGTCGCGTAGACTATATCGTGGAAGCCTCTAATGCTCGCCAGGCTGTAGAAAAGCTTATGGAGGGCCGTGTAGACGTTTTGTTCATGGATATTTCTATGCCAAAAACAACAGGCATGCAGCTAGCAGAGGCCATGCAAAAGATAAAAAATCCACCGGTCATTGTATTTGTTACCGCGCACAGCGAGTACGCACTGAATGCCTTTAATGTGGACGCCGTGGACTACCTAATGAAGCCGGTGGAGAGCGAGCGCTTATCGCAAGCGCTTAATAAGGTGCAAAAACGTTTGGCTCCTGCTACAGAGGGACATACCGCTATTGAGCGCATCCCTGTCGAGAAGGCCGGGCGTAAGGTGCTTGTTCCTGTGGACACCATTCGCTACATTGAAGCAAAAGATGACTATTCCTGCATTTACACAGATACCGATAGGTATTTGTCCACCACATCGTTGGCGCAGTTGGAAAATAAACTGTCCTCGCATGGCTTCTTCAGAGTGCATCGTGGCTACATCGTTAACTTGGAGTATATTGAGGATGTAGCGGGTGTTTCTAGCGGTAACTTACAACTGGGCCTGAGCGGGATTACGGATAAAAAAATCTCTGTTTCTCGCCGTCGTGTTGTTCAGCTTAAGCGTACGCTGGGCATCTAACTACGGCTCAGCGTTACTCATGCGTCATTTATAGCAGAGTGTTTGTACTAAGGGCATATCATGGCTAAAAATGAGATTTCTGTTGGCATTGTGAGCGATACTCACGGGATGCTATCCGATTGTCTGCTGGCAGAGCTTGCAAGCAATGACTACATTGTGCATGCAGGGGATATTTGTTCGACAAGAGATTACGATAGCTTGTGCAAACTTGCCCCGGTGTATGCCTGTCTTGGGAATAATGATGGGTCTTATTTGTATGGCCCTCAAGTTGGCAAGGTTACCCGTTTTGTATTGGGAGGCCTGCGCTGGCAGGTTTGCCACTATCATGAGATGCTGGATCTGGACAGCTGCGATATTGCAATCTGTGGCCATACGCATAGGCCGTTTGTGGAAAACGAGAAGCCCCAGGTATTGGTCATGAATCCTGGTAGTCCTAGCTATCCTCGCACCATGATGGGACCAACCTGCGGAAAGATTGTTGTGGCGGAAAAGAAGATTATTTCTGCCGAGATCATTCTTTTAGATTAAAGAGATGAAAAACCTCCTGGTTAAACCAGGAGGTTTTGCTTACGGGATAGCGTTTGCACAAGACACAATTAGAGATTCTCGCTAATCTCTTTAATGAGGGAAGCTTTGGGCATGTTGCCTACCATGGTATGCACAGGCTGGCCATTTTTAAACAAAATCAAGGTCGGGATAGACACGATGTGAAACTTAGTGGCCAGATCCGCCTCGTCGTCCACGTTACACTTACAGACAACAATCTTGTCTGCCATCTCGTCCGCAACTTCCTCAACAACGGGACCCAATGCGCGACAAGGACCACACCAGGTTGCCCAAAAGTCTACGAGCACGGGTTTATCGCTGTTAACTACCAAAGCGTCAAAGGTAGAGCTGGTTACTTTCTCAGAAGCCATTGTTCCTCCCATTCGATACGGGCAGCTTGCCCGTAAATTATTTAGCTGAGGTTTTTGTACCCAGCCCGCCACAATTATGACGCGCGGTACAATTTGTTTTAATCAATTTATGATTGGAATGTGGTGGAACGCATGGCACATGACCGACAAACCCGTCGCGCGGCCTATCTTTCTAAGGCACAGGATGAATTTACAGCTCTTGCGGTGCGCGGTGTGTATATGGCTGGTAACGCTGCGGCATCCGTCGTATTACTCAAGGGCCTGCTGAGCGCCGAGGACACAACCCAGCTGTTTTCTGGTCCCGATGGAGTTGCCCTGCGTGCAGCACTTGAACGCTTGGGCTATGCGCCCCAAGCCTGGGGTGGCCTGTCCAGCTGTACAGTAGGTGGTACACCCCTCAGCCCCGCCATCCTGCGAGAAGCGTTGTGCGCATTTGATCCCGATACCATTATTGTATGTGATGAGGCAGCGGCCCAGGTTTTGCGCGAGGCCTATGCAGATGAATTAGCAGCCCTGCCAGATATAACGCATGCTATGCTCGATAAAGGCGTCCTGGTTATGCTGTTGGGCATGCGCGTGCTTAACCTCGGAGGATTTGAAGCCTCGCTGTCAGATAAAGCATCTAAGCTCAAAATGTGGCATGCTCTTAAGCAGCTTCCTGCTTTGGGAGAGCCGTTTTAATGTCGTGGATCCTTCAGTGAAAGGAAAATCATATGTCAGACATCAGCACAGCAATCAACAAGCCCATAGATGCAACACAAACAGATGCATGGGCTTTACTACAAACGCATTATGATACGGACTTTAACCAGCCTGATCTGCTCAAGACTTGGTTTAATCAGGATCCTCATCGCGTGGAGAAGCTAAGCTTTGATGTGAATGATTTGCGTTTTGATCTCTCTAAAAACTTGCTTGTTGCGCGTACGGTTGAGCTGTTGTGCCAGCTTGGTCGCGAGGTCCACTTAGAGGAGCGTCGCGATGCCATGTTTGCTGGTAAGCATATCAACACCACCGAGGACCGAGCCGTTTTGCACACCGCTTTGCGTCGCCCGGCCCAGCAGGCTGGCACGCTTATGGTGGATGGGCAGGATGTTGTAGCAGATGTCCATGAGGTGCTAAAGCGCATGTATGCCTTTGCCCATAAGGTGCGCAGCGGCGAGTGGACAGGTGTTACCGGCAAGCGTATCAAAACGGTGGTTTCCATTGGCATTGGTGGCTCTGACCTGGGACCCTATATGATGTACGAGGCCCTCAAACCCTATGCCGACGCAGGAATTACCTGCCGCTTTGTCTCCAATATTGATCCAACTGATCTTGCCGAGAAAACCGCTGATCTTGATCCAGAGACCACGCTGGTCATTGTGGTTTCCAAAACCTTTACTACCCTAGAGACGCTTACGAATGCTCGCGGCGCAAGGACCTGGTTGTTGGAGTCGTTGCGTGCAGCGGGTAGCATTGATAATTCAGACCAGGCAGCTGCAAACGCTACCGAGCGTCACTTTGTTGCCGTTTCTACCAATCTGGAACTGGTACGTGAGTTTGGCATCAACCCAGACAATGCCTTTGGGTTTTGGAATTGGGTAGGAGGTCGCTATTCTGTGGACTCCGCAGTTGGCCTGGCGCTTATTGTGGCGTTTGGCGAGCAGCGCTTCCAGGAGCTTCTCGAGGGCTTCCATGATATGGATACCTACTTTGCTACCACGCCTCTGGAGAAGAATGTCGTGGCGCTTATGGGCTTGCTTAACGTATGGTATGTCAACTTCTTTGGCATGAGCTCGCATGCAGTGCTGCCCTATGACCAGTATCTCCACCGTTTCCCAGCATATTTGCAGCAACTTACCATGGAGTCTAATGGCAAATCTGTTCGTTGGGATGGCACGGCTACCACTACCGATACGGGCGAGATCTTTTGGGGAGAGCCCGGCACCAATGGTCAGCATGCGTTTTATCAGCTGATTCATCAGGGAACTCGTAAAATCCCCTGCGATTTTATCGCCTTTGTTAACCCTGTCCATCCCACTCGTGATGGTCAGCAGGATGTCCATGAGCTGTTCTTAGGAAACTTCTTGGCACAAACCAAGGCGCTGGCATTTGGCAAGACAGCGGATGAGGTGCGCGCGGAAGGTACGCCAGAATGGATGGTTCCCGCTCGCGTATTTAGTGGCGATAGGCCAACCACCTCTATCTTTGGTAGTGCGCTTACTCCACATGCCCTTGGTGAGCTGGTTGCTTTGTATGAGCACATCACCTTTGTTGAGGGAACGGTTTGGGGCTTGGACTCCTACGATCAGTGGGGCGTAGAGCTAGGCAAACAGCTGGCAAAGCAGATCACTCCTGCCTTCCATGATGATGAAGCACTGGCGCAGCAGGACGCATCGACGCGCTCGCTCATAGCGTTTTATCGCGATAAGCGCCGGTAGCTTGCCGGTAGCTTTTAGTGCCGTGATATCTTGCGTCCAACATAGGCGATAAAGTCTTCGTCACTGAGTGGCTTGTTGTCCATGCCTGTGATGGAACCTCGTAAAAAGATGGCATCTTCAGTTGCCTCGCGGTCTGCAAGAGCGTTTGCATACGTATCACGATGCCAAAAATCAAAGGGGCTGCCCAGATCAAAGTGGGTGATAAGCACAATAAGGTGCTTGGTTACCAAAATGCGGTCAAACTTTTTGTATGACTGGTTCAAGACTTCAAAGCTGCCGTCTTTGGTTAGGTAGCTCATCTCAACCTGGTTGGGACCTGCATGGCTGCGTAGCGTGCAGGTCCAAGGACGGGGCGCATCGCTGTCTACACCATGGCGCACAAAAAAGCGTGTATAGGTTTTGCGCCACAATCTGCGTGGCCAAAAAATGGTAGCGCCCGTAAGAGCTTCTGCAATACCAAGTACCAAAGCCAGGCCAACCACTATGCCAAAGATCCAGCCCATAAGGTTAAAATTAAAGTTAAAGAGGATGCCCGCCCAGAACCAAATGCCAAAGAGTAGACCATCACCAATACTAAAAATAAGGGCGTCACGGCGGTTAAGCGGGCGATCTTTGCCCGCAAAGTACTCCTCAAAGAGTTTCTCGTCAAAGGTAAGGGTACTGGTAATGCGTGGCTGCGCCATAGTTCCTCATTTCTTAATTGGGCACCAAGCTGAGCAGGGCAAAGAATGCCTCATTCAGCTAATTATTCAGACCTACTCAACGATAAGGTCCTCCATGGTAAAGGTAGTGCAGTTTACATAGCCTCGGTTGGTAAGGCGCAACTCGGGGATGCAAGCAAGTGACATGATGCCCATGGTCATGAAGGGGGAGGGCATGGTGTTGCCTATCTCCACCCAGGCTTGCTCAATCTTTTCTACCTGAGCAGCAACCTGCTCTGCGCTTAGGGTACTCATAAGGCCGCACACGGGAAGCTCAACCAAGGCCAATACCTTGCCATCTGCAACAGCAACTTCACCGCCGCCGCATTCAGCAAGGGTACGAGCGGCAAGCGCCATGTCCTCATCGTTATCACCCATGACCAGCAAATTATGCGCGTCATGTGCAACGGTTTGAGCAAGCGCGCCGTGGATGCCAAAGCCGTGAACAAAGCCAAACGCATGGGTGCCTTCTGCTCCATGGTGGCGGTCAAATACGCATAGTTTAAGCAGGTCAGAAGCCTTATCTGCGCACAGTGCACCATCCACTACAGGTACCGTAGCCGTGGTATCTTTGGTGATGACCTGTCCGGCGTCAACGCTAATGGTGCGCACCTTACAGCTGCTCGGGCTGCTTGCACCCTTTGCGCTTGGCACAGGAATACGGAAGCTTTCTGCCGTGATCTCACGACCAAGGTTCATCGTGTTGGTCATAAACTCAGGCCAAGCAAAAGGCTCAACCTCAAAGCAGGCAGTGCCATTTTGGGCCACGAGTTCACCATCGATGTATACCGCTACAGCCTCAAAGCTCGTAAGGTCACGCATCAAAACAAGATCTGCGCACTTGCCGGGAGTGATGGAGCCCATATCATCTCCGATGCCCAGGTACTCGGCGCAGTTAATGGTGGCCATCTGCAGGGCGGTTATGGGGTCGCATTCCAGCTCGATGGCCTTGCGCAAAATGCGGTCCATATGACCGTCGGAGACCAGCGTGTTGGGGTGGTTATCGTCAGAGCAAAGCAGGCAGTGGCGCAGGTCAATGCCCTTTTCGAGCAAAGCGGGCAAATAGACAGGTAGATTATGCCAAGCAGAGCCATAACGCAGTTGGACCCACATGCCCATGCGCAGCTTAGCCACGACATCGTCAATGGCAATCGACTCATGGCACGAGCTCACACCACAGGCAATGTAGGCAGCTAAACCGCGGTCGGTCTCCGCCACCGGATAGTGGCCAGTAATCCGGCGGTCTGCTTTAAGGGTTTCGCGCACCTCATTAAGAGCATTGCTTTCATTGTTTAGAATACCGGGGAAATTCATCATCTCGCCCAAACCATAGGTTTGGGGCCAGGTCATGGTTTCTGCAATCTGGGCAGCGTTGATGCTGGAGCCGGTGTCCTCAACACCCAGTACCGCTGGCACACAAGAAGGCGTGGTGAGCATGGCTTTAAGCGGTGTGCGAGCAGCGTCTTCCCACATAGATTTGACGCCGTCCAAGCCACGAACATTAGCGGCTTCATGAGGGTCGGCCAGAATAGCCGTGGTGCCATGAGGAATAACAGCACGAGCATACTCAGAAGGGCCAACCATGGAAGACTCAATGTGAATGTGGCTATCAATCAGACCGGGCGTGGCGTAGAGGCCCGTGGCATCTACCACCACGGTTTTCTCGCCAATGCAGTGCTCAGCCGTATGGCCAGCAATGCCAAGGTAGGCAATGCGCCCGCTTGCAATGGCAATATCCGCGTCTTGTAGAAGCTCGTGTGTGGTAACGCTGACAAGAGTTGCATGACGAAGTACGGTGTCGGCAGGCTCCTGACCCTGAGCCACTCGTACCAGACGGTCGTTCACTTCCCAAAGGGGCTTTTTACAAAACGTGTTATGCATGACAGACCTTTCTGGCAGGCGTGGACGATACGGAATAAAGCTAGCGTACCCTATAGAGCAAACTTTGGTGTCAACAATTTGTAGCGTACTATTTTTATGGGTGTTGCAAGAAGCGGCGAGAAAACCTAGAAAAGCAAGGCAGTTGTACGTATACTAAGGTGCTAGTGCATTCAGCGGGTTCGGGCGACGCCATGTTCCGAACCTGGTCAGGGCCGGGAGGCAGCAGCCATAAGGGGCCTCTGGCGGGCGTCCGTTCCCGCTGAGCGTACTTGTTGAGGCCCTTCTACCATATTGTTGGCAGGAGGGTTTCTTTGTTCCAGCACGCTTGCTTTGTAACGCCCTTAAGGACGGTTGGTATGTCATTTTTTAATTACCTTGTTCATTTGCTTCGTGACCCTCGCACGGCTATTGCCAGTGCTATTGCAGCGGGTCCCCTTATTGCCTATGGCTTTGTGTTTCTCATTATTTTTGTAGAAACAGGCGTGGTATTTTTCCCCTTTTTACCTGGTGATTCCCTACTATTTGCTTCCGGGTTTTTTGCTGCGGGCGGCGGTTTTAACATCGTTTTGCTGCTTGCTGTGGTTTGGGCCGCGGCAATTTTGGGCGATCAGTGTAACTTTATGATTGGTCACTTTTTTGGGCGCAAGATTATTGAGTCTGGCAAGGTTAAGGCTCTTACGCCTGAACACATTCAAAAAAGCGAGGCATTTCTGGATAAGTGGGGTCATCTTGCCATTTTCTTGGGTCGTTTCTTCCCCTTTATTCGCACCTTTGTGCCCTTTATTGCAGGTATGGGCGGCATGCACTGGCGCAACTTTGTGATCTATAACATTTTGGGTGGTCTTACGTGGTCTACAGTGTTTGTACTGCTGGGCTATTTCTTTGGTGGCATTCCCTTTGTGCAAAAGCACTTTGAATTACTTATCGTAGGCATTGTGATAGTCTCTGTGATACCAACGGTTGTTGGTTTGGTTAAGAGCCGCATGGGCAAAAAAGACTAGCTTTTTTAGTCCGTATCCAGACAAATTTGAAAAAGTTGACCACGGTTTACTAGTCAAATCCTAGTAAATTACTAACATTTTGAGTTTAATCAAGTTTTTATGCGATTCTATGCACTATACTCGAGTATCCTATGGGATAGTAGCTTAATCCTTTATAAGGAGTGTGTGGTGTATGCAAGACGCATGGCATGATTTTGTGGGTGGTAAATGGGAGCGCGAAATCAATGTTCGCGACTTCATTCAATCTAACTATACCCCCTACGATGGTGACGAGTCCTTCCTTGCTGGTCCAACAGAGGTAACAACCAAACTGTGGGATCAGGTCATGGACCTGTTTGAGCAGGAGCGTCAGCACAATGGCGTGTTGGACATGGACACCAAGGTGGTTTCCACCATCACCAGCCACGAGGCGGGATACCTTGATCAATCTCTAGAAAAAATTGTAGGCTTACAGACCGATAAGCCCCTCAAGCGTGCGCTTATGGTCAACGGTGGTATTCGTATGGCCGTTGCTGCTTGTGAGCAGAATGGTTACCACGTAGACCCTGAGGTCGTAGACATCTATACCAACTATCGTAAGACGCATAACGCTGGTGTATTTGATGCCTATACGCCTGAGATGCGCGCTTGTCGTCACAGTCACATTATTACGGGCTTGCCCGACGCATATGGCCGTGGCCGCATTATTGGCGATTATCGTCGCGTTGCACTGTATGGTGTGGATCGTTTGATTGCAGACAAGAATGCTCAGAAGAACGGTACTTCTTCCACCATGACGGAAAAGGTTATCCGCCATCGTGAGGAGCTCTCTGAGCAAATACGTGCCCTTAAAGAGCTTAAGCAGCTGGGCACCATTTATGGTCTGGATCTTGGTCGTCCTGCTCAGAACTTCCAAGAGGCAGTTCAGTGGCTCTACATGGGATACCTCGCTTCTGTTAAGGAGCAAAATGGTGCCGCCATGTCCATTGGCCGTAACTCCAACTTCCTGGACATCTATGCAGAGCGTGATCTGGCCGCAGGTCTTTTGACCGAGACGGACGTGCAGGAGATCATCGACCACTTGGTCATGAAGTTGCGTATGATTAAGTTTGCTCGTACCCCTGAGTACAACGAGCTCTTCTCGGGCGATCCTCAGTGGGTAACGGAGTCCATCGGCGGCATTGGCATTGATGGCCGCTCCATGGTAACTAAGACCAGCTTCCGCTATCTGCACACTCTTGAGAACATGGGTACCAGCCCCGAACCCAACCTTACGGTTTTGTGGTCTACCCGCCTGCCTGAGGGCTTTAAGCGCTATTGTGCAAAGATCTCCATCAGCACCAGCTCCATTCAGTATGAGAACGACGATCTCATGCGTGTATACCACGGCGATGACTACGCAATTGCCTGCTGTGTAAGCTCCATGCGCATTGGTAAGGAAATGCAGTTCTTTGGTGCACGTGCCAACCTTGCCAAGTGCCTGCTCTACGCTATCAATGGCGGCCGTGACGAGAAGACTGGCGAGCAAATTGGTCCTAAGTTCCGTCCTGTAGAGGGCGATTACCTGGACTTTGATGATGTCATGGACAAGTATACGGACATGATGCGCTGGCTTGCTGGCGTGTATGTCAACGCGCTCAATGTCATTCACTACATGCACGACAAGTACAGCTATGAGCGCATGCAGATGGCTTTGCACGATGAGCATGTTCATCGCTGGTTTGCCACGGGCATTGCTGGCCTGTCCGTTGTGGCAGACTCTCTGTCCGCAATCAAGTACGCTAAGGTCAAGGTTGTCCGAGATGAGACAGGTCTGGTTACCGACTTTGTAACGGAGGGCGACTTCCCCAAGTATGGTAACGATGATGACCGCGTAGACCTTATCGCCCATGATATTGTCGAGAAGTTCATGGCTATTATCCGTGAGTTCCCCACCTATCGTGATGCGGTACCCACCACGTCCATCCTTACCATTACGTCCAACGTTGTCTACGGTAACGCTACGGGCAACACTCCTGACGGCCGTCGCGCTGGTCAGCCCTTTGCTCCGGGTGCCAATCCCATGCACCATCGTGATACGCACGGCGCTGTTGCTTCTTTGGCTTCCGTTGCCAAGCTACCTTTTGCAGATGCTCAGGATGGTATTTCTAACACCTTTAGTATTGTTCCTAACGCGCTGGGCAAGAACCAGGACGTTATGTTTAACGGCACTGAGCTTGATCTAGGTCATATGCCTGATTTGGATTTTAGCAATGTGAGCTTTGAGAATGCGGTAGATTGCGCTTGCTCCGCTGATGCTTCTGCACCAGAGGGCTTGTCCGATCGAGATTAGTAGCGAGCTAATAGTTTGTGCGCACTGGCCGTGTGCCAGTGCGTGTATCTGCTCTAGGAGGGAGCACTTATGAAAACGAGTGATGTTGCACCAAGCCAAGTAGACAATCTGGTTAACATGCTTGATGGCTATGTTGCCGAGGGCGGCCACCATCTGAATGTTAATGTTTTTACCAAGGATACGCTGCTGGATGCCCAGGCACATCCTGAGAAATATCCTCAGCTCACCATTCGTGTTTCTGGATATGCGGTAAAGTTTAATTCGCTTACCAAGAAGCAGCAGGATGATGTAATTTCTCGTACGTTCCACGAGGCAATGTAGGAGCACTAGCGCACCTATGTCTGAGTTACCAGACAACACGTCATATAAAGACCCGCTCACAAGTTGTGGGCGGGTCCATTCTATTGAGTCATTTGGCACGGTAGACGGTCCGGGCTGCCGCATGGTGGTTTTTATGCAGGGCTGTCCCATGCGGTGCGCCTATTGCCACAATCCGGATAGCTGGAAAATTGGTGCGGGCACCCAAACTACCGTGAAAGAACTTCTTAAAACCTTTGAGCGTAATCGCCCATTTTATCGCTCCGGTGGCCTTACGGTAAGTGGTGGCGAGCCGCTGGTACAGGCAGGCTTTGTGGCGGATTTATTTGAGGCAGCTCATAAGGCGCCTGCTGGCAGAATTCACACCTGCCTCGATAGTTCTGGCAGCAGTTTTAATCCGCATAATAAGCAACACTACCAGGAGATTTCCCGTCTGTTGGACCACTGCGACATGGTTTTGTTAGACATTAAGCATTCTGATCCAGTGGGGCATCAAGAGCTTTGTGGCCTTCCGCAAACCGATCCGCTTGCCTTTGGAAACGAACTTGCGCGTCGTAAAATTCCGGTAATCATCCGCCACGTGGTTGTTCCTGGTATTACCGATACAGACGAGGAGCTTGCAGGTATAGGCCGCATTATTGCCCAATGGGATAATGTGGTTGGCTTGGATGTTTTGCCCTATCACACCATGGGTAAGACTAAGTACCAACAGCTGGGTATTCCTTACAAACTGGAGGGCGTTCCCGCTATGGATCCTGTGCGCGTTCCAGAAATCCGACAAAAGATTTTACGTGAACGTGCTCGTGTTCGCGCAGGTAGAGCAAGTCACCAGGCTTAGGGCTCATATCCTTGTCTAGGACGCATGGGTATAATAGAACATCGGTAAACTGCATCAGTAAAATGGTTTTCTCAACGTAGAATGAACCCGATTTGTTCTTAAGGACATGCGGATGGAATCGCTGTATACCAAGTATCGCCCACAAACGTTTGATGACGTGGTTGGTCAAAGCCATGTTGTAAACACGCTTAAACGTGCCGTTATGGAAGGCCGTACCGGTCATGCCTACCTGTTTTGCGGCCCTCGCGGCACCGGTAAAACCACTATGGCTCGCGTGCTGGCAAAGGCGCTTATCTGCAAGGGGGGCACGGATGGCCTGCCCGACGGTAATTGTGAGGATTGCCAGCTTATTGCAGCAGGTGAACACCCTGATGTATATGAGCTTGACGCTGCTTCTCGTACGGGTGTAGATAGCGTACGTGATGAAATTATCAATAATGTGAACTATGCACCTGTGCGCGGACAGCGTAAGGTCTATATTATCGATGAGGTTCACATGCTCACCAACCAGGCGTTTAATGCCTTGCTTAAGACGCTGGAAGAGCCACCCTCACACGTTGTTTTTATCCTGTGCACCACGGACCCTCAAAAAATTCTTGCCACGGTACTGTCTCGTGTTCAGCGCTTTGATTTCCATGCTATTTCTACCAGCGATATTGCGGGACGGTTGGCGTATATCTGTACTGCCGAGGGATTTACCTACGATGAGGCAGCGCTTGAGTTGGTGGCACGCCACGCTCATGGTGGTTTGCGTGATGCACTGAGCATGCTTGAGCAGCTCTCCGTGTTTGGCGCGGGTAGTATTTCTCTGACTGACGTTAATGACCTGCTGGGTTCTCTCAGCAATCAGCAGCTGGGTCAGGTGAGCGCCTCCCTTGCCAAGCGTGATGTGGTGTCGCTTTTTAATGAGGTCGCTGAGCTGGTAAATAACGGCCATGACCTGCTACAATTTACGCGTGAACTTGCAGCGCATATTCGTAACCTGTACGTTATTGCCGCTGGTGGAAATCCTGCCAAGCTTATTGTTGGCACGGCGGAAGAAACCGCGCAGCTCACCCAAGAGGCACAGCAATTTGTGGGTGGGGTGGACCGTCTTTCTCGGATTTTGGTAGAGCTGGGCCACGCGTCTTCTCAGATGCGCATGGCAACCAACCAGCGGTTGGTGTTGGAAGTTTGCTTTACGCGTTTGGCTCGCCCTGAGTCTGAGCTTACGTTGGAGGCTCTTGCCGAGCGTATTGCCGTGCTTGAAGCCCAGCTTGTCCAAGGTGCTGCCTGCGCGACAGCCGCGTTTGCTACGACTAGCACATCTGCTGCGGATCCTACGCCTCCTGCAGCCGCCACTTCTGCGGCTCCCGCCGAGCGCACTGATGCTCCCACCGTTTCTCCCTCTGTCGAGAAGCCCGTGGAGGCTGCTGCCGTACCGCCTATGGCACAGCTTTCTGCTGTTGAGGCTACCCCAGTATCACAGCCAACCGCTGCCGAAACCGCTTTGCCACCGCAGCCTACACCGGTGTCTGCACCTGCGGTAACAGCGCCAGTTCCGGCCCCGGACCCAGTGCTGGCTCCGGCCCCGGCTGTGAAACCAACCGTTCAGCAAACTGCGTCTTCGTCCATCTCTTCATCTGCACCTGGTAGCCCTGAGCTTATGCGCGGTTGGGGACAGGTCTTGGATACGCTGCGCCAAAAAGCTCCTTCTCGCAGCTCGTTACTTATGAATGCAGTACTTGTTGCAGACTCTGGTGAGATGCTTACGGTAAGCCTGCCTGCAGGCTCCAAGTTTGCTATGAATATGTTGGTTCGTCCTGAGGTTATGAAGGAAGTTCAATCGGTGGTGGCAGAGGTGTTTGGCCAGCGCGGTATTGAATATGTTGAATCCAATATGCCAACGGCTCAGGCAGGGGCTTCGTCATTGGTCGCCCAGCCTATAGCAACACCTGCGCCTGCGCCTACACCAATACCTCAGCAAGTGCCAAAACAGCAAAAATCAGTATCGGCACCGGAGCACCAGTCAGAACCAGAACCAAAATCTGAGCCAAAGCCAGAATCTCCAGCAGGTATAGCCGTGGTACCAAAAATGGCGTCAGAGCCATCAGCTGAGGAGCGTGTGCCGATAGATGCATACGGTGATATTGAGCCTGCGCCTTGGGAAGAGAGCCAGGCACCATCAACATCGCCTGCGGCTACACCAACACCTACACCTACAACCCCTGCCGCCAGCACGCCAAAACCTGCCGCTAAGCCCAAGCCGGCAACAAAACGCACTAAGCAGGGCAAGACAGCAGACTCGTACTTCTCGGCAAGAACCGCTCTTCCCGAAGAGGTTCCAAGTGACCTTACAGCTCTGCTTGAAGATGTGTTTGGTGGGCCTGTAACGCTTACGACCATTGCGCCAGAGTCGGAGGGTGAGGAAGAGGCGGATCTCTACGACGCTCTTGTAGAGGATACGGCTGTGACGGATAACGTAGATGGCCAAGACAGTGGGCAGGGGATGGATCAGGCGGACTTTGGGAGCACGGCGGACGATGATTTTGTAAACTACAGCGAGGAAGATTAAAAATAGGAAGGCTTACTATGGGTATGAATATGGCTCAAATGATGAAACAAGCTCGTAAGATGCAAGAACAGCTTGCTCAGGCGGAAGAGGCTCTTAAAGATGCAGAAGTTTCTTCTTCCGCGGGAGGTGGCATGGTTAAGGTAAGCGCTACCGGTAATATGCGTATTACCTCCATTCAGATTGATCCTCAAGCGGTGGATCCAGACGATGTAGAACTGCTTCAAGATATGGTTATGGCAGCTGTTAACGATGCTCTTAACTCGGCACAGGAACTTGCAAGTCAGCAGATGGGCGCTATTACGGGCGGTCTTAATATTCCAGGTTTGATGTAGGCTAAGCTGTGGAAGAAACAGTAAGTCAAAGTCGTGCACTTCAGCGCCTGTTGGATGAATTGGGACGCCTGCCGGGTATTGGTCCTAAATCTGCGCAGCGCATTGCCTATCATATTCTGGAAACGGATTCAGAAGAGGCACAGCGTCTGGCGCAAGCTATTCTCGATGTTAAACAGCAGGTGCATTTTTGTCCTGTTTGCTTTAGCTACGCCACGCGCGAGAAGTGCGATGTGTGTGAAGATCTGCGCCGTGATCAAACAAGCATCTGTGTTGTGTCTGAACCTCGTGATGTTGCAGCAATTGAGCGCACCGGTGCATATCAGGGCTTGTATCATGTATTGGGTGGTGTTATTTCGCCCATGGATAAGATTGGTCCAGATCAGCTGCATGTGCGGGAGTTGGTAGCGCGTCTGTCTGATAGCAATGTGACGGAAGTGATTCTGGCTACCAATCCGGATGTGGAGGGAGAGACCACCGCAACCTATTTGGCGCGCACGCTTAAGCCTTTAGGAGTGAGGGTTTCTCGCCTGGCAAGTGGACTTCCCGTTGGCGGAGACCTTGAATATGCTGACGAGGTGACGTTGGGTCGTGCTATTGAGGCGCGTCGCGAGGCATAGCAGGAAGGATATAGATGTCCGTAACAGACAACAATTCCCCAGATTCTCGTAGGGGTCGGCATTTTAGGGGAGAGGCTCCAGCTGGTGCACGGCCTGTTTCACAGCGTCCCGTACCTGCGCCTACCCGCAAAACCATCCCCACAGCCCCTGTGTCAGCTGAACCGGTTACTGATCTAGATGCTGCGTCAGAAGAGGTGGTGGCTTCTTCGGCGACGTCTACGGATGCGCCGCGTCCTGCCCCGCTGGATGACACATCCTCTTTTGCTACGCTTTCTGGTGACGAAGGCGCGGTTATTTCCAATCGTTCCACAGCTGCTGCTGGTGCTGCCGCTGTGCGTGCAAGCCGCAAGGGTAAAAAACGCTCTTCTCAAAAGCTTTCCAACAAGGCACGCAAGAACGTTACTACCCATACCCAAAAAACCACGGTATCGCGTAAGCATCTGCTGGTGGTTATTCTCGCTGCTGTTGTCGTCATAGCTATTTTTGTTGTTGTAAACCTTACGCTGTTCAAAAAGCCGACTACTAATTCTGAGGGAACGCGCGTAGAGCGCACTCAGGCAAGCAAAGATGATGCCATTACCTACGATGATTATTCTTATGCCTTTAAAAAGAATGATGATGGCAGCTATTCTCTTACCCGCACGGCAAAGGGTAGCTCCGAGCCTCTTGAGCTTACTAAGCTTGAAGGTACGCCAGTAGGTATGGTGCTGTATGATGGCGCGCTTATCATTCCAGAAAATCTGTCTGATGGCAGCTGGGATATTGTGGCGTGGACCATGGGTGACGGTTCGGTGGCTGCTAAGGTTTCCGACAAGGGAGGCAATCCCGTAAAGGGCAACGGAGTGCTTTCCAAAGTAGAACTTAAAGAGAGCTCGCTGATTTTGACCGACGCCAATAACGCATCCACTACGGTGCCGTTGGCATAAGCGGATATTGGGATGTGCGGTTGAGAAGGAATTGTGTGTACGGCTGTCTCAAACTTTTTTTGAGAAAAGTACTAGACACCACCGGTCTTCTCTAGATATAATCTACTTCGCACTTAAGCACGGGGTGTTAGCTCAGCTGGTTAGAGCGCCGGCCTGTCACGTCGGAGGTCGAGGGTTCAAGTCCCTTACATCCCGCCATTCGCCTGCTTCAGAGCCTCTTTTAAGAGGCTCTTTTTTATTGTGATGATGTGCCTCGTACGTTTGCGCCTTAAAATGGTATAAGGGTTATCGCGTATGGGCACAATAGCCTACGTGCTATGGGCATGTACAGGCTTGGAGGAGTAGCATGGATTTGTCCAGAAAGACAGATTACGCGCTGCGTATTTTAGCAGAGCTTATTCGGCATGATGGCAAAACGGTTTTATCGGTAAGAACCGCTGCAAAAAAGAATGACGTGCCGTATTCCTTTGCTCGTTCTATTCAGCATGACCTGACTCTTGCGGGTATCATTCAGTCAACTCGTGGCGCTCGTGGCGGCATGAAGCTTGTGATTGACCCCAAAACCGTTACGCTGCTTGAGATAGTAGAGGCTTGTCAAGGACCCGTTGCAATTTCTGGCTGTGATTGGAATGGCCCGGATGGTGGCCCCTGCCCACGCAGCTCTCACTGTGCGTTTAATCCCATTTGGTGCGGCGCCTCGCGTATGCTGCGTGATTATCTTGCATCGGTTAGCTTGTCCGATGTTGTTTTTGGCACTAAGGCACCCTCGCTGCCCCAAGGCTATTGGAACAGTTCTGCATTTGAAACGCTGCGTACACCAGCTATGGAAAACCTCCAGCCAGCAGACGATCAAACAGAAGATCTGCATCCAGAAGATCTCTAATCCAAATACCCATGTCTGAAGAGTTGCCCATAGAACCGACCGCAGACCTCGGTGCTTTTCGTACAAAAGTGCTGGAAGCTGGCCAGACGCACTATCGAGATTTGCCTTGGCGCAATACCCGTGATCCGTATCATATTTGGATTAGTGAGGTTATGCTCCAGCAAACGCAAGTGTCTCGCGTAGATGGTCGTTGGCAGCGTTGGCTCGTACGCTTTCCTACCATAGAGGTGCTCGCGCAAGCGGATTCTGCAGATGTGTTGGATGAATGGCAGGGTCTGGGCTACAATCGTCGAGCGCTGAGTGTACACAAAGCTGCACAGCAGCTGGCAGCACGCTTAGATGGCTTTCCTACCCAGGTAGATGATTTGGTGGCCTTACCCGGTATCGGCCAAGCAACAGCTGCGGGTATTCGCGCGTTTGCCTTTAACCTTTGTGCCGTCTATCTAGAAACCAACGTTCGTACGGTATTTTTGCACGAACTTTTCCCTGGTCAGGAGGGGGTATCTGACAAGCAGCTTATTCCGCTTGTCCAGAAAACCTGTCCTGCAGATGCTTCCAATCCACAGGATTGTCCGCGTAGCTGGTACTATGCGCTTCTCGACTACGGTGCCTATTTAAAGAAGACCGTACCTAATCCGTCACGCCGTTCTCGATCTCATGCCAAGCAATCAAAGTTTGAAGGATCGCATCGACAAAAGCGTGCCGAATTAGTACGTATTTTGCTTGCGGCACGTCGTCTTGCCACGCCCATGGGCGAGCTGGAATTAGCGCTGGCACTCAATGAGCAAGAGGCGCAAGCGGGACGCCCCGTGGTGGAGCACGCGGAATTTATCAAGCTCTTAGAAGAGCTTTCTTCCGAAGGTTTTTGCCAGAAAACTGAGGGCGGCTGGCTTGCCTAAGCTGGCATCTTAACAAAGTCTCCTTGTTAGCTTATGTCAACATTTTTGCAGGTAAAGCCATAACCAGCGGTCTTTTGTCGCAAGATATTTTTAGCAAAATTTTTAAGCTCATCTTGAGAAATAAATGAATGATTGTTCCAGAGTAGCATTTTCGATTGGCTATAATGAACACAGACGTGCGGAGGGGAGTCCGCATTAAAAAGGAGGAAATCATGGCAGTAGATTTTGAAAATTCCCAAACCAAAAAAAATCTTGAGGCTGCTTTTGCTGGCGAGTCTCAGGCTCACACCAAGTATGAGTACTATGCCTCCAAGGCAAAAAAAGAGGGCTATGTACAGATTTCTAATATCTTTACCGAGACCTCTGGTAATGAGAAGGAGCATGCAAAGCTCTGGTTTAAGTACCTTCACAACGGCGAGGTTCCCACTACTGCAGTAAACCTGGCGGATGCCGCTGCTGGCGAGAACTACGAGTGGACCGATATGTACGCTGGTTTTGCTCGGACCGCTAAGGAAGAGGGCTTTACTGAGATCGCCGCCAAGTTTGCTTTGGTTGGCGCTATCGAGAAGGCACATGAGGAGCGCTACAAGAAGCTTCTCTCCTCCGTTGAGGACGGCAGCGTCTTTTCTCGCGAGGGTGTAAAGGTTTGGAAGTGCCTCAACTGCGGTCACCTGCACGTTGGTGCAACCGCTCCTAAGGTATGCCCCACCTGTAATCATCCTCAGTCTTACTTTGAGGAGCAGGTAGTTAACTACTAAGCATTACTAAACACAAATTTTGTAGCCTAGTTATACTGCAAAAGTAGTACTGTTAAAGCCGGCGTCTTTAGGACGTCGGCTTTTTTAAAGACGTGAGCCGATGAGCACATCTGCTTTAGAACCACGCATTTGTCAGGATGAATTACAGAGCCAGACTAAGACACATGTTCTATTTGGTTAAAAGTAAAGCACTACAGAAATATTTCAGCTACGAAAGTCCTCTAATTGTATAAACTTAAAGGAGAATACGTAAAGGTATTGTGTAGCCATAAAGCTTCCAAGGTCTGTATGAGCGATGCTGGAACGCTTTTCTATTAATGCGGGGACTGGAGTTGGTATGGATATCTCTTGTGCCAGTAGGACCGTAACGGATGCTGACGTTTTCATCATGAAAAAGGGTGAGTGGTACAAAAGCTACGAAAAAATGGGAGCACATCACTGCACTCATGAGGGAAAAGACGGCTATGTTTTTGCAGTTTGGGTGCCCGATGTTGTGTCAGTCTCGGTAGTTGGGTCGTTTAATCATTGGGATATTAATGCTCATGTGCTTACGCTTGATGCCAATTCTGGTATTTGGTCAGGCTTTATAGCAGGGGTTTCTCAAGGGGATTTGTATAAATATTACATTCAAACAAAGGATGGTAAGGGTTTATACAAGGCCGATCCCTATGCGGTGTGGTCGGAGTGCCCGCCTGGGACCGCTTCGCGCATTTTTGATATTGAGAATTATGCTTGGCACGATACTGCCTGGATGAAACAGCGTGCTCAACAACCGCATACGCAGCGCCCGCTTAATATCTATGAGGTTCATCTGGGTTCTTGGAAGCGCCATCACGATAAACGCAGTGGAAATTTTGAAACCCCTGAAGGAGAAAAGCCAACAGGAAGTTATTTAAGCTATGACGAGCTTTCTGATGAACTGGTAGCGTATGCCAAGGAGATGGGCTACACCCATCTGGAGCTCATGCCCGTTATGGAGCACCCCTTTGATGGTTCTTGGGGATATCAAACCACGGGGTACTATGCGCCAACGGCACGGTATGGCAATCCAAAGCAATTCATGCATTTTGTGGACAGCTGCCATAAGGCTGGCCTTGGCGTGATTTTGGACTGGGTACCTGGTGGTTTTTGTCGAGATGAGCAGGGTCTCGTAGCCTTTAATGGATCTATGCTCTATGAAAAAGAGGAGCATCCAAATTGGGGCACGTACAAGTTTGATTTTGCTCGTGGCGAGGTCCGCAGCTTTCTTATATCAAATGTTTTGTACTGGTTGTCGTACTATCATGCCGACGGTATTCGTATGGACGGCGTAAGCTCCATGCTCTATCTCAATTTTGGCGTGGATGACGAGAAACTCAAAAAATTTAATCAGTATGGCGATGAGGGAGACCTTGATGCCATTGAGTTTATTCGTCAGACTAACTCCGTAGTTGGCATATATTTTTCTGACGTTATGATGATTGCCGAGGAATCAACGGCATGGCCCTTGGTTACCTATCCACCCTCAGTAGGCGGTCTTGGTTTTCACTATAAATGGGATATGGGTTGGATGAATGACACTCTGCATTACATGCAGACAGATTTTCCTTTCCGTCCTGGCAATCATAAAATGCTTACCTTTTCTTTTATGTACGCGTTTAATGAGAACTTTGTCTTGCCACTCAGTCATGATGAGGTGGTTCATGGTAAATGTTCCCTCATTACCCGCATGCCTGGGGATTACTGGCGCCAATTTGCTGGTATGCGCTTGCTAGCGCTGTACCAAATGACGCATCCTGGGGCCAAGCTCAACTTTATGGGAAATGAGATTGCCCAATGGATCGAGTGGCGGTATTACGAATCCATTGAATGGTTCTTAGAGACGGAATATGAAGCACATCATAAGCAGCATGAGTTTATCCGTGAATTAAACCTGTTGTACCAGCATGAACCTGCTCTCTGGCAAAAGTCGTATGAAGAGGAGGGCTTTACTTGGATTGACGCGGACAACAACGAACAGTCGCTCATTAGCTATGTTCGGCATGGCAACGATGCAGCGGATGATGTTGTCGTAGTGCTGAACTTTAATCCTGCTTGCTACCAAGAGTTTCGTATAGGTGTTCCTGAATTTGGCATATGGCGTGAGGTCTTCAGTTCTGATGACGCGCGTTTTGGTGGCTCAGGCGTGATTAACACAGAGGATGTGCGCAGCGAGGATGTGGCATGGAACGGTTGTGATCAATCGGTGGTTATGCGTATTCCTCCTTTGGGCGGCATGGTCTTGTCGTGTGTAAAGAAAACAGGACGTCCTAAAGCAGCGCGTCATAAAGCCGAGCAGCCCAAAAAGACGCAGACTAAAGCAACGCAGTCTAAAAAGACACAGCCCAAAAAGACGCAGGCTAAAACTGCGCAGCAGAAGCCAAAGCCACGCAAGACAAAGCAATCCAAAACCACCCAGCACAAAACGGCACGCCCTAAAAAGGTTCAAGCAGCTAAAGGAGCAAAATAGATGAGCCCTATCTTTGAGCCAAAAGAAGCGTTTACTGATCAGTTCATTACCGAATGCCAATCTCTGCTGGGCAAATCGTTTCAAGACTGTACCAACGATGAATACTACCAAGTACTTGCCAATATGGTGGCAACCATCTCGCGTGAGCGGGGGATTGCTTCAAAAGAGCGCTCTCGTAAGCTGCAAAAAAAGAAGGTCTATTACTTCTCGCTGGAGTTTTTAATAGGACCGCTGCTTGACAACTACCTCATTAACTTTGGCGTCCGAGATACCGTGGCCGATGGTCTTAAAGATCTGGGCATCTCATTGGATACCGTTGAGGAACAAGAATGTGATCCGGGTTTGGGCAATGGCGGTCTTGGCCGTCTTGCTGCGTGTTTCTTGGACTCCATGGCGCATGAGGATATTGACGGCTACGGCAATGGTATGCGTTATCGCTATGGCCTGTTCCACCAGGCAATCGTTAACGGCTGCCAGGTAGAGCAAACCGACAACTGGTTGGCAAAAGGTTTTCCTTGGGAAACCCGGCGTGACTCCAGTGCGGTGGAAGTTGTGTTTGGCGGCGAGGTAGTTCGCCATGAAGACAATAATGGTGCGTATTGGTTCTCTGTCGAGAATGGCGAGCGGGTGCGCGCTGTTCCGTATGATGTTCCCATCGTTGGTTTTGGTGGGACCAAGATCAATCACCTGCGCCTTTGGAGCGCAGAGCCTGTCGAGGAAAACTTTGATTTGGATGCGTTTAACGCAGGCGATTATGCAAAAGCCAACAAGTTCCGTTCTGATGTAGAGGCTATCTCTACCATTTTGTATCCCAATGATGCAGGTGAGCATGGTCGCTTGCTTCGCCTCAAGCAGGAATATCTCTTTGTATCAGCTGGCCTGCAGACCATTATCCACAGCTATAAAAAGGATTATGGCTGTGATTGGGAACACTTTGCAGATCGTGTTGCTATCCATACCAACGATACGCATCCTGCGATGTGTGGTCCTGAGCTTATGCGCTTGCTCGTAGATGTAGAGCGGCTCGATTGGGATACGGCGTGGGACATTACCACACACTGCATTTCATTTACCAATCATACGGTTATGCCTGAGGCTTTAGAGACCTGGCCCATTACCACCTTCCGTACGCTGTTGCCACGCATTTATATGTTTATCGATGAGATCAATCGGCGCTTTATTGAATCGCTGCCTAAGGATAACAATTGGCATGACATTGCTTCTCAGACCGCGGTACTGTGGGATGGTCGGGTACGCATGGCAAACCTTTCCATCGTATGCGGACACTCGATTAACGGGGTTTCTGCCATTCATACCGGGATCCTTAAGCGTGAGGTATTCAAAGGTTTTTGTGCGCTTACGCCCCAAAAGTTTAACAACAAGACTAACGGCATTTCTCACCGTCGTTTCCTGTGTGAGGCAAATCCTGCGCTTTCCCGCGTGATCTCTGATGTTATTGGCAATGAATGGCTCGATGATGCCGCTAAGCTTAGTGACCTTGAACAGTATGCAGACGACAGCTCTTTGCATGAGCAGCTCTATGCGGCGCGCCATGAAAATAAAGTGCGTCTAGCGGACTATATTGCCCGCACTACGGGGGTAGTTTTGGATCCCCACTCGGTCTTTGATGTACAGGTTAAGCGTTTCCATGCATACAAGCGTCAGCTGCTTAATGTGTTTAAGATTTTGGATCTGTACAACCATATACTGGCTGATCCTTCTTATAAGCCCCTGCCAACTTCGTTTATTTTCTCAGGTAAGGCAGCGCAGAGCTACACCTTTGCAAAGGAAGTCATTCGTCTTATTAACTCGTTGGCCGACGTTATAAATAATGACCCGCGTGCCAATGAATACATACGGATTGCGTTTGTTCCTAATTTTGCAATCTCTAATGCGCAGCTCATCTATCCTGCCGCCGATATTTCCGAGCAGATTTCCACAGCTGGCATGGAGGGTTCTGGTACCTCCAACATGAAACTCATGTTTAACGGAGCTATTACACTTGGTACCTATGACGGTGCCAATATCGAGATTGCCGACCTTGTCGGTGTGGACAACATCAAGATTTTTGGCATGCATGTCGAGGATATTGCAAGGCTCCAAAGTGAAGGCTACATGGTATGGGATGAATACCACAACCAGCATGAGCGTTTGGGACGCTGCATAGACCAGCTGACGGACGGAACGCTTGCGCGTCTGAATGGCAACTTTGAGTCAGTGCGCGATGAGTTGATGATCAACAACGACCAATGGTATGTCTGCAAGGATTTCTGTGCCTATACCGACGCCTTCCAACAGTTGAGAAGCTCTATTGATGAGGTACATACTTGGGCCAAGATGTCGCTTCTTAATACGGCTCGCTCCGGTTATTTCTCAAGTGATAGAACTATTCGCGATTATGCTGAGGAAATATGGAACATATAGGGCATGTATATACATATAATTGAATATAAGATGCAATCCTATACAGATTAAGAAGTGGAGGTGCTTACATTGAGTAAGAAAGAGTGCATTGCAATGCTTCTTGCTGGTGGTCAGGGCAGTAGATTGGGGGTGCTCACACGCAACATTGCTAAGCCCGCGGTATCCTTTGGCGGCAAGTTCCGCATCATAGATTTTGCACTTTCCAACTGCGTAAACTCCGGTATTAACACCGTAGGAGTACTAACACAGTATCGCCCCTATCTTCTTCATTCCTATGTAGGTACGGGTGCGGATTGGAACCTGGATGAGCGGAATAGCGGCGTCTCCATTCTTCCTCCCTTTGCTACCGAGACAGGCGGTGCATGGTATGAAGGCACCGCAGATGCAGTGTATCAAAACATTGATTTTATCCAAGCTAATAGTTCTGAGTATGTCATCATCCTTTCGGGTGATCAGCTGTATCGTATGGACTACCACGATATGCTGGAGACTCACAAGCGCCATGGTGCTGACTTGACCATTGCGGTTATGCCAGTGCCTTGGGAAGAGGCTTCTCGTTTTGGCATTATCACCCAGGATGACGATGACCGCATCATTAAGTTTACCGAGAAGCCCAATCAGCCTGATTCCAATTTGGCTTCCATGGGCATTTACATCTTTAATAGTGAGCTACTCGTTCATGCGCTAAAAGAAGATGCTATTGATCAGCGTTCTGACCATGACTTTGGCAAAAATATTATTCCTAAGTTGCTTGAAGATGATTACAAGCTCTACACCTACCGGTTTGAGGGCTTTTGGCGTGACGTAGGGACTATCTCAAGCTATCACGAGACAAGCATGGATTTGCTGGGAGATAATCCCGAATTTGATCTCTTTGTTAAAAACGCTCCCATTATGAGCAATGCGCCCGTACGTCCACCTCATTACGTTGGCCCGGATGGCAGTATTTCTGATTCTCTGGTAGCAAATGGCTGCAAAATCTTTGGCAGTGTGAAGCACTCCATTCTTTCTACTGACGTCTACGTGGGTTCACGCGCTATGGTGGAAGATTCCGTTCTGTTGCCAGGCGCTCATGTAAAAGATGGAGCCCGTGTTATTAGGGCCATCCTAGGCGAAAATTCTGTCATAGAAGAAAACGTTGCCATTGGGAGTGTAGATGCCACACGCGATACAGCAGTTATCGGAGATAACGTAGTGGTTGGGAAGGGAGATGAATAAGCATGGATAAAATCATCGGCCTTATTACGACAAACTATTCATCAAAACATCCAAGTGACTTGACCTTTGATCGTCCCATTGCGGCACTGCCCTATGGCGGCCGTTACCGTCTTGTAGACTTTGCTCTTTCCAATATGGTTAACTGCGGTATCCGCACCGTAGGCGTTATTATGCCTTCTAATTATCGCTCTATTATCGACCACATTAGCTCTGGCAAAGATTGGATGCTCGATCGCAAAAATGGTGGCCTGTTCCTCTTGCCGGGTTCTGCTTTTGGTACGTCTCGCACAGGTGCGCGTTTCCTCATTCGCGATCTTGTCAACAACAAGCTGTTTCTCGATCGCTCGACGGCAGATTATGTCATTTGTTCTGCTTCCAATATCGTCTATAACATGGATTTTACTGAGCTGGTTAACAGCCATAAAGAAAGCCAAGCCGATATTACCGTGCTCACAACGCGGGCAACGCGCGACGAAGATGACCTGATGGGCTTTAAGCTGGATGATGATGGTCGGGTACAGGGTATCCACCATGGTGTTGCATTTGGTGATACTTCGTTTATGGACACGTTTATTATTAAGCGCACCATGCTTGAGTCGCTGCTCAATTGGTATTCCTCGGCAGACTATCTGGATTTGTTTGAGGCTATGACGGGCGATTTTGGCCGGCTCGCGGTACGTACGCATGACTTCTCGGGGTACTCTGCGGCTCTCTTTAACGTGGAGTACTATTTCCATCGGAGTATGGAGCTGCTCAATGCTGACATTATGTCAGAGCTCTTTACCCCAGAGCGTCCTATACTTACAAAAGCTCATGACACGCCTCCCGTAATGTATAAGCGCGGCTGCTATGTTCGCAATGCTATTGTTTCTGCTGGTAGTATCATACATGGAACCGTTTCTCACTCTATTTTGGGTCGCAATGTTGTGGTTGAGCCAGGTGCTACGGTATCCAATGCAATCGTGTATCAAAATTGCGTGATTAAAAGCGGCGCACGGGTAGAAAATGCCATCATAGACCGGAATAACGTCATTTCGGCAAGCACCGAGCTGCGCGGGACACCAGAATCAATCTGGATTCGGCGGAAAGGAAATAATTAGGTATGCCTAAAAATATAACGCGTCGCGTACGGAGAAAGCTCAGAGTTTTGTTTGCGTCATCTGAGGTTGCACCCTTCTCAAAAACTGGTGGATTAGGAGACGTAGCAGGAGCTTTGCCCCTTGCCCTGCGTGAAGCCGGCTGTAAAGTGGCGGTTATCTCGCCAAACTATGCTTCCATTCCGGAGCAATTCAAAAGCAAAATGAAGCATCTGGGAGATTTTTATGTTCCTCTGTCCTGGCGTCGCGTGTATTGCGGTATAGAGCACCTGGTATACCGTGGCATAGATTATTACTTTGTAGACAACGAATATTATTTTGCGCGTGATGGCTTGTATGGCTACTTTGATGACGGTGAGCGTTTTGCCTTTTTTGCCAAGGCCATCGTAGAGGCGATAAGCCAAATTGAGCAGCTTCGCTGTGATATTTTGCACTGTAATGACTGGCAGACTGCCTTATCGCCCGTATTTTTGCGTGAGTTTTACTCTGGCGAGATCTACAACAACGTTAAGACGGTGTTCACGGTTCATAACGTTAAGTTCCAAGGGCAGTATTCTGACGATGTGCTGGGAGATATTCTCGGACTGCATGAAGTGCCTGCCGCGGTGGATCAATTGCACTGTGATGAACAAAGCATCAACTTTATGAAGGGTGCTTTGAGATATTCAGATTGGGTTACTACCGTAAGCCCTACTTATGCTAATGAACTCAAGGACCCGTATTTTGGTGAGCAGCTAGAATTTGAATTCCAGCGGAGTGTCGATAGTTTTCAGGGTGTGCTCAATGGTATAGACACCACACTGTATGATCCTGCAACGGACGCTTGTCTGCAAAAAAACTACTCTGTTACAAACCTTGCCGGAAAGCAAGTCTGTAAGACTGCCTTACAAAAAGAGCTTGGCTTTGAAGAAGATCCAGACAGACTGATCGTTGGTTTTGTAGGTCGCCTAACGGAACAAAAGGGTTTGGATCTTATCCAATATGGCGTAGACAATATGATGTCGCGCAATATTCAGATGGTGGTGTTAGGAACAGGCGACGCCACGTATGAAAACTCAATGGCATACTTTGACTGGCGCTATCACGATCAGTTCCGTGCCAAGCTGTGCTTTGATGCAGATTTGGCACAAAGAATTTATGCGGGTTCTGACCTCTTTTTGATGCCCTCTCGGTTTGAACCCTGCGGTCTTTCTCAAATGATTTCCATGCGCTACGGAACGCTTCCTGTGGTGCATGAGGTTGGAGGTCTTGTAGACTCAGTACAGTCCTACAATCGCTTTACTCATGAAGGCACTGGCTTTAGTTTTGCTCACTTTAATGCAGATGAAATGCTTGATGCCGTCTATACTGCAGCGGAGATCTTTTGGACGCAGCAAAAAGAATGGCATGATATACAAAAACAGGCTATGTCGGTTGATTTTGGATGGCATTGTGCGGCAGATGATTATGTGGATCTCTACCACCAGCTACATCCTGAGGTCGATCGTTATCTAAAGAAAAAGAGCGGAAACTAACTACCTTATGAATGCACTGCATAATAGTCGTCTTGAAGCATATCGCTTCCCGTACGGCGCTGTCCCCGTGGATAGTGTCGTACGTTTATCTTTAGACGTATGGGATGAGAACAGCCCCGTCACCACAGAAGACAAAACCAGTCAAATAAGCTGTGATCTGCGCATCTGGATAGACGGCAAAGGTGAGACCCTTATCCCCATGGAGGCATCGCAACAAGACGACCACCTGCGGTTTTCTTGTACGCCGACCTTTACCCAGGCGCAAATTGTATGGTATTGCTTTAGGCTGCAAAATGCAGAGGGCCATCAGTGGTTTTATGGGGCATCCGAGGGCCAGGTAGGTGGCGTAGGAACCCTACGGGAATGGATGGGTCCTTCGTTCCAGATTACCGCCTATACGCCGCGCACCACCCAGCCCGATTGGTACCGTGGAGGCGTAGCCTACCAGATCTTTCCCGATCGCTTTTCTCGCGATAAAAACTGGGAGCAGCGTGCACAGCAGGCATTGCGGCTTCATCCGCATGGGGTTGCTCGTCACATCCAACAGGATTGGAATGAACCGCCGTACTACATTCGTGACGAGAAAGGCCGCGTGCAGCGCTGGGATTTTTACGGCGGGAGCATCAACGGCATTCGAGAAAAGCTTGATTACCTGCAAGGTATGGGCATTACAATTTTGTATCTCAATCCCATTTTTGAAGCTGCTAGTAATCATCGCTATGACACAGGCAACTACCTGCAAATAGACCCCTTATTGGGAGATCTGCAAGACTTTACGTTGCTGTGCAAAGAAGCCCAAGACAGGGGTATTTCCATCATTTTGGACGGCGTGTTTAACCACTCTGGCTGCGATAGTTTGTACTTTAACAAGTACAACAACTATGACAGCGTTGGTGCCTACCAAAGCAAGGACTCTGTGTATCGTGACTGGTATAAGTTTGACAAGAAAACAGGTGAGTACCAAAGCTGGTGGGGCGTGGATGATCTGCCCGATATAGATGAACATTCCCAAACGTATCGCGACTATATGTTTGGTAAAGATGGAGTGGTTCGCAGCTGGCTGCGTGCGGGGGCACGTGGTTGGCGTCTTGATGTAGCCGATGAGCTGCCTGATGACTTTATTAAGGAGCTGCGCCGCGCCGCGCTTGCAGAGCGCTCCGACGCCCTTATTTTGGGCGAGGTTTGGGAAGACGCCTCCAATAAAATAAGCTATGGCAAGCTTCGTCAGTACTTTTTAGGCGACGAGCTGGATGCCGTTATGAATTACAACCTGCGCGAGGCATTGCTTGGGTACGTGCGTGGAGACATGAGCGCTTCGGTGCTGCGTGAACGCATGGAATCCATGCATGAAAACTATCCCCCCGATGCCTTTGTAGAAGCCTTTAACCTGCTGGGCACGCATGATACAGCGCGCATTCTTACCTTATTGGGCGCTCCTGATCCGCACAACATGGACGGGCAACACGGCTCTTATCGCCTGAGCGAGTCAGAGCGAGGTCTTGCAAAGGGTCGTTTGTGGCTGGCAACGCTTGTGCAGATGCTGCTACCTGGTGTTCCCTGCATATACTACGGTGATGAGGCAGGACTAGAAGGCACCACTGATCCCTTTAATCGTGCGGCCTTTCCCTGGGGTCATGAAGATACAGACTGCCAGGCAATTATCCGCAATGCTCTTACCCTGCGCAAAACGCTGCCGCTCTCTGAGGCTGACCACTTCTTTACTTTGGATCTGGGCGATGAGGTCTTTGGTTTTGTGCGAAAAAACAACCAGCATAATCAAAGTGTGGCGGTGCTTATCAATAGAAACCCCGCTGTGGCGCACGAAGTACGGGTGCCGCTGTTGGGCAGCTGCGTGGATGAACTTATCGCCGGGCAAAAACTGGTAGTAGACAACGGTGTGGTGCAGCTGAATTTGCCACCGCTTGGGTCTGCCGTTCTGTATTTTCATGCCGATAAAAGCTTGGGAGCAGTTCCGGTGCCAGGATCAGGGGTGTTGTGCCATGTCAGCTCATTGCCGGAGGCGCTTGATGAGACAGGTGCCGTAGAGGGAGAACAGGGCTGCTTAGGTGCCTCGGCGCGTCGTTTTTGCGATTGGTTGGCACAAGCACATCAGACCTATTGGCAGGTATTGCCGGTTAATCCCACAGATGAATTTGGATCTCCGTATGCAGGAATCTCTGCGTTTGCAAACAATGTAAAGTTTATATCTGCACGAGAGCGCGCTCAGTATGAGCGGGCAGGCTTTTCTCAAAAAGACTATCACGAGTTCGTAGATAAGAACGCCTCTTGGCTGATCCCGTATTCGTACTTTATGGCGCTTAAGTACGATCAAAAAGGTGTCCTGTGGCGTGACTGGCCTGAAAACCTGCGCACATATGACCAGAAAACTATTGCGGACTATCTTGCGCAGCGGCCTCATCTGAGCCAAGTGGCCAAAACTATCCGGCGCGATCAGTTTGAGTTTGAACGCCAATGGAATGCGCTGCATAGCTATGCAAACGAGCGTGGTATTCATATCATTGGCGACATCCCTCTGTATATTTCAGGCGACTCTGCGGATGTGTGGATGCATCAGGATTTATTTGCCCTGGATACTTTGGGGAATCCAGCCTTGGTTGCGGGCGTTCCATCGGATGCTTTTTCAAGTGAGGGACAGCGCTGGGGCAATCCCGTATATAACTGGGATGCCATGCGAGCCACTGGATATGAGTGGTGGCTCGAGCGACTGGCTCGTTCATTTGAACTGTATGACTACGTGCGCCTCGATCACTTTATAGGGTTCTGCTCATATTATGCTATTCCGCAGGACCTACCGATACAGGCGGGTCACTGGTGCTTGGGTCCCGGTCGCGAGCTCTTTCAAAAGGCGTATGAGCGTTTTGGCAACCTGCCCGTTATTGCTGAGGATCTGGGTATGGTGACTCCTGCTGTCCGTGCCCTGATGGCAAGCTGCGGCTTTTATGGCATGGAAGTGTCTTTGTTCTCGGATTACTTCTCGCAAGATGGCTGGTACGTGCCGGCGCATAAAGTGGCGTATACAACTACACATGACACGCAAACGCTGGTTGGCTGGTGTGAGGATCATTTTGGTAAACAGGACGCGGGTGCTCGGGCGCAAGAAATGCTCACGCTTGCTGAGGGGAGCAATGCGTCGCTTGTTATCGTGCAATTGCAGGATGTGCTTGGCCTGGATGATACACACCGCATGAATATCCCAGGCAGCACCCAGCATAACTGGCAATGGGTCTGTTCATGGGATCAGCTTGATGCCTCGTGTGCTACCTTACGAGCGCTTACCGAGAAGTTCGGGCGTGCATAGAAGCTGTTGGCCTAGGCAAGGCGGGGCATTGCAACGTGGGACCCGCCAGGCTAGGCAAGGCGCCGGGTTCTCTTTTTCTTGACGGGATTGCCTTGTGCAACAAAGGCGCTAGGGCAAAGATCCACGATGGGGCATTCGGCACAAAGGGGCTTTTTTGCATCACAAATCTCGCGCCCAAACAGCACCCATTGGTGGTTAACGGGACCCCACATCTCACGAGGAATAACTGCCAAGATGTCCTTCTCGGCAGCAGCAGGAGAAGGGGCATGAGTGAACTTAAGGCGGGTAGCAATACGAAAAACATGCGTGTCTACAGCAATGCCTTCAACAATTCCAAAGGCGTTGTTAAGCACGATATTTGCCGTCTTGCGTCCTACGCCAGGCAGAGAGGTGAGTTCCTCCATGGTATGGGGGACTTCGCCGCCAAAATCGGTTATGATCTTTTGGGCCGTTGCCACCACATGCTGGGATTTTGTGCGAAAAAAGCCTAAGCGATGGATAACCTCTCCCACTTCTACAGGAGAGGCGCCGGCCATGGCTTGAGCCGTGGGCCACTTTTCAAACAGGGTAGGAGTTACGGAGTTGACGGCCTTATCGGTTGTTTGAGCAGAGAGCAACACGGCAATGACCAGCGTAAAGGGGTCGGTAAAATGCAGAGCACACTCGGCTTGGGGGTAGCGCTGGTTCATGCGTTTACAAACCTCAAGCGCACGCGCGCATTTAGCTTTTTTGGATTCTCGCGGCATGGTACCTCCCTTGGCGCTGTTAGTGTAGTCGTTGGGTAAAATATGAGCAACTTATACCTTTATTCCCGGCTACCGTAAGTGTAGTCGGCTTTAGCATGTCATTTTAGGATGGAGAGCGTATCCGTGCTCATCAATAGAATTTCTCGTAGTTTGTTAAGCGCCCCCGCCATGGTTGATGTGGTCCATGATCTCGACGCGGGTGCAGATTGTGATGTGGCGGTAGCTCAGTCTGCTCGTCCTGTTGTAGTTGCCAGCCTGTGGGCGCGCAATCCTCGACCTACGCTGATGGTGGTTTCTGGAGAAGAGGCTGCCGATAGAGTGGCCCGCACGCTCTCTGCGTGGATTGGGCTGGACAACGTAGCGCGCTATCCAGAGCGTAAAGATCTGCCTTGGGCAGACGTTGCGGCCGATGATGCGGTGATTGGAGCTCGCTGTGCTGCGGTCTCTTTCTTGGCGCAAGGCAAGCCCTGCATTGTGGTTGCCAGCGCGCGTGCCCTTATGCGTCAAGTACCGCCCGTGGGTTCTGGTTACTGGGCAAGCAGCAGTTTTGCCGTGGGCGATGAGGTGCCTTTTGAGGACATGGGTGCCCTGTTGGTTGGCATGGGCTATGCGGACGATGGTGAAGCGGCAGCTCCGGGCAGCTTTCACATCCATGGGGATAGCATAGACGTGTTTCCCGCTCAAGCTACGGCGCCTGTGCGCATAGAATTTTTTGGCGATGAGATTGATCGCGTGCGCCGTATGGTGGCGTCTACCAAACAAACCATTGGCGACCTTGCATCTGTGGTCATCTCTCCTTGCCGTGAGCTTGCTCTTACCGATAAAACCGTGGCCACCGCACAGCGTGCGCTCTATAACAGTGCACAGGAAAATTCCGCCATTGCTGCGGATTTGGAACTGATTGAAGCTCGTTGTGCCTCTCCTGTTATCGATAAGTACCTGGTAGAGCTGTATGGGTCTACCTCATCGGTGCTTGCGCATATGAGCAAACAGACGCTGGTAGTGCTGTCTGAGCCACGCGCTTTGTTTGATGATTGTCAGCGCAAAAATGATGAGTTGCATGCGGCTGCGTCGGCTGCCCGAGCTAAGCTTGACGGGTTGTTTGCAGAGCCGCGCGAAATGGATTTTGGTACGCAGCAGCGTCTGTCTTTCTCGTCAATTTTGCGTGCTGGGACCTCGTTGGTGCACAAGTTGGAAGTGCGCCAACCTGGCATTGCGGGATCTGACGCTAAATTGCTGGGTCGTATGCGCGGCTGCATAGAAAATAACATGGCTATTGCGTTTGCTGTGCCCGATCGTGGCGCTCGAGAAGCGCTTGAGCTGAGCTTTAATGACGAGCGTATTGCCTTTTGTGAAGAGTTGTCGAGCAGTGCGGACAATGCGGTGCAGGTCTTGGACAAGCTGGCAGATCAGCAGGCCAAGCCCTTAGAGCGTGGAATTGTAAGCTTTATTGATGCGCCCGTACCGGCGGGCACGATTTTTCCCGAGGCAGGCTTGGCGATTTTCTCGGTAGGGGACTTAACGCAGCGCATGGCTAAGCGCAGCAGCCGTAGGCGTGTGGATCCAACCAGCGTGACCTTCCCCTTTAAGCCGGGCGATTATGTGGTGCATGCCACGCATGGCATCGCGTTGTTTACAGACATTGTCCGCCAGGAAGTCTCGGGCAAAGAGCGCGACTATTTTTTGCTGGAGTATGCCAATAACGATAAGCTCTTTGTGCCTTTGGAGCAGGTAGACCGCATTACTCGCTACATTGGACCCGATGGCTCGAGTCCGCGCTTAACCCGTTTGAATACGGCAGATTGGTCCCGTGCTACCGGCAAGGCGCGTAAGAGTGCAAAGAAACTTGCCTTTGACCTGGTGGATTTGTATACACGTCGTGCATCTGTTGCGGGACATGCCTGTGCGCCCGATACGCCGGCTCAGCTGGATATGGAAGCGAGCTTTCCCTATGACGTTACCCCAGATCAGGCCCATGCTATTGCAGATATCAAGGCGGATATGGAATCTGGCCGTCCTATGGATAGGCTGCTCTGTGGTGATGTGGGCTTTGGTAAAACCGAGGTGGCGCTGCGTGCTGCTTTTAAAACGGTTATGGACGGCAGGCAGGTTATGGTGTTGTGTCCTACAACCATTTTGGCCGAGCAGCACTATCAGACGCTCTTCAAGCGCTTTACCCCGTTTGATGTGGATGTTCGCGTGCTTTCACGCTTCGTAACTCCGGCAAAACAGCGCCGGGCACTTGAAGGCTTTGCAGCTGGTGACGTTAAGGTCCTCATTGGTACGCATCGCTTGTTGTCCAGTGATGTTAACCCACATGACCTGGGTCTTATCATTATTGATGAGGAACAGCGCTTTGGCGTTCAGCATAAAGAGCAACTCAAGAACATGCGTGAGCAGGTAGATGTACTTACGCTTTCTGCTACTCCCATTCCGCGTACCATGCAGATGGCCATGAGTGGCGTACGTGATATGTCGCTGATTTTGACCCCGCCACCTGGGCGTATTCCAGTACAGGTGAGCGTAGGTGAATTTGATCTGGATGTGGTTTGTGCGGCTATTCGTGCAGAGCTGGCGCGTAAAGGTCAGGTCTACTACGTGTCCAATCGCGTGACTACTATCGAAGATGCCGTGGCGCGCGTGCAAGAGGCAGTGCCAGAGGCACGCATTGGCGTGGCACACGGCAAGATGAGCGCGCGCGAGACCGAAGACGTGATGATGAGCTTTGAAGAGCACGAGATTGACGTGCTGGTAGCTACCACCATTATTGAGAGCGGTATTGATAATCCACATACCAATACCCTGATCATTGAGGATTCACAGCGTTTGGGTTTGGCGCAGCTGTATCAGCTTAAGGGACGTGTGGGTCGTGGTCGTATTCAGGCCTATGCCTACTTCATGTTCCCCGGTGAGCTTCCGCTGACTCCCGAGGCAACAGATCGTCTGATGGCTATCAATGAGTTCCAAGAGCTGGGAAGCGGCATGCGCATTGCCATGCGCGACCTAGAGATTCGCGGTGCAGGATCGTTAATGGGCGGCGAGCAACATGGCAATCTATCGAGTGTAGGTTTTGATTTGTTCACCCAGATGTTGGGCCAGGCTGTAGCAGAGGCGCGCGGCGAGTCTGCGGATTTGCCTCCCGTAGAAGTGACCATTAACCTCCAGGCAGATTTTTACTTGGCCGATGAGTACATCCCCGATGTAGATAAATGCGTGCTGGTGTACCGCCAGCTGGCGGGCGCCATGGAACTTTCCGAGATAGACGCGCTTGAGCAGGATGTAGAGCAGCGCTATGGAACGCTTCCTTTGGCTGGCCGCAATCTGTTTGATCGTGCCCGCATTCGCATTCGTGCCCAACGCTTGGGCGTGAGTTCAGTTGCTCTTACAGAGGGTCGTTTGGTGTATGTGGGACTTGAAGTTCCTCGCGATACAAGCCTCAAGTTGCGTGAGCGAGGTGCGCTGGTATATCCCAAGACCAAGAAACTGGCGTATCCTTTTCATAGACAACGTGGTACGTTTGCTAGAAGTGCAGCTACTTCTGCGACGCGTAGCATAGAAGAGCTACTTCCCGCTGCCTTGGGTGTGCTGGAAGAAGTTGGCGGAGACGACGAAGAGTAAGCAATCAAAACCTCTCCCCTTATAGAAGTACAAGGTAAAAGTACAAGCGCATGCGGTCTCAAGAGATGGCGTGCGCTTGTTTGCAGTACGTCTCAAAAAACTTGAGACGTCTGCCAGTTCATGCTTTTCAAAGGCAAGGTTCCGTGCTATTCTCTGATGTATTAAAGGTTATAGACGTTATAGATATAGATAAACATATATAACAAATTTGAGTGAAGCGTATGCCATACAGAACAAATGACAGTACTGCTGTATATACGCGCTTACTAGAAATGAGAAATATGTTATGAGGCGCATTCTTTTAGCTTCACATGGTGGATTAGCTGCAGGTATCTATGACACTCTCACAATGATTGTGGGCGATATTCCCCATGTGTATGTGCTTATGTTGGCTCGAGATGACATGCAAAGCATGGCTCAAAAGGCACGAGATCTATTCTCAACATTTTTACCGGATGACGAGATTGTCGTAGTAACTGACATGCTTGGTTCGAGCGTTAACAATGACATGGTTTCTCTCTTACCAGAATATCCTCAAATGCATCTGCTGAGTGGCATGAACATGCCTTTGGTTTTGTCGTTAGTTACTTCATTTGATCGCACGCTTTTGGCTGAGGATATTTCCGAATTACTCGATGTCGCAAGAGATGGAGTGGTGTATTGCAACCCCTTAGTTATGCAGAGCTTAGATGATGAGGAGGATGATATTTTATGATTAAACTCGTACGTTTGGATTACCGCCTCTTACATGGCCAAGTAGTTGTAAGTTGGGTAAAGGCAACAAATGCCCAGCGTATCATTATTGTTGATGATGAAACAGCAAGTAATGATCTTAAGAAAAGTGCTATCAAGCTTGCAAAACCCGCAGGCGTACGCGTCAACATTTTTAGCGTTCATCAGACTCTTGAGAAAATGCCAAAAATTGAACAGCTGAATGAAAATATTATTTTTATTTTTGGTTCTACAACTCATTTACTGGCATTTATTAAAAAATACCCCTCCATTACCAAAGTCAATTATGGCGCCACAGCAAATGTCGACGGCGCAAAGCAGGTTGGCCAATCCGTCTTTTTAACCGAACAACAACAGGAAGATACCCGAGAGCTTCTTTCTATGGGTGTTGAGATTACTGTGCAGCAAACGGCTGGCTCCTCTGCCGAAGAGCTAACCAGACTATGAGGCACACAAGCATATCAAGCATGTTCTATATACGGTATTCGAATATAAGTATTGGGTTTTAGAGGAAAGGGGAGCACATGAACACACTGGGGACAGCGGTGCTTATTGGTCTCATTGGCGTATATGCCATTCTTGACTCAAGGCTGTTTGGTCGCCTTAATGGTGAGCAGCCTCTGATTACCTCTGCATTAGTTGGCCTAGTGCTCTGTAATCTTCCTGCGGGCTTAGCTGCAGGTGCAACGATTGAGCTCATGAGTATGGGGTTGGTTCAGGTAGGAGCTGCTGTTCCTCCTGACATGGTCATGGGCGGTATTATTGCAACGGCATTTTCAATTTTAACGGGTACCACTCCAGAAACTGCAGTTGCCATTGCTGTACCAGTAGCTGTTTTGGGTCAGCTGCTTGGCATTGCTTTTCGTACGGTTATTGCTGCTCTTACTCACAGTGCTGATTCTGCAATTGAGAGCGGGCAGTTTAAGAAGGCAACAAACTTTCACATCGTATGGGGTACCGTTTTGTACTCACTCATGTATTTCATTCCAATCTTTTTGGCGATCTATCTGGGCACTTATTTTGTCCAGGGTATTGTGAACGCGATTCCCGAATGGGTTACCAATGGTCTTAATCTAGCAAGTAAGTTCCTTACCGCTTATGGTCTAGCACTGCTTTTGTCACTCATGGTGGGCAACCAGATGATGCCCTTCTTCTTTGTTGGCTTCTTTGCTTGCGCCTACCTGAACATCGACGTAACTGCAATTTCCATCTTCGGCGTTCTTGCTGCCGCAATTTTGCTACCGCTTAAATTTGGTAAGACCAAGGTAGCCATTGCTACAGCTGGTTCTGATGAAGATTACGACCCACTTGAAGATGACGAGGATTAAGGGAGAGTACTCATGGCTGACGATACAAGCATCAAGGAGATCACTCCTCGTAAACGCTATATCCAAGTCTTCTGGCGCTCCTGGGCAATTCAGGATTCTTGGAACTATGAGCGTCAAATGAACCTCGGCTTTTTGTATGGCATTGCTCCTACTATTGATCGTTGCTATCAAGACGAGAATGATCCAGAGCAAGTAGAGAAACGCAAAGAGGCATATAAGCGCCACATGGCTTTCTATAACTGCACACCTCAGACGAGTGCATTTGTATTAGGCTTGGCCTCTTCTATGGAAGAGGAGTATGCGCGCGATCCAGAAAGCATAGATCCTGAGTCTATTACCGCTATTAAAACCTCCCTCATGGGGCCGCTATCAGGTATTGGCGATTCCTTCTTCCAAGGCACTATTCGTGTTATCGCATTTGGTCTAGGTGCTTCGCTTGCTGCACAGGGTTCGATTCTTGGTCCTATTATTGCAATGCTGATTTCGATTCTCACCTCAGCACCTATTACCTGGCTTGCGGGAAAGTTTGGCTATGAAATGGGCAACTCGTATCTCGAGAAGCTCCAAGGCTCCAACATTATGGCAAAGGTTATGTATGCATCAGGCATCGTTGGACTCATGGCTATTGGTGGCATGGTAGCAACACTTATTGGCATTACTACGCCTATTACGCTTCCTGGAGGAGGCACTGCTCTACAGGACATTCTTAATGGCATTATTCCTCAGATGCTTTCACTGGGCATCTCCATGCTTATGTTCTATCTCATTAGGAAAGGCGTTAATACCGGCTGGCTCCTTGTGCTGTGCATTGCAGGCGGCCTGATTTTGAGTGCTTGCGGCATCTTTGCGTAATGCCTGCTGCGTATGTAGGTATGTCTCATAAAAGCTCTTCCATGCGAAAGGATTTGTGTTATGGAAAATAGTATTGACCTTGCTCGTGTTAAACAGATTGTTTCTGAAGTATTGTCTCATCACACCATCAATGACATCGCATTTGTCGGGTGTGGTGCATCAAGTTCTGAACTACACCCTGGTTTTTATTTTCTCAAGGATGCTGCAAAGAAATTGCGCGCTTTTCACTATACCGCTGCAGAGTTTAATACCGATACACCCCAATGGCTTGGCGAGAATAGCGTCGTTATTGCAGCGTCTTTGGGAGGCGGTACTCCAGAGACCGTAGAGTCAATTGAGGTAGCCAAGAAGGCAGGTGCAACTGTTATTTCGGTAACGCATGCTGCAGATTCTGCTCTTACCAAACAGGCCGATTACGTTATCGTTCATGGCTTTGAGAAAAACTATGCGGCTAAGCTTGAAAAAATGGGCTATGTGATGGCGTTTGCTGTTGAGTTTTGCAACCAGGTTGAGGGCTATGAGTATTACGACCAGATGGTAGATGGTTTCAATACTATTTTTGATTTGGGTGAGCGTGCCGCCAACCAATCAAAGGGACTTGCCGAGCAATTTGGTAAAGAGTTTAAAGATGATGAGATCATTTACTACATGAGTTCTGGCTCGTCTATGCAGGTCGCATACTCGAGCTCTATTTGCCTCATGATGGAAATGCAGTGGATCAACTCCGGCAGCTTCCATTCGGGTGAATTTTTCCACGGTCCCTTTGAGATTGTTGATAAGGATGTCCCCTTCGTTCTTATGATGAATGAAGGCAAAACACGTTCCCTTGATTCACGTGCTTTAGATTTTCTCAACCGTTTTGGTGCCAAGGTTGCTGTGGTTGATTCTAAGGATTATGGCCTTTCTTCTGCCGTGAGTCCTGAAGTGGTAACGTATTTTAATCCCTTCATACATACTTCTGTATTTCGTGCATACGCAGAAGCTATTGCAGAAGAGCGCCAACACCCCCTCACGCTTCGTCGCTATATGTGGAAACTTGAGTACTAATTCAGACTGCGTAATTGATAGTAAAGATATCGGTAGGGGAGGCAGGTTTAGGCCTGTCTCCTTTTTGTTGAACATACTAAGGAGGTACCTTTATGGCTGCCATTACTGATGTGCGCGCCGTGCTCTTTGATATGGATGGAGTTCTTATTGACTCAGAATCCTTTTACAATCAGCGTCGTGCTGCCTTTCTCAAAGCTGTTGGACGAGCTTCTCAGAGCGGTATTGATCTTTCTGGTTTTAATGATCAAGCTATTTGGGAAACATTGGTACCGGATAACGCGGAACTACGTGCTTGTTTGCGTGCTCAATATGATGAGTACCGCACGACGCATCCTATTGATTATGCGACGAGAAGCAATCCTCAAGCCCCCGAGCTCTTTAAGGCATTACATGCACGCGGCGTGCTGACTGCCATTTGTTCTTCTTCAGAACCTACCATGATCTCTGAATATTTAGACGCTCAGGATTTGAGAGATCTGGTCGATTTTGTTATCAGCGGGAGCCAGTGTGCACATCACAAACCACAGCCAGATATTTATCGGAATGCGATGCAAGCTTTGCATGTGCGGCCTTGGCAGTGTTTGGTTGTAGAAGATTCTCCCACAGGCATTCAGGCGGGCCTTGCGAGCGGAGCCGTGGTGGTTGCACTTGCTCAATATTCAGCAGGTCATCTCGACCAAAGCGAAGCCCATGTGGTGGTTGATCGTTTACTTGATATTTTGCCTTTTATACGTTCACAATAGCTTAAAATAAATCTTTACTACTGCATATGTCTATATGAATGAGATTGTTATGCCCTCACCTTTGTACCAACAAATTTATGAAGAGATCCAATCATCAATTGAAACTGGGGAGTATGTTGAAGACCAGATGCTTCCTACGGAAAAGGAACTTATCGAGAAGTACGGGGTAAGCCGCATTACCGTAAGGCGAGCAATTGAAGATCTGTGTGCTGATGGGTATCTGATTAAACGTCAGGGTAAGGGAACTTTTGTCGCACCACCGCACATGAGCCGCGCTTTTTTGCAGTCCAATTTAGTGCAGTCATTTACTGATTTATGTGCGAGCGTGTCGGTCAAACCCGGTGCCCATGTTATAAGCAGAGAAATCGTACCCGCTCGTGAGCAAGAACGAGAATTTTTGGGTTTACCCGAGGGCGCTTTACTTTTGTATATCAAACGTATCCGTACCGCCGATGATATGGCTATTTTTGAAGAGAATCTTTTTTGGCCCTATGAGGGATTTACAGAGCTCTTCTCGGCAGATTTAGAAGATGTATCTATCTTTGCCGCCATGAAAGATCTTACTGGTAGGTATCCAAAAAGTACGTATAAACGTACTATTGAGGCGGTAAATGCTAATGTTCGGCAGGCAAGTAATTTATCTATTCAGCCTCGGTCTGCCCTTCTTTACTTGCATGTTTTATTTCTAGACCAAAATAAAAAACCTCTCTGTATTGGTAAACAGTATTATGTGGGCAGTCGTTATCAATTTGATATATAGGCGCCCGCTGCTCATGCTTAGAAGGGTATAGAAAACCATGAATCCACAGCGTACCAAGCATATAGAAATATCTTCTGAAGATCTTGCTTCGCTTAATCGTGCTCCTCAGCTGCGTTGGGCTACGCTGGGCTGCGGACTTATCGCCCATGAGATGGCGGAAGCTTTGGCGCAGACGGGACGCTGTTTTACTGGCGCGTTTAGCCGCACGCCTGCCAAGGTTCAAGCGTTTGCGCAACGCTACGATATTGAGCGTACGTATACCTCAGTGGATGAGGTCATGGCAGATCCAGCCATTGATGTGGTGTACATTGCAACGCCTCACACTACGCATGCAGACTATATCCGTTTAGCGCTTATGGCTGGCAAGCATGTTTTGTGCGAGAAGGCCATCACAATTAACACTGCTGAGCTTGATGAGATGCAAGCTCTTGCTGCCGATAAAGGCCTGGTGCTCATGGATTCATGCACCATTTTGCACATGCCGCTGTACAAGGAGCTGCGCCGCCGTTTAGAGGCGGGAGACTTTGGTCGCGTACATTTGGCGCAGGTTAACTTTGGTTCATTCCATGAGTTTGATGCACAATCCCGCTTCTTTAATCCTCAGCTGGGCGGTGGGGCCATGCTCGATATTGGGGTGTACGCCTTTTCATTGGTGCGCACCTTCTTTTTAAGTACTCCCACACAGCTTGTCTCGCTAGAAAATTCCGCTCCAACCGGCGTGGATGACGAGTGTGCTATAGCCATGCGCAATGCAGAAGGCCAGCTGGGCGTGATTACTCTTACGCTGCAGGCCAAGCAGCCAAAGCGTTATGTAATTGCTACCGACAAAGGCTATTTGGAAGGTATGGAATATCCTCGTGCGGACACCGCCACCTTCCGTAGCTGGCCACAAAATGAGGTGGAGACCATCACGGTGGGAAAGCGTGCACTGGCGCTTAACTATGTGGTGGCAGATATGGAAGCTGCCATTGTGGGCGATGCGGATATCGCTCGCATTAACGCCTGGTCACGCGATGTAATGAAGCTTATGACAGATTCTCGCTACGCGTGGAACTTCCGCTTCCCGAGCGAGAAATAGGGGTGAGAAATACCATGAGCCATGCCACCGATGCTGCTGATGCACAATCTTTGCTTCGTGCTGGGGCGCCCGGCACCCATCCGGAATTTGATCGACTTGCACGGACAATTTGGCGCCTTCGCCAGGAGGATGGTTGCCCTTGGGATAAGGTTCAAACGCACCAGTCCATTGCAAAAAACATGATAGAAGAGGCCTTTGAGGCTGTGGATGCCATAGAGGCAAACGACCTTCCTCACCTGCAAGAAGAGCTGGGAGATGTGCTCATGCAGGTATTGTTGCATGCACAGATTGCAGACGATGCCGATGAGTTTACCCTCGATGAGGTGTGTCATGAGCTCAATGAGAAGCTCGTGCGCCGTCATCCGCACGTGTTTGGTGAGTTGGATGCGTCGGATGCGGATGAGGTGCTTCAGATTTGGGACTCAGTCAAGAAGACCGAGCGCAGCAGCAACGATGATGCGGCATCCGCGGGGCTTCTCGATAGCATACCGGTGTCACTACCTGCGCTTATGCAGGCTCAAAAGATTTCTAAGCGCGCGGCTCAGCTTGGCTTTGAGTGGGAGTCTACCCAGGATGTGTGGGATAAGGTAGACGAGGAGCGCAGGGAGTTTCTGGCCGAGAAGCCCGGGACGCCAGAGGCGCTTATGGAGTTTGGTGACCTTTTGTTTGCGCTGGTAAACGTGGCGCGTAAAGAAGGCATTGACGCAGAAGAAGCACTGCGTCGGGCTAATCGCAAGTTTCGCGCACGTTGGGCACAGATGGAGATGCAGGCCCACAGCTCTTCTCGCGAGATGGAGAGCTACTCCGCAGATGAGCTTGAGGCTTTGTGGGATGCGGCTAAGGCTGCTGAGGCGGCGAGCACTGCTGGAGCTATGGATGCTGGGCTTGCGGATGCGGACGCTGGAGCTACGGATGCAAACGCTGGGTCCACGGATTAGTTGGTATATCTTATAGAAACACTCTTCAGGCTTGCGAATATTGCGATTGTTGCGTTGACACCGCTGCCTGAGGTGAGTGGGTTTGATATAACTAAAGGCACACCACACAACATGCCTTTGCGCGAGGTAGGTTGCACGCCACAAACACAGCAGAAATGAACTAAACCATGGCATCAGCTGACGATACAATTTCTTTCAAAGCTCAAAAGGGTGGGAAGACTACGCGGGCTGCTCGGTCAAGCAAAACGGGCAGTACGGCTCAGCGCTCTGGAGCCGGAAGGACTTCTCAGCCCACAAAGACAGCAAAATCATTACAAAATAAGACGGTCCAAAATAAGGCGCCTCAGGATAGGATGACTCAAGAGAGGGCAAAAGTCTCCTCTGATGGCGGACGTATTCATGCGGAAAAACGAGCTGTTCGCAGGCAAGAAAAGCCTTCCACTAAGCTGCAACAGCTTGCTGTATGGCGGTCTAAACTGGGAAACCACCGTGGTGTGCTTGTGGTCCTAGGCGCCATATTGCTGGTGATTATTTCTTTGTATGCTCCGGTGCGTGCCTGGTATTCTGCTCATCGGGATGCGGAGCTGTACACCAAGCAGCTACAAAAGCTCCAAGAGGACAACGCTGCGCTGCAAGACAACGTTACGCGTCTCCAGTCTAAAGAAGGCATCGAGGATGAGGCTCGTAAGCGCGGGTATGTAGAGCAGGGGGAAACGTCGGTAACCATCAACGGCATGACGGACGACAGCGCCGAGGCCAAGGCTGATGCATCTAAGAACTCTTTGGATGGTGTTTCTACGGATGATCCGTGGTATATCAAGGTGTTCGATACCGTTTTCTTTTATCAGCCACCCAAGGTAAGCGAGCGATAAGCCAGAGTCAAATCTAGAGCCGGTAACGATAATCCAAGGCATGCTAACGACACATGTTCTCATAAGCGAGCAACAAGCTTTTAGGAGCGGCCAATATGTCTAGGGTAGAAAAATATTCTAAAATCGCATGTATAGATATTGGGACAGTTACCTCACGTTTAGCTAAAGCAGAGTTTAATTCTTTTGATAAAACACTGCACGCAATTCAAAAAGAGTCTCGCATATGTGACTTAGGAGAAGGCCTGGCAGAGTCAGGATTTTTGTCTGATGCAGCTATCAATAGGGTACTGACTGCAAGTGCTAGCTTTATAGATGAGGCGCGTGCGTGGGGTGCACGCACCGTTGTGTGCACGCTTACCAGCGCTGCACGGGAAGCAACAAACAGTGCGCTCTTGCTCAAGGGCCTTCAGGAGCAAGGTCTAGTGCCGCATATTATTCCGGGTTCAATAGAAGCGCGTCTTACGTTTATGGGCGTAGCATCAGACTTTATCGGTAGACGTCTTGTAGTGTGTGACAGTGGCGGTGGATCAACAGAGCTGGCAGTTGGTAGCCTACAGGCATCAGGCAAGTTGGAATTAGAGGATGTTATTTCCCTTCCCATTGGCGCACGCCGCATTACGGATATGTTTTTGCTTGCATCCAACCCGCCAACGGCAGTAGCGCGCAAGCAGGCATTTGACTACTGCAGCCAGCTATTTACCAAGCATATGCCTGCTGCACTGCGCAACGCTGCGCTGCACAGCGCCGGTCAGTACAACACAGCTCTGCCAATTGTTGCGGTGGGAGGAACAGCTACGTCACTTGTGGCAATGGACAAAAAGCTACAACCCTACGATGCTTCTGTTGTGCACCTCTCTCGCATTACTACGCAAAACGTAGCTGAGCTCACCGAACTTCTCGGCAGTATGACCACAGAGCAGCGAGCACAGGTGGTAGGGCTACAGCCCGCTCGTGCGGGTGTTATTTTAGGTGGTGCCATTGCGGTGCAGGCCTTGCTTTGCGCGGCAGATGCTTCCTGTATGCAGGTGAGCGAACATGATTTGCTGTATGGTTTAGCGCAGGCGGCGTATGCCGCTCAATGCGGTGTGCAGAGTTTTGAAGATTGGGAAATCCAAGTCTCGCATCTGTGCTAAATCTGAGGTAGGATAGTGCAGTACCTGTGTGGGGGCGTGGTGGAATTGGCAGACGCAGGGGATTTAAAATCCCTGGCCGAAAGGCTTGCGGGTTCGAGTCCCGCCGCCCCTACCAGCTTTTCTCTGGGCATCCATCACACGTGTACGAGAACTTACTCGGTTTATCAGGGATAACAGGTTTGATGCGCTATGCCAAGCTCTTCGTATGGTTCAAAAAATAATAAGACCGCCTCTAAGCCTGCTTTGCATTTGCAACTAGCCAGTGCTCTTCGCGAGAAAATCTATAAGCGTGAGTGGGTCCCGGGGCAGCGCATTCCTTCAGAGAATACCCTGGTAAAACGCTATGGTATCTCACGCGGCACCGTGCGCAAAGCATTGAGCGCCTTGATAGAAGAGGGTTTGCTCAAGTCTATTCACGGAAGTGGCACCTTTGTAGAGGACCATGCTATCTCTCATCCCGCGGGTGAGAGGCCAATTTCATTTGCACAGTCGCTCAGCCAACAGGGCAAGCAGTTTGTTACCGTTGTCCAGGACAAACAGTTGCTCAATGCCACACTTCAAGTAGCTACTCAGTTACATATTCCAGTTGACAGTCCCGTTATGTTTATACGTCGCATACGCTTGGTGGCAGATGAACCCATCATGTGCCAAGAAGGATTTTATCCACTGAAAGAATGCCCCGGTCTTGATACGGTTGATTTTACGAGTGAATCAGCCTTTGATGCGGTGCAGGAGTGTTCTGGCAGAAACGTTAAGACGTCTCACATGCGCTATGTGGCTCGTGTGGCCGGGGATGAGCACGGTAGCTATCTGGGGGTAGATGCAACAGCGCCCGTTTTACTCTTGGAACAAACCATTTTGCTTGATGACGATACACCCGTGGAGTGGAGCTATACCTGGTTTAAGGCTGGGCAGGAGATAGTGGGAATAGCCACTCAGGAGCGTTAATCAACCTAATAACCAATACAATGACAAATTCTTCTTGCACTATTCACGTTTTGTGCATAAACTTGTTCATGAAAGTATATACAAGTTAGTGACCTGTAACCGTGACCGTGTACCCATACGCTTTTGCAAGGGAGTGCCAAATGGAAAAAGCAGTTCTGCAACGTCCGTTCTTTGTAGTAAATCCTAAGTCCTACTTGTACGGAGAAGAGATCCGCAAGCTTGCAAAAAAGACTGACGAGTTGTGTGAGCGTTATGGCTTTCAGTCTTTGTTTACGGCTCAGCTTATTGACCTGCCTTGGATTATTGAGCAGTGTCCTCACCTGATCCCTTGCGCACAGACCATGGAGTCTTTAAAGCCTGGTCGTGGTATGGGTCACGTTTTGCCAGAAGCCTTGGCTGCCGCAGGAGTTAAGGCATGCTTCCTTAACCATGCAGAAAATCCCCTGACCCTTCATGAGCTGGCAGCAACTATTGCCCGTGCCAATGAAGTAGGTATTCTCACCTGTGTCTGCGCAGACTCTGTAGAGGAGGCACGTGCTATTGCACAGCTCCATCCCGACATTATGACTTGCGAGCTTACCAGTCTTATTGGCACGGGTCAGATTGCGGATGAGGACTATATGCGCAGCTCTACCCAGGCGGTAAAGGAAATTTCCCCTCATACGATGGTGCTGCAGGCCGCAGGTATTTCTACGGGTCAAGATGTATACGACGCCATCATGTATGGTGGCGACGCTACGGGCGGCACTTCTGGCATTGTTGCAGCAGAGGACCCCTTTGCAACACTGGAAGAAATGTTTGCAGCTTTGGATCGTGCGCGCACTGATCTTGCAAAGGAGAACAACTAATGAGTGTCTATAAGGGTCTGGTAACGGTAGAGACTGAGTCCGGCAAGCCTACCTACGTTGACATAACTAAGCAGGTAGATGCCCTGGTTCAAGAGTCTGACATCAAAGAGGGAACCGTTACGGTCATTTCTTGCCACACAACCTGTGCGCTTTTCTCGGATGAGTTTGATCATGATCGCACGGGTGCAGGCGACCTGTTTTTGCAGGCTGATCTTAACGACGGTCTGCAGAAGATCTTTCCTGAGCAAAAGGATTGGTCTACCTATCGCTATCCTGGCGAGAAACACTTTGAGGAAGTGGAAAGCTGGCCTTCTGCAGCAAGCTATCTTCCTGATGGAGATCGTACCATGCTTTGGAACGGGGACGCGCATCTGCGTGCTACGCTATTAGGTGGTTCATGCGTATTTGAAGTAGAGAATGGTGCACTGCAGATGAACGGCCTTGCTTCCATCTTCTTTGTAGATTACGACCGCACGCGTGAGCGCACCCGCAAGATTCGCGTTATTGTAATGGGCGAATAGGCAAAGTCATCTATTAGAAAGGTTTGAACAATGGCAGGAAAAATGAAGCATATTTTGCTTTCTTGTGGTTCCGGAATTGTTACTTCTACGATTGCGCGCAAGAAGGTAGAAGCCCTTCTCGATGAGCATGGCTATAAAGGTCAATATGAGATTACTCAGGTGCCGCTTGCCTCTGCTCCAGAAAAATCTAGGAATTATGACTTTATCGTTGCGACATCTATCGCTCCTACCGAACTGCATTGCCCTTACGTTAACGGCGTTCCTTATTTAATGGGTCGCGGTACAGAGGCTACAGATCAACAAATTCTTAAGCTAATGGAAGAATAAGATAATCCCATTGATCTAGGAAGGAAAAGACATGGAAGTTGTAATTGGGTTCTTCCAATTTATTTCAAAACTTGGCGTCTCTGTAATGATGCCAATTGTACTCACGATACTTGGTTGTATCTTGGGTGCAGGATTTGGTAAATCTTTGCGTGCTGGTCTTACTGTTGGCGTAGGTTTCATTGGTTTAAACCTTGTCATTAACAGCTTGTTGGGAACTACACTTTCTCCTGCAGTACAGGCAATGGTAAGTCGTTTTGGTCTTTCTTTGACTGTGGTCGATGTAGGTTGGCCTGCGGCAGCAGCAATTGCAATGGGTTCCACCGTTGGTATTATCATTATTCCTTTGGGTCTTGTGATTAACATTGTTATGCTGCTTACCAATACCACTCAAACGGTTGATGTTGATATTTGGGACTATTGGCACTTTGCTTTTACCGGAGCACTGCTTGCTATTGTTACCAATAACATTGCCTTTGGTATTATCGCTGCAATCCTAAACATGATCATTATTATGGTGCTCGGCGACTACACGGCTCCTTTGGTAGAGGAATCGTTAGGCATGCCTGGTGTCTCTTTGCCCCATGGTTTTACTACTGCTTATGCTCCCATTGCTATGGCTTTTAACTGGGTATTCGATAAGATCCCTGGCGTGAAGGATATTAATATCAATACCGATACACTTCAAAAGAAGTTTGGTGTCTTTGGCGAGCCTATTCTTCTTGGTACGGTAATTGGTATCGTTATTGGTTGCCTTGCTTACTGGAATCCTGCAAATGTTCAAGAGTCTATTATTGCGGTTCTTTCCCTTGGTGTGTCTCTTGGTGCAGTATTGGTTCTTATTCCAAAGATGGCAGCTCTTCTCATGGAAGGCTTACTGCCTATTTCTGATGCAGCCTCTAGCTTTGTAGAGTCTCGTTTCCAAAATCGTGGCAAGATCTATATTGGCCTTGACTCTGCTGTTGGTGTTGGACATCCCGTTACATTGGCAATTTCATTTGTATTAGTACCTCTTTGCATCTTCTTGGCAGTAGTTTTGCCTGGTAACAAAGTACTTCCTTTTGCTGACTTGGCAGTAATTCCTTGGATGTTCGTACTTATTACTCCAGTTGTACGCAATAATGGTTTCCGTGGCATTCTTATTGGTGTTATCGTTCTGATCATTGGCCTGTATATTGCTACCGATCTTTCCCCACTTATCACTCAAGCTGCTGCAAATGTACAGTTTGATATGGGTGGAGCTGCAGCAATTTCTTCCATTTGTGATGGCGCTAATCCACTTACTTGGCTTATTGTTCGCATTGGCTCTTTTGCAAACGGTATTGGTCTTGTTGTTGTTGCAGCAGGCGCGCTTGCTCTTGCCGTTTGGAATCGTGCAAGGATTATCAAAGAAGCTGCTGAGCTTCATGCATCCACTGAGCAGGAATAGCTCTGAAATATTGGAGCTATTCGTAACAGTGTTGTAAAAATCGGAGCTCATCATTCATTGAGGGGCTCCGATTTTATTAGGAGGAACATTGGAAAAGAAGTATACATATGAGGCACCGTTCTACTTTATTGAAGTCGTGCTAGTAGGAGTAGTGTGCATCGCAGTAATGATTATCTGCCTTGCTTTAGCACTCTTTTATCCAATACTTCCTCCAGGACTATTGGTTTTTATTGCTATCATCGCTTTTTACCAAGTTTGGAATACCTTTATTTCACTTTCTAATCCTGAGATCGTTACTCTGAGCGATTCAGAAATATCTTTTGCTGGCTTCAATAGAGTACACAGCTATAAGATCGATGAGCTTTCTACCTTTTTAGTTCGTCCATTTCCGAGTTCTGGAAAAACGTATATTCGTGTGAACAATCACACTATTTTTAAAGGTAGATATTGGGTTCCGACAAAGGTATTTTCTGATGGCAAAGAGCTTTTTGCTCAGATAAATGAACTGGATTATAAGATAAATCCAGACTCATTAAAGTCCCGTGCTCGTCGCGTAAATTCGGAATATATCAAGAATAAAAAAAGGAAGTAGCAAAATGTTTGAAAAGGAAAAACAAGAAATCCTAGATGCTGCCCTTAAGCTAGATCGGTATGGTCTTGTCGCGCTTTCTGGCGGTAATGTAAGTGCCCGCATGTCCAATGGCCTTGTTTTAGTTACCCCCTCTGGCATGATTTATGACGATATGACCTTTGAAGATGTTCTTGTTGTAGACATAGACGGCAATATTGTTGAGGGCACCCGTAAAGCTTCTGTCGATACGGAAGCACTTCTTTACATTTATAAAAAGATGCCTCAGGTTAACGCAGTAATTCACACGCATCAGCCCTATGCAACGGGATTAGGCCTTGTTATGGATGAGATTCCCTGCAATCTGTCTACGATGGCAAATGCTGTAGAGGGAACTTGTCATGTAGCCCAGTATGGTGATCCAGGAAGTCTTTCCATGGGTGTTGAAGCAGTAAAGGCAATTGGAGATAGGCTTGCCGTTGTGCTCAAACACCATGGGGTTATTGCCGTCGGTAGAGATCTGCGTCAAGCACTCTTTTCATGCGTGTATCTAGAGGAGGCTGCAAAAACCGTTTCTGTTGCACTTTCAACTGGTCTCCCTATGGCTGAAATGACTCAAGAGCAAATTGATGAAGCGGTTGCTGTGTTCCATAGGTACGGACAGCACACCTTAAACGAGCAGGATGCCCATAAGAAATAGTCCCCAACCTTTTGCATAAAGGAGAAATAATGCTGGTAAATCTTCGTGACATTTGTGCCATTGCCGAACAAAACAACATGGCAATCGCCTCTTTTAACACGCCAAGCCTTGAGGCAGTTCGCGCTGCCATTGATGCTGCCGAGAAAACCGGGTATCCCGTTATTCTGTCCCATGCACAAGGCCATGAACCTTTTGCTCCTCTTGATGCTATCGGGCCTGCTATGGTTGCGCTTGCAGAGCGTTCCAGTGCCCTTATCTGCGTACATTTGGATCATTGCGAGCAGCTTTCGTATATGCGCCGTGCTTTGGAAATGGGCTTTACGGGCGCTATGTTTGATGGTTCATATACTCCATATGAAGAAAATGTTGCCAACTCGCAGCGCGCAGCGGAAATGTGCGCTTCCTTTGATGCGGGTTTGGAATGTGAGCTAGGATCCATGGGTTCTCGTGAGGCTGGCTCTCGTGATGAGGGAGGTACTGCAGAGGAATCCGGTGCGGTATATACCAACCCAGCACAAGCAGAAGCGTTTATCAACAGCACAGGTTTGGATATTTTGGCATGCTCGTTTGGTACCGTTCACGGAATTTATAAGGGTGAGCCTCATCTTAATTTTGATGTACTTACAGATATTCGTAAGCGCGTGCGTACACCCTTGGTTATGCATGGTGGCTCAGGGGTGTCCAATGAGGATTACCATAAGGCTATTGATGCAGGTATTCGTAAGATCAACTACTACACCTATGGCGTAAAATTTGCAGCTGAAGCTGTTCGTTCACTGGTTGCAGAGCGTACGTCTCACAATAGTGACGCCATTGTCTATTGGCATGATATGACCACGGTAGCCTATGAGCGCCTTGTGGATGACTTTACCGATGTAGTAAACGTTTTTGCTAATGGTGCACAACCCCTTGCCTAAGGAGGCATGTATGAGTTCTATTGACACATCACTTTATACCCCTGAACTGGTCTTTTTTGATTTTGAGGCTACTGATTACGTAGATTTCTTCCAAAAGTTTTCTCAGATTATGATGGAGAAGGGCTATGTAAAGGACAGCTGGTGTGCTGCCATTACAGAGCGCGAGCGCACCTATGCTACGGGCCTGCTATTTGAAAACCTCCCCGTAGCAATTCCCCATGTAGATCCTCAGCACATCATTAAGCCTTACATTGCAATCATCAAGCCCAAGACCTCTATTAGTTTTGAGCCAATGGCCGGCATGGTAGATCATCCCATTGATACAAAGCTCATTGTTAATTTGGGACTTCTCAAACACGCAGAAGGCCAGGTAGAAGTGCTGCAGGCCATGATGGGCATGTTTATGGATGATAACGCGGTGGCGGACATTCTGTCTCAAACGACTGCTGAAGGAATGGTTGATTGCTTTAAACGACACGCCAATTAGTGATACGCTGTTATATTCATACACTAAACAAAGCGTTGAAAAGGAGCACTCATGGAACTTACTTCCTACATCGATCACACCAATCTTAAGCAAAATGCTACCGAGGCAGACCTTGCCAAGTTGTGTGATGAGGCAATGAAGTATCACTTTGCTACGGTTTCCATCAACACCTGTTGGACCGCTTTTGCGGCTAAGCGCCTTGAGGGCTCCGGTGTAGGCGTTACCAGCTGTATTGGTTTTCCGCTCGGTGCTGCCAATACTGCCGGCAAAGTTGCCGAGGTTAAGCAGGCAGTAGCAGATGGTACCGCCGAGATTGATATGGTTATTAACGTAGGTAAGCTCATTGACGGTGATGATGAGTATGTTATCAACGACATTAAGTCTGTTGTAGAGGCTGCTGATGGTCACCCCGTAAAGGTCATCCTTGAGTGCTGCCTGCTTACAGATGAGCAGAAGGTTCGTGCTTGTGAGGACTGCGTTGCTGCAGGTGCTGCCTTTGTAAAGACCTCTACCGGCTTTAGCACGGGTGGTGCAACTCTGGCTGATGTTGCATTGATGCGTAAAACTGTTGGCGATAAGTGCAAGGTCAAGGCTGCTGGTGGTATCCACAACCGTGCAGAGGCAGAGGCTATGATTGAGGCTGGTGCTGATCGTTTGGGTGTAAGCGCCTCCATTGCCATTGTGGAGGGTTAGGCTGCACAAGAGCCGTATCACGCAAAAGCTGCACTACGCAAAGTCAGCCTACATCAAGGCCAAACAACACACCAAGCACTACAACAAGACCCGTGCAGTTTAGCTGCACGGGTCTTACTCTAGCTATATTTACAGTACCTAGAAAGGCACGGGGTTGACCTCCGTATGCCCACTGTATTACGCGTGCTGCCTACGCGTGTTGCTCGCTTAGCTGAGAAGCAACCTGAGCACCCAAGGCAACGTTATTAAATACCAACTGAATGTTGGCCTCCAGGCTGGCACCGCCCGTGAGCTTTTGGATCTTATCAAGCAAGAAAGGTGTAATCTTCTTGCCGGCAATGCCCTTCTCGTCCATCTCTACAAGAGCTGCTTCTATGGTTGCGTTAATGGAATCCGCATCCATGGAGTACTGCTCAGGGATGGGGTTGGTAACCAACATGCCGCCGCCCAGGCCCAGTTCAGACTTGGTGTGGAAAATGCGCGCCAACTCAGCAGGGGTGTCTACGCGGTAGTCTACGCTAAAGCCACTGCTGCGGGTATAGAAAGCGGGCAGTTCGTCAGTTTGGTATCCAAAGACTGTGACGCCCTTGGTCTCAAGGTACTCACGGGTAAGGCCAAGGTCCAAAATTGATTTAGCGCCTGCACAGATAACCATAACAGGAGTCTGTGCCAGCTCTTCAAGGTCAGCAGAGATGTCCATGGTGGTTTCTGCGCCGCGATGTACGCCGCCAATGCCACCGGTTGCAAACACAGAAATACCAGCCAGATTGGCAACAATCATGGTTGCAGCAACGGTAGTTGCGCCGTCTGCACCTCGCTCAACCAAAACAGGGATATCACGACGGCTTGCCTTGGTAACCTCAAGGCCTTTCTTACCCAAGTAATCTATCTCATCTGCAGAAAGGCCGGCACGCAGCTTGCCTTCGATAATGGCAATGGTTGCGGGCACTGCGCCATTATCGCGAATAATCTGTTCTACCTGCAGGGCGGTTTCTACATTTTTGGGATAGGGCATACCGTGAGAAATGATGGTGGACTCCAGAGCAACTACAGGCTTGTTATTGTCCAGGGCATCTTGTACTTCGGGGGATACGACCAAATGCTTCTTTAAAGATTCTGCGTTCATAACCAGTTCCTTTCCATGGGCCCCATGATGAGGCATCGTTTGCGAGGATATAAAACAAGAGGATGCAAACCGTTGGTGCTAGGCTGTGCGTTCAGCTGCTTGTGCCATGTGTTCCAGCACCGCACTTTCCGAGATAGCCTTGCTAATGGTCTGGGAGCTTTCAATACAAAGTGCAGCTGTAGCCAAGCCAGCTTGGGCACATTTCTTGAGGCTAAAGCCTTTAAGCCAGCCCCAGGTAATAGCTGCCATCATAGAATCACCGGCGCCGGTGGTGTTGACCACCTTTGCTTTAAGCGGAGCCAGCTTAAAGCGCTCGTTTTTATCGGCAACCAACAGGCCATCAGAGCCAAGCGAGACAAACAGGCGCTCGATACCAAGATCCAAGAGCACGTCAATGGCAGCGTTGAGACTCTTTTTGTCCGTAATGGGCACACCGCTTAGCAGCTCTGCTTCAAGGCGGTTGGGCTTGAGGGTATGAATGTGGTTGAGCACACCCACAAGCTTCTCAGCTTTGGTAGTAGAAACTGGGTCGCACAACAGGGGGACCTTTACGTGCTCGGCCAGGAATTTGATGGATTCCGTGGGCAGATTGGTGTCAATAACACAGGCAGCACCGTGGTTAATGAGATCTATCTTGCCAGCAAGGTAGTCGGGAGTGAGCTTCTCGTAAATGTACATATCAGAGATTGCTAACTCCATATCTCCGGCTTCATTTGCGATAAACAAGTAGGTAGAGGTGCTTCCGCCAGAAACAATCAGGGCGTCAGTGATGTCTATACCTGCAGTACGGCAACGCTCTTGTAGGAAGATGGCGTTGTCATCATCACCAAATGCGGTTAAGAGCTTTACTTGGGCGCCCAACAGTGCCAGGTTATGCGCAATGTTGCGCCCGGCTCCTCCTGGGGAGGTGGTAACTATGCCAGGATTGGAGTCCTGAGCACGCAGGGGAGCGCAGGGTCTGCCAGCAATATCTAAATTTGCTCCACCTACAACGGTTACGTAGGGATCTTTGCGAACAATATAGCTGCGTCCTAAAATAGCGCCCTTGGTAGTGAGGTTGGAAATGTGTACCGCCACGGAAGATCGTGAAATACCAGCCTTTTGCGCCAACTCAAGCTGAGAAATATAGGGATTTTCTTCAATCCAACCAAGAATTTGCTGTTCTCGCTCGGTGAGTGGCTCCATATCCGTTCCTCCTTACTAAACAAGAGATTAGATATATAAACAAGAGATTAGTTCTTGAGCTTCAGTATAGGATGGAATGTATATCTGTCAAGGGTCATTTTTGAGTATTTCGCAAACGGCTGTTTGGAGGGGTCTAAACAAACACCTGTTTATGTAAAAATAGTAGGTATTAACAGGGTTTCTCAACATTTGTTGAGAAAAGACACCCCTTTTGTACTTGCTTTCTAAATAAGTGTTGGGATTACCGCTCACGGAATAAACATCCGTCTACCGACAGAAGCTTAGCTACCGCTCACCGGATTGTTATGCTTAACAAATATTAAGGAGAGACGACGGCCATCGTAAGCACATCGCAAGCAAGACTATAGGTACGGCTACGTAACAGCATAAGTAAGACTGCATAAAAACTACGGTCATGGTTATTTGTAGGTGAGTAATATGGCAAAGCGTGTATTTATCACTGTTTTAGACAGCTTTGGAATTGGCGAGGAGCCTGATGCGGCCGAGTATGGCGATGAGGGCAGCAATACGCTGTGCGCCTGTGCTACAAGCTCCTATTTTTCCATGGACAATCTGCGCGATCTTGGTTTGTTCAATATTGATGGTGCCCTCGAGTCTGTCTATGACACCAACATTGCTCCTATTGAGGCTCCAGCTGGCGCCTACATGCGTCTGCGTGAGGCTTCAAAGGGCAAGGATACTACGGTAGGTCATTGGGAGATTGCTGGTGTAATTTCACCTGAGCGCTTCCCAACCTATCCCGATGGTTTCCCCGCAGAGATCATAGAAGAGTTTGAGCATCAGACCGGTCGTAAGGTTTTGTGCAACAAGCCGTACTCGGGCACGGATGTTATTCGTGACTTTGGTGATCAAATGAAAGAGACTGGCTCTCTTATCGTGTATACCTCTGCGGATAGTGTTTTTCAGATTGCAGCACATGAGGACGTTGTTCCCTGTGAGCAGCTGTATGAGTATTGCCGTATGGCACGCAAAATTTTGGCAGGAAAACATGGCGTAGCTCGCGTTATTGCTCGTCCCTTTATTGGAGAGAACGGCAAGTACACCCGCACCTCGCACCGCCACGATTTTTCTTTGGAGCCCACCGGCACTACCATGATGGACGCCATTGTGGATGCAAATAAAGAGGTTATTGCTGTTGGTAAGATCGCGGACATCTTTGCTCACCGTGGAGTAACTGAGACTATTCCTACCTCTGGCAACCCCGAGGGCATTGAGCGCACTATTGAGCTGTTGGATCGTGACTTTGAGGGCCTGTGCTTTATCAATTTGGTAGACACGGACATGATTTATGGCCACCGCAATGACGTAGACGGGTATGCCAAGGCGCTTGCCTATTTTGACAAACACGTTCCCACTATGCTTTCTAAGCTGCGTGAGGATGACCTGTTTATGGTTGTGGCAGACCACGGGTGTGACCCAGTAACGCCATCTACAGACCATTCTCGTGAGTATGTGCCTTGGATTATTGCTGGTAAGAAGGTTAAGCCCAATACAAACTTAGGTACGAGCACTACGTTTGCAGATGTTTCTGCCACCGTTTTGGAATACTTGGGTATTCCCGTACTCGAGCAGGGCACGTCTCATTTGAGCGAAATCTTGGAGGGATAAGTAATGGCTACCCCAACCCCGCATAATGCAGCACATGAAGGTCAAATTGCTAAAACAGTGCTTATGCCTGGCGATCCTTTGCGCGCCAAGTATGTGGCAGATCATTACCTAGAAAACGTTGAGTGCTTTAATACCGTTCGTAACATGTTTGGTTACACCGGTACCTATAACGGCAAGCCCATCTCTGTTATGGGCGGTGGTATGGGCATTCCTTCTATCGGGATTTACTCCTATGAGCTGTATAACTTCTATGATGTGGATGCCATTATCCGCATTGGTTCTGCCGGCGGCTTGGCACCCCAAGTACAGCTTCGTGACCTGGTAATTGGTATGGGTGCTTGCACGGATTCCAACTACGCAGCACAGTACCGTCTGCCTGGCACCTATGCCCCCATTGCAGATTACGGGCTGCTGCGTCGTGCGGTAGAGTCTGCCGAGAAACTCGGCGTACCTACCCATGTGGGTAACGTGCTTTCCGCAGACGTTTTTTACAATGATGACCCAACGGTCAATGAGCGTTGGGCAGGCATGGGTGTCTTGGCTGTAGAGATGGAATCGGCTGGTCTCTACATGAACGCAGCACGTGCCGGCAAGAAAGCACTGTGTGTTTGCACCATTTCTGACCTACCGCTTACCGGCGCTTCTCTGCCGGCGGACGAACGCCAGACGAGCTTTACGCAGATGATGGAAGTCGCACTGTCACTTGCGTAAAAATAGTGGTACGTATTGTTATGCGCACGGATTATCGTGGCAAGAGTTTGGGTTTAGAGAAGGGAAATAAGGTATGTTGAACAAAAATCTTTCGCGCAGGGATTTTTTGGGCGCTTCTGCAGCTTTTGCAGTAACGCTTGGTTTGGGCGCATGTAGCAAGGGTGGCTCTCAGGGTGCCTCTGAGACCAAGTCTTCCTACAAGATTTCTATGATCACCGATACGGGCGGCGTCAATGACCAATCCTTTAACCAGAGCTCTTGGGAAGGCCTCAAGCAGCTTGAGAAGGATAAGGGCTGGAAGGTTAATTACCTTGAGTCCAAGCAGGAGTCTGACTACGCCTCCAACCTGGATAAGGCTGTAGACGATGAGGCTAACCTCATTTGGGGCGTTGGCTTTGCTATGGCAGATGCTGTAGCCGATGTAGCTGCAAAGAACAAGGATGTTCAGTTTGCCATCATCGACAACGCTTACGAGAAGCCCGTTGATAACCTGACCGGTGTAACCTTCCGCGCACAGGAGCCCTCCTTCATGGTTGGCTACATTGCAGCTCGCACCACCAAGACCAACAAGGTTGGTTTTGTCGGTGGCATTAGCGGTGTCGTTATTGACCAGTTTGATTATGGTTACAAGGCTGGTATTGCTTACGCAAACAAGGAGAACAACACCAACGTTGAGGTACTTACCCAGTATGCAGATTCCTTCTCTGACTCTGCAAAGGGCAAGGCTATTGCTTCCAAGATGTTCTCCGATGGCTGCGACATCGTATTCCATGCAGCAGGTGGCGTAGGCGCTGGCGTTATTGAGGCAGCTAAGGAAGCCGGCAAGTTTGCTATTGGTGTAGACCGTGACCAGGCATACCTCGCACCTGACAACGTACTTACCTCCGCACTTAAGAAGGTAGATAAGGCCATCATCGAGGTATCCACAGAGATCCAGGGTGGCACAAAGGGCGGCCGCAATATTGAGCTGGGCGCTGCAGAAGGCTGCGTAGGCATTCCTGAGGATCATCCTCACATTGACGATGCAGTATACAAGGCAGCTGTTGAGTTTGAAGGTAAGTTCAAGGATGGCAGCGTAGTACCTCCTATGAATAAGGAGAAGTACGACGAGTATGTTGCAGCTCTGTAAGTTGTAGCGCTGCTGAGTAAAACACGCGTACTACTGTGATGGGTGAGGGCGGCCCGGATTTGTGGGTGCCCTCACTTTTTTAGAAGTACGCAAGAGGAGTGTGTTATGGAAGCGAGTCACGATTACGCCGTACAGATGCACGGCATAGTCAAAAGATTTGGAGCTTTTACTGCTCTAAGCGGCGTTGACCTCGATGTAAAAAAGCAGTCCATTCATGCAATCTTGGGCGAGAACGGCGCGGGTAAATCCACGCTTATGAACATTTTATACGGTCTATACCAGGCCGATGCGGGCACTATCTTTCTTAACGGGAAGGAAGCAGACATCACCAACCCTACCAAGGCAATTAAGCATGGTATTGGTATGGTTCACCAGCACTTTATGTTGGTAGAGAATTTTACCGTTACCGAGAATATCGTGTTGGGTGATGAGGTATGTGGACCAGCTGGCGTGTTGGATATGAAGCGTGCCCGTGCTGAGGTTGCTTCCATTGTTGAGGAATATGGTTTTGAGGTAGACCCAGATGCGCGCATTGAGGACATTACCGTTGGTATGCAACAGCGTGTAGAGATCCTCAAGGCACTGTATCGTGGTGCTGACACCCTTATTCTTGATGAGCCCACCGCAGTGCTTACCCCTCAGGAGATTGAGCAACTCATTAAGATTATGCGTGATTTGGTAAGCAAGGGTAAAACCATCATTATCATTACGCACAAGCTTAAAGAGATTATGTCCTCGGCAGATGAATGTACCATCATTCGTCGCGGTGTTTATATGGGTACCGTTGATGTATCTCAGGTCACCGAGGACGAGCTTGCCTCTAAGATGGTTGGTCGCCATGTTAATCTTACGGTCGATAAAACCCCGGCTACGCCTGGCGACGTGGTCCTATCAATTCGTGACTTGCATGTAAACAACGAGCGCGGCATTGAAGCTGTTAAAGGCCTTAATCTGGAAGTGCGTGCGGGTGAGATTGTTGGCATTGCAGGCATTGATGGTAATGGCCAAAAAGAACTCGTAGATGCCATTGATTGTTTGATCAAGGCACAAAGTGGCACCGTTACCGTATGTGGTAAGGATATTACTAACACTACACCCCGTACGGTTATTGATACCAGCGTATCCACCGTGCCTTCTGATCGTCACCGCTGGGGTCTTGTTTTGCCCTTCTCGGTATCAGAAAACATGGTACTAGAGCGTCACGGCGAGGATAGCTTTGGTTCGGGCGTGATGCTTGACTACGCCAAGATTGACGAGTTTACGCACAAGCTTATTGATGAATACGATATTCGTCCTGCGAACTGCGAGCATTCGAGTGCAGGCGGCTTGTCTGGCGGCAACCAACAGAAGGTTATTATCGCTCGTCAAGTTTCCAGCAATCCTAAATTGTTGATTGCGGTTCAGCCAACCCGTGGTCTTGATGTTGGTGCTATTGAGTTTGTCCATAAGGCACTCATTCGCGAGCGTGACAGGGGTTGTGCAATTTTGCTCATCTCTCTTGAGCTTGATGAGGTTATGGACGTTGCCGATACCATTGCAGTTATCTATGATGGCGCTATTGTTGATACATTTGCACAGGGAACCATCACCGAGTCAGAAATTGGCCTTTTGATGGCAGGAGGTGCAAAATAATGGATACCCTCGTTAAGATTTTAAAGAAACCCATTACGGCAACAGTCTTAGCAATCCTCTTTGGATTTATTATTGCTGCGGTTGTGTTGGCAATTGCTGGGTATGACCCCATTGCTTCGTTTGGTGCGTTGTTTAATGGCGCTTTGGGCAAGCCCAAATATATTTCCAACGTCATTATTAAGGCAACCCCCATTATTCTGACCGGTGTGGCAGTAGCATTTGCATTTAAGACAGGTATGTTTAACATTGGCGCTGAGGGTCAGTACATCGTTGGTACTATTTTTGCCACCATTGTAGGCATTTCCCTTAATCTGCCAGCTGTTTTGCAGATTCCTCTGGTTATTTTGGCCGGTACTTTAGGCGGCGCTTTGGTTGGCGGGCTTATCGGATTTCTTAAAGCTAAATTTGGTATTCATGAAGTCATTACCAGCATCATGCTTAACTGGATTAGCTTGTATGCCTGCAATTTTGTGGTTAACACACAGACGTTCCACCAGCCGGACTCCACCAGCACGTTTCCTGTTAATCCTTCCAGCTTTACTATGATTCTTCCTAATTGGAAGCTTTCCGAGGCTGGTCAGGATGCACTGAGCGGCATTCCCTGGCTGTACGATATGCTGGTAAAGACCGATGTAAACCTTGGTATCATCATTGCAATCTTGGCCGCGATAGGCATTTCTTGGCTGCTCAAGCATACTAAAGTTGGATATGAGATGCGTGCGGTAGGCTTTAATCGCGATGCGGCGCTCTTCTCGGGCATTGGTGTAAACAAAAACATTGTTTCGTGCATGCTTATCTCTGGCGGTCTGTGCGGTTTGGCAGGTGCTCTTACCATTACCGGCATAGCTCCGCATAGCATTTCAATTTTGGCTGCTTTTGAGAATGCCGGCTTTAACGGACTTTCGGTGGCATTTATTGCTGGATCTTCTCCCCTTGGATGTATTCCTGCAGGGTTCTTGTTTAGTGGTCTTATTTACGGCGGACAGAGCGTCCAACAGATTATTGGTGCGCCTTCGGACATCATTAACATCATGATTGGCACCATCGTGTTTTTGATGGCTTTGTCGCAGGTACTGCCTATGATCATTAGCCGTATTGAGAAGAAGGGAGCAAGCAATGCTCACTAGTCTTCTACTGCTTATTGGCATCACGCTCATGTATTCTACGCCGCTGGTATTTGGTGCGTTGGGCGGCGTTATTTCCGAGCGCTCTGGCGTTGTAAACATTGGTATTGAAGGCATGATGATGGTGGGTGCCTTTACCGCAAGTGCCGTTAGTTACTTTACCGGCAACCCCTGGTTGGGCTTTATAGCTGCTGGTGTTGCGGGAGCAGGCATTGCTTTGCTGCATGCGGTTGCTTCCATTACCTTCCGTGCAGATCAGACCATTTCTGGTGTTGCTATTAACTTGTTGGCTCCCGGCATCGCTCTGTTTTTCTGCCGTCTGCTCTTTGATAACGCGGCAATGACGCCCCCTGTAGCCACGCTTCCCAAGCTGTTTGGTGATAGTGCCTTTGCGGGAACGCCCTTTGCTTCCTTTAATGTTGACGTTACGGTTGTGATGGGTCTTATCGCTGCGTTTGTTATGTGGTTTGTCTTCTATAAAACTAAGTGGGGCCTGCATATTCGTGCGGTTGGCGAGCACCCCGCAGCTGCCGATACCCTTGGCATCAATGTGGAGCTTACGCGCTATGTATGCGTTTTGCTCTCTGGTATGCTCGCTGGCTTTGGTGGCGCTTCGGTAACCTTAGCAATCGTTTCTCAGTTTACGCAGATCTCCATTAGCGGTCAGGGCTTTATTGCACTTGCTGCCGTTATCTTTGGTAAATGGAAGCCTCATGGTGCCTATGCAGCCTGTTTGCTTTTTGGTATGGCACAGGCGCTCACTATCATGCTGGGCGGCGGCGTTATTGCTGTTCCAACTCAGATCATGGCAATGCTTCCCTATGTGCTTACCATCATCATTCTTATCCTGTTTGTGGGTCGCTCTGCTGCTCCCAAGGCAGACGGTGTTCCTTACATCAAGGGCTCTCGTTAGAAGGAAGAGCGTACGCTCGTAAGGCAAGTGCGCTCGGCTTTGTTGCTGGGCGCACTTCTTGTTTATGGGCAGCTTATAGGCACGTTTATAAGAAGAAGGAGGAGGTATGGTTGACGATAAAACCCTGGTAGCAGAGGCAATTACTGCGCGTGAGCAGGCCTATGTGCCGTATTCTCAATTCTCTGTTGGTGCGGCATTGCTGGATGTTCACGGCAAGGTTTGGCATGGCTGCAATATTGAAAACGCATCCTATACGCCTACGAATTGTGCGGAACGCACGGCTTTTTTTAAGGCGGTTAGTGAGGGAGTTTTTGATTTTATTGCCATTGCCGTCGTGGGTGGCGCAGCAGGAAGTCCCATTTCTGATTGGTGTGCACCCTGTGGCGTTTGTCGCCAGGTTATGCGCGAGTTTTGTGATCCGCAGAGCTTCCGTGTGATTTTGGCACGTACGCCAGATGAGTACAAGGTCTACAGCCTCGCCGAACTGCTCCCCCAAGGCTTTGGTCCCGACAATCTAGAGCGCGCTGCGTGTAATCATGAGCATTACTAGGAGACTGATAGTATGAGGATGTACGATCTTATCGAGAAAAAACGTGATGGCAAAGAGCTGACCGACGAGGAAATTGCCTTCTTTGTCCAGGGATATGCTACGGGTGAGATTCCTGATTATCAGGCATCTGCTCTGTGCATGGCCATCTATTTCCAGGGCATGAATGCGCGGGAAACGGCCACGCTTACTATGGAAATGGTGCACTCCGGTGATGTGGTAGACCTGTCTGGGATTAGTGGCATCAAGGTGGATAAGCACTCTACCGGTGGCGTGGGCGATAAAACCTCGCTAGTTGTGGCACCTCTTGTGGCGTCGCTGGGCGTGCGCATGGCTAAGATGAGTGGCCGCGGCCTGGGACACACGGGCGGCACCTTGGATAAGCTGGAATCCATTCCTGGCTTGTCCGTTGCAATCGACTCCGAGCGCTTTGTGCAGATTGTAAATGAGGTTGGTGTGGCGATCATCAGCCAAACCGGCAATCTGGTTCCTGCGGACAAGCGCCTGTATGGCTTGCGCGATGTTACCGCTACGGTAGATAGCTTGCCACTTATTGCTTCGAGCATTATGAGTAAGAAGATCGCTGCCGGTGCCGACAAGATCTTGTTGGATGTTAAATGTGGCAGTGGTGCCTTTATGAAGACCGTAGACGATGCCATTGCTCTGGCAAAGGAAATGGTTTCTATTGGTGAAGAGGTAGGCCGTACGACGGTTGCCCTTATTACGGACATGGGTCGTCCTTTGGGTATGTGCATTGGCAATACGCTTGAGGTGGCAGAGGCCGCAACTACGCTCCAGGGCAAAGGGCCAAAGGATTTGACCGACATTTGTGTTGAGCTGGCGGCCAATCTTTTGTACCTTGCTGGCAAGGGCTCTATGGATAGTTGCCGCAATATGGCACGTGGCCAAATTGCCAACGGTGAGGGTTTTGCCAAGCTTAAAGAAATGGTGACAGCTCAGGGCGGCAACGCGGATCTGCTGGATAATCCCTTTGAGCTTTTGGTTGAGCCTCGTCAGTCGCGTGAGCTGCATTCCACTGCCGCAGGCAGTATTGTTGCCATGGATACCGAGCGCTGCGGCATTGCTTCCGTTGCCTTAGGAGCGGGCCGAGAAAAGAAGGAAGACTCCATAGATTACTCTGCCGGTATTGTGCTTGCTAAAAAGACTGGCGATGCCGTCCAGCCTGGTGATCTGTTGGCAACGCTATACGCTGCCAATGAGGATCTCTTGGATGCTGCCGAGAATATCTTTATGGATGCACTGGATATTCGTCAACAAAAAGCAGTGGAGGCACCTTTGTTCCATGCACGTGTTTCTCGCGAGGGTGTGGAGCGTTTTGACGTTTAACCTTGGCGTTTAATGTATCGGCACCAGTGCTGTAGGCATGGCTGGAGCTGCTTGGTCTATACTGGCAGTCATTCACATGGGTGGATGACTGCCTTTTATGTGGCATGCGAACCTGTGTTGTGGGTGCACGCCACAGTAAGACGTTGCGAGGGAGGACCATCATGCTTGCCGATTACCATGCTCATTCCGAATTTTCTGATGATTCTTGGTACCCTATGACGGACGTTTGTCGTGATGCTATTCGCCACAATATAGATGAGCTTTGCTTTACGGATCATGTGGACTATGGCATTAAATTGGATGTGGAGCAGTATCAAGCGGATCATTCTGCAGCACGTATGCATAAAAATCCAGACGGCGTGCTTGAGCCGTTGCTTAATGTGGATTATGAACGCTACTTTCCAGCAATAGAGGCAGTTCGTGAGCAGTTTGCACAGCTTGGGAGTGGGCGTCATCTGGGAGGCTTGACGATAAAAACAGGCTTAGAGTTGGGCGTCCAAACACAGTATATTGCTGAGTATCAAACACTTATGCGGCGCTATGCCAGCCGTATGGACTTTGCGCTGCTCTCTGTTCATCAGGTGGATAACCTGGAATTTTGGACCGGTGAGTTCATGGAGGGACGCAGCCAAGCAGAATACAATCAGACATATTATCATGAGCTTCTGAGCGTAGTTGAGAAGTTCAAAGACTATTCCGTGCTCGCACATCTCGATTTAATCAAGCGCTATGAACTTGAGTTGGTGGGCGCAGAGAATTTGTATCCCTTCGAGAATATCCGCGATATGGTAGCCGCAATTTTGGAGCAGGCGATTGCAGATGGAAAGGGCATTGAGCTTAATACCTCAAGCTTTCGCTATGGACTGCCTGATCTTACGCCCTGTACAGAAATTTTGGAACTGTATAGGGATTTGGGTGGACGCATCATTACCATTGGTTCGGATTCTCATAGAGAAAGCAATTTGGGTGCTTATATTGGCTTGGCTAAGAAGCGTCTTTTGTCCTTGGGGTATCAGCAGTATTGCACCTTCGATGCATGGGAGCCCGTGTTCCATTCACTTGAAGAATAAACAATGTACTTATATCTGCTCAACAAAGTAGCAACAAAAAACGGCTTGGAGAAACTCCAAGCCGTTACTCATGCTATGGTGCCCCCAACGAGACTCGAACTCGTGTTGCCGCCTTGAAAGGGCGATGTCCTAACCACTAGACGATGGGGACGAATGCGTAAGAAGTATAACAAATAAATGCCAAAAGTCCTACAAGAAAGCAAACTTTACCACTCAAAGCCATTATCGTGTGCAAAATTCTTTGCTTGGTTCACAAAGTCATCGTGCTCTTGTGCCCAGGTAATCAGATCCGGCGTGTCCATCAAAATGGGTTCAGCCTCTGAGCAGGCCATAGCAACTTCTTCAAAACTACCGCGGTCAAAGCTGGGCCTAATTGGCAAATACAGTTCTACATATATGGGCTTTATCAGCAAAAAGGAGCCAGCTTCGTAGGCGCGCATAAAACCCTGGAGGGCACGGCGGGCCGCACTCATGCGATCCAACTTGTAAAGCAAGATAATACGAGCAAGGGCAAACCAAGCATTGCTACGATGATGATAGCTTGCTTCCAGCGCTTCGAGTTGCTCCTCCAGCTCAAGACGAGCATATGCGAGTGCCAGCGTATATCGAGCACCAACATGATCTGCCTGGTCGCTGCGAATAAGGGTTTCACAGGTGCGTATAGCTTGAGAATAGCGCGCGGTTTCTAACATGGCGCGCGATGCTGCTGCACGAGCGCGCAGAGAAGGGCGCGCATAAATATTTTCCCACGCGTCAGAAATATACCGACGAGAAATTGACTTCACGGCATGAGAGTCGAGGAGCTCAAAAGTACGCTCTGGAGGATAATCCTCAGAGAGGATTTGCAGCGTTTTTGCATCGGTGCAGTGGGGATCCGTGGCCAAAATAGTTGTACAGGACTGGTTAATAAACGTAAGCCACTGTGTACGCTTTTGGTAAAAATCCTCATCCTCCAACCCTTCAAAAGCAGCATGTTTAACAGCAATGGTGTCCATTAACTGTACAAACATATAAAAGGCTCTGTCTTCAGCTGTGGTAATAAACTTTTGGGGATCTTTGCTAATGGCATCGTCAAGCTCTACTCCAGCAGCAATGGATAGAGGACCAAGGTCCTGCGCCTTTCTCGTCCTAATGCGCTCGAGAAGTTCATCCCATAGGTTCATTTATGCCTCACTCTTCAACAAATCTTCTGCACGTCTTGCAAGCCAATTGCCCAACGGACCATGCGCTCCGTCGTCGCATCCTTCTTGCAGCAAGACGCTTGCTTCAGAAACGGCTAGGGTAAGCTCATCTTCGCTAAAGGGTCGTACAGAAATCCGACAAAACACACCATCGGGTAGTTCATCTTGACGCATGAGAACGGCGGCTGCCTGTGGATAGCTGCTCATAAGCTCATGCAAAAAGAGCTCCGCTGCTTGAATATCTCGGCGTTTATAGGCCAGAGCAATGCGGGCCAGAAGCATCCACGCATCTTCATGCGCAGGATCGCCTAAGCGCAGAGTGCACAGTGCAATGGACTCCAGCGCCTGCTCATCCTCGAGTTTGGCATATACTAACGCCGCGGTATACCGCGCCCCTGACCTATCTTGTGGGTCTATGTCCAGCAGCTCTTGCAAGAGATCCGCAGCAACACGATACCGTCCACAAATGAGGGCACGAACAGCCAGCGTTGCTGCCCAACGTATATAAGGACGCATGGCCAGCTCTCTTGCAAGCTCTTCATCGAGTATGGTGTGACCGCACACTGCGTCACGAGCAGCCTCACAGTCAGATCTTACTTGGTCAAGGCGGTCTTTGAGAAAGCGATAATAGGCCTCAAAGCTGGGGCAGCGCGATGCCGCCAACATGCGTTGGGCATCGTGGCAGTTTTTATCCAGCGTGGTTGCCTCATTGAGCAAGTCATGGGCGGTATTGATGATTTTCTCGGCAGTATTTTCATCCGAGAAGGGCAGGCGGTAGTCAATGAGGGATGCTGCTTCTGCAACCAAATGAAAGGCACGTTCAGAGTCCGTCTGGGGCAGGGAGTGGCGGTTCTGAGTATAGGCACGCTTGAAGTCGGCGATGGCCTTGGTGGCAGCATCGGTATCTGACCAGTTTAAGGTTTTGGCAAAGCAGAGGCTCATGCGTTGATAGTCTTCTGTCCAGGGATCATACGACATGGTGGCCTCCTTTGCTTTGATACACACGCTCTGTTTGACGGCTTCCATACTACCCAAAATAGCCGTGCGTCACAGGAGCTACAGCTGCTGTGTCTACAAGGGTATCGGTGGGCGCATAACGGCTCTGTAGGCACACTGCAACAGCAACATAAGGGTACTGTATAGAATGACTAGTAAATAGTAGTCATTTACAGGTTCTAAAGCAATAAATGTATAAAATATGCTTTGAAATGAATAAATTTACCGGAATATTTCGAGATTTTATGGAGGCGAGGGGCTATACTAGAAAGTAACGGATTCCCAAAAAGTTGGCTGCACAAAGCTTGTGGCCCAAAAGGAGGAGAAAATGGGACGTTTTACTAATCCGCGCGACTTGTACTTTGGAGAGGGTGCACGTCATGAGGTAAAGAACTTCAAGGGTTCTCGTGCAATGATCGTTTCTGGTGGCAGCTCTATGCGCCGCGGCGGTTTTTTGCAGGACATTGAGGCAGATCTTAAGTCTGCTGGGTTTGAAGTTGCTTTCTTTGAGGGCGTTGAGTCTGACCCATCTGTAGAGACCGTTATGAAGGGTGCTGCTGCTATGGTAGAGTTCCAGCCTGACTGGATCATTGCTGTTGGTGGTGGCTCTCCTATCGATGCTGCTAAGGCTATGTGGATCAAGTATGAGTATCCCGAGACTACCTTTGAGCAAATGTGCGTAGTATTTGGTCTGCCAGAGCTTCGCCAGAAGGCCCGCTTCTGTGCAATTTCTTCTACCTCTGGTACCGCCACCGAGGTAACCGCTTTCTCTATCATTACTGATTACGAAAAGGGCATTAAGTACCCCATTGCAGACTTTGAGATTACGCCTGATGTTGCCATCGTAGACCCTGAGCTTACCTATTCTATGCCTGCAAAGCTTTGCGCTCACACCGGTATGGATGCTCTGACACACTGCATTGAGGCCTATGTTTCTACCGTTGCTTCTATGTATACCGACGGCAATGCCCTTCATGGTATCCGCGAGATTACCGAGTGGTTGCCTAAGTCTTACAAGGGCGATAAGGAAGCTCGTCAGCACATGCACGATGCTCAGTGCATTGCTGGTATTGCCTTCTCTTCCGGACTGCTTGGCATCGTACACTCCATGGCACACAAGACTGGTGCTGCATTTAGTGGCGGCCACGTCATTCATGGTTGCGCAAACGCTATGTATCTTGGCAAGGTTATTCAGTTTAATGCCAAGGATGAGCGTGCAGCGCAGCGTTATGCCTTTGTAGCTAAGGAAATTCTGCATCTTGAGGGTGCTACCAATGAAGAGCTGGTAGCTGCTTTGGTACAGTATATCCGCGATCTTAACGACAAGCTGGATATTCCTCAAGGCATCAAGAACTACGGCGAGGGTGGCACCAAGTCCGAGACTTCTATCATTGATGAGGCAGAGTTCCTTGAGAAGCTCCCCACTATTGCCGCTAACGCAATTGATGATGCTTGCACCGGCTCCAATCCTCGTAAGCCCACGCAAGAAGAGATGGAACAGCTTCTTAAGTGCGCATACTATGACCTGCCTGTTGAGTTCTAAGGTGCACTTGTTTATTACCTGCTCGAGTGCAAGCGTATAAGCCTGCAGCGACAGTAAAAGCGTAAAGGGTATTCGGAAAAACCGTTTACCTTTTACGCTTTATTCTTGTGCATAAGCGGGTAGACTTACCAACTAAGCAGCCTTGTAATTACGAACAAAACTCGTGAGGTTATATGTCTAAACGTGACAGCGCTCTCTTGGAAATTCTCACTCGCCGTAAGCGTATAGAAGTATCTGAGCTTTCGGAGCTTCTTAACGTTTCTAATGTAACCATTCGCAAGGATTTAGATGCGCTTCAAGCACAAGGCTTAGTGGTGCGTGAACATGGGTTTGCGTTGCTTGCCAATCCCAATGATGTAAATGGGCGCCTTGCCTATCACTATACGGAAAAACTCCAAATTGCTAAGCGCGCAGCGCAGATGGTGTCGGATGGGTCAACCATCATGATTGAAAATGGCAGTTGCTGTGCTTTGCTGGCACGCGAGATTGCAGCAACCAAGCACAATATCACCATCGTCACCAACAGCACGTTTATTGCTACCTATGTGCGTGATTTTCCCTCTATCAACACCACGTTGCTTGGAGGCTTTGTTCAGCCAGATTCACAGGTCGTCGTAGGTCCTTTGGTGCGCCTGTGTGCTCGTGAGTTTTCTGTAGAGCATCTCTTTGCTGGAACCGATGGCTGGTCTCGCACTATGGGCTTTACCAACTCCGATCAAATGCGCGCAGAGTCGGTACGCATCATGGCGGAATCTGCCAATGAGGTCATTGTGCTCACGGAGTCCGAGAAATTCTCGTCCACAGGAGCCGTTCCTCTGCGCATCCAAGATAGACCTCTTACTGTTATTACGGACAATCAGATACAGCCCGAATATAGAGAACAAGCGCAGCAGTTGGGGCTTGACGTCATTTGTGTATAGCGTAATGTGAGGCCTTCTCGCTGACACACAAAGCGCATTTGCGCAGTTCGCATATGGTACTACATACAGCTTAAAGCAAATTATAAGAAACTATTTTTGCATCTGGGCAAGAATAGTTTCTTTTTTATTAGACATAAGCTTAGATATGACCCTGTTTACCTGCTGATAAATCACTGATATACCACTGAAGCCTAAAATGCTTATGTTCGGAAGTAATATTGTTATGAACGAAGCTATATAGTATACTCTACAAAGTTTTCACGGGATACACATATCCCGCACACACTAAGGAAACGTTTAGGATTGGAGGTAGTCAGTGGTCGGTATTGTTCTTGCAAGTCATGGTGGGCTTGCAGAAGGCGCCTACGCTTCCGCAAAGATGATCTTTGGCGAACAGGAAGACGTGGCACTTGTTTCACTTACTCCCGATATGGGACCAGAGGACTTTAAAGAGCGTTTGCAAACGGCTGTATCATCCCTCTCCAACCAAGACAATATTTTGTTTTTGGTGGATCTCAAGGGTGGTACTCCCTACAACCAAACAAGGACGCTGCTTGACGAGAAAAAGCAGGAGGACTGGGTGCTTGTCTCTGGCCTGAGTCTGCCCATGCTCTTGTCGGCATTTGATTCTCGTGATGCAGCACGTGCACGTGAGATTGCTGCCATCGTTGCCAATGGCGCTACGAGCGGTGTGAGCATCATTCCCGAGGAGCTCAACGTAGTGGTTTGCGCTGTTCCCGAGAAGACTCAGGATACAGGCAGCACGGCTCTTAAGCCTGGCACTGTGATTGGCGACGGCAAGATTAAAACCGCGCTGGTTCGCATTGACTCACGCTTGCTGCATGGTCAGGTGGCAACGGCGTGGACCAAGCAGGTAACCCCCACTCGTATCATTGTCGTTTCTGATGGTGTTGCAAAAGATACCATGCGCAAGACTCTTATCACCGAGGCAGCACCACCAGGGGTGCGCGCCAACGTAATTCCCGTAAGCAAGCTTATTGAGATCTGGAACGATCCTCGCTTTGGCGGCACCAAGGCCATGTTTTTGTTTGAAACTCCTCAAGATGTGGTTCGCGCGCTTGAGGGCGGCGTTGAATTTGAGGCTGTCAACTTTGGTTCTATGGCTCACTCTGCGGGCAAGGTCTTGCTTAATGACACTCTGTCCGTCAACAAAGATGACGCCAACGCTATTAAGTACTTGCACGAGCATGGTCTTAAGCTTACGGCACAAAAGGTGCCTTCCGATAAGCCCCAAAATGTGTGGGACCTTGTCGTTAAAGCTGGTTTAGATAAGTAAATCCCCCGGATAAGAAAAAGGAGGAGATATGGGCACTTTGTCGATCGTATTCGTTTTGTTTGTTGCATTTCTCGCCGGCCTTGAAGGCGTACTGGATGAGTGGCAGTTTCATCAGCCAATCGTAGCCTGTACTCTTATTGGCATTGTTACTGGTCATCCTATGGAGGGCGTACTGCTTGGCGGTACGCTCCAGATGATTGCACTTGGTTGGATGAACATTGGTGCTGCTGTTGCACCAGATGCCGCACTTGCTTCTGTTGCCTCTGCAATCTTGGTATGCATGAAGGGCGCTTCCGTAGCTGACGGCGTTGCTTCGGCAATGGCTTTGGCAGTTGCTGGTTTGGTACTGACCATTTTTGTACGTACTATCACCGTAGGTATTATTCACTTGGCAGACCGTGCAGCCGAGCAGGCTAATCTGACCATGGTAAATAATTTGCACCTATTTGCTTTACTGCTCCAGGGCCTGCGTATTCTTATTCCTGCAGCATTTGTTATTGCGGTTCCCGCAGAGGTTGTTCAGTCTGCCCTTGAGGTTATTCCTGCTTGGGTATCTGGTGGTCTTGCAGCTGCTGGTGGCTTCATCGTTGTTGTTGGTTATGCCATGGTCATCAACATGATGGCTACGCGCGAGCTTTGGCCCTTCCTCTTTATTGGCTTTGTTTTGTCTGTTATCAGCCAAATTACCCTTATTGGCATGGGCATCATCGGTGTATGTCTTGCTCTTATTTACCTTAACCTTAAGCCTGAATTTAATGGCGGCGGTGGGGGAGCCGGCTGTACCTCCGTTGAGGCCCAACTTGATTCCATCTTGAATGACTACGAGTAGAAAAGGAGTGTGAGAACAATGACCGATTCCGTAAAGGAAGTAAAGCGCGTTAGCAAAGCAACCCGCCGTAAGGTTTGGTGGAAGAGCCAGTTTTTGCAGGGTTCTATGAACTACGAGCGTATGCAGGCACTTGGCTGGTGTTACGGCATGGGGCCAGCTCTTAAGGAGCTGTACCCCAACAAGGAAGATTTGGCCGCAGCACTCAAGCGCCACCTTGAGTTCTTTAACACTCACCCCTATCCTGCCAGCCCCATTTTTGGTGTAGAGATGACCTTGGAAGAGGAGCGTGCAGCCGGTGTAGAGGTAGAAGATGCTGCTATTCAGGGTGTTAAGATTGGTATGATGGGTCCTCTGGCCGGTGTCGGTGACCCAATTTTCTGGGGTACCATCCGTCCTGTGCTGGGCGCATTCTGCGCATCCCTTGCTCTTTCTGGCTCTATTGCAGGTGCCTTTGTCTTCTTCCTCGTTTGGAATGTCATTCGCCTGTCCTTTATGTGGTACACCCAGGAGTTTGGCTATAAGCAGGGTACCAACATTACTAAGGACCTCTCTGGTGGCTTTTTGCAAAAGATCACTATGGGTGCATCCATCCTAGGCATGTTCATCATGGGTGTTCTGATTCCTCGCTGGACATCCATGCCCATGAACAAGGTTATTTTCTCTAAAGCAGTGCTCTCTAAGGCAGCAGATACCTATCCTGCAGTAACGGGCCTTGCAGACGCCATTAACGGCTCAGCCGTATCCCCCGATGTGCTGGCTGGTGGTGTCAATGGTGTTACATCTTTGAGTGGTACCGATAGCATCCAAATGATCGATGGTGTTGCCTCGGTTGTACGTACCACTACGCTGCAGTCCATGCTTGATCAGCTGCTGCCTGCACTGCTTCCCCTTGGTCTGACCTTCTTGTGCATCTATTTGCTCAAGAAAAGCGTAAGCCCCATCACGATCATCTTTGCACTGTTTGCGCTGGGTATCTTGGGTGCACTTATCGGTATTTTCTAAGTGTTTCTATGCGGCAATGGGTTGAGGACTATGTTTGAGTTTCTAAAAAAGAAAGCGGCAGCGTTTGGTCAGTCGGATGATCCAAGTGATGTTCGCACTAAACAACTTGAACAGACAGAAGAGCAATTTGCCTTTGTTAATGATGTTGTAGAGTTCAGTGCTAAGGCAAACTGTACGCTGAGTGTCTTTAACCCAAAGCCGGGCAGTATTGCATTAGGTAACGGCGGTATTGATTTTATTGCTGCGTCAGGCTATGGGTTTATCGCCATCCCGTGGAAGAACATTCAGCAGGTCCGCGTGGACGTGTATGGCAAATTTGTCCGCAGCATTGAAGTGGTCACGGACGATGGGCAGGTGCTTCCTTTCATCCTGTCCAAAGGCTATGACGTGTTGCATGTGATCTACAACCACCTGGGTCGCGAGAAAATCGTTTCATCAAAGCGCTCGTTTGGAAGTCACACGATATAGGTTGGTTGTATGCAGTGTTGTGTACCGCTGCATGTGCACTCGGACGTACACTCGGATGTGCAACTGCACATATTTGTATATCGTCACACACCCTATCATATGCTTATATATACGTGCTGCTCCTTTGAGGGGTAGCACGTTTGTGTTGGAAAATACGCTTGGCCAGAAAGAGGCACACGCCTTTTTCTTAAAAAAACGCCTCTATACCGCAGTCTTTATACTGCTGCGCAAAGTCTGCGAGATCTTCTGCGTGCATGTTGGGAATGCCAGCCAACTGGTAGTCCCTTTCGAGAAGTGCATATTTATTCTCGCCAAAATTGTGGAAAGGCAGCAGTTGTACGCGTGTAGCCCCCAGCTCACTCAGGCATTTGGCCATGACACGCGCATCGGCAAGCGAGTCATTAAAACCGGGGATGATGGGCGTGCGCACCAAAACGTCAAGACCCATATCAAAAGCTGTTTTTATGTTAGACAGCACCAGTTCATTGCCACCACCTGTGCCCAGTGCATGCTGTGAGCTATCCCAGTGTTTAAGGTCAATAAGCATGTGATCCAGACGCTGTGCAATGGCTACAAAGGTTTCTGGCAAGACGTATGCCTCGGTCTCTATACAGGTATCAATTCCGTGAGCACGAAGCTTCTCTAAGAGCTCGATGCAAAAATCAGGCCAGGTCATGGCCTCGCCACCAGAAAGGGTGACCCCACCGCCGGAGTCCTCATAAAACAATTTGTCTTGCAGACAAAGCTTTAGTATCTCATCGGTGGTATAGATTTTGCCCGTACAGCTGAGTGCTTTACCAGGGCAGGCCTTAATGGCTGCTTGAGCTTCGGGCGAATCGCCGCGCACTTTGGCAGTGTTTACATGAGGTTTACCTGCTGTGGTGCTGACACCAGCATGGGGGATAAGCTGTATGCAGCTGCCGCATGCCGTACAGTTTTTCTCATTCCATTCAAGCTGGGGAAGTCGATGCTGGCTTTCTGGATTGGCACACCAAAAACAACGCAGGGGACAGCCCTTAAAAAAGACTACCGTGCGAATGCCAGGGCCATCGTTGAGACTAAATTTTTGTACGTTAAAAATAGTTGCAGTCTGCATAGTTCCTCTCTCGTGCTGTATTTAGTATAAACGAAAGCAAAATAGCTTTCTTACATAAATAAAAAGAGAATTTCAGAACGTTTTCATTGACATTTTCTTCTACTATTGCCAAAATTAGTTACGAACGAAAGCAAAATATGATTTGTACAAAAATGATATAATCGTACAAACATATGAAATGTCATAAAGTAAGGAAAGCAATCATGGAGAACACACAGCACTTTGGTGCATTAACGGACCGCATGAAGGCATTCCGTGAGGAAGTTCTGGATGAGAAACCCTTTGTAGATGCCGAGCGCGCCGTTTTGTGCACAGAGTCGTATAAAGAGACCCTCAATCAGCCTCCCATTATGCGTCGTGCACTGTCTTTGGCACACATTTTGGACAACATGACCATTTACATTGAGGACAAAACACTGCTTGCTGGCAACCAGGCCAGCAAGAACTGCAACGCACCGGTATTCCCTGAGTACACGCTTGGGTTTATCGTGGATGAACTGGATAGCTTTGAAAAGCGTGACGGAGATGTCTTCTACATTACCGAGCAGGACAAGCAGCGCATCCGTGACATTGCTCCTTACTGGAAAAATAATACGCTGCGCGATCGTGGTTTGGTTTTGCTGCCAGATGAGGTGTCCGTCTTTATGCGCACGGGTGTTTTTGGTATGGAGGGCAAGCTCAATGCAGGCGATGCGCATCTAGCCATTAACCACGAGCGTCTGCTTAAGGAGGGCTTGCGCGGGTATCGCGAGCGTGTTGTTCAAGAGCAAGCAGCTTTGGACTTTACTAATCCAGAGTCTGTCGATAAAAACATGTTCTACAAAGCGTGTTTGATCGTTATTGATGCTGCTCAGCGCTATGCTCAACGCTACTCTGAGCTTGCTGCCCAGATGGCACAAACAGAGAAGGATCCCAAGCGTAAGGCAGAGCTTATGCAAATGAGCCATATTTGCGCCAGGGTGCCTTTTGAGCCTGCGCAGAGTTTCCGTGAGGCGGTTCAGGCAGCGTGGTTTAGCCAGGTGCTTTTGCAGATTGAGTCTAACGGTCACTCCCTGTCTTTTGGCCGCTTTGACCAGTATATGTACCCGTACTATATGGCAGACCTTGAGAGCGGTGTCATCACGCGCGATGAGGCGCTGGAGCTGCTTACCAATCTGTGGATCAAGACGCTTACCGTCCAGAAGATCCGTAGCAAGGCGCATACCGCATCTTCCGCCGGCAGCCCCATGTATCAAAACGTAACGATTGGCGGACAGACGCAGGATAAAAAAGATGCCGTTAACGAGCTATCCTACCTTGTGCTGCAGTCCGTAGCTCAAACCCGCCTGACCCAGCCCAACCTGACCGTTCGCTACCACGCCAACATCGACAAGAAATTCTTTGACGAGTGCGTCGAGGTTATGAAATTGGGCTTTGGTATGCCTGCACTCAATAATGACGAGGTCATCATCCCCTCTTTCATTTCTTGGGGTGTGTCAGAGGAGGACGCATACAATTACTCCGCCATCGGCTGCGTGGAAACGGCTGTCCCCGGCAAATGGGGATATCGCTGCACAGGCATGAGCTATCTCAACTTCCCCCGCCTGCTGCTCTGTACTATGAACGGCGGCGTGGACCTCACATCCGGCGAGCGCTTTACTCGTGATTATGGCCATTTCACAGATATGACCAGCTACGATGAGCTGCTGGCAGCGTGGGATAAGACCATCCGCGAGATGACGCGCTACTCCGTTATTGTAGAAAATACCATCGACAAAGCTTCCGAGAAGGACGTCCCGGATGTTTTGTGCTCTGCTTTGACGGATGACTGCATTGGTCGCGGCAAGACCATTAAGGAAGGCGGCGCCGTTTACGACTTCATCTCTGGTTTGCAGGTAGGCATTGCCAACATGGCAGACTCCCTTGCTGCTATTAAGAAGCTCGTGTTTGAGGAGCACGCAATCACACCCCAGCAGCTCTGGGATGCGCTTCTCGATGATTTCCAGTCCCCAGAGCACCAAAAGATCCAGCAGATGCTTATTGATGAGGCACCCAAATACGGCAACGACATCGACTATGTGGACAACTTGGTGGTAGAGGCCTACGACTCTTACATTGATGAGATCAAGAAGTATCCTTCTACGCGTCACGGCCGCGGTCCCATTGGCGGCATTCGTTACGCCGGCACCAGCTCCATCTCTGCAAACGTGGGGCAGGGCATGGGCACCATGGCAACGCCCGATGGCCGCAATGCTCACGATCCGCTGGCCGAAGGATGCAGTCCTTCTCACAATTGCGATAAGCAGGGCCCCACTGCAATCTTTAAGTCCATCACCAAGCTTCCTACCGAGAAGATCACTGGCGGTGTATTGCTTAACCAGAAGGTGACTCCTGCAATGCTTGCGCGCGATGAAAATAAGCAAAAGCTTGAGATGATGGTCCAGACCTTCTTTAATCGCCTGCATGGCTACCACGTGCAATTTAATGTGGTTTCCCGTGAAACACTGCTGGATGCCCAGCTGCACCCCGAAGATCACAAGGATCTTATCGTGCGTGTTGCTGGCTACAGCGCCTTCTTTAACGCGCTCTCCAAGGCAACGCAGGATGACATCATTGACCGTACCGAGCAAACCATCTAAGCAATCCTTAGCATTCTGAGCGCCGTGATGTTGAGGTACCGAAGGCGCCGAAGCACTCATGTGCAAAAGGGCCAAAGTAACTGAAGTGCTGAAAGACCTAACCGAGAAAGCCTGCCAAATCTCTGGCGGGCTTTCTTTAGGTTTGGGGACATCGCACCGTGTCGAGGATGGGATGAGTTACATCTACGTTTGATCTATTGGTATCTAAGGCCTGAGTGTGTCGTAGCGTTATTAATTTTAATAACGCTACGACACGCCTCAAACATGTATGCCCCATCCGCTTGTTCACCAGGGCAGTCTTTCCGTGGTGCTACGACACACCCCGAACGTGTATGCCTCTATCCCATACAAGCAGTCCAACTATGTGCATGTTGCGCACATACTTACAGCCCTTAGCAGTAAGAATTGTTCGCGCGTATAAAATCCAGCTGTAGGTGGTACCATCTGTAGAGCAAACATTTGAACATTTGTGTGGCATGGCAGTGCACCAGCGCATTCGTGCGACATTTTTTGAGGAGTTATCATGCGTGACAAGTTAGAAAAGCTCATCGCTGCATACGAAGAGCTTGAGAAAAAGATGGTGGATCCCGCCGTTGTTTCGGATCCCAAAGAGTATGCGCGCATTGCAAAAGAACATGCCAATCAATCTGATCTTGCAGCCAAGGCCCGTGAGTACCTCCAGGCCCTGGACGATATTGATGCAGCAAAGGAGATGCTGCACGATGCAGACGCAGATGAGAAGCTCATGCTGCAGGAGGACATCTCTGCCAATGAGGCGCTGCTTCCTGGCCTTGAGGAAGAGATCAAGATCATGCTCATTCCAGGGGACCCCAACGATGAGAAGGACACCATCGTGGAGATCCGCGCAGGCGTAGGCGGAGATGAGGCAGGTATTTTTGCCGGAGATCTCTTTGCCATGTACCAGCGCTTTTCTGCTTCTCGCAAGTGGAAGATTGAGGTTTTATCCTCCAGTCCTTCCGACGCCGGCGGTTTCAAGACTATCGAGTTCAAGATTACAGGCGATAAGGTCTACTCGGTTATGAAGTTTGAGAGCGGCGTGCACCGTGTGCAGCGTGTTCCCAAGACTGAATCCCAGGGGCGCATCCAGACGTCCACGGCTACTGTAGCGGTTTTGCCTGAGGCGGACGAGATTGATATTCAGATTGCGCAGGAAGATCTGCGTATTGATACCTACTGCGCTTCTGGCCCTGGTGGACAGTGCGTTAATACCACGTATTCCGCAGTGCGCATTACCCACCTGCCTACCAATACGGTCGTTCAGTCCCAGGACCAGCGCTCGCAAATCCAAAATCGCGAGGTCTGCATGCAGATGCTGCGTGCTCGCTTGTATGAGATGGAGTTGGAGCGTCAGCAGGCAGAGCAGGGCGCGGAGCGTCAGAGCCAAATCGGCCATGGCAATCGTTCCGAGAAGATCCGCACCTACAACCAGCCTCAGGACCGCGTAACCGATCACCGCATTGGTTTTAACAGCACGTATAATGGTGTGTTGCTAGGCGATGCGCTACCAAGCGTCATTGAGGCACTGGCCGCAGCTGAGCGTGCCGAGAAACTCGCGCAAGCTGTCTAAGTTACATAGCTACACATACCTAAACACAGCATATGGAACAGACCTGGACAATAGGCAGTATTCTCTCGTGGACCACGGGGTATTTGGAGCGTAAGGGTGATGAACACCCCCGCCTCTCTGCCGAATGGCTTATCAACGCCGTAACAGGTCTATCGCGTGTGGAAATTTATACCAACTTTGATAAGCCGCTTACTCCAGAAGAGCTGGGCCGTATGCATACGGCTGTGGAGCGTCGCGGCAAGGGGGAGCCGCTGCAGTATGTAACAGGGGAGATGCCGTTTAGGCATATTATCCTGCGCTGTGAGCAGGGGGTTCTTATCCCTCGTCCCGAGACAGAAGTGCTGGTAGACGTAGCGCTTGAGGCACTGGATTCGCTCAGCTCCTCGAGTCCGTATGTGCTTGAGGTGGGTACCGGCACAGGCTGCATTGCACTTTCTCTTGCTAGCGAGCGCCCCGGAACACATGTGGTAGCAACTGATATATCCGAGAAGGCCATTGCTTTAGCTACGCGCAATCGTGATGCGCTTGCCTTAGAGGATGCTGTGGATATTGTGAGCTGTGACTTAGTGTCTGGTGTGGATCCGCAGCTTATGGGGAGTTTTTCTGTGTTGGTATCCAATCCGCCCTACATTCCCACTGCCGTTTTAGAGGGAGAAGTTCCTGCAGAGGTCAAAAACCATGAGCCGTATCTGGCGCTCGATGGTGGACCAGATGGCCTAGATGTGTTGAGGCGCCTGCTTGCCGTGGCACCTCAGGTTTTGCATCCACAAGGCGTACTTTGTGTGGAGCTGCACGAAGACTCGCTGGATCAAGCTGCCGACTTAGCAAAAGCGCAGGGCGTGTGGGAAACCGTTCGCATCGTAAAAGATTTAACGCACAGGCCACGTATTTTGACCTGTTCTCTTGCGGGATAGGACCATCATGGGCACTATTGTTACAGCTAATCAGGATACCCCAGAGCCACAGATCATCAGCAAGGCAGTGCAGGTTTTGGCAGATGGCGGCGTGTGCGTTATGCCAACAGATAGCGTCTACGGCATTGGTTGCGCAGTCTTTGCAAACAATCCTGGTCATGAGCGTATCTTTGCCATTAAGGAACGCGAGCGCACACAGACGTTGCCGCTGCTCATTGCAGACCCCATGGATCTTTTGGCCTATGGAAGTTCTCTGCCGCAATGGATGATGCGTCTTGCTCAAGAGTTTTGGCCTGGTGCGCTTACCCTTGTGCTTAATGAGGCCTCTCATTTGCCTAAAGAGTACCTCAAGGCAGATGGATCGGTGGCTTTGCGCGTACCTAATTCCAATCTGGTGCGTGCGCTCATTACGCGTCTTGGCATGCCTCTTGCTACAACAAGTGCAAACATCCATGGCGCTCCTGCAGCTACTTCCGGTACAACGGTTGGTACAAAACTGTTGGAACAGGCAGATCTGATTATCGATGCCGGCCCAGCACCGCTTGCTATTGCTTCTACCATTGTAGGACAGCGTGATGGACAGCCGCTTATCCTGCGCGAAGGTGCCATTCCAACTTCGGATATTATGCGTGTGGCCGCACAGTAAACTTCTGCACTAGACTGCTTTTGGCGCTGCCTTTCGCAGCGCAGTGCTTTTCTCGCTCTGCACCGTATTTTTGTATCGTCTCTTACGCATACCCTGGAGCCCCATATGGATACCACCAGCACACCAACCAACGAGCAGTCACGCTACTCCATAGTGTGCCAGCCTCTTAGCTTTACCTCAGCGGATGGGGTAACCACCTGTCGCGGACAGTTGTGGGTGCCAGCGCAGCAGGACGTCCTTGTCGCCCCTCAAGCAGTGGTACAAATTGCACACGGCATGGTGGAGCACAGCATGCGCTATAAATCCTTTGCACGCGCACTCTGTGAGCATAAGATTGCTGTGTGCGCCATCGATCATCTTGGGCATGGTGCCACTACGCCGGACCCCTCCAAGCGCGGCGTGTATGATCCTGCCGCGGGCGCTCAGCAGCTTATTGAGGATCAGCACAGCTTGCGTTTGCTCATGCAGCAGCGTTTTGCCAACGTCCCCTACGTGCTCTTTGGGCATTCGATGGGCTCGTTTGTGGTGCGTGCCTACCTTACGCACTACGGACAGGGGCTGTCCGCCGCCATTATTATGGGCACCAACTGGCAATCTGGCTTGCCGCTGCTCAAGGGTATTCTCGCCATGCAGGCGCGCATCCATGGCTGGGACTATCGTTCGGCTCTGGTGGATCAGCTGGCCGCAGGCGGATACAACAAAAAAATTGATCTGAGTCCTGCCGAGAAAACCGCCATGCAGCAGGATAGACTGAGCGGTTATGAATGGCTTTCTCGTGATCCAAACGCTACAAAAGCGTATATGGAGGACCCTGCCTGCGGCTGGATGTTTTCTCTCAGTGGCTACAAGGTGATAGCCGACCTGCTTCAACAGGCACAAGACCGCAAAGGAATTGTTCGCATTCCCTCAGAACTGCCTCTCTTCATCATTTCTGGCGAGAAGGACCCGGTGGGTTCAAATGGTGCTGGTCCGGTGAGAGTGTTTAAGGAGTACCGCAAGGCCGGTCTTACCAACACGCAGCTCGAGATAGTGGCACATGCTCGCCATGAGCTGCTCAATGAAATTAAGCCGGATCGCAGCAAGGTTATACACGAGCTTATTGAGTGGCTTGAGCAAGATATCCACAACTAGCAGCTTTTCGCACGGCCTCTCCGTCTTTTCGTGCCACCAACATCCTTTTGCACACGTTGTGCTTGAGTGCCATCCTTTGCGCTGGGACGTGTTCGATGGAGTGCCTTACCGAAAGAGATCTCCATTCATCGAAATATCGCTCGCGTGCCGGGATACTCACGCTATACCTGTAAGAGATAGTAGTACGTGATTAGTCCGTGATAGTACCTTGTAACACATATCTACACATGTCTTTTAGCTGGGAGTTGGCCATGAGTACTGATGGAGCAGTACGCATATGTAATTGTGTCCATCCAAGCGCGCGCGATATAGATGATGCTGTAACTGTGTTATATAATGGTGGCCTTGTACTTATGCCGTCTGACACCACCTACATCATGGCTACGCAACTCTTACGTAAAAATAAATCCTCCAATGGGATCTCTAATGGTATAGAACGCCTCCATACCAGCAAGAATCGTCATCGGAGTTCTGCGTTTCCGTGGCTGGTTGCTTCGCGGCATCAGCTGGAAGTGTTGGGTTGTGAGCTATCGGAAGACGCGTTAGAAATTGCTACCAAAATGTGGCCGCAGCCCATTACCTTAGTGGTTCGTGCTTCTGCTGCCGTACCTCAAGCTTTGGCACGTCCGGATCAGACCGTGGCCATTCGCATGACCTCACACCCCTTGGTGGCAGGCATTATTCATGCCTGTGGTACCCCGCTTATTGTAAGTAGTGCCAACCGCCACCTGCATGAAGTTCCAAAGTACTTCTCGCAAGTTGACCCTCGCATGATTGAGGCTGCAGATATTGCTTTTAATGGTGTTCCCAATTTATGCCATGGGCCAAGTACTATTATCGATTGCACCGAGGGAGAAACTCGTGTGCTGCGTCGTGGTGCCGTGCCACTTTCTCAAATCGAGAAGGTCTTGGGGCATCGCATTCTGTCCTAACAAGCAAGGAAGGCACGGTATGTCTGCTGCACAAACGCTCTATTCTGGCGCCGGCACGTTTGGTCAGCGCGATACCCGCGAATACGTTATGAGTTTGGATGCTGGGACCACCAGCGTGCGCGCCATTTTGTTTGATGAATATGGCTTGAAGGTTGCTCAATCTTCTCGTGCGCTTTCCATCTCGTATCCGCATTCGGGTTGGGTAGAGCAGGACCCCGTGGAAATCCTTTCTGCCCAAATTGCCTGCATGGCGGAGGTGCAATTTAAAAGCGGCGTCCATTCCGATCAGATCTGTGCGGTTGGCATTACTAACCAGCGCGAGACCGTTGTTGTGTGGGACAGGCGTACGGGTCAGCCCATTTACAACGCTGTAGTGTGGCAATGCCGTCGTACCGCCCCCATTGTGGATGCTCTTATCGCCGATGGCTACGATGAGCTTATTCGCCAGCGTACCGGCCTTATTCCCGATGCGTATTTCTCGGCCACCAAGATTAAGTGGATTTTGGAAAATGTGGATGGCGCTCAAGAGATGGCTGCTGCAGGAGATCTGCTGTGTGGCACTATCGATAGCTGGCTTATTTACAACCTGACGGCTGGCGCGGTGCATGCAACGGATTACACCAACGCCAGTCGCACCATGCTGTTTGACATTCATCGTCTGTGCTGGGATGAGGATTTGTGCCACATTTTGGGCGTGCCTCTGTCCATGTTGCCGGAGGCGCTTCCGTCCAATGCACACTACGGGAGTGTGAGCTCAGACATCATGTCGCATCAGCCGCCCATCTGTGGTGTGGCGGGAGATCAGCAGGCATCGCTGTATGGGCACTGCTGTTTTGAGCCAGGGAGCGTTAAAAATACCTACGGCACTGGCTGCTTTATGCTTATGAATCTGGGCGAGAAGCCCACGGATTCACAAAACGGCCTGGTAACCACCATTGGCATCGCAGACGATACACATCTTGATTATGCGCTAGAAGGATCCATATTTCAGGCGGGTTCCGTTATTCAATGGCTGCGCGATGGCTTGGGGCTTATTACCGATGCTGCCCAGTCTGAGGACATAGCCCGTTCCGTTCCCAATACAGGTGGGTGCTACATTGTTCCCGCATTTACCGGTATGGGTGCCCCATGGTGGGATGCAGATGCCCGGGGCGTTATTTGTGGACTGACCCGTGGTGTGGATCGTGCTCGCTTGGTGCGCGCCGCCTGTGAGTCTTTGGCCTACCAGACCTATGACATTCTTAAAGCCATGGAGGCAGACTCTGGTCAGGAGTTGACGGCACTTAAAGTAGACGGCGGGGCATCGGCCAATAACTTTATCATGCAATTCCAGGCAGATCTTATGGATATCAAGGTAGTGCGTACCCCTCAAAATGAGACAACCGCTCTGGGTGCTGCGTATCTTGCTGGTATCGCCTGTGGTTTTTGGGATAGCCGTGAAGAAGTGGCGTCTTTGGCCTCCCACGGAGATGTCTTTACGGCATCTATGAGCGGGCTTACGCGTGAACGCCTGCTTGCGGGTTGGCGAGCTGCTGTCCGTAAGGCCATCTCACGCTAATTTTTTGTCCGCCTCCATCCAAAGCGTTATTTGCGGTACGCTTAGCCTACGAACATAATGAGTAAGGAGCTTGTATGCGCATTGCCATTGCATCCGACCATGCCGGGTTTATCCAGAAGTCACCCCTTATTGAGCATCTTGAAGTCTTGGGCTACGAGGTAAGCGATTTTGGGCCTGCCAATGAGGACCGCGTGGATTACCCTGACTTTGCCGATAAGGTCGCACGCGCTGTTGCCGCTGGTCAAGCAGACCGAGGCATTCTTATTTGTGGCACCGGTATTGGTATGGCGCTCACAGCAGACAAAATCGCTGGTATTCGTGCTTCCGTTATCCAGACTCCCGAGTTTGCTCATCTGTTCCGCGAGCACAACAACGGCAATGTCCTCTGCATTTCCGGACGCTTTACCGAGCTTGAGGTAAACAAGCAGATTGTGGATGAGTTTTTGACCACCGAGTTTGCTGGCGGCCGTCATGCGGGGCGTGTCGAGAAAATCATGCGTGAGGACGATGCAAACTTTGAGGGCACCCAAGCATAGCGCTCTGGTGCGCGCTCTCTTTTCGCGCCTAGGCATTTCTCGCTAGAAAAATACTCATCTACCAGTGAAAACACACTGTTACGAAAGGAACCTGTATGCCTATCTTTGACGAGTCTCGTCTTACCATTGTTGACCATCCTTTGGTCCAGCATAAGCTGCACATTTTGCGTAATGAGGAAACGAGCACCAAGCAATTCCGTGAGCTGGTAACCGAGCTGGCCATGTTTGAGGGCTATGAGGCCATGCGCGATCTTCCCCTGGAAGACGTGTCGGTAAAGACTCCTTTGGAGACGGCAACATGCAAGCGCATTGCTGGTAAAAAGGTTGCTATCATTCCCATCTTGCGTGCGGGCATGGGCATGGTGGATGGCATGCTGAGCTTGGTTCCTTCTGCACGTGTTGGACATGTTGGTATGTATCGTGATCCAGAAACGCACGAGCCTCATCAGTATTATTGCAAGCTTCCCTCCGATGTTGCTAATCGTACGTGCCTGATTGTTGACCCCATGCTGGCAACGGGCGGCTCGCTTACCGCTGCCATTCAATTTTTGCGTGAGGCAGGGGCGACGGATGTTCGTGCCTTAGTGTTGGTTGCAGCACCCGAAGGCGTAAAGACGGTCTTAGACTTTGATCCCGACATTCAGCTGTATACCTGTGCGCTTGACCGCCAGCTCAATGACCATGCCTATATCCTGCCTGGTTTAGGAGATGCTGGCGATCGTATCTATGGCACAAAGTAGCTCTTTGTAAGATGTCATCAGTATTTGCCAAGAAATATCGCAACCGTACGCGTTGGGCCCACAACGTCAGTAAGATGGTGGGCTACCTCTTGGTGGGCTGTTCAATCTTTTTGTTGGTTTTGCTGTTCATGTTGATGCACACCAATCCCAACCCCGTGCCTGCGCTGATTATTATTTCAGCCTTTGTTTTGCTCTGCTTCTTTTACGCCTATGTCATAGTTTTGCCGGATGATCTTACGCTGACCGCAACGGATCGTACCCTTCAAACGGCATCGCAATTGCTTACGTTTGCCTCCCAGGGCTTGTCGCCCGAGATGGCTACAGGCGTTTGCTCCATTATCCTGCCCGAGACGTTTGCCAGCGCTATTGCTGTGACCGATGGCAGCCTCATGCTGGCAACAGCCGGTAAAAATGCCGATAAATATCCTATGGGGCATCCTGTTAATCAGGCAACGCTCGATTCCGTCAAAACCGGGCAGACGCAAATCTTTTATCGTGATGAGGTTCCCTCAAACGACATGTTCCCCCTGCGTGCCGGCATTGTCGTGCCACTTAAGGTGCACAATGAGGTTGTGGGGACCATCGAGCTGTATTACACGCGCGCTGGCCAGATTGACCAGCGCCAAATTGCTCTGTCTACGGGCTTTGGTGAGCTGCTTTCTTCGCAGCTGGTCTCCTATGAGCTTGAGCAGCAGTTTAAGCGTTCTTCTCAAATTGAGCTGCGCGCGCTTCAATCTCAGGTAGATCCTCATTTTTTGTTTAACACCATTGGAACGATAGTTTCTGTGGTGCGCACCGATCCTGGACGCGCACGTACCTTGCTTATTGACTTCTCAAATTATTATCGACAAACCCTGGGAGACGCAGAAAGTCTCATTCCGCTTTCGCGCGAGTTTGAGCAGGGCATGCGCTATATTACGTTAATGCAAGCACGCTATGGAGAAGATCGTTTGTGTATCACCACCAGCTTGGATCCGGATACCGTGGACATGTTAGTACCACCGTTTATTCTCCAGCCCATTTTGGAAAACTGCGTGAAGCATGGCATGCGTGAGATAGAGCCGCTGCATATTGGGTTTAGCAGCAAGTCCATTGATGATGGCGTAGAGATCACCGTGGTAGATGACGGTGTTGGTATGCCACCAGAAGTTCTTGCATCCGCTTTTGATAGCAATGCGCGCACCGAGCAACCACTGCAAAAGGGTTGCGGACTGGCGCTGTGCAATGTTATGTCTCGTGTTCGGTACTTTTTTGATTTTAGGTCGGGGATTGATATTCAATCCACACTGGGAGAAGGTACCACAGTTCGTTTTAAGCTTGTTGGTGCACCGCGTAGAAGTAAAACAGCCGAGTAGAATTCCTGCTACAATCAAGAATCTAGCAGGCACGTGGTATGGGGTAAGGGTAACTTTTGGGTTCATAAGGGGAAGAAGATGAATTCCTGGAAGGTATTAACGGTTGACGATGAGCCACCCATCCGTGCGGAGCTTCGGTACCTGCTTGAGCAGGACGCTCGTATCGCACAGGTACAAGAAGCTGGCAGTGTTAGCGCTGCCATGCTGGCCATCTTAGAAGACCAGATTGATATTGTATTTTTGGACATCTCCATGCCCGGTACCAACGGCATGCAGCTCGCCGAATTTTTGCAAAACCTTACCAATCCTCCAGCCATTGTATTTGTTACGGCTTATGCAGAATTTGCTGTGGATGCGTATAACCTTGATGCCGTAGATTACGTGCTCAAACCCGTAGAACTTGACCGAGTAGAGCATGCGCTGGATAAGGTAGAGGCACTGCAAGGTCAGTCAAACAAGTCTGTGACCACAGACTCACGCTTGCTGGTAGAACATAATAATAAGCAGACCTATATTCTCGCGAATACCATTGTGTATGCAGAAGCGCGTGGCAATTATGCCAGTGTGTATACCAAGAACAACTCGTATCTGTTTAAGAGTTCTATAGGAGCTTTGGAAGATCGTCTGACCCCAGAAGGATTTATCCGCGTCCACAAGAGTTTTATCGTAGACAAAAACCAAATTGTTAAAGTGCATGCTACCGATCACGGTTTGTTTGAGTTGTCATTGCGCGATCGTGAAGATAGGATTCCTGTTTCACGTCGCAAGACAGCGTTTGTCAAGGAAGAGCTGGGGATTGCTGGTTCATAGCTCGTCTTGGGGCATCTGCTGAGTAAATCCTTTGTGAGTGTGCCTGTAGAGTGCAGAGCCAAGGCAGGTCCATAGCACAAGGAGTAGCCAGTTGGAAGCGGTTAAGCTGCTTGGAGCTCCCGGCATCACAATAAAAAACAGCAAAATAAGGCTATTGATGCAGGCAATACCAATGCCGATCATGTCTCCCGGAACCCGATAAGGGCGTGCAAGATCTGGTTCGCTAAAGCGCAGCTTAAGACAGCTAAAAGCGGCTGCTACACAAGAAAAGATAAAACCTGCAGAAGCAACGGTTGCCAGTGGCGTAAGTACGTCGTGTCCCAAAAAGGGTCCAATAACCGTTACGCCCGCCAGAATATAGCAGGCGGCATCAGGGACATTGCTTGTTTCACTCAGATGCATGAGGTGGGAGGGCAGCTGATGGCGCCGTGCCATTCCATAGACAATGCGGGACGAAGCGCCTAAAAAGGCATTCATGGGTCCTAGGGAGCCTAGAATCATAATGCCAATCATGGCAGCGTAGGCAAAAATATTAAGCTGCTTGAGGGTGCTCAAGGCAGGGCTGGGACTTTGAATAAATTCTCGCCAGGGCATTAAACTGCCAAAAGAGTAAATGGATACCAGGTAAAAACAGCCGGCTGCGATGATTGCCAAAGAAATAACTTTGCCAAATTTTGACCAGTTGATGCCAGGGGCTGCTTCTCCAGCATGGATGGTAATTGTGTCAAATCCGGCATAGTAAAACGGTGCGATAGCAAGTACCGCAATAATGCCGCCGGGCAGACTTTGAGCGCTGGTGCTTCCTAAGGCAGGGCTGCTCACGGGCACAAAGGTGGGTAGCATGTTGTTTGCAGAGCCGGCAAACAGGGTGATAAGCAGGATTAAAGCCATGCCCAAGAGTAGAGGTTTTACCAAAAAAGCACTCAGGCGTGCCTGAGACTGTACGCCGCGTAAATTGCTGTGTATAACCCAGACACAAAATACTGCAGAAATGAGTACAGGCCACAAATAGATATCTGTATGCATGATGGTGTAGAGCTTGATGCTGCGCAGCCAGGCAAACGCTGGGAAGGCGGCCACTTGGTCGGCCAGCAGGCTAGAGATAACGATGGCTTCCCAAGGGCAGATAAGCGCATTACTCAGCAACAAAAACCATCCGCATAAAAAGGAGGGTATTTCTCCAAAGGCTCTAAAGGTATGCTCGGCAGCACCGCCTGCAATAGGGATAGCGGCGGCGAGCTCACTAAAGGCAGAGCCAATGGGCACCAAAATAAAGGTGGCGAGCAAAAAGGCATACATGGCGGGCAGAGGACCGCCGCCAAGCACCATCCAATTTCCTACCAAAAGCGTCCAGCTGGTACCGACAATTGCTCCAAAGGCAATCGTGAACAAATTCCAAAGTGACAGCGTCCTTTGCAGGTGGAGACCCTTGTTGTTGTCTTTAGAAAAGTACTTCATAACGCTCCTCTGACCCCTCTATTATCCATGGTCTTTTTAAGACAAGAGGTCAACACAAGATGATATTCCTCAAAAGGAGTGGTTTTGTCTACCGGAAGCAGGCGGAGCATAGGTCGCGCCTGGCTGGCAGCAGGGACTGTGGATGTATTCCCACAGGAAGCAGGCGGGATAGCGGCGGGGTAGTAAAGCCAGGGCAGGGTTAAAGCAGCACTGCCTACGACCGTTAATCATTAAATATTTTCCGATTATCAAACAAGTACACACACTGAGATGAATCAACACGTCTATTTATGCAGATAATCCGTATTCTATGCTCAAGGATAGTTGTGCTGCGAGAGCTAGCAGCACAACGCAGGTGGCTAGATGTACAAGAAAGGAGATGGAATGGCAGATAAAAATGCACAAGCCCAAGCCGCTGGCGGAATGAAAAAGGAGCTTTCGCTCTTTAATTTCTTTACCATTGGTTTTGGCGCCATTATTGGAACAGGCTGGGTTTTGCTGGTAGGCAACTGGATGGTTATGGGCGGTGGTCCCATCCCTGCAATGATTGCTTTTGCGTTGGGTGCACTGTTCTTGGTTCCTATCGGCATGGTATTTGGCGAGCTTACGGCGGCTATTCCTATTTCGGGAGGAATCATTGAGTATGTAGACCGTACCTACGGTCGCAAGCTTGGTTTTCTTACGGGGTGGATGCTGCTTTTGGGCAATGCGCCGCTGTGTCCTTGGGAGGCAATTGCAATCTCCACGTTGCTTACCGACCGCTTTGCAGAGTTCCCTGCACTTGCATGGTTGCGTTCGGTTAAGCTGTACACCCTGCTGGGGGCAGATGTGTATCTGTGGCCAACCGTTATTGCGCTTGGTTTTGCAGTCCTGGTCATTTTCCTTAATTTCCGTGGTGCAGGAGCTGCAGCTAAGCTTTCTTCCTTCCTTACGAAGGCATTGCTCACAGGCATGATTTTGGCCATGATTATCTCTTTTGTAACGGGCTCACCCTCTCATGCGCTGCCGGTATTCTCGCAGGTGAGCAATACCGCTGGTGGCGATACTACCGCAACCAGCTTATTGGGAGGAATCGTTGCTGTTTTGGTAATGACACCGTTCTTCTATGCAGGCTTTGACACAATTCCTCAGCAGGCAGAAGAGGCTTCTGAGGGACTTGACTGGAAGAAGTTTGGCATTATTCCGGCTCTGGCGCTTCTTGCATCGGGTGGGTTTTATCTCATTTGTATCTATGCCTTTGGCACCATCATAGACTGGCACCAGTTTGTTGTTCCTGCAGTGCCTGCACTGGCAGTTTTGGAGCGCATTAATCTGTTCTTCTATATTGCCATGCTTATTATTGCAACACTGGGACCCTTGGGACCCATGAATGCATTCTTTGGTGCCTCCACACGTTTGATGTTGGCGCTTGGCCGCAAGCAGATGTTGCCCGACTCGTTTGCAAAGATTGATCCTCAGACAGGTGCCCCCAAAACAGCCAATATCGTTTTGGCAATCCTTACACTGATTGGACCTTTCTTGGGACGCAACATGCTGGTTCCTTTGACCAACGTAGCTTCTTTGGGCTTTATCTTTGCGTGCACCATGGCAGGTTTTGCATGCCTTAAGCTGCGCAAGACTGAGCCTGAGCTCAAGCGTCCTTATAAGGTAAACGGCGGTATGGCTGGCATTTTAGCTGCTATCTGCGCCGGGCTTATCATCATTGCCCTTATGGTTGTGCCCTTTAGCCCTGCGGCACTTAATACGGTTGAGTGGGCCATTACCATCGGCTGGATTGTGGTGGGTTTCATCATCCTGCTGGCCTTTGGTGCCAAGAAGGCAACTACGTAAGTACAAGGTAGGTATCAAGGTATAGGGAAGAGGAGCCCTATGCCAAAGATAGAGGAAGTTTGGAAATAGGAGGGATTTAGTATGGCAAAGTACGCATTTGTAGGTGGTATCTTGGTAGATGGTACCGGCTCTGCTCCCGTTTCGGATAGCTTGGTGCTGGTAGACGACAAGAAAATCACCTACGCTGGTCCTCGCACAGAGATTCCTGAGGGCTATGAGGTTCGTGACATCACGGGCAAGACCATCATGCCTGGTCTTATCGACACGCACCTACACTTTTCCGGTAACCTGACCGATGACGATAATGACTGGGTCATCGAGACGGTAGCCCAAAAGCAGACGGTAGCGGTAAAGCAGGCGTATGATGCTTTGACCCATGGCTTGACCACGGTATGTGAAATTGGCCGCAACGGTATTGCTATTCGTGACGTAGTAAATATGGGCATCATGAAAGGCCCTCGTATCTTTGCTACAGGCTTGGGCTTTTGCCGCACGGCCGGTCATGGCGACTCGCATCATTTGCCTTCACAGATTTCCAAGGATTCACATCCTTGGGGTGATCAGGTAGACGGACCGTGGGATCTGCGTAAGGCGGTACGTCGTCGTCTTCGCGAGAATCCCGATGCCATCAAGATTTGGGCAACCGGTGGCGGCATCTGGCACTGGGACTCCGGTCGTGACCAGCACTACAACTATGAGGAAATCAAGGCAGTGTGCGACGAGGCTGCAATGGTTGGCATTCCTGTATGGTCTCACTCCTACAACAACGTAAGCGCCGCATATGACTCCGTGCGTTGCGGTTGTGAGCAGCTCATTCACGGTTTTGAGCTGGATGCCAAGACTATGGACCTTATGGTAGAGATGGGTACTTTCTTTACTCCGACTATTGGCTTCCTTCCTACCTGGTATGCCACCTATCCTCCCGTGTACACGCCCGAGCTGGACAAGTACGATGGCGACACGATTGTCGAGAAAGAACTCCAGCGTACCTACGCTAATCTACGTGAGGCTAATGACCGAGGCGTCACGCTCACCATTGGTTCTGACTCCTTCTCTTTTGTAACTCCTTACGGCTGGGTAACCATTGATGAGATGTATGACTTTGTCGATAAGGCAGGCATTTCTATCATGGATACCATCAAGGCTGCTACCATCAACGGCGCTAAGATGGTCCACAAACAGGACGAGTTTGGTTCCCTTGAGGCTGGTAAGTCTGCCGATCTTTTGGTTGTTAACGGCGATGTAGCCAACAACATTCATGATCTTACTCCCGACAATATGGAAGTTATCATGAAGGAAGGCGACATCGTTATTAAGGATGCTCTCTAAGATCATCCGATGCCTATCTTGTGCGTTTGAGTAGTGCCGCGTCGCTTGTAACCGGCGTCGCAGCTTTGTTTGCGGCGCCGGGTTTTTACTTTTGTCTGGGGCTAGGGGTATAGTTGTTATGTCATAGTGTGTAAAACGAAGGTGTGTTGGGATGGCAATAGCCCTCATTGGTTTAGGCATTTTTTGTGCTTTAGTGGGATGTGCTCCTTGTGCGTATCTTTTTGAGCGTGCTCGGGTAAACGATACCTGTCCGTCTATTGCCATGGGATTAGCTGGGGTTATTTGGTCATATCTATTGCTTTGCGGAGTCATGGCAATTGTAAAGATAGTAGCCGCAACACAAATTATGACGTTTGCGCTTGCGGTAGTGGTAACATTCCTTATGTTTTGGGGAATTGAGTCAGCGAGGGCTTTTCGCTTGTTTTCTTATCAAGCGGAGTCTCACAGAAGGGGCGAATCGTGAATCCTCTTTCCAATCTATCAGGCGAGATGGAAGAGCTGCTTGGCAGTTTTATGTCCCTGCCCATCAAGGGTAACCTGATTTTTGGCCTTACCAACTACATATTTTGGATGGGCGTAGCTGTTATCTTGCTTTTTGTTGTACTGTTTGTGTTCAAAAAGAAGCAAGCACAGAGCTTGGTTCCGCAAGGTGCCTTTGTCAATGGCGTTGAGAGCGTGGTTGATTTTGTAAAGGAAGACATTTGCAAAAACCTCTTGGACGATAAGTGGCAAAAGCATTTTCCATTTTTAGCTGCGCTGTTTTTCTTCATCTTGATTAACAACATGGTTGGTCTGCTTCCGGGAGGACATCCTGGTACAGGCACCATTGGTGTTACGGGCGCACTTGCTGTGTGGTCCTTTATCTACTTTGTGTATACGGGCATGAAACGCCTTGGCGCATGGGGTTACATTAAAAGCTTGGCTCCTAAAGGTGTCATGTTTCCCATCAATCTGCTTGTCTGGCTTATCGAGGTATTCTCTACCTTTTTGCGCCTTGTTACGCTTGCTGTCCGTTTGTTCTGCAACATGTTTGCAGGCCACATCGTTATGGGCACCTTTGCAATTCTGGCTTCTCTATTCCTTGAGCCCCTATTGCAGGGTTTCTCGCTTGTTGCACTGGGACAAGCAGGAGCTTCCGTGTTCTGGGTAGTTATCCTGATAGCAATTTATACGGTAGAGATCCTGGTTGGTGTTATCCAGGCATACGTCTTTACCTTGTTGTCCAGTGTGTACATTCAGTTAGTAGAAGAAGAGGAATAACGGCTTCACACAGATGGTTATAATCTGTTGGGCATATAGCTTGTTGTCATAGGTCGCCCATCGTAAAAGGGCGAATGATAAAGGAGGAATTGTGGGAGTTATCGGTTACAGCCTTGGCGTTATTGGAGCCAGCTTTGGTATTGGTCTTGCAGCATTTGGTGTTGCACATTCCATGGCTCGCCAGCCAGAGGTACAGGGTCGTCTGTTTACCGTGTTCATCCTTGCATCTGCATTTGTTGAGGCTCTTGCACTGATTGGCTTCGTAGTTACCATCATGATGAAATAAAGATACGAGTTATATGAGTTGGAGGCACGACATGAGGTTTAAGGGAGGGCATGTAGGCGCATTTGGTGTTGTTGGCGTGGTAAGCCTTGCGTGCATGCCACAGGTTGCACTTGCAGAAAGTATTTCTGGTGCAGACATCCTGCTTCCTAAGCCTGCCGAGTTTATCCCTGCTCTTATCGCATTTTTGGTCATTTGGATTGTTCTGGCCAAGCTGGTTTGGCCTTCGGTTCTTGGAATGATGCAAAAGCGTCAACAGCAGATTCAGGATGACCTTGACGCCGCGGCGCAGTCCAAAGCTGCTGCCGAGAAGGCCCGTCAAGAGTATGAGGCTGGTATTGCTGATGCAAAGAAAGAAGCGGATGAGATTATCGCTCAGGCAAAGTTTGATGCCGAGGCTGAGCGCACGCGCGTTATAGACAAGGCGCGTACCGATGCTGCCGCCATTGTTGCAAAGGCTCATGACACCGTAGATTCAGAGCGCAAGAAGGCCATGATTGAGCTTTCTGCCTCGGTTGTTGATCTTTCGGTTGAGATTGCAAGTAAGATCATTGGCGAGGCCCTGTCTGAGGATGATCAGCGCCGTCTTGCCGAGAAGTACCTCGAGGAAGTGAGCACCAATCATGAGTAGCACTTCTCAGACCACCAAGGCCGAGCAGTATGCTCGCGCCTTGATTGAGGCTGCTCAGAAAGAGGGTAGGGCTAATACCGACCTGGTGCAGGTAAACCATGCGCTTAAGTTTTTGCCAGAGGTACTGGAAACTTTGGCATCCATGCACAATAACAACGACATGGAACTGCTCGAAAACGTTGCTCAAGAGTATAAAAATATCTTGGACAACGAGACCGATATTGTGCAGGTAACGGCAACCACCGCGGTTGCTATGGACGATCAATTGCGCAAGGCAATTAGGGCTAAGCTCGAACCCGAGCTGCATGCGTCCATTTATTTGAACGAGCGCATTGACCCCTCAATTTTGGGTGGCATTGTGTTAGAAATTCGTGGAGACAGGTACGACGCTTCGGTGCGCGCACAGCTTGCAAACATCAGAAAGTCTCTTGCCGCCACTTATATCGGAAGTGATGAGCAATGACAGAAAAAATCAGCTCGGCTGAGATTATGGGAACGCTGCGTCAGCAGCTGTCTCAGATCAACGCGACTGTGGACCAGCGCGAAGCCTCTACTGTTTCCCAGGTGGGTGACGGTATTGCTATTGTTTCTGGTCTTAAAACTGCCATGGCTGGAGAGCTTTTACAGTTTACAAGCTCTGCTACGGGTCGCAGTGCCTACGGCTTGGTCCAAAACTTGGAAGAGGACCGCGTAGGTGCAGTATTGTTTGGCGATGTAGATGCCATTAAAGAAGGCGATGAAGTTCGCGCAACAGGGCGCATTATGGATATCCCTGTTGGTCGTGAAATGCTTGGTCGCGTTGTTAATCCACTTGGTCAGCCCATCGATGGTCTTGGCCCTCTGAGCACAACCGCCCGTCGTCCCATTGAGTTTAAGGCTCCTGGCATTATGGATCGTCAGCCGGTATGCGAGCCAGTTCAGACAGGCTTTTTGGCAATTGATGCTATGGTGCCTATCGGTCGCGGCCAGCGTGAGCTTATTATTGGTGACCGTAAAACGGGTAAGACTGCTATTGCAATCGACACCATCATCAATCAGCGCGAGTCCGATCTGATTTGTATCTATGTTGCTATTGGTCAGAAAGCTTCAAAGGTTGCCGCTATTAAGGAAACCTTGGCTCAGCACGGTATTCTCGATAAGACCATTATTGTGTTGGCTTCTGCTTCTGATTCTGCACCAATGCAGTATATTGCCCCCATGGCCGGTGCTGCCATTGGCGAGTACTTTATGTATAACGACAAGGACGGCAATCCTGCGGATGAGCAGCATCCTGGTGGTCATGTTTTGGTTGTCTACGATGACCTTTCAAAGCAGGCGGTTGCATACCGTCAGATGTCACTTACGCTGCATCGCCCACCCGGACGTGAGGCGTATCCTGGCGATATTTTCTATTTGCACTCTCGCTTGCTTGAGCGTGCCGTTAAGATGAATGATGCTCATGGTGGCGGTTCTATGACGGCGCTGCCCATCATCGAGACGCAAGAAGGCGACGTTTCTGCATATATTCCTACCAACGTCATCTCCATTACCGATGGTCAGATCTATTTGGTGCCGAGCCTGTTTTTCCAGGGTCAGCGCCCTGCAGTAGACGTGGGCATTTCGGTTTCTCGTGTTGGCGGTTCTGCGCAGCTTAAATCTATGAAGCAGGTTGCAGGTACTCTTCGTCTGGACCTGGCTGCCTTCCGTGAGAAGCAGGCATTTGCTCAGTTTGGTAGTGACCTTGATGCAACCACGCAGTACCAGCTCAGCCACGGTACTCGTATGATGGAGCTGCTTAAGCAGGGAAGGTATGCCGCCTTGGATGTGGCAGATCAGATCATTGTCCTGTTTGCAGGTAAGGAAGGCTTCTTGGATGATCTTGAAGTCAGCCAGGTAGTACCCTTCCGTGATGCGCTGGCAGTCTATATGGAAGAGCGTCATCCTGAGGTGCGTAACAAGATTCGTTCTGAGCGCATCAGTGATGCTTTGGCGGATCAAATGAAGCGTCAAATTACTGAGTTCAAAGAAGCATTTCTCAACGGCAACTTTGATCGTCTAAGCTCTTTTAAGAGCGAGGCTGCTTCTTCAAGCCCAGCTCAAGATGTAGACCAAGATGTAGAGAAGGACTAAGGGTTACTCATGTCTAATCTACGAGAGATATCAAAGCGCATCTCCTCGGTTACCGCAACCATGCAGATCACGCGTACGATGGAGATGGTCTCCACCGCAAAGATTCGCAAGGCATTGGACCGAGCAGAGCAGGCTGCTCCTTACAAGGACGCCATTAAGCGCATGCTCTCCAATGTAGTAGGCTCAAGCCTTGACACTTCTCAGCCGCTGTTAGAGCAGCGTGAAACAACAAAGACGGTTCTGTTTATTCTTATTGCTTCCGACCGCGGTTTAGCGGGCGGTTTTAACATCATGCTTCAGCGTGCGGCGCAAAAGGAGATAGAGCGTCTTGCCAAGCAGGGCATTGAGTCTCGTATCATTACCTGCGGACGAAAACCTACGGAGTACTTCCAGTCTCGCGCGATGGAGCCTGTGCTGTCCTTTTTGGGTATGTCGTCCGAGCCAACTATGGACCAAGCGGATCGTATCGCTTCATATGTCATGGAGGGCTATACCAATAAAAGTATCGATAAGGTCGTAATTTACTATCAACATGCTCGCAACCGTGTGGATCAAGATATGATTGTTGAGCAGGTACTTCCTATCGAGACCGCAAACTTGATTATTCCTAATGCGCCTCGTAGTCCGGAAGCAGTGTCCAAAGTTGAGCGTAATTACAACAACTTGTTTGAGTTTGACCCCTCAGCTTCGGAAGTATTGGGCTATCTTATGCCCGCTTACGTTCGTACCCTTATCTTTCACGCGTTGTTGGACTCCGCTGCAGCAGAGCATGGTGCACGCCGCCGCGCAATGCAGTCCGCAACGGACAATGCTCAGGAAGTTATCACACGCCTGAGCCGTATGTACAACCGTGTAAGGCAGAGCTCCATCACCACCGAGCTCAATGAGATCATTGGCGGCGCGTCCGCATTGGAGGACAACTAATGGCAGAAAAGGCACAAGAGCGAACCGTATTCGAGGAGGCAGAGCTCGAGTATTTGCATCGTAGTGCTGGTGACGGCACTATTGTTCGTGTGGTTGGTTCGGTTGTCGATGTTAAGTTTATTGATCATGTTCCCGGCATCTACAATGCGTTGGAAGTACGAGGAACCACACCTATGGGTGAGGTGCGCCTCGTTTTAGAGGTAGAGTCTCAGCTTCCTAATGACGTTGTACGTACCGTAGCCATGGATTCTACCGATGGCCTGCAGCGCGGCATGCGCGTACATGATACGGGCGCACCTATGCAGATGCCCGTTGGTAAGTCTACGCTTGGTCGCGTTTGGAATGTTATGGGCCGTCCTGTGGATGGTTCTCCCGTTCCAGATGATGTGACTTACTATCCCATCCATCGCACAGCTCCCAAGTTTGATGACCTTACCACTAGGACTGAGATTTTTGAGACGGGCATTAAGTCCATCGATCTTCTCGAGCCCTATGTTCGCGGTGGCAAAACCGGTTTGTTTGGTGGCGCCGGTGTTGGCAAGACCGTTCTGATTCAGGAGCTCATCAATAATCTGGCTCAAGAGCACGGCGGCACCTCCGTCTTTACCGGCGTAGGTGAGCGCACGCGTGAAGGAACCGACCTGTTCCTTGAGATGACCGAGTCCGGCGTTATCAATAAGACATGCTTGGTCTACGGACAGATGAACGAGCCACCAGGAGCACGTTTGCGCGTTGGCCTTGCAGGTCTTACCACTGCAGAGTACTTCCGTGACCAGGGTCAGGATGTACTGCTGTTTATTGACAACATTTTCCGCTTCTCCCAGGCTGGTTCTGAGGTTTCCGCACTGCTTGGCCGCATGCCTTCCGCAGTAGGCTATCAGCCCACTTTGGCTACCGAGATGGGCGACCTGCAGGAGCGCATTACCTCTACGCGCGAAGGTTCCATTACCTCGGTACAGGCTGTCTACGTACCGGCAGATGACCTTACAGACCCAGCGCCTGCAACCACCTTTACGCACCTGGACGCTACAACGGTTTTGTCTCGTGCCATTACGGAACTGGGCATCTATCCTGCGGTAGATCCCCTTGCGTCCTCATCAGACGCGCTGGATCCTTCCGTAGTTGGTGAGGAGCACTATCGTGTAGCAACGGCTGTTCAAGAAACCTTGCAGGAGTACTCCGACTTACAGGACATCATTGCCATTTTGGGTATGGACGAGCTTTCGGAAGAGCAGCGTCTTACCGTAGACCGCGCTCGTAAAGTGCAGCAGTTCTTGTCACAGTCTTTCCACGTTGCCGAGAAGTTCACAGGTAATCCCGGTGTGTATTGCCGTATTGAAGATACCGTCCGCTCTTTTGCCGCTATTATCGATGGCGAATGTGATGACATCCCTGAGCAGGCATTCCGCTTTGCAGGTACCATCGACGACGTTCGCGAGCGCGCTCGCAAGATGGCCGAAGAGGCACAGGCAGACGAGAGGTAACGATGGCGTATCTTACCTGTAAATTTGTGCGTCCCGATAAGCAGCTATACGAAGGTAATGTTGCATCTTTAGTCCTGGTCACCTACACCGGCGAGCTCGGTGTATGGCCAGGTCATGCGCCGGAGATTTGTGCGTTGGGCGATGGCGTTGTACGCCTGTCTGCGCTACCCGAAGATGGTGGAGACATTCAGAAAGTTATTGTTTCTGGTGGGTATGCTGAGATTGCCGATGACTCGGTGGTTATTATCGCGGACCATGCACGTGACATTAATGATATTGATGTCGCGCAGGTTAACGATACACGGCAGAAAGCAGTGGACGTGCGCAACGCGCTTCCTCAGAACGACCACCGTCGTGCCTATTATGAAAACAAGATACACTGGTGTGATCTCTTGCTTCAATATGGGCAAATGGGGGCATAGCAGATTTTAACGAGCGCACGTAACGGGGGCGATATGGACGTTATTCAAATTGAGGGTGGTCACCCCATTTCGGGTGAAGTGGTTGTGTGTGGAGCAAAAAATTCTGCGCTCAAGCTTATGGCTGCTACAGTTATGGCTCCGGGCAAAACCATCCTTACCAACGTTCCTGATATTTCTGACGTGCACATCATGGGCAAAGTACTCAAACGTCTTGGTGCCCAGATTACCGTTTTAGGCAAGCACGAACTTCTCATTGATACTACTAACGTAGATAAATGGGAAACGCCCTATGAGCTCGTTGCACAAATGCGTGCTTCAACTGCTGTTTTAGGACCTTTGCTGGCTCGCTTTGGCAAGGCTGTTGTTGCCATGCCAGGCGGGTGCAATATTGGTGCTCGCAAGATTGACATGCACATCTTGGGGCTCGAAGCCTTGGGTGTAGAGTTTGATGTCTCCCACGGTAACATTCATGCTTCCGCACCAAAGGGCATTACAGGAGCATCGGTCACCTTAGAGTTTGCAAGCGTAGGCGCTACCGAGAATCTTATGATGGCTTCGGTGCACGCTCAAGGCACGACGATTATTGACAACGCCGCACGTGAGCCGGAGATTGTTGACCTTGCCAACATACTCAATGAAATGGGCGCTCATATTCGTGGTGCGGGCACGCCTCTGATTGAAATTGAAGGCGTTGCAGAGCTGCACCCTGTTGAGCATTGCGTTGTTGGTGATCGTATTGAGGCGGCAACCTTTTTGGCCATTGGTGGCTTGACCGGCGGCCCTGTTCGGGTGCGCGGTTTTGAGCCAGTGCACCTGGGTATGGTGTTGCGTAAATTTGAGGCCATGGGCATTACCATTGAGCGCAAAGAGCACGAGGTCATTGCTTCTCGAGAAGGAAAGCTCAAGCCGGTAGATATTCAAACACTTCCGTTCCCAGGCTTCCCAACAGACGTGCAAGCCCAAGCCATGTGCGTGCTTGCTCTGGCAGATGGCAATTGCGTCATTACCGAGAATGTCTTTGAGAACCGCTTTATGTTTGCCAGTGAGATCAACCGCATGGGTGCAGATATTACGATCGAAGGCCATCATGCTATTGTCCACGGCGTTCCTGCTTTGTCTGGCGCACAGGTTAAATCTCCCGATCTCCGCGGTGGCGCTGCTCTTGCAATGGCTGGTCTGGTGGCGGATGGCATTACTACCATCAGTGGCATTCATCATATTGATCGCGGCTACGAAGGGTTTGTCGATAAGCTCGTGGGGCTGGGTGCTCATGCTCAGCGTACGTCCATTGAGCTCGAGGAAGACTAGGGTGCCACGCTCTTTAAGAAGCGCGCAATAGATCCGCTTAATAGACTCACTGAATGGGGCCTATCTAAGAGCTGCCTAAGATCTGCATGGGAGCTGCCTGCAAAATTATCTGGTATATCTCTCAAGGCGATGGGGTAAACTTGAGCTAACATTTACCGCCTGGAGGTATACCTTATGTCAGAACAAGATTTTGTTGATAAACACCGCCTTTCTATGGCAAACGAAGACTACCTTGAATCTATTTACCGTATTACGATTGCCGAAAACAGTTCCGCAGGTATCCGTTCTGTAGACGTGGCTGATCAGCTTAACGTTTCCAAAGCAAGCGTTAACAAAGCTATCAGCACGCTTAAGGATGCGGGGTATGTAGAGCAAAACCGCTATGGTCGCGTCATACTTACCGAGGCCGGCCGTGAGTATGGCTCTGAGGTATGGCATGCGCACCGCTTGATTCGCGCCTTTCTTGAGGAGGGCTTGGGCGTAGCGCCTGAGGTTGCCAATGAAGAGGCCTGTACTATGGAGCATGCCCTGTCCCGTGATACCTTGCGTCGCTGGGCAAAGTTTTTGGCTGATCAAGGCTTTTTGCTCGATCAAAACGAGAATGTCGAGTAGTCCAGAGCTCAGGGCTAGGAGCCGCAGAGTTCAGTAGACCACAGAGCTCGATAAGTCAGAAACGAGCGGCTTAAGAGTTTGCTCCCTGTGAATTGCAATTGCAACGATAGTTTGAAGGCAGAGCATGCTTACACATCAAGGCTTTTATGCAAGCTCTTTATGGGAGCGCCCCACGCATGATGATGCTTGTGAAGAAGCAGCAAATGAACTTGGAAAGATTCTCACTGGCCAAGCCGGTGAGAATCTCTTGCTTTCTGGTGATCTTTCGCGGACGTTAGCGCAGCTGCCTGCCGCCCAAGATATAACAGGTCCTTTGTGGGTGCAGTATGAACCGGAGATGCTCACGAGCTTGTATCAGCTGCAAGCTGCGTGTGGTGCTACCGGTCTTTTAACAGAAACAGCTGCTTGTACCAGCAATCGTTTAGCAGAGTTGCAGGAAGGTCTCGTGTGTCAGGAGCTGTGCGATAAAGCTGCTCGCGCAGCCTATGCAGTGGGGCCACGCTTCGTGATAGGTACCATGAGCTCTGCTCACATTCCTGTTTATGATCAGGATAGCCCTGCAGCAAGACAGGTCCGTGCACTGTATACAGAGCAGGCTCGTGCTTTGGTAGATGCTCAGGTCCATGCCCTGTTTATTACTGGTATGACCAACATTGAGGATGCTGTTTGTGCTGTTCATGCTTCACGGCTTGTCTGTTCACGGCCTCTTATCTGCGCGCTTGACGCAGAGGCAGTGACTTCCAACTACCACAAGGATCAATTGTCTGCACAGGTTAAACGTTTAGTGGATGTAGGAGCAGACGCTGTTGGCATAAGCAATGTTTTACTTTCTGTAGGCGCTTTATTTGCGGCGTGCTTGGATGCGAGCGATCCCGTGCAACCTTCTGTGCAGACTCTTGCACAGGACCTTGTCGATAGCGCACAGCGTTATGGCATAGGTACGCTTATGACCATATGCCCTGACCGCTCAGGTTGCTCAGACTCCCAAGATAGTGCAGATGAACAAGCATTTTTACAGCTGGCTCAGGATCTGGCACGAGCAAACATCAGGGTTATCGGCGCGGGGAAAGGAAGTACAGCACACCATACTGCTGCCTTGAGCGCCGGTCTTCTCGCCTTATAACATGGTTTAAAAATCTAGCTATTACTGTGAAGCATCGCAAAAAACAACGCAAATAGGTTAGAGTACTACCAGTTACGTATCCTCAACTTATTTGTAGCCGTGCGCAGTTGGTTCGCACACGTAACGTGAAAGGAACAGTAATACTATGAAGGCTATTATTCCCGCCGCAGGCCTCGGCACTCGCTTTTTACCAGCCACAAAATGCACTCCCAAGGAGTTGCTTCCCGTTATTGATAAACCCGTTATTCAATACGTTGTTGAGGAAGCCTTGGCTCCCGAAGGAGTAGATGAGTGCATAATCGTTAATTCTCATGATAAGCCCCAGATCGAGGCATATTTTTGCGCGGATACGGGCTTTGAGCAGATGCTCGAGAAGCGCGGTAAAAATAAGGAAGCTGCTAAGGTTCGCGCTGCAGCAGAGCTGCCCGTATCGTTTGTGTATCAAAATGAGGCTTTAGGCTTGGGTCATGCGGTTCATTGTGCTGCAGAAAAAGTGGACGATGAGCCCTTCTTTGTGCTGCTGGGTGACTACTTTGTTCCAAGCAAGCAAATGAATATCAAGATGGCAGAGGTTTCTCGCGCTCACAACAATGCTTCCGTCATTGCCGTAGCACCTGTTCCAGAAGATCAGGTAAGCCGCTATGGTATTATTGCAGGTGAATGTGTAGGTTCGCTCGATGGTGTAGAGGCCTCGGGTGAGCAGACCGGTGCCGTTTGGAAGGTTACGGGGCTTGTCGAGAAGCCTGCTCCACAAGATGCCCCTTCCCACCTGTTTATTGTGGGTCGTTATCTTTTGTCTCCTCGCATTATGGAGCTTTTGGCGGATCAAACACCTGGTGCTGGCAATGAGATTCAGCTTACGGATGCTATGGAACGCTTGTTAGACGAAGAAGAGATGTATGCGCTTGTCATTGACCCTATGGAGGGTTGTGATACCGGTACTCCTGCAGCATGGGCAGCTACCAACGCTCGTTTGGCATTGCAGTCTGACGCAGCGGATGCTTTTAAAGAGGCGCTGGGCACTGTTGAACTCTAAGCCAGTGCTTTTTGTTTGAAGCATCTGTAGGCAGTGTAATGGTGTTGTAGTGTTGTGGCATTGCGCTGCAGTAATACAAACTGCGTATATTCTGATTAAAAAAGGTCGTTCATGCTATGAGCGACCTTTTTCAGGCTTACGAGTATCTTTTATTGCTCCTGCTCCACCAAACTTTATCTATATACTTCTTTCAGAAAATAGTATGGCTATTTTTACATAAGTTTTATATAGGAAAGCCTATTCAAAGACTTGACAAATTAGTAGAATATTTAAATAAGTATCTAGTTTTTCAGGTTTTATGTGTTCAACCTTTTGTTTAGCAAAGCGGCGGCTAAAACAACAGCACAAACACACCTATTGGCAGCCGCAAAGAAAATTGGAGGATTTATGTCCAACAATGTGCGTCCTGTGCCACCGTCATTTGGCCACAAGGCTCTCACAGCGTTCATCTCGGCTTCATTGTGCCTTTCACTTGCGCCCGCTCAGGCGTTTGCTGTAGATGATTCAACAACGGACACCACAGCTACTACAAGTGAAGCTCCAGCTCAGCCAGCGCCTGCGTCTACAACAGACACTCCAGCTACTCCAGCATCTGAGCTGAGCGATAAGCTCACCGAGGCTGCAGCGCCCGCCACAGCTGCTGAGGCCCCTACTTCTGCTCCTGCAGTTCCTTCTGCTACTGCAGCTCCTTCTGTTGCTGCGCCTGCCTCAAATACAGAGCGTGCAGCCAATAGGGTGACCGCACCAGCACCCAAGTCCTTGGCAGATGTTTATGTTGACGGTGCAAATGGTAACGATGATACAGCATCCGGTGCTGTAGACGCTCCTTTTAAGACCTTTGAAGCTGCACTCAAAGCAATGTCGGATGGTGGAACCGTACACGCAAAGGGCACCTTTGCTCTTACCGAAACCGTAACTATTCCGGCCAAAGCAACACTGGACATTTACGGAGACGCTACTTTTACTGGCGCCGGCAAAAACGGCTTTATTCTCTCTAAAGATGCTACTCTCAAAGCATCCAATGGCGCGAAGCTTTCCATGTCTGGGTTTAGCACCGCTCTTATAGCTCAAGCAGGCTCTCTTATAACTGATGGCATATATAATTTCGAGAACAATGCTTCGGCAAGCAACGGTACAACCGGAATTTCTCTGAATGGTACTGTTAGAGGCAGCGCTGGTCGCGACAAACTTGTTATTACAGCAAATGACAAGAGTGAGACTAACTTCTATGGTGCTTCTGCTGTGTTTGAGAATTGTACGGTTACCGTTACTTCTCAGAATACGGAGCGTATCAGCTGGACACTGAGTGGCTCTTGGATTGATGGAAAGCTGCTTACGCTTAAAAATGCCAACTTTACCGTTGCGGGCATCAATGGCGGTTTCTATATCAAGCCAAGTTTCACCGATTCACATTTTACCGTTGCGGTCGGTCCTCAGGGTGCGCAGCGTACTGGTGCAACCATTCAAAATACGGGCACCATCTCCAACTCTACCGTCTCTATTAACGGTGGACGCGAGGCAGGACTTTCTATCGGCATAACGGATGGCCCCCTCACCATCACCAATTCAACACTTGATTTCAATAATGGCGGAACCGGTGGTCTTAACGTCAATACAGGCAAAGTGATACTTGAAAATTCAACCATTAAGGGTGATGGAAAGAACAGCGGTGCACTCTATGGTGCACAGGCAAAAGGCTCTATTACGTTTATCGGAAATTCTCTTGTGGAGACACCTGCAACGGCCAACTCCCATACCGGTGCCTCACAGTCCGGTGGCAGCCATGTGGTTCTTGGTGGATCCTACCATGTGTCCTATGTACCTAACTACAATAGCTCTGCGGGGGGCACTGTTCCTACCAATGGTACGGATAACGGCAATGAGAAACTTATGCTCTTTACGCTTATCGACTCAAGCGTAACTGAGCTTAACCCACTTAATATAGCAGGTAATGCCTATACCTATCCTGTAGCCAATGCATCATCTGATGGTCAGAAGCATGTTTGGGTTCCTGCAGAGAAGGTAACCTTTGAACTTAATGAGCCTGGTGCTCAGGATACGGTTTCCGCTTCGTTTACAGATGGTACAACCACTGGCAAGGAAGTTACCGCTATGCGTGGTTATTCTCTTGCTAATGCTACTCCTGCAGCGGGAACCAATGAAGTTCCTCAGAATCCAACTGCCATAGGCTATGACTTTGTGGGATGGTTCTACAAGGTTGATGGTGCTGAGAAACCCTTTGATGCAACTACCGCAAAGATTAGTTCTGCCACAACGGTCTACGCTAAGTGGAAAGAGAATGCCAATAGCTATGGTGTGGCCTACCACAATAATGCTGGTGGTACGGATGTTGCCTATATCGATAAGGGCAAGAATGCAGATCGTAGCGCACAGGTATTGTCCTACGAGACCATAGCCTCTGCAAATCCAGCCTTTACTCCTAAGGGCAAGACCTTTAAGGGTTGGAATACTCAGGCAGATGGCAAGGGGCAGAGTTACGCTCCCAATCAAACCATTGCTGTTCCTGCTGGCAAGGGGTCCATTGATTTGTATGCTCAGTGGGAAGATCAGATGGCAACGGTGCGTTTCTCGGCAAACGGTGGCACCTTCTCAGAGGACAGTGTATTTAAGAAGAATCCTGATGTCTTTGAGATTTCTACAGACGCTCAGGGTGGCGAGGTAGCAACGGTAAAAGCCAAAGCAAAGGTTTTGGATAACACGACGCTCGACGCGCTTCTGAAGTCTTTGAATTCTTCTGTGAGTACTAGAACTCCTGGACTTTATTCTCCCATTGACGATGAGGCAGCGTTTTCTTCCATTGCTACAAAGAAGTATTCTGTTCTCGATAAACTTACCAAAAAAATAGAATTTTTTGGCATCGTTTACGGAACTAGCTACTCTTACTGGTTCACTGATGCTGATGGTGCCGCCGCAGCAGCTATTAATAACTTTACTGAAATAACCGGTGACACAACCTATTACCTTAAGTGGAAGGCCGATCCAAATATTCAGGTGATTAGCCAAGAGTCTACACTTGATGGAGATATCTACAGTGATGGCTTTATCAGCAGCAAGGATGCCAAGTTTGTAAAGACCGACTCAGAGTCCTTCTCTATGTCTGGTCAGATTGATGCCAAGAAAATTCAAGATCAGATGCAAAGTATTCAGGCTCTGTATCCACAGATTCAGGAGTCTGACTATAAGAACATTACTCTTGATGGAACTACCTCTACCTTTACTGCAACAGTTACCTTCCCAGAAGGAGTAAAGGTTCCTGAGAATCCTACTATTACTACAAGGGGCTTGGGTAAGGCATTTACGGTTGCCTCTACTGAGGTAAAGGGACAGACGGTTAGCGTTGTCTTTAAGCTAGTGGATGGTATCAATAATTACCAGGCACTCAAGGATGCTGTTGATTCTACTGGTATGGATGATGCTGAACAGACTGCTCAAACGGGAGAGCACCCTATTTCAGTAACAGTAGGCGGTCTTACGTTGGACGGCAGCAAGCTCAATAATGATCAAAAGCTTGTTACAACCGGTACGGTAGAAGGTAACTTTAGCGCCATAGCTTCTGTAGCAAGCGGTAAAACAAAGAAATTTGACTTTAGCTGGAAGGCTACCCAATCCGAGAGGGGTAGGGACAAGGATGCTAAAGACAATACCACGATCCAACATACTATTATTGCCGTAAAGACAGTTCAGCAAACACTTCCTGCTGACCTTCTCATCAATGGTGACTCCACACATGAAGATGTGTATGGCGTACTGGCTGGGCAAAAGGTTGATGTAACAGGTTCTGTAAATGTCACATTCATCAAAAACCAGATGGTTGCTATTGAGGCTCTATATCCCAATACACCACACAACGAGATTGGTGTATCGATAAAGGACTTTGGCTTTACGGCCAAGCTTACCCTGCCTGAAGGCATGACTATGCCTACAGATCTCACTCCGGAGTCCCTGCAGCTCAAGAACTTTGGTGGCTTTAAGGTCACTAAGGTAGAAGTGAAGGATAACGTAGCTACGGTATCTATGGCCATAGCTGACAACATTACCACCTATGAACAGCTTAAAAAGCTTGTAGATGCAACTGGCGACGCAAACGGTTGGATGAGCCTTACACTCCCCAATGTTACGGTCAACTCTGATGTTGCTGACAACCAGGTTCTTACAGCAACTGCTGAGGTATCTGGCTTCTTTGATGCTTTGGCAACCCATGGCTCTACAACCAAGGCCTTCTCGTTTGCCTGGAATGGTGAGCAGTGGGCGGATGGCAAGGACAGTATAGCTTCCGATCCCAAGGCAATTCAGGCATCGGTTCAGACTCCTACCACCGTAATCTCAACGTTGCCTGCAGACCTTTTGGTTGGCGACAACACAGAGCATGATGAGATCTTTACTACGATCGCTGGCAGTAAGGTAAGCTACACCGGTGCTCTGAATGTTGACTCCATTAAGAAGCAGATGGCTTATATTGAGAATCTCTATCCAGGTGTAGATAAGTCTCAGATTTCGGTAAATGTTGCAGAGTGCAGCTTTACAGCAACCCTTGAGGCACCTGAGGGTGTTACCATTCCTGCTAATGTCGTGGCAACCCCTGAAAACTTTGGCGATGCCTTTGAGATTACTAAGGTAGAAACTAATGGCAACAAGGTTGCTGTGACCTTGAAGCTCAAGGACGGCATCACTAAGTACTCTGAGCTCCAGGATGCCGTAGCTAAGGCTGGCGATGCAAACGGTTGGATGAAGCTTACCCTGCATGACCTGATGGTCAATAGCGACGTAGCTCCTGGTACCAAACTTACCATGGTGGGTACTATTACAGGAAGCATGAAGGCAACCGCTACTTCTCCTGGCGGTCACAGCAAGGCATTTAGCTTTGTATGGAATGGCGAGCAATGGCCTGAGGGCAAGGATGCTACCACTGATCCCACCGACAAGTCTATTAGCTTTACGCTTACCGTTAAGGCCGCGGACAATCCTGATAACCCTGACAACCCCAATAACCCGGACAATCCTTCCAATCCGGATAACCCCAACCAGCCTTCTAAGCCTGGTACCGGTAAGACCAAGGTTACGCCTCAAAACAAGGCTCAGTCCAAGAAGATGATTCCTCAGACTGGGGATGTTGCTACGAGTGCAAGTACCCTTGCAGGTATAGCAGCTGCTGGTATTGCGGCGCTGGGTGCTCACTTTGGTATTCGTCGTAAAAATGACGAAGAATAATTGGAGTGCTGAGTTACGTACGGTACCCCAAGAGCAAGAGGGCGATAAGAACGTTGCGTCCTAAAAGCTTTGGAGAAAGCTAAGAAAGAAGAGGTTGGCCATAAGGTCAACCTCTTCTTTATTATGTGTCCGAGCAACAACGTACAATAGAAATGTAAGGTAAAAGTTTGGTTGATGTTTTTTAGCCAAGGCTTGCAGGTGTACCAAAAAATGAGGAGTTACGGACGCTCATGAAGTTCATTCACACGTCAGACTTACATCTGGGTAAAAAAATTGCAAACTTTTCTTTAGAGCAAGATCAGAGCTACATGATGAACCAGCTATTAGAGGCTGCAGTTTCTCAAAACGTGCAAGCCCTTGTAGTGGCGGGAGATATATTTGATACACCAGCTCCTCCAGATTATGCAACACGTTTATGGGATGAGTTTCTTACACGTATGGCGCAGGCAAACATTCCTGTATTGGTGGTGAGTGGAAACCATGATTCCGGTGCTCGCTTGGGTTGTGGTTCACGTCTGTTTACTCAGTCAGGTATTCATATTGCCGGTGAGCTTACTGGTGAACTGATGCCTATTAGTGTTGCAGGCGTTAATTTTTGGCTCATTCCGTTTGTGCGACCTTCTGATGTTCGTGCTTGGATAGCCTTGCAAAAAGAGGAACAAGTTTCGTTGAGTAGCTATGAAGAGGCGTTGCGTGCTGTTGTTTCCGCAATCCGTAGGCATCCGGCTTTTGCAGATGGACCCAATGTCTGTGTTGCTCATCAATTTATTACAGCGGGTAGCATGAAGCCTCAGCTGAGTGAGTCAGAGCGCGGTGGGTTTGGTCCTTCGGTAGGCACGTTGGACAACATAGATGCTTCCGTGTTTGATGGCTTTGCATATGTAGCGCTAGGACACATCCATGCTCCACAAAGCATTGGTCGTCCTACGATTCGCTACAGCGGTACGCCACTTAAATATTCCAGCTCAGAAGCACGGCAATGTAAAAGTTTTGTGCTGGTAGACATTTTAGAAAGTGGAGAGCTGCATCATACGTTGATGCCATTCTCTGCTCTGCATGATTTTAGAGTAGTAGAAGGCTCCTTGGATGAACTGGAGCAGCTGGCTGCTACACAGTCTGAGCAAGAAAAAGAGGATTTTGTTCACGTAACAGTGGTGGAAGATAACCCTGTGGATGTGGTGGCTCGCATTAAGTATCTGTGGCCTTACTATGCGGGAATAACAGTGCAGTCACATGTAAACACTGTAGCAGGTACTTCCTCGGCGCCCTCGCAGGAAAAGCTAGAGAACAGCAGTCTCAAAGAGCTGTTCTTGGACTTTTTTGCTTATCAACTTGGCAAGCAGGCATCGCAAGAAGAAGAGGCTCTGGTAGTACAAGCGCTTGCACACAGTTCAAAGGAGTTGATGTAGGTGAAGCCTCTGCAGCTTTTGCTCACAGCCTTTGGCCCCTATGTGCAGCAAACCACTATAGATTTCACAGAGCTTGGGCGGCATGGTCTGTTCTTGATTTACGGAGATACAGGCTCCGGTAAAACCATGCTCTTTGATGCCCTATGCTTTGCGCTCTATGGAGAGACATCTGGCGGTCGTGATCCTGCCCAGCTGCGTAGCAATTACGCTTCTCCTGATCAAATTTGTTCCGTTAGCTTTAGCTTTGAGCACAATGGTAAGAACTATCATGTGAGGCGCGAACCCGCTCAACTGGTCAAGAAACGTCGTAGATCAAGTGGGGGAGATGATACAACCCTGCGTTCACCACAGGCTGAATTGCTTTGTGGCAAGACCGTGATCCAAAATGCGCCCACTAAGGTTACTGCGGCAGTCGTAGAGCTCTTAGGTCTTGATGCAGATCAATTCCGCCAGGTAACCATGATTGCTCAAGGTGCTTTTCGTGAGTTGTTAACAGCAAAAAGTTCCGCTCGAGAAGAAATTCTACGCAAGATTTTTATGACTCAGCAGCTCAAGGGCTTTCAAGAGATTCTTAAGCAGCAAAAGGCAACAGCACAAGCGGCATATGAGCAACAGATGGTATTGCTTGCCAACGAGTTTGCTCATCTCGACCTTGAGGCAGTACAACATATTGGTCAAAACCAGGATAGTTTGTTAGTACTGCAACAAGAGAATGCTATTCGTGCAGTACCTCAGCAAGCTATCATAGATGCTACAGATATACTGCTCAAAGAGCTTTCTGGTGCTTCTACTCACGCAAGAGAGCTGCTTGACCAGGCCCGAAAACAGGAGCATGAGACACAGTCACAGCTTGAGCAACTTCGTCATAAGAGGCAGCTTCTTGAGGTGGCTCAGCAAAATTGCAGTGAAGTTGCGCGCATGAGGGCTGTACATGCTCAGACAACAGAAGCATTTGATGAGATACAAAGCATATATTCAGAGCGATATGAGCAGCTTATCGCACAAAAAGCACAGCTAGAACAAAGTTTGCCCAGCTACGATGCCCTGGCTGACCACCAAAAAACGCTGGAACGTTTGCAAACACAGCTCACTGAGTTGGATACAACGCAGCGTGAACAACAGGCTTCGCAAAAACGCATCCAGCAGGACTATCAAGAGGCACTCCAAGCACAAAAAGAGCTCCCTCAGCTTACGGAAGAAGTGGCTCAGCTGTCCAAAGACATAGAGCACTGTGAGCAACAGATTGCGCATACCAAGCAGCTATCCGATCAGTATGCATCCATACAAGCAAGTCGGGCTTCTGTCGAGAAAACCCAAGATGCGCTTAAGGGTGCTCGGGATGTGAGGGATCACAAGCAGGCACTGGCAGATGCTCTTATGGATGCTTTTACCGCAGGCAGTGCCTATGTTTTGGCAAAAAGCTTGCAAGCGGGAAAGCCCTGTCCCGTTTGTGGATCAACTGATCATCCTTTACCTGCTACCAGTACGGATGAACCTCCCACAAAAGAGCAGCTCGATACAGCAGCGCAAGCAGTAAAACGGGCGCAACAAGCCTATGAACAGGCGTCGCAAAGCCATATTTCTGCTACCGAGAAATACCGCGCGCTTCAAACATCGTATATACAAACCGCCTCTGAGTTTTTACAAGCACATGTTTCGGACGCGACAACGGCACAGACACAGATTGCTGATTGTTTGAAACAAGACACTCAACAAGTAGAAAAGTGGAGAGCTGCATATACAGAAGCTTCTTCTCGCCAAGCCATATTGCAAAAAAAGGCAGAGGCTGTAGAAGAACTGGAGGCCCAGCTGGCCAATCTAGCAGCACAACAACAGCAGACGCAAGCTCAGCTATCTGAGGCACAGCTTGAGGATACTCGTGTGCGCTCGCTGGTGGATGAGTTGTTGGGTGCCCTGGAATTTGACACAAAAGAGGCTGCAGAGCAGTACTTGTCGCGGCTCAAACAGAAGCGTGCGGAGCTTGAAAGTGGCTATCAGGAAGCTCAAACGGCTTGTGATGATGCGAAGAAGCAGCTCGTGACTGCGCAGGCAACCTTTGATGTTTCATTGTCTCGTTTAGAAGAGCTGGGACTTACGCTTGATAGTATCCTTGAAGACAGCACTCACCTGCAGCGAGCATATGAAGAGGCCGGTGCCATAACACGCCAGAGGGAAGAAGTTTTTACAAAGCTGTCGGCAAGCCTTTTGCATAATGAGCAAATTTCTTCTCGCATGCGCGAGCTCTATGCTCAGTTGCCTGCTCTAAAGCAGGCCTGGCAAACAGCACGGGAGGTTTCCAGTGTAGCATCGGGCGATATTACCAGTGCTCTGTCCTCCACTGCCAAGCGCGTATCCTTTGAGCGCTATGTTATGAGTTACTACTTTAATCAGGTGCTTACCTGCGCTAATTATCGCCTGCATACCATGTCTTCCGGGCGCTACCAGCTGGTTCGTTCTGATCAAGCAAAGGGACGTCGTCAAACAGGCTTGGATATTGATGTGTATGACAGCTGGAATGGAAAAACACGTCCTGTGGACACCCTGTCTGGTGGAGAATCGTTTGAGGCGTCATTATCGCTAGCGCTTGGTTTATCAGACTATGTGCAGCGGCAGACGGGCGGTATTGCGCTTGATACCGTGTTTATCGATGAAGGCTTTGGAACGCTTGATCCCGACACGCTCGATCAAGTCATGAATGTTCTGTCTGAGCTTGCGTCGAGTGACTGTTTGGTGGGTATTATTAGCCACGTGGAAGAATTGCGTCAGCAAATTCCAAAGCGCATTGAAGTTACCGCAACAAACACGGGCAGCTCCGCTCAAATTGTTTGTGAATAACACGAGGTAGATATGGCAGACAAGAACATGCAAGACCAAGAAGATCAACCATCGTTGTTTGGCTTTGACGAGGGTGGGCGACAAGACCAGCAAGACCAGCGGGAGTCTAACACTCCAATCACGCAGGCCATGCAAGCACAAACGCCCGCCCAGCGTGCGGCACAGCTCAATCAGATCTTGAGTCATGCTGCATACCAGTACTATGCGCTTGATGACCCGCAGATGACGGACGCACAGTTTGATCGCTTACTCGTCGAGCTGCAACAGCTTGAGGCCGAGCATCCGGAGCTGGTGACACCGCAAAGCTACACCCAGCGCATTGGCGGGTATGTGTCTGAGCAATTTGCTCCCGTGCGCCATGCTCAGCGGATGTACTCCATTGATGATGCCATGGATCTTGAAGAGCTTGATGAGTGGCTTCACCGCACAGAACAAGCTCTTGGTGCTGTGGGTAGTGTGGCATATACCTGCGAGCTTAAGATTGACGGCCTTGGGATTGCTCTGACCTATACGGATGGGCAGTTTGTACGCGCAGCTACCAGAGGTGATGGCACTATAGGGGAAGACGTCACGGCAAATGTACGCACCATCCAGGACATTCCTGCCACGCTTGCCCGTGATGGGCTTACAACCATGACCGATAAGGGCTTTGGACAAAGCGTCGAAGTTCGCGGCGAGGTATATATGCCACGCCATAGCTTTGTGCGTCTTAATGCTCAAAACGATGAAGCTGGTCGTGCGCCCTTTGCCAATCCTCGCAATGCAGCTGCTGGCTCTTTGCGCCAAAAAGATGCAAAGGTAACAGCTGCTCGTGATCTGGAAACGTTCATCTATGCGGTGGCTGATGAGTCCAACCTTAACCTGTCTTCTCAGCATGCCTTTTTGCAGTGGCTACGCTCCTGTGGTTTCTCGGTAAACCCGCATGCTCAGCGCGTGGAAGGGGCACGGGCTGTTCATGAGTATTGCGAACATGCGTTGCTCCTGCGCGATACGCTGGATTATGACATTGACGGTGTTGTGGTTAAGGTGGACGATTTTGCGCTGCAAAATCACTTGGGCTTTACGGCGCGTGCACCCCGTTGGGCTATTGCGTTTAAGTTCCCTCCGGAGGAGCGCCAAACCGTCTTGAGAGAAATTCGTGTTCAGGTTGGTCGTACCGGCGTGCTCACCCCTGTAGCGGAATTTGATCCGGTAACCGTAGCAGGCTCTACCATCGCGCGCGCTACCTTGCATAACATTGATGAAGTGCGTCGCAAAGACGTGCGCGTGGGGGATACGATTGTCGTTCATAAGGCTGGCGATGTTATCCCAGAGGTTGTGGGACCGGTTGTATCGGGCGAGTTGGCGGCAGCGCATGGTCAGCGCTCGTTATGGACCATGCCGGATACCTGTCCAAGCTGCGGGAGTCCCATTGTGCGTGAAGAGGGCGAGGTAGCGTATCGCTGCGTTAGCCTTGATTGCCCTGCTCAGGCTACAGAACGGCTTATTCATTGGGGCAGCCGCAAAGCTATGGATATAGACGGTCTGGGGGATGAGATTGTTCGCCGCCTTGTTGAACAAGGTGTTTTGAGGGATGTTGCAGATTTTTATGACACGCTCACAGAAGAGCTTTTGGCGGCCACTCCCACAGGGCGTGTGTATGAAACCAGCACTGCCGACCACACGGAGGGTGACCAAATCCTGTTAGGCCATACCATTGCAGGTAAAATCATGGATCAGGTGCATGAGTCTAAAACCCGCGGCCTTGCACGTGTGTTGTTTGGACTCGGAATCCGTTTTGTGGGCGAGCAGGTTGCACGGTCTTTGGCGGCTGCTTTTGGTTCACTTACGGCGTTGTATGAGGCCTCTCTAGAAGAGATCATGCAGGTAGATGGGGTTGGCGAGAAGCTCGCTTTATCCGTTAAGAATTTCTTTGCAGTTCCAGAAAATCTTGTTGTTATTGAACGTCTCCGCAGTGCGGGCGTTTTGCTTGAGCAACCTCATGAGGGTAGCAACGAGCAGCCTGCTCAAACTCTTGCTGGCCTTACCTTTGTGTTGACGGGCACGTTGGAAACCATGAAGCGTGATGAGGCAGGAGCTGCTTTGCGCGCTATGGGTGCAAAGGTTTCCGGCTCCGTCTCTAAGAAAACGAGTTACGTAGTGGCAGGAGCTTCTGCTGGATCAAAGCTAACAAAGGCACAAGAGCTGGGCGTAACCGTTCTGGATGAAGCTGCTTTGCAAAACATTCTTGCTACGGGAAGGGTCTAAATGGGTTGCATAGTTACCGAAGGCTTCATGCCTTTTATGGGATATCAAACGTATTATCGCATTGTTGGAAACTGGAGTGCACACACCACACCAAAACAAGCTCCGCTTATCCTGTTGCATGGCGGTCCCGGCTCTACCCACAACTATATGGAGCTTCTCGATAGCCTAGCCGATGACGGTCGTGCTGTTATAAGTTACGACCAGTTGGGTTGCGGTCAGTCCTTTGTAGAAGGGCATCCAGAGTTGTGGCATGCTCAAACCTGGGTCGATGAGCTACGGGCGCTGATAGATTATCTTGGGATTACGCGCTTTCATGTGCTGGGCCAGTCTTGGGGCGGTATGCTGGCGCTTACGTATTTGGCGGATTGTCAGCCAAAGGGTGTGCAGTCGGTTGTGCTTTCAAGCACGCTGCCTTCTTCGCAGCTGTGGGGAAAAGAAAACCATAGAATGGCGCGCATGCTTCCTGAGCATGAATGGGAAGCACTGGATTATGCCGAGAAAACCGGTGATTATAGCTCTGATGCCTACGCGCAGGCGATAGACCACTACATGCAGCTTCATTGTTGTGACGACAGCTATGGTCCAGATGCCCCCGAGTGTTTGAGGCGTCCCAAAAAGTCTGGCACCGAGTGCTATGAAACTGCCTGGGGACCCAATGAACTTATGCCGCAAGGCACACTTAAAGATTGGGATTATACGGAAGCACTGCCCAGTATCAAGGTACCTGCGCTTATCGTGAGCGGCACGGATGATCTTTGCACGCCGCTGGTTGCAAAAACCATGTTTGATGGCTTGCCTCAGACGCGCTGGGAATTGTTTGAGGGCTGCCGTCACATGTGTTTTGCGGACGACAACCCCCGGTATATAGAGCTTATGCATGCGTGGCTGCAAGAGCATGACGAGCCTAGGTGCGAACCTACGCGGCCGCTAGTCTAGATAGCTTACGAGCTCATCCTTCTCGCGAGACCTGGTGTGCATGGGGGAGGGATGAGCGTTTGCGGCAGGCCATCCTATGGGGAAGGCAGCAACAAGTTCATAGCCAGCCAACTCAGGCAGCTCTTGGGCAAGGGCTGGTGCGTCAAAAGAGCCTAGCCAACAGGTGCCAAGCCCCAAATCTGCAATAGCTAGCATGATATGCGTAGCAACAATAGAGGCATCTACATCGGCAAAGTTCTTCCCATCGTAGCTGCGCGTCCACGACTCTTGGGGAGCTGCACCAACTATGATGTAGGAGTGCGCACCAAAGTCATAACGGGTATGGCGAGTAAATTTTTCTACTGCATCCCCATTTAATACCCAAAGCCTAAAAGGTTGTTTGTTGACGGCGGTAGGTGCCGCAAGAGCCACATCAATGATTTTCTCGATAAGCTCAGGCTCTACAGGCTTGTCAGAAAACGCACGGCATGAATAGTGCTCATGTGCCAAACTTGCAAAATCACTCATCTAAAACTTCTTTCTTAGACTGACTACAAGGCGTGCCATTAGGTACTATAAGTAAGATATACCACCATTTGGGAGGAATTATGACGCGCAAATCTAGATTGATGCTTGCGGGAATTATTGGTACAGCAGCGGCAACAGCCTCAGTAACTGCTGCATTGGTTGCTCGCGCTTGGGTGCGCCATGATCCACATCTGATTCGCTCTACCTCCTTTGGCTCAGCGTTTATTTACACCAGCTACGATCAAAAGGGCAGAGCTGTGCGTTTGCTTTGTGTTGGTGGTGTGGTTCAAAGTGCTACGTATATGGATCAAAATCGCTATGAGCTGCCTTTTGAATACTTCCGCGCTTGCGCTCGTGCAATGCGTGAATCTGGCCTGCATGCTCAGCGAGTGCTGGTGCTTGGCGGCGGCGGGTATACCTATCCAAAATATCTTATTGCTCACGATAAGAACGTGCAGGTAGACGTGTGTGAGATTGATCCAGAGATTACCGCCATCGCACATAGGTGGTTTTATTTGGATGCTCTCAAACGTGAGTTTAAGACACAGATTACCGGGCGTCTTACCACTATTTGTGCAGATGCAACATCCTATTTGCAGTATACCGATGCCACTTATGACGTCATCTTCAACGATGTCTTTGCGGCTGGGGTGCCAGCAGCGTCATTGGCAGGGGAGATAGGCGTAGCATCCGTGCATGCGCGGCTTGCGCAAAACGGCCTGTATCTTGTTAATTATGTTGTCGATAAGACCGGTCTTGCAGGCTTGCAAAACGTTGTCCAGGTGTTAAGCCAACAGTTTAAACAGGTATACATCGTGGATGCTTGCGACGAGGAATTTAGCAACTCAGAAAATTATTTGATTATTGCTACCGATGGTGACTATACCTTTTCCAACACTATCGGGTTTTAAGTAAGAAACTTTATGAAAGGACATGGCTACACCATGCCCTTATCGCTATACCACTTAAAACATGTTGCGAAGTGCAAACTCTGCCTGAACCGTGCGGAACATAAGGTCAACGTCGTCCAGACCTAAGTGCTTCTCGGATTCACCGGCTTCCAAGGTGCCACGACGGCGAGCCCAGCTTTCCAGAGATGCCGGCCTTTGCTCATGGGGTAAAATTTTGGTCTCAGGGTCTACGCGGCGACAAATATCGCGCGTATCAATGGGAACAATCTTGCCAGCTTTGCGCGCCTCCGCATAGCCATCAATGTGCAGCATAAACCAGGAGTCCTCAAAGGCTGCATTGTGTGCCATATAGGGGAAGCGTGTGAGTGTGGCGAGAAGTGCAGCCTGCATTTTCTTATCCTCGCGGAAAGGCTTCTTACCCTCAATATCAGACCAGCTAATGTGGTGAATGTTTGCTAGAGGTATACCCTTTTGTTGGTACATATCTGGAAGCCCACAATATGCCAGGTAGGGATCGGTTGGTTTTGCATCTACGCTAAGCTGCATAAACTCAAGGCCAACATTAACAATATAGCCACGATCTGGATCGCGCGCAGTGGTTTCAATATCAATGCCTACCACCATGCCAGAAATAGGTGCGGCAAGGTATGCAATATTCAGGTCATTAAGGCCCAGACCAGCTTCTTTAGCAACAATTTTAGGGCTGCGATGCTGCATGGCAGCAACGCCGCGGACCAAATCATCATCGGAAAGTCGTTGAGCCAAACTGGATCCACGCAGGTTTTGTAGGCGTTCGATACCAAAGTTGTCGCAGGTAGTGCGATTACGATCTGCCAGCGAACGCACGATTTCAAAGTTAAATGGATCATCTGAACCATAGGAAGCACGCCATGCGGCAAGCAGCTGGGAAATAGCATCTTCATTAGCTGCTCGATCTGCGGTAAGGGTGGCATCGTCCATTAAAAAGCCAGGGAAGGCGAGGGCGTTTGCGTGTTCGATTGCTTCGCTTACATTCATATTTTTCTCCGGTTAAGAGCCGTTAAGAGTAGGGCATTGGATGGAGCATTGAGTAGGGCATTGAGTAGAGCATATCTATCAAAGGTAAGCCTATCAAAGTTGGAAGGTTGAGGTGTGAAGATTGCGCTCAATTTGACTAAATGTTGATTACTCAACATTTACAGTAAAGAGTGCTACTATACTTGTTGATAAATCAACAACTGTTACCGATGATGTACGTTGTAGCGAGCGGCACAGCGCGTACGTGAGCGCATGCAACGGCTATGCCAGTGAGCGTCAAAGACTCAGATGGGAGGAGCGTTGGCTCAATCAATACCATCACAGCAGGCCTCAGCCTCAAATCAAGCTGTAGACACCAAGCGCTTCGAGACATTTTCTGGACTCATTTTTGCGCTTCATAAGGAAGTGCAGCGTTTCAAAAAAGCCGAAATGGCTCGTTTTGGACTGCAAGGTACCGATGCCTCATGCCTGCTCTGCTTGCATAAATACCCCAAGGGTATCCCCAGCGCAGACATTGCTCGTGCGCTTGACGTGGATCGAGCTTTAGTTTCTCGCTCACTTGCATCACTGATGCAAAAAGGATATGCCCAAACTCATGATGACCAGGGCCAGGGAGCGGTTGGGTACAGAAGCCCTGTTTTTCTCACCAAGAAAGGCATGGAGCTTGCCTGCCAAGTGGAAGAAATTATCACTCGCATGGTGGGGCTTGCTGCCAGTGAACTCATTCAAGAAGATATCGTGGTTATGTACCGCGTTCTAGAAGAAATTCTTGATAAAACAAGGATGTTATAGCACGATACTAGCTAGATTGGGCAAGTCAGCCACACAGCCGCATAGTTGTATATGCGTGCGGGCAGCGTGTGTCTTTTATGCACGCGCATTCTACGAAGGAGAAGCTTCATGACAATTAGAATCGTCTGCGATTCAGGTGCCGATGTTTCCGACCTCATGCACGATCAGCTTACGGTCCTGCCTTTATCGGTTGCGTTTGGAACAACAACGTATTTAGATGGAGTTGACCTGACGAATCAGCGCTTTTATGAGCTGCTCCTGGAAACGGACGTTATGCCCACTACAGGTCAGGTCACACCCTATCGTTTTGACCAAGCATTTGCACAGGCACGCAATGCAGACGAGAAGGTCGTGGCAATTACCATCTCTTCTGTTTTATCGGGTACCCACCAAAGTGCTGTTACAGCAGCTCAACCCTATGGTGACAGCGTTTGTATTATCGATACGCTCAGCGCCTCCATGGGTACGCGCGCAATGGTTGAGTATGCGCTAAGGCTTGTCGATGAGGGCGTGGAGTTTGATGCGCTGTGTGAAGAGCTTGCCAGCAAAGTGGAACATCTGCGCGTCATGGCGCTTCTCGACACCTTGGAGTATTTGCATCGTGGCGGCCGCCTGCCCAAAGCAGCTGCAACGCTTGGTGCCTTACTTTCTATCAAGCCCGTCATCACTACGAACGAGGGCGCGGTTGCACTGGTAGGAAAGGCGCGCGGCTCCAAGGCAGCTAACAACTTGCTTGATCAGCTGGTCGATAAAAGCGGTGGTATCAACTTTGACCTGCCGCTCTGTGTTGGCTATACCGGGCTGGATGATACGCTGCTCAAAAAATATGTTCAGGATAGCGCACTGCTCTGGAAGGAAAATATCCCTCAGTTGCTCTTCCATTCCATGGGCGGGACCATCGGTACTCATGCGGGTCCCGGAACCATTGCCTTAGGATTTTTTGCCAACAACTGATGTCACTAAAACTGATGTCACTAACAACTGATGTTACTAAAATTGATGGAGCCAACAGGGGCTTTGCCTGCGCTAGTGCATTTTTTGCGCGGCAATTACCTGCTGAAGCATGCCGATAAACGCTTGAGCGAGTTCGCTCAGCTTGCGCTGGCTGTGGGTGAGGTATCCCACGTTCATGATCTCATCTGTTTCCAAGGGGATAGATTTGGTCTGTCCAGACATCTCATCAGATAGGATGCCGGTGGAAATCAAAAACCCGTTGTAGTTGGCTAGCAGGCTGGTCATAGTTCCACGGTCACTTACCACTACGTTTTGTGCATGAGGAATGTACGAAAACGGCTCTTCTGACAAATACAGGGAGCTTTGCGCGCCTTGTTCAAAGGTGTAGCGCGGCCAATCAGCAAGTTCGGAGACCTTGAGAGAAGGTTTGCTGGCAAGCGGATGATCCTTACGGACAAACACATGAGGCTTTGCTTTGTGTAAGGAGATAAATTTGAGGTTATTCTCGTCAAAGCGCCTACGCAAGGCCTGCTCATTGTAGGAACTCAAAAACAGGATGCCAATGTCAGATCTAAAATCTGCAACGTCATTAATAATGTTGGTTGTACGGGTTTCTCGTAGTGTAAAGTCAAAGCCGCTGTCTTCCTGGGTTCGGACAAAGGCAGTGAACGCACGAACGACAAAGGCGTAGTGCTGGGAACTTATTGAGAGGCGCTGTTTAAGCTGGTCAGGGTGGCCGGCATAGCGGTTTTGTAAAAGATCCGCCTGCTCAATAACCTGGCGCGCATACCCCAAAAACTCAACACCCTCACGCGTTACGCGAATGCCCTTGCTGGTGCGCGTAAAAATGGTGATACCAAGCTCTTGCTCAAGATCTTTAACCGCAACCGATAAGCTCGACTGGGCAATAAAATGCGTTTTTGCCACCGAGTTCATTGAACCGCTTTCGGCAATGGCAATTATATATCTGAGCTGTTGAAGATTCATAACCGGTCCTCTTTGGATGATTTACCTTAGTATGAAACACAAACATCTAAACCGAGGTCGCGTACACGAGCGGCAATGCTATCTAGCACCTGTGGCGCGGCTTTAGCGAGGGTGGGAACGGGTACATCACGTGCGATGGTATAGATAAACACTTGTTGAGGATTAATCTGTTGTAAAGCATCAAGCCAGGGTTCTACGTAGGTATTGGCTGTGTTATCTGCGTTTATACCTTTGATGGTTCCGCTGACAAAAATTGTTTGAATCTTTATGTGTCCACCAAATGAAGCATAGGCTGCAATGCGCTCGCTTACATCGTAGTGGCCTTGAGGCCTATCCAAAAGGTTAATGTAGGAAGCATCTACGGTATCCAGCTTTAAAATGTTGTCATCTACCTGCAGTAAAGCTTGATGAACGGCGGGTTTATCGGCAAACATGCCATTGCTCAGAACACTAATGCGTGCGTTGGGTACATAGAGCTTACGCAGGCGACGAACCAGCTCAACCGCCTGCGGAAATAGGGGACTTGCAGTGGGTTCACCATTTCCTGCAAAAGTAAGAACCGTGGGCTGCAATGCGCTGTGTGCCAGCTGGGCAAGCTTTGTATCAAGTGCGGTCTTAAGCTCGTCTAACGTGGTATATCCGTCAGAGGTGCGCCTGTGCTCATTCAGGCCGTTCTCGCAATAGGCGCAGTTAAATGAACATATTTTTCCCGATGCGGGCATTAAATTAATGCCGAGTGAAACCCCCAGGCGGCGGCTTTGCACGGGACCAAATACTGGACTGTCATTGAGAAATGTTGGCATCAATTCCCTCCATCTTGATAATACAAAAGAAGGGAGCAAAATCCGAGTGGGTATTTCAATCTATTGTGCGTGATGTTGCGTGCGTGACGCGGTGTGTGATGTAGCGTGCGGTGTGGTGCGCGTGACGCGGCGTTCGGTGCGACGGCGTACTGCCGCATTAAAAAACGATGACCATTCAAAGAATGGTCATCGTTCGCATTGTCTCCAACTCACGCTGGAGGTATATCCCACTATATCCTAATTTGGAATGATTCTAAGCTCGGATAATAATCTCCTCATGGATATTACAAGTAATCAAACAATCGGCAAGAACCTTAAGGCCATTCGTTGCGCACATGGAATCACTCAGCTTGCTCTCGCAGAGAAACTTAATGTAAATCAGTCTTTTCTCAGTAAGTTGGAAAGCGGCGAGCGCTCACTTCGTGTGTACGAGGTTCGCTGGATTGCGGAAGTATTGGATATGTCTGTTGCAGATCTTGCAACCCAACTCAACGAGGGCATTTCTTCAGAACCAAACTTCTAAGCTGCACGTATTGCTGTGTTTATCAGCGTTATTGCGGTGCCCATCAGGCATCATTGCTTTCTAAATACCAGTTCGTTGCTACTCGATAGCACTTCGTCAAAGGTGTAACCGCGCCCATCAAATTTATGTAACTCCGCTACAGACGCAATGTTTTTCTCGGCAGACCAACGAATAAAGCTTCCGCGTGCGGCCTTAACCTCTGGTGCACGCATAACTAATTTGCCCGACTTTGCATCGGGCGATAAAAACGTGCAGGTTATAGTCTTGTCTGCAAAGTAAGGCACGAGCGCTTGTGAATATTCCTTGGATGCAAGGTTAATAATGCGGATGTCGTCCGCCTCATCCATAAGGGTGCGCGCCAGCAAATCACCCCACCACTCGTATAGATTATGCGCCCCGTCCATGCTTAGCTTAGCTTGCATCTCCAGTCGATAAGGACACACACCATCAAGGGGGCGTACCAATCCGTACAGTCCGGAAATCACACGCACGTGCTCCTGAGTCCATGACAGCTGCTCCTCAGACATTACCGAGGCGGCAATGTTGGTGTATTGGATGCCGTTATAGCTGCAGACTGCTGCGGTTAAGTGATCAAAAGGAAGCTGCAATCCTGCTTGCAACTCGTTCAATTGTTGGAGCGACTCATGTGCCAAGCGCGGTGAACAGGCCCAGAGCTTGTGTAGCTGTTCAAAGTCCATGTTATGCAAATGCGCTGCAATCTTGCGTGCCTTCTCAATAAATTGAGGCTGAGCAGTAGCAAAGGGGTATTCTTCGGTCACCTTCATTTTCTTAGCAGGTGAAATAATAAATCGCAGGTTCACGGCTTGTCCTTTGTTTGTCTTTTCGATCCGCTTTGTCTGAGCTTCGACTTTTTCATAGTGTTGATATTGTATTTCGTGTTTTGAGGAAAGCAATGACGCAGCACAGGTTTAGGACTATGCTCTAAAGTAATGTGATAGTAACGCTTGTACCAGCCGACTACCGCTTAGTCACTCTTTTGCTGGCTAGCTGTTGGTTAGCTCCAATCCAAGGAGGCATTGTGGACTCAGCAACTCCCCTTCAGTCCGCCCCTCAAACAGACCAAAAAGATTTGGAAGCACGCAAAGACGATGCCCTGTTCATAAAAGCGGGTATTCCTGATGAGCTTCGTGGCACGATGACGCTGTTTTTGCGCCTTGTTCGCAAAGTGCTCTCAGAATATGATCCCAGTTTGCGCCAGTCTTTTGATGATCTCTTAGCGCACACCTTGCTTATTCACACACAAAGCTCTAAGTCTGCTGCGCTTACTTCTGCCGATAAGCCCGCTGCAGATGGCGCGAACGCCGTGGAGGATTCGTCCACTGCTGCCGCTACCGCTGCTGCCGCCACAAATACTGCAGCTGCCGCAGATTCACCAGCTCTGGTCGAAGCAGATTTCAAGAAGGCTGTCCAGCTCATTGACTCTCTGCCCGTGGCGCAAGCAACCTTGCTGGTGCGCGGGCTTGCAACCTACTTTCACCTGGCTAATATCTGCGAGGAAAACTATCGTGTGCACGCCCTACACCTGCGCGAACAGGAAATTCCTCCTACGCTTGCGTATAACCCCATCAATGATCTAACTGTGGCGTATCGCCGCCTGGTTGATGAGTGTGGCCATGCCAAAGCCCTGTCTTTGCTCAAGCGCCTGGAATTCCACCCAGTATTTACGGCACATCCAACCGAAGCTCGCCGCCGTGGCATAGAAGGTAAGATCCGCCGCATTGCTGGCCTGCTTAAAGAGCGTCCGTCTTTGGGTGGCGCCTCGTTAGCAGAGAACGAGCGTCAGATGTTGCAGGAAATTGATGCGATGTTTCGTACCTCACCCATTGGCCTTAAAAAGCCAACGCCCGTTGAGGAAGCGGACACCATTCTTGATATTTTTGACAACACCCTGCTTGACATGGTACCCGAGGTCTATCGCCGCTTTGATGACTGGGAGCTTGGCGATAAGGCAGGCACTGTTCCCCCTGTTTGCCCCGCCTTTTTCCATCCCGGATCCTGGATTGGTTCGGACAGAGATGGCAATCCCAACGTGACCGCTAAGGTCAGCCGAGAGGTTGCCGAGAAGTTCCGCCGCCATGTGCTTACAGCACTTATGGAGCGCACGTACTATGTGGGCCGCAACCTTACGCTTGACGCGCTGTGTACCAAGCCTTCGGATATGCTCGTTAACCTGTGGAATCACCAGGTAGAGATGAGCGAGTCCATGACTTCTCGCGCCCAAACGGTGAGTACGTCTGAGCTTCACCGTGCCGTCATGATTGTTATGTCGTATAGGCTTAAAGCAACTATCGACCGCACCGCCGATCTTATGTACAACGATGCCGACGCGTTCTTAAATGATCTACACATCGTGCAGGAGTCGCTTGTTCAAGCAGGTGCTCTGCGCGCGGCGTACGGCCCCGTTCAAAACCTCATTTGGCAGGTCCAGTCCTTCGGCTTCCATATGGTAGAGATGGAATTCCGTCAGCATTCCGTGGTCCACACACGCGCCCTGGCAGACGTCCACGAGCACGGCAGGCGAGAAGAGCGCGGCAAACTGGCACCTATGACCCGCGAAGTTTTGGACACCTTCCGCGCTATTGGCTCCATTCAGCGCCGTAATGGCGTCATTGCAGCTCGCCGCTATATCATTTCGTTCTCACAATCTGCCCAAAACGTCTCCGATGTGTATGAGCTGGCCCGTCTTGCCTTTGCTCACGAGAAGGACGTCCCCGTTTTGGACGTTATTCCTCTGTTTGAGCAGGTAGAAGACCTAGAAAATGCCGTCGATATTCTCGATGCCATGATTCGCATTCCTGAGGTACAAAAACGTATGAGCCAAACCAACCGTCGTCTTGAGGTGATGCTTGGCTATTCTGACTCCTCTAAGGACGCTGGCCCTACGTCTGCAACGCTTGTTTTGCACGCGGCTCAACAGGCAATTGCCCAGTGGGCAGAGCGTAACCATATTGATTTGGTGCTCATGCATGGCCGTGGCGGTGCTGTTGGCCGTGGTGGCGGACCCGCAAATCGTGCTGTTTTGGCTCAGCCACAAGGCTCAGTTAATTGTCATTTCAAGCTTACCGAGCAAGGTGAGGTTATCTTTGCCCGCTACGGCGATCCAACGCTGGCTCGTCGTCACATTGAGTCCGTTGCCGGAGCAACGCTTTTGCAGTCCGCACCTTCTATCGAAGAAATCAACACCGACACTACGCAAAAGTATGCCCAACTTGCTCACGATCTCGATGCGTCTTCTCGCCAGCACTACCTGCAACTGCTCAATACGCAAGACTTTGCGGAGTGGTTCTCTATCGTGACGCCGCTTACCGAGATTGGCCTTATGCCCATTGGTAGTCGTCCAGCTAAACGCGGTTTGGGTGCCAAATCCCTGGATGATTTGCGCACCATCCCTTGGATTTTCTCCTGGTCGCAGGCACGCACTAACCTGGCGGCTTGGTATGGCTTGGGTACGGCTTGCCAGTCCATCAACAATCTTGAGCTGCTTAGGCAGGCGTATGCCGAATGGCCTGTCTTTACCACCTTTATTGACAATATAGAGATGTCGCTGGCTAAGACTGATGCCAACATTGCGCGTATGTACCTTGCCTTAGGAGACCGAGAAGATCTTTCTAAGATGGTTTTGGATGAAATGGAGCTTACGCGCAGCTGGGTTCTTGCTATTACTAATAACTCTTGGCCGTTGGAACACAGACGTGTTTTGGGTCCTGTTATTCGCATGCGTCTTCCGTATGTAAATGCCCTGTCTCTTACTCAGGTACGTGCGCTTGCTGCTTTGCGCGAGAAAAGCGATGCGCTTACACCCGAAGAACGTGAGCGTTTTATCTACCTGATCTTGTGTACTGTATCTGGCGTTGCTGCAGGCCTTCAAAATACCGGTTAATGTACGATACTACCGTACGAAATCTGGAGCTTATCGCTAGGCCTGGATAAAGAAATAGCAGGTAAAGTATGGTATTTGAAATTTGATGGTCAAAACTAGTCATTTCACATTTGTGTCCAAAATATGAATCGAAACAAATCTAGTTTTTGTACTTGCAA